>JAABUS010004966.1_pt1 | contig 18254 bp, 14 predicted proteins | sample 5560161 | NCBI WGS metagenome assembly JAABUS01 (sample SAMN10711885, study PRJNA513376) | rock metagenome | isolation source: Antarctica rocks | place: Antarctica: Victoria Land, Trio Nunatak nord | collected 2016-01-04 | reverse complement strand
ATCCCGCTGACCACCAGCATGAGGGTCAGGGCGATCACGCCCAGGCGGTGCCCGGAGAGTGGGCGGAACGAGATCGACCGGTCGGACGAACCTGACGTGTCGGGTCGAAGCATCTTGCCTCCCTACAGATCGTACCGTCGATTGCGCACCAGCCCGCGCGGGATGGGTCCGAGTAACGAGGCGCAGGGAATGTGGCGAGCTTGCCAGGCGGGCGACAGAGAACGGCGATCAGTGCCGTTGGTCTCCTGCCGCTTCGCCGTGAGTCAGACCGCAACACCGCGCTCTGACATGCTCGCCGCCCCACCGGGTAACCTCGCACCCATCGATAGCGGATCGACGTGCGTATAGTAGCGCGTTCCCGATGCTTTTCCGCTGAACCAGACTGACCAATTCCGGTTGGAATCGGTGGAACGGGTTGCGCACCCGTTCTGCTCCATGGACGCAGCGCCATACCCATTCGTGCGATATTTCACAAGACAGAAACACCGCCCATCAATGGGCGTCTTCGGCCCGGAACCGGTCCGTCGACCCTGCCTCGATCCCACCCTCATCGGCGCTTTCTCGGCTCGTCAGGAGAGTCCCATGGCCCTCGATACAGCGAGACCGGCATCAATCGGGCGACGGGTGCTGCTGCTCTTCACCCTGCTGGTCACTGCCATGAGCGGTGGCTGGAACACCGCCGCCGCGGCACCGGTGGCCCAGTCCACCCCGGCGCTCGATTGCCGGCCGTTGACCGAGCAGCGTCCGGATCTGCTTCCGCCCGCGACGTCGACGGCGCCGCCGGCCGCCGGTCCCCCGGCCGCCGATCTGACGCCGGTCACGATCGGCTACGTGCCGGTCTCCATCTACGCCCCACTCTTCGTTGCCAAAGAACTCGGCTACTACGAGGAGCTCGGCCTCGACGTGACACTCACCGCCAACACCGGCGGCTCCGACCTGATCACCCTGACCGCTGCCGGCAACCTCGACATCTCCGCCGCCGGCGCCGGTCCGGCCTTCTGGAACGCCAACGCGCAGGGACTGCCGATCACCATCATCGCCCCCGGCCACCAGGAGGGCTCCCCGGTCGCGACGCCGCTGATGATCTCCCGCACGGCCTGCGAGTCGGGCGCGATCACGTCGGTCGCCGATCTCGCCGGCAAGCGGGTGTCGGTCAACGCGCCGGGCGGGACCGAGTTCTGGCTCGGGAGTGCGCTGGCGACGGCCGGGTTGTCGATCGACGACGTCGACGAGCAGTTCCTGCCGTTCCCGGACGCCATCGCGGCCCTCGATTCCGGGGCGATCGACGCCGCCATGATCGGCGAACCGCTCGCGACCCAGGCCGAGCTGGACGGGTTCGCGGTCCGGCTCCTGCCTGACTTCCCGGTTCAGGGTGTCCAGCCGACGACGATCATCGCCAACGACGACTTCCTCGCCAGCAATCCGGACGTCGCGACCGGCTTCGTCGCCGCCTATCTGAAAGCGTCCCGGGCGCTGTCCGGCGACGGCTTCAAGGACCCGGCCGTGCTTGCCATCATCGAGGAGTACACCGGCGTCCCCGCCGACCTCGCTCGCCTCGCCATGCAACCCGTCTACCAGCCCAACGGCGAGATCAGCTTCGCGACCCTGGCCGGCCTCCAGACCTTCTTCCGCGGCCGGGACCAGCTGGAGTACGACACGGACATCGATCCCGCTTCGCTCGCAGACACGCAGTATGTCGACGGCGCCCTCGGGCTGATTGGAACGGCACCTGCACTGATGCCGGCAACACCGGCCGCGACGCCGGCCGCTGGCATCCCTTCCACGTCAACTCAATGACCGCCGCGACCACCGACGGCATCACGTCCAGGACGCCCCATGACCACATCAACGGCCAAGCGGACCGAAACCCTGGACCCGCCCATTGACTTCCACCGGGCCAGCGCCGGAGCACGGATCCTCGTCCGTAACGTCTCCCGCGTCTTCGACGGGGAGGATGGCCCCGTGCTCGCGCTCGACGGGATCGACCTGACGGTCGAACCCGGCCGCTTCGTCGTGATCGTCGGGCCGTCCGGCTGCGGCAAGACGACCCTCCTGCGAATGATCGCCGGGCTCGACCGGTCGACCGGCGGCACCGTCGAGACAATTCGCGGCGACGGCCGGACGCCCTCGAACTCCGTCGTGTTCCAGGGCCGCTCAGTCTTCCCGTGGCTGTCCGTCCATGACAACATCGGCTACGGCCTGAAGCTCAACGGCGTCCGGCGCCGGGAGCGGAAGGCGACGATCGCCCGGCTCGTCGACGTCGTTGGGCTGGCCGGTTTCGAGCGGGCCTTCCCGCATCAGCTCTCCGAAGGGATGCGCCAGCGGGTCGCGATCGCCCGGGCTCTCGCCGTCGAGCCGGACATCCTGCTAATGGACGAGCCGTTCGGGGCCCTGGACGAGCAGACCCGCTTCCTCCTGCAGGAGGAGTTGCTCCGGATCTGGGAGCGGAGCCGCAAGACGGTCGTCTTCATCACCCACTCGATCGACGAGGCGCTGACCCTCGCCGATGAGGTCATCGTGATGGGCGCCCGTCCCGGCCGGATCCTCCAGCGCATCCCGGTCCCGTTCGAGCGCCCGCGGACGATGGAGGCGGTTCGGTCCGATCCCCGCTTCGCCACCCTGTTCAACCAGATCTGGGACGGCCTGCGGAGCGAGGTCCTGGCCAGCCGTCAGTGGTCGCCGGAGGGATCCCGATGACATCCATCCTGCCGGACCACCGCCTCCATCGCAGCGGCGCCGGGACCACCCAGCTGGACCGCAAGGCCTGGGACTCGCGCCGCGCCCGCCGCCGCGTCGCGACGGTCCTGCTGACGATCGCCGGGCCGCTCGCCATCCTGTTGATCTGGGAGATCCTCGCCCGGAGCGGCGCCATCGATCGCCGCTTCTGGCCGGAACCGTCGTCTCTCCTCCCGGCCGCCGTCGAGCTCTGGCGGGAGGACGACCTCCGGGGCGACATCCAGCTCAGCCTGGCCCGGATCCTGGGCGGGTTCGTGCTTGGCAGCGTCCCGGCGATCGCGGTCGGCCTCGCTATGGGCCTCTCCTGGCCGATCCGGACGCTGCTGATGCCGGTCGCGACGGTGATCTACGCCCTGCCCAAGATCGCCCTGCTGCCGCTGATGATCATCGTCTTCGGCCTCGGTGAGGCCTCGAAGCTGGCCATCGTCGCGCTGTCGATCTTCTTCCTCGTCGCCCTCAACACCATGAGCGGCGTGCTGGCAATCGACCAGAGCTACCGCGACGTCGCACGCAACTTCGGTGCGTCCCCACTGGCGACCTTCTGGACGGTCGCCCTGCCCGGCGCCCTGCCGAGCGTCTTCACCGGGCTCCGGCTGGCGCTCGGCTTCGCCCTCGTCGTCATCGTCGGGACGGAGTTCCTCTCGGCCCGGCAGGGCGGTCTGGGTGACCTGATCTGGCAGAGCTGGCAGATCCTGGCGATCCGCGACATGTTCGTCGGCCTGATCATCACCGGTGTCCTCGGTTGGCTGCTGACCGTCGCCCTCGATCTGCTCGAGCGGCTCGTGATCCCCTGGAAGCCGGAGAGCGAATGACCAGCGCCGCGCAGTCCTCGACCCGCGTCCCGGACCGGCCCCGGCAGAGTCCGTTCCGGGTCTGGTACCGGGCCATCCGCGTCTTCTCGTTCACCGCGAGCATCACGCCGATTCTCGTCGGCTCCGCCCTCGCCCTCGTGGACGGCGACATCGACAGTCCGGGGGCGGTCGCGCTCGTCATCGCAATGCTGCTCGCCTCGATGGCCGTCCACGCCGGCTGCAACCTCGGCAACGACTACTACGACTACCGGCGCGGGATCGACGCCCACATCGGCGCTCACGACGACCCGGAGCACATCGGCCCGGCCGGCGTGATCCAGGACCGCTCCCTGACCCCGGCCCAGGTCTTCCGCGGAATGATCGTCGCCTTCGCGATCGGAACGGCGATCGGGCTCGGAATCGTCTGGGCGACCGGCTGGCCGATCTTCCTCCTCGCGCTGGCCTGCCTCGCGCTGGCCTTCCTCTACACCGGCGGTCCGAAGCCGCTCGGGTACATCGCCCTCGGCGAGATCACCGTCTTCGTGACGATGGGTCTGGCGATGATCATGGGCAGCTACTACGTCCTCAGCGCCGAAGTCTCGTGGCGCTCATTCGGTGTCGCTTTGCCGCTGGGGCTGCTGGTGACGGCGATCCTGCACGGCAACAACCTGGCTGATATCGAGAGCGACCGCCGGGCCGGAAAGATCACGGTCGCCAACTCGGTCAGCCGCTCGGTCGGCAATCTCGAGTACATCGTGCTTGTCTACGGGGCCTGGGTGGCGCTGGTCGGGCTGGTCGTGACGAATACCGATCTCTGGCCGACGCTGCTGGCGTTCGGTGCGCTCCCGTCCGGACTCCAGGCAGTGCGTCTCTATGTCAGCGAGACGGCGCAGCCAATCCTGCGACGGGGCGTACGCCTCTCGGCCGGCGTCCACTTGCGGTTCGGGCTGCTGATGGTCGTCGGCCTCGTCGTCTCGGCCGAGCTCGGTGAGTGGACATAATGTCGAACATCAATCTGCTTCCCAGGGCGGAGGAGACACCAGGTTGAGACATCCCAGTCCGGTGCGAATCCTCTCGTCGGCGGTGTTGGCCGGTGCGACGACGGGAGGAGCGGTCGCTTGGTGGATGCGCTACCGGAACCCGTACCGCCCGGTCCTCGAGCGCATCAAGCTAACCGTTCCGGATGCCCACCCTGATCTCGCCGGGCTGCGGATCGGCTTCGTCGCCGATACCCACGTCAACCCGTACTTTCGCCAGCGCGACCTCCAGCGCGGGGTCGACCTGATCGCGGCCGAGCGGCCCGATCTGATCCTGTTCGGCGGCGACTACATCTCGGAGACGACGCGCTACATGGACGAGGCGGCGCCGGTTCTTGGCGCGTTGGCCCGTCTGGCCCCGCTCGGCGCCCTGGCGGTGCTGGGCAACCACGACCACGGTGGCCACAGCCCGGCCGTCGTCGCTGGTCTGGAGCGGGAGGGCATCCGGGTCCTTCGCAACGAGGCCGTCGCGATAGCGTGGCGCGGCGACACGCTGTGGGTCGCCGGGGTCGACGACACGCTCCTGGGTCAGCCGCTACCGGCGGCCGCCTTCGCCGGGATCCCGGAGGGCGCAGCCACGCTCTGCCTGTGGCACGAGCCAGACGCCGCCGACATCGCCGCGCCGTTCGGCCCGTTCGCGCAGCTGTCCGGCCACAGCCACGGGGGCCAGATCCGGCTGCCAGTCCTGGGCGAACTCGCCGTTCCGATCGGTGGACGCGCATACCCGCTCGGCGCCTACGATGTCGACGGGATGCAGCTCTACGTCTCCCGCGGCCTCGGTACCTATCGTCCCCCGGTCCGCTTTCGCTGCCCACCCGAGGTGACGCTCGTCACGCTCATCGCCGTGGGGTAGATCGAAGGTCAAACAGGTCGCCCGGTGAAACACGTTGACGTCACTGTTCAGGATGGCCCGCGACGGGTAGTTGTCCGACTTCGTGCGCTGTTGCCAATGGCCAGGGTGGTTGCCAGACGAACATCCTGCCTGGCAGTTCGAGCATTTCGCCCGCAGAGATTTTCCTGAGGGCCGCTGACGCGGATGCCTGGACGCTGATGCAGCGATGCGGTCAAGCCGAAACCGCCGGTCTCAGCCAAGAAGCAGCCAGGAGACCGCACGTTACTGTGACGCAAGCACAAGGTGGCATCGGTTTGATTTATGCAGTTGGTCTATATTACTGCATTCGCCGTTGATCAGATCGCCTGATCGCCACCTGGAAGGCCGTCATGTACTCCTCGCCAAAGTCGTTGACCGCACCGGGACAGACCACCTCGGTGTTCAGCGATCTCCCCGTGCGGGACCTCGTGGAGGTCGCCGTGGATCGTGAAGAGGGGATTCGCACCGCCGCCGGCGCCTTGGTCGTCCAGACCGGCGCGTTCACCGGTCGCTCGCCGAGTGACAAATTCGTCGTCGATGAACCGCAGTCGCGTGACGCGATCTGGTGGGGACCGGTCAACCAGCCCATGGCGGCGGAAGCGTTCGATCGACTATCGAAGGATGTTCGGGAGCATCTCGGCCAGTCGTCCGTTTTTCGCGAGGATCTTCTCGTCGGAGCCGATCCCGCATTTCAGGTGCCCGTCCTACTCACCACCGAACGTGCCTGGGTTGCTCTGTTCGCCCACCATCTCTTCATCGAGCCGGGCGATGAGCCGCCGTTGGACACCCCGGCTCCGGCCATTACGATCCTGCACGCTCCGGCGTTCAAGGCCGACCCACAACGACACGCGACGAACGGATCGACGGTGATCGCGATTCACCCCACGGAGCGCGTGATCGTGATCGCGGGAACCGAGTACGCGGGCGAAGTGAAGAAGTCGGTCTTCACGCTCATGCAGTACATCCTGCCGCAAGACGATGTCCTGACCATGCACTGCTCAGCCAACATCGGGCAGATGGGCAGCAAGCCGACCCTGTTCTTCGGTCTGTCCGGAACCGGGAAGACCACGCTCTCCAACGATCCCGACCGCCAGTTGGTCGGAGATGACGAGCACGCCTGGTCGAATCACGGCATCTTCAATCTTGAGGGCGGCTGTTACGCCAAAACCATCGACCTGTCATCGACGGACGAACCGGCCATCTATCAGGCGACCCAACAAGAGGGTACGGTCTTCGAGAATGTCGCCCTCGATCCTGACACGACCATGCCGGACTTCGCGGATGCCTCCCGGACCGAGAACACGCGTGCCGCCTTCCCGCTCTCGTACCTGAAGAACGCCGCACCGAGCGGGACCGCGGGCCATCCCGGCCAGATCGTCCTGTTGAGCGCGGATGCCACTGGCGTCCTGCCGCCGGTCTCGCGGCTTACCAGGGAACAGGCGGTCACCATGTTCCTGTTGGGGTTTACCTCAAAAGTCGGCGGAACGGAACGTGACCTCGATGCGCCCGAACAGACCTTCTCGCCCTGCTTCAGCGCCCCGTTCCTGATGCTCCCACCGCATCGCTACGCTCGGATGTTCGTGGATCGCATCGATAGGCATCGACCGTCGCTCTGGCTGGTCAATACCGGTTGGACGGGGGGATCGTTCACCACCGGACACCGGATCAGTATCGCGCTCACCCGATCGATCGTTCGGGCCATCACCAGCGGCGAACTGGACGACGTGGCGACCTGGCAGGATCCGGCCTTCAACCTCACGGTCCCCATGTCGATAGCAGGGGTACCGAGCGAAGCGCTGCGGCCCCGTGATGCCTGGTCTGAGCCAGCGGCCTACGACAGGCAAGCTGCCCTCCTGAAAGCGACTTTTCGGGATCAGGCTGCGGTTCAGGAGATCGACGCGAGCTGGACGGCCTGGCTCGCTGATCGTCAGCGTTAGCCCCACTGACCCCACACCGACCAGATCACTCCTGCCCGATCAGCCAATGCATTCCGGGACCTTCAATGGTGTGCCGGTCCGCGCAGCAGCCGTCGCCACCTCGCCAGCGCTTTCGATGCAGCGCAGGGATGGTCAGGGACGTCCGGTTGTCCGACAGATTCAGGGAGGCCCTTGTGGTGTATCGCGTCGCTATCAACGGTTTCGGCCGCATCGGTCGGAACGTCTTCAAGGTGATCGAGAACGGAGGGTTTTCCGACCTCTTCGAAGTCGTCGCCGTCAACGGCCGCAGTAGCCCGGCGTCACTGGCCCACCGGCTCCGCTTCGATTCCGTGTACGGACGCTTCGACGCCGACGTGACCAGCGATGCGGACGCGCTCATCGTCAACGGCCGGCGCCTGACGGTCCTGTCAGAGCGGGAACCGGTGAACCTGCCCTGGCGCGACATGAAGGTCGATCTGGTCATCGAATCCACCGGCCACTTCACGGCCGCTGAGCAGGCCCGTGGTCACCTGACCGCTGGGGCAAAGAAGGTCATCATCACCGCCCCGGCCGAGGGCGAGGACATCACCATCGTTCTGGGTGTCAATGAGACGGCCTATGACGCAGATGCCCATCACATCATCTCCAACGCGTCCTGCACGACCAACTGCCTGGCACCGGTCGCCAGGGTCATGCTGAGCGAGTTCGGGGTCAAACGCGCTCTGGTCACGACCGTCCATTCCTACACGGCCGATCAGGTTTTGGTTGATGGATCACACGAGGACCTTCGCCGTGCCCGTGGCGCTGCCGAGAACATCATCCCGACGACGACCGGAGCGGCCCGTGCCGTCGGCCTCGTCCTGCCCGAACTTGAGGGGAAGTTCGAGGGCTTCGCCCTTCGCGTCCCGACGCCGACCGTCTCCCTCATCGATCTGGTGGTGGAGACCGAGCGGGCAGCAACGGTCGAGTCCGTCAACAGTGCGCTGAAGGCGGCGGCGGAGACTGACGACCTGCGAGCAATCCTCGCCTACAGCGATGAGGAGCTGGTGTCCAGCGACTACCGTGGGGACAGCCGCTCGGCGACCATCGATGGCCAGTCGACGATGGTCACCGGCGACACGCTCGTCAAGGTCGTCGCCTGGTATGACAACGAGTGGGGCTACGCCTGCCGGGTGGCCGACCTGACGGCGCTGGTCTGCGAGATCGGCTTTCCGAACGCCTGATCAGTCTTTGACCAGGCGGACTTCTGGACACAAGCGAACCGGCATGGATCCAGCTGGATCCATGCCGGTTCGCTTGTGTCTTCGACTGTCGGTTACGCCGGCCGCTCGTAGATGAACAGGCCCTCGTTCCGTGGGTCGATCCCCAAGAGGCGGGTGCCGTCTGGGGCGGCCTGGTCAGCATAGAGCGTGACGAAGCCGTTGGTCGTCGTACCAGCCGGCGTCCAGATGGCTGTCAACACGTACCGCTGCCCGGCGATCGTCAGGTCGGCGTTCAGGCCAGCGGGCTCTCCTGCGGCAACCAGTGCATCGTCGGCAACCGTGTCATTCGACGTGGCGACCGAGTAGGCGCCGATCACGCCTCCGTCGACCCGAAGTGCGTAGAGCAGGTCGGGCGTCGGGTTCTCAGCGGTCGGCACGTAGAGTTCGACCGTGATGCTCGAGTACGACGAGCGAACCCACGTCGCGCTTGCGCTGAAGCTGACCGTCCCGTTCGAGATCAAGGCTGGCTGCTGCGCAGACTCGACCCGAACCGTGAAGGTGAGCGCGACGTCGTAGCGGAAGAGCGTCTCCTGGCCCGCCTGAACCGATCCCTCCGGTACCTGGAGGAAGAGCGTCTGCGCGGCGTCCTGCTGATCGGAGGAGACGACGGTGAACCCGCCTACACAGCCGAGGCGGGTCAAACTGCCCGAATCGGCGGGGTCCGCAAAGCCGGTAGAACGGTAGGACACGCCTGAGAGCTGAATCTGTCGAGGCAGCAACTCGGGGTAGCCATCGGAGGCGTATCTGCCGATCGAACCCGAACAGGTCGTCGCCTCAACGGTGGAGGCTGCAGGAACGGCACCGGTCGGAAGCGTCGGAACGACTGCTGGTGGCTGCAGGATTCGAATTGGGGTCGCAGTCGCCTCACCGGTAGCCACGGGCGCGGTGGTGGCAGGTGCATTGGTCGCTGGAGCGGCCGTCGGAGGCGCGACCGTTGGCGGCGCGGTGGTCGCTGGAGCGGTGGTCGGCGGCACAGCCGTTGGAGCCACTGCTGTCGGGGGCACAGCCGTCGGCGGGACAGCCGTCGGCGGGACAGCCGTCGGCGGGACAGCCGTCGGCGGGACAGCCGTTGGAGCCACTGCTGTCGGGGGCACGGCCGTCGGCGGGACAGCCGTCGGCGGGACAGCCGTCGGCGGGACAGCCGTCGGCGGGACAGCCGTCGGGGCCACGGCTGCTGACGTGACATCGGGCGCTGAAGTTGCGGTCGGCGCGACGGTCGAGGTTGGAGCCTCGGTGGGAGTTGCCGTTGCGGTCGGTGCAAGCGTCGCAGTTGGAGCCTCCGTAGGAGTCGCCGTTGCGGTTGGTGCAACCGTTGCCGTCGCGGTCGGTTCAGCAGTGGCTGTGGCTGTGGCTGTGGCTGTGGCTGTGGCTGTCGCCGTTGGTGCGGTGGTGGCGGTTGCGGTCGGCTCCAACGTCGCGGTGGCGGTCGCCTCAGGGGTTGCTGGCACGGTCGCGGTCGGCTCAGGAGTAGTCGGCTCGGGTGTCGCACCTCCCGTGACCGCGAAACGAAGGACCGTCTGACTCACGGCGACGAACAGCTCGCTGAACGGACCGGTGGCGGCTGTCCCGTAGAGCGGGAACGGACCGGCGCAGCCGACGCGAGCCAGGCTGGAGATATCGGTCGAGTCGGTCACATCGGCGTCGAAGGTCGCTGTCTGATCGCCGACGGCGAACGATGGCGAGAGCATCAGTGGGACGCCGTCGGCACTGAGAAGCGTGAAGCGGTACAAACCTTCCGGCGTGTCAGCGAAGACTTCGGCGAACGGGCTGGCCGCGGCGTCGTCGACATAGACCTGGCTGCTCTGCCCATTGATGTCGAAACTGCCATTGATCTGGACGAGGACGGTGATTGTCAGGTCAGGGTCGATTCCGACGAACACATATGTCGCATCCGCGACCGTCAGGGGCTGGAAGCTGGAGACCTCGCTGAGGCAGGTATTGACACCGTCGAAACCGGTCAGTGCGAGATAGCGGGTCAGGGGCCCGCCGTCCTGCTGAAGGAACACACGATCGGTCGCTCCGTCGGCTGGCCCGTAGAGCTGACCGTTATCGGTCGGATCGAGCGTGGTCAGGTTGGTTGGATCGAGCGGGACGGTCCGGTCGAAGATGTACTCAACGTTGCCAATGATCAGATTTCCGGGATAACCAGCGGGGAGGACGTTTGGTGGACCGGCCGTGGAATCCCCGGTGGCAACAGTCGGCGTCATCCCGTCCGGAGTCGCGGCATCAGGCGTGACGCCCGCTGTGGCCTCTTCCGTGACGGTCGCCGTAGCGGTCTCAGCCGGCGTCGCGGCGTTGCTTGCCTCGCTGGTCGCGGTCGCGGTTGGCTCGGTCGTTCCCTCTGCCGAGGCAGCTGGTGTGGAAGCCGAGGCTGGCGCGGAAGCTGGGCTTGACGCGGAAGCTGAAGCCGACTCAGAAGCCGAAGCGGGTGGCGGGGCATCGGTCTGTGTCGCCGTGAACGAGAAGAGCCGATCCCCGACCTGAACGAACGCCACGGTGGGTTCGCTCGCGTCCACGAACGTCGGGAACGGACCGGCACAGCCGAATCGATCGAGCGAGGCGACGTCTACCGAGTCAGTGACATCGACTGGCTCGGTGAGGTCGAGGTTCCCGACGGTGACCGCTCCCGTCAGCTGCGGCGGCAGGCCCACCTCGTTGACCGATACGAAACGCTCGAGGTCCTGCCCGGCGTTGGCCCAGTACTCGGTCGGGACATCGCCGGCGTCAGGGAGAACGAAGAGCGGGGCCGAGGAACCATTGATCGTGAGCGATGCACCTGGGACCGGATCGAGATCGCCCGGGTTGAGATCAGACTCTGGGCCCGCATAGGCGTACGAGGCGTTCGAGGTTTCAAGGGACGAAAACCCTTCGCCAAGGCACGGGTTGGCCGGCGCCTCGACATTCGAAAGGACATAGCGGACGACGGAGCCGTTGCCGACGGTCGCGTAAGCCGCGTCTGAGCGATCGCGAGTGAACAGCGACACATCACCATCCGACCCCGCGGCGTTCAGGTTATCAGTCGTCAGGAGGGACGGGCGATCGAAGGTGTACTGTGTCTCATTCAGAGAGATCGCCGCCGGATAACCCTCGGGAAGAACGAGGGAGCCGGCGTCCTGAGCGAGGGTTCGAAGTGACCCGGCGCCGGCTGCCAGAATCCCCATGACCAGTGTCAAGGCAATGAAGACCCGGAGCGTCCGGGAAAGAGATCCAGTCGAACGGAAACTGACCGGTCTGGCATCGTGCTCCGCAACCAGTTGACGTCCTGTCCCCATTGGTTCCTCCACTCCTGCCGTTCACTTTGTCACACCGAAAGGCGCAGGTCACGTCCCGCGGCGGTTGTCATGCAGGCAGCGTACCGCAAGTTGGCAACGCCGCTTGTCCTCGGAGCAGCGACGCCGACATAACTCCGCGTACCATGATCACTTTTCAGCAGAATCGGATGTTTGTTTAGTGGTTCCGTGTTGCGTGGAAGGGAGTGCCGGAGCGGAAGAGGGATATAGTGGTGATCGGCGGCGCGTAGCTTGCTCACGACGACGTAGTCACCTGGAACGTCTCCGCGAGATCCAAACCGGAAAGGGAATCCCGTGAACAGACCCTCGACCAGCGCAGCGACCCTCGGCCTGAGTGGCCAGCTTCGGCGGCTTTCGTACGTCCTGGCGTTGCTGATCGTCCTTTCCGGCTCGAGCCTCGCGCTCACCAGTTCAGCTACGGCCCAGGATTCGAGTCCAAGCGCTGCTCCATCAACCGCCGCGGCACCGGCATCCACGGTCAACACGGAACTCATCCTCGACTCCTCTGGCTCGATGGCTCAGCCAACTTCCGACGGCGAGTCCCGCATCGACGCGGCCAAGCGCGTCCTGACCAACGTGATCGGTACGATCCCGAACGACACCGGTCGCATTAACGTTGGCTTCCGGGTATTTGGACACAAGGGCAACAATACTGAGGCGGGCCGAGCCGAGAGTTGCCAGGGAACCGAGTTGCGCGTTCCGATCGATGGGGTGAACCGCGAGGCACTGCAGGGGCAGGTGGATCTTTATCAGCCCGTTGGCTGGACACCGATCACGCTCGCCCTTAATGAGGCTGCGAAAGATTTTCCGGCTGCAGCCGAGGGCGTCAGTAATTCGATGATCCTGGTGACGGACGGTCTCGAGACGTGCGACCCTAATCCCAGCGTTAGCCCGTGCGAAGCGAGCACGTCCATCGTAAACAGTGATATCGGCGCTGTCATCAACGTTATCGGTTTCGGAACCACGCCAGAGGAGAACGCAGTCCTCTCCTGCATCGCGGAGAACAGCGGCGGAAGCTTGCTGACCGCCAACAACTATGAAGAGTTGCTCGCCGGCCTCTTCACGATTCTCCAACAGGAAAACGTCATCAGCCGGACCGGCTCGTTCGAGGTCGAGAACATCGGCGGCCTGTACCCGAACGTCACACTGACCGGGCAGGCATCGGGAGCCACGGATTCCAACCCCAGCGGTGGAGAGCCCCAGGTCTTCACGATCGACCAGACGACCAGCAACCGGCTCGACGACATTCCCGTTGGCGTCTATGTCGCCAGCTTCGTCTACCCGAGCGGCACGACGAAGACGGTCAACGTCAATATCGAGGCGGACCGGTTGACCGTCCTGCGAGGCAGTATCCTGGAACTTCCGCACGGAGCCGGGGAGATCTACACCATCACCGATCTCAGTGGTGTCCTCGTCTGGCAGGACCAGTTCGAGTTGGGCGACCGGATCTGGGTATTGCCAGACCTCTACTCGATCAACCTGCTCGAGGTCGTCGGAGATCCCGTCCTGTTCTCGGCGACCGTCCAGACGCTGCCCGGCTACGTCACCAAGATCGATGTCTACACCGCACCGTAACGCGTACGCACCAATCAGTCATGACGAGACGCGAGGGGCCGTCCGCCCTTCGCGCCTCGTCATTCATATGTAAGATTGCGCACGACGAATCTGGCTCGACACCATCTGCTCCCGGCGGCCCGGCAGGTTCCGGCAGGAGGCATCAGGTTGACCGCTGTCAGTGCACCGACCAACACCACGGCGACACCGGAACGGAAGACGCTGCGGACCGGCGTGATCGGCTGTGGGGCAGGCGCCTTCCACGCCGAGGCCTACGCGGCCGAACCCCGCGCGGATCTGGTGTCGCTGGCCGGCCTCGACGCCGATCGCTGCAACGAACTGGCCAGGAAATACGGCATCGGCCGGATCTACCGCGACTACCAGGAGCTGCTCGCCGACCCTGACATCGACGCGGTCAGCCTCGCCCTGCCGAACCACCTGCACATGCCGGTCGCGATCGCGGCGCTGGAGGCGGGCAAGCACGTCCTCGTCGAGAAGCCATTGGCCCTGAACGCGCAGGAAGGCCAGCTGATGGTCGACGCCGCCGAGCGGGCCGGCAAGGTGCTCGCGATCGCCTTCAACCGGCGCTTCCGGCAGGACGTCCAGCTCGTCCAGCGCCACGTCGCGTCCGGCCAGTTCGGCAACGTCTACTATGCCAAGGCGTTCTGGATGCGGCGGTCCGGCATCCCCGGTTTCGGGACGTGGTTCAGCTCGAAGTCGATGGCGGGCGGCGGATCGCTGATCGACCTCGGGGTTCACGTCCTCGACATGGCCCTGTTCATGATGGGCAACCCGAAGGTGATGAGCGTGTCGGCCCAGACCTTCTCGGAGATCGGCCGGCAGGGGAAGGGCGCGTGGCAGGGCGGCCGGTTCCAGACCGGTGAGGTGCCGTTCGAGGTCGACGACATGGCCGTCGCCTTCATCCGGCTCGAGAACGGGACCGTCCTTCACCTGGAGACGAGCTGGGCCGCCTACACCGGGGCGAAGGACAACTTCGGGGTGTCCCTGATGGGCACCGACGGCGGCGCCGAGATCGACGTCCACGACTACGCGCTGGTCGATACGCTGAAGATCATCTCCGACTTCGAGGGTGTGCCGACCGTCAGCCACCCGCGCCTGATCGCGACCAGCGGCCACGGCGAGATCGTGAAGCGGTTCGTCGCGAAGATCCTCGACGGCACCGACGGCGTCCCGACCGGACAGGAAGGGCTGGAACGGGCCCGCCTGGTCGACGCGATCTACCGGGCCTCGGCCGAGGGCTGGGAGGTTCAGGTCGAGTCGGCGAGTGCCGCAACGTCCGACTGAACGACAACAGCTTGCCCGTCTGGGTTACAAATCAGGAGACAGCACCGCATGGCCCTTCGCGTAACCGTCTGGAACGAGTACCGGCACGAGCGCGAGAACGCGCAGGTCGCGGCGATCTACCCGGAGGGGATCCACTCAGCCATCGCCGCCGGCCTGCGCGAGGACGGCGAGTTCGAGGTCGGCACGGCGACGCTCGACCAACCGGAGCACGGGCTGACCGACGACGTGCTCGCCAACACCGACGTCCTGGTCTGGTGGGGGCACAAAGCCCACCGCGACGTCGAGGACGCGACAGTCACAAAGGTCCAGCAGCGAGTCCTGATGGGCATGGGCCTGATCGTCCTGCACTCCGCCCACTTCTCCAAGGTCTTCAAGACCCTGATGGGGACGAGCTGCGACCTGCGCTGGCGCGAGGACGGCGCCAACGAGCGGCTCTGGGTCGTCAACCCGAGCCACCCGATCGCCGCCGGGATCGGCGACTACATCGACCTCGAGCACGAGGAGATGTACGGCGAATACTTCGACATCCCGGCGCCGGACGATCTCGTCTTCGTCTCCTGGTTCAAGGGCGGCGAGGTCTTCCGCAGCGGCGCCTGCTTCTCCCGCGGGGCCGGCCGGATCTTCTACTTCCGGCCGGGCCACGAGACCTTCCCGACCTACTTCCACCCGCAGGTCCGTCGCGTGATCGCCAACGCGGTCGCCTGGGCGGCACCGGTCCAGCGCGACCACCCGACCGTCGCCCGGAAGAACCCGGAGCGCCCGCTCGAGAACATGACCGTCACCCGCTGATGCCCTTTCGCCGCGACCGGCCGAATCGACCGGATCGCCGCCCTCCGGAGACCGCCCATGTCGACCACCACCACGTCGTCGTTCGATGTCATCGTGCTCGGTGGCGGGACCATGGGCTCCGGCGCGGCGCTGGCGCTGACTCGCCGGGGGCAACGCGTCCTCGTGCTGGAGCAGTTCACGACGCCGAGCGCCCTCGCTTCCCACTCCGGCCGCACCCGTATCATCCGCCAGGCCTACTTCGAGTCGCCGGCCTACGTCCCGATGGTGCGCGCTGCCGACCGGATGTGGACCGCGATCGGCGAGGAGACCGGCCGGACGTTGCTCCATCGCTGCGGTGGACTCGACATCTCGGCGGCCGGCGAGACGCAGGCCGAGTCGGCCCGGCAGAGCGCCGCGCAGTGGGACGTCCCGCACGAGTCGCTCGACGGCGCCGAGGTCAACCGGCGCTGGCCGCAGTTCCACCTGCCGGAGGACTGGACGGCCTGCTACAGCCCGGTGACCGGCTTTCTCGACGTCGACCCTGGACTCACCGCGATGCGTTCGCTGGCCGAGCGGGCCGGAGCGGTCTGGCATGAGCACGAGCCGGCGCTAAGGTGGGACGCTACTGACACAGGCGTCAGCGTCAGGACCGCCGCGGCGACCTACACCGCCGACCGCCTGGTGATCGCGGCCGGAGCCTGGGCGGCGACGGCCCTGGCCGGCTTGGGTCTGCCGCTGACTGTCCGGCGCAAGCTGCTCTGGTGGTACGAGATGGACGACCGGAGTGCCTACATGGCCGACCGCTTCCCGGTTCTGATCGCCGGGATGCCGGGCTGCCAGCTCTACGTGATCCCGATCTCCGGCTCCGACCCCGGTCTCAAGGCCGGCGACCACGCGGGCGGCGAGGAGACCGTCGCCGGCGAGCTCCGGCGGGAGATCGACGACCGGGAGGCCGAGAGCGTTACGTCGGCGATGCGCAGCCTGGTTCATGGGGTCGGCGCGATCAGGGACCGGCAGGTCTGCATGTACACGATGACGCCGGACGAGGACTTCATCGTCGATCGCCACCCCGACCACGCCAACGTGACGTTCGCGGCGGGCTTCTCCGGTCACGGCTTCAAGTTCGCCCCGGCGATGGGCGAGCACCTCGCGGACCTGTCCGGCGATCCGACCGCGCAACCGCTGGCGCACATCGGTTTGGCCCGGCTGTCGCATCCCGTCAGTTGAGCCGACAGACCGCGGCAGGCATGATCGCGGACTGTTAAGACTCCGTGAATCGACCGGATTAGATGGATTTCCGGAATCGGTGTGGTTGTGGTCGAGTATCCTTTGGACATAACACAATCAGTCGGACGAGCCTCTTGACGTATCGCGTCGGGGCCGCCGCCTGAACGAGATTCCCACCCGGAGGATTCCAGACATGTCCCTGATCGCCCCTCGCCGCAAGACGCGCGTGCTGGACATCGGCGGGGTCAGGATCGGCGGCAATCATCCGATTGTCGTGCAGACCATGGCCACGGCCGACACCCGCGATCCCGCCGCGACCCTCGCGCAGATCCGTGACCTGGCCGAGGCCGGCGCCGAGATCGTCCGGATCGCCGTCCCGGACCGCAAGGCCGCCGCGGCCCTGCCCGACATCATCCCGTACTCGCCGGTCCCCCTGATCGCTGACATCCACTTCGAGCACACGCTCGCGCTCAAGGCGCTCGAGGCCGGCATCCACGGGCTGCGGCTCAACCCCGGCAACATTCGCAAGCCTGAGGATGTTCAGGAAGTCGTGCGGCTGGCGAAGGCGCGCCAGATCCCGATCCGGATTGGCGTCAACTTCGGCTCCTGCCCGCCGATGACGGAGGAATTCGTCGACGAGATGGCCCAGAAGCAGTCCAGCCAGCTGGAGCTCCGGGCGGAGTGGCTGGTCCGAACGGCCCTCGGTCACATCCAGATTCTCGAGGACCTCGACTTCGGCCTGATCAAGGTCAGCCTCAAGGCGTTCGAGGTACCGGTCCTGTTCGAGGCCTACCGGCGGTTCGCGGCACTCGACAACGACTATCCGCTCCACCTCGGCGTGACCGAGGCCGGCACCCCGCGGGCCGGCAGCGTCCGCTCCGCCGTCGGGATCGGGACGCTGATCGCCCTCGGCATCGGCGACACGATCCGCGTCTCCCTGACGACCGATCCCAAGGAAGAGGTCTTCGTCGGCTTCGAGATCCTCAAGACGCTCGAGCTCCGGACCAAGGGCGCGACGATGATCGCCTGTCCGACCTGCGGCCGGGTCGAGGTCGATCTCTTCACCCTCGCCAACCAGGTCGATGAGTTCCTTGAGACCGTCAAGGAGCCGATTCGGGTTGCCGTCATGGGCTGCGTCGTGAACGGTCCGGGCGAGTCCAGGGACGCCGATGTCGGGCTGGCCGCTGGCAACTCGAAGGGCGTCATCTTCCGCAAGGGCCGGATCGTCCGGACCGTCGCCGAGGCCGATATGCTGGAAGCGCTCAAGGACGAGATCCGCCAGGTGATCGCCGACCGCGAGGCTGGGATCACCGACGAGGCGACCGACGTCATGGCCGGCCGCTACAAGCCGACGCTGACGCTGACCCCGGTCTAGTGGTCTGTCACGGCTCAAACGCTGGGTAGAGGCGGCGGAGTTTGATCCGGGCCTCGGTGGTGGTGAACTGCCAGTCGATGGTGGCATTCGCTCCGTTGCGCCGGTCGGCCCAGGCCGTCACG
>JAABUS010004964.1_pt1 | contig 18261 bp, 13 predicted proteins | sample 5560161 | NCBI WGS metagenome assembly JAABUS01 (sample SAMN10711885, study PRJNA513376) | rock metagenome | isolation source: Antarctica rocks | place: Antarctica: Victoria Land, Trio Nunatak nord | collected 2016-01-04 | reverse complement strand
ACATTTTTCACACAAATGATAAGCAAATATGGGACTATGTAAATTCTTTTGTTGAGTTTAACCGCTACACTAATAGTCCTGTGGCTTTTTATAAAGGTGAGCTATACAACCTTCCTTTTAATATGAATACGTTCTACCAGTTATGGGGAGTAAAAACGCCGCAGGAAGCAAAGGAAAAAATAGGATCACAAATAGAAGAGCTTAACATACAGGAGCCTTCGAATCTTGAAGAGCAGGCATTATCATTAATAGGCCCTGATATTTATGAGAAACTGATAAAAGGATATACAGAAAAACAATGGGGAAGAGCCGCAACCGAACTTCCTGCGTTTATTATAAAAAGATTGCCGGTAAGGTTTACTTATGACAATAATTACTTCAACGATAAATACCAGGGAATACCTATCGGAGGCTATAATAAACTTGTAGAAGGATTACTGAAAGATATAGAAGTGAGGTTAGAAATAGATTATTTTGAAAACCGTGAAAAATGGAATTCTCTTGCTGATCAAATTGTATTTACCGGGAAAATTGATCAGTATTATGATTTTCAGTTTGGACAACTCGAGTACCGCAGCCTTCAGTTTGACCATGAAGTGCATGACATGGAAAATTACCAGGGAAATGCAGTAGTAAATTATACTGAGAGAGAAGTGCCTTATACCAGAATTATAGAGCACAAGCATTTTGAGTTTGGAACTCAGCCTAAAACAGTTATAACAAAAGAATATCCTAAAGAGTGGACACCCGAAAAAGAACCTTATTATCCGATCAATGATGCCAAAAATACGGCAGTATTTAAAAAATACCAGGAATTGGCAGATGCAGAAAACAATGTAATTTTTGGTGGCCGATTGGCAGAATACAGGTACTATGATATGCACCAGATTATCGGTTCTGCCCTAAAGAAGGTGTCTGTTCATTTTGGAGATGAGTAATGTTTCCTTTTTAGTTCTCGCAGAAAGCACGGAAAACGCAGAAATTGTCATCAATAATGAAAATTTTTAGCTCTTTTTTCTGCGCCTTCAGCGTATTCTGCAAGAAATTTCTGTTAGTTCTCGCAGAAAGTACGGAAAACGCAGAAATTGTCATCAATAAGGAAAATTTTTAGCTCTTTTTTCTGCGCCTTCAGCGTATTCGGCCAGAAATTTCTTTGTTCTCCAGTTTATCAATAAATTTTCCGGCTTAAGCAGGTGATTTCTTATATTTCAACTAAAATTCTTATTCTTATATTTTATTTGATGCTATATTAGCATTTCATTCATAATTTTTAAAAAAAAAGCAGCAATATCTATTTAAGCAAAAAATAGCAGCGATGACGATAGTTTGAAAAGCTATTTATGTTTTATTTTCAATTGAGTTTTGGTTTAATGTTCATTTTTATCAACCAAAATTGATCGGTTTGAAATACCAGTTTTATCCCGGTATTGGTAAGTCTGAAGAAAAAAATTCAGTATCCGCCAAAACCGTTAACGATTGTTTACAACTATATCCTTCTTTCCCGTATAAAGATTATAATGTCTTTACCGAGGAAGACTCAAATCAGTACATCCGCGATTTTTTAAAAAGATCTTTTGACCTGATCGTTTCTTCTGTTGCATTGATAACAGGATTTCCTTTTTTTACATTACTGGTTATTGTGACAAGAGTCACTTCGGGCGGAAATATATTTTTCAGACAACAGCGGATTGGAAGATATGGAACTCCCTTCTATATTTATAAATTTAGAAGCATGTGCATTAATGCCGAAAACTCAGGACCTCAATTAGCTAAAGATAATGACCCCCGGATAACTGCGTGGGGAAGGATTATGAGAAAAACACGATTAGATGAATTGCCTCAGTTCTTGAATGTTTTTCTTGGACAAATGTCTATAGTAGGGCCAAGACCTGAGCGACATTTTTTTATTGAAAAAATCATTGAAAAAGCTCCCGAGTATAAAAAACTTCTATCAATTAAACCGGGAATAACTTCCATCGGCCAGGTAAGGTATGGGTACGCAGAAAATGTAGAGCAAATGATAGAGAGAATGAAATTAGATCTGCTTTATCTTGATAAACAAAAACTTACAGTAGACATGGGTATAATCATAGAAACAGTAAGAGTTATGGCTCAGGGTAAAGGAAAATAAAGGATTGAACATTGAACATTGAGTATTGAATATTATTTATTAAAAGAAATGTATAATATTCAACTTTCAATGTTTAATACTCAATAATGTTAATAATTCTTCTTCAAAAAAATCTCTTCCTGTTTTAATATTTTAATTAATAAAAAAATTGCTTCTTTGGAATCTTGTGTTCCCCATTTTTGTTATTGCCTAATGCAATTACGCTCCTTTTAATTCTTATAGATTATAAATGTTGAAGTTGAAAATAGTTATTACAATAATTTTTTTTGCGCTCTGTTTTTCTTCATATGCTCAATTGCCCTCACTGCCTGCTAACCTGGAAAAAGTGAGATCTTCAGATATTACAGCAGAGCAATTAAGTGAGATTGTAACGTATCTCGATCAAAACAATACCTCGAATCAACGGGCGTATGATTTTATAATAGAAAGAGGCATGGATCCTTTTGAAGCTGCCCAATTAAGAGGAAGGTTAGAAAAAGCCAGAAATAACAGAAGCAGGCTTTCAAACAATGATAATGATGATAATACCGGAAATGACCAATCAGGCAATCCAAGAAATGGGGAACGACGTTATTATGATACCGTAAATAAAACAAAACCTGTACTAAATCCTAAAAGAATATTCGGACTGGAAATTTTTAATAATGGGGTGCTTTCTTTTGAACCTAATATAAATATAGCAACCCCTGTAGGGTATATTGTTGGGCCTAATGATGAAATTAATATCAATATTTATGGATATCAGGAAGCCAGGTATAATTTAAAGGTCAGTCCCGAAGGAAATATTACTATCCCGTATGTGGGAGTTATGTATGTAGCGGGATTAACAATAGAGCAGGCAACGGCAAAAATTAAAAGCAAGCTAAGCTCATCAGGTTATTCCAATATCAAAACCGGACTTACCAAAGTAAGTGTAACAATAGGAAGGATAAGGAGCATCAAAGTAACAGTTCTGGGCGAAGTCAAATCCCCTGGCACATATACGCTTCCTTCGCTCGCAACCGCTTTTAATGCTTTATACCTTTCCGGTGGTCCTAATGATATTGGCAGTATGCGCAACATACAAATTATAAGAAATGGGAAAGTGATGGATAGCCTTGATATTTATGATTTTCTTGTCAAGGGCAATCAGAAAGGAAATATTAACCTTCACGATCAGGATGTTATACGAATTCCTGCATATAAAGTACGGGTTTCATTGGAAGGTCAGGTAAAAAGAACGGGATTATTTGAAATAAAAACGGGGGAAACAATCCAGGATTTATTAGATTTTGCAGGTGGCTTTGCAGACAGCGCTTATACTGCAAGCATAACTGCTTATCAGATAACAGATATAGAAAACAAAATAATTGATATAACTCAAAAAGATTATTCATCATACAAACCTTCCCGTTCTGAATCTTTTGTCGTTAAAAAAACAATCGGCAGGTTCGTAAACAGAGTTACCATATTAGGCGCTGTTTATCTGCCGGGTGATTTTGAGCTAACTCCGCGAATGACAATAAAAGATTTAATAATCAAAGCTCATGGATTAAAAGAGGATGCTTACAATGGAAGAGGTATAATTGTAAGAAACCGGGAAGATCTTACACCTGAAATTGTTTCTTTCAGCCCGGTTGATGTAATACAAAGAGGAATAAATAATCTTCTGTTGAAATCTAATGATACAATAACAATATCTTCGGTAGCCGATCTTAGAGAGAAAACAACAGTATCTATCGCAGGAGAGGTAAGAAATACAGGTCAGTATCATTATGTTGAAAACATGTCTTTAAAAGATCTGATACTATTGGCAGGAGGTTTTACAGATGCTGCTATTCCACAAAGAATTGAAGTAGGACGGCGTCTGAGAAGCGATACCTTTAATATCACCAATATTCAGATTTCCGACGTAATTGATATAACTTCTGTAAATGATCTAAATATAAATGCTTCAGATGTTAAGCTGCAGCCATATGATGTTGTGGTAGTGAGAAAAAATCCCGGGTACCAGCCGCAGATAAATGTGCGGATAGAAGGAGAAGTCGTTTATCCCGGAAATTATGTATTAAAAAATAAAAACGAGAGAATAAGTGATCTTATTAAAAGAGCAGGGGGACTCACTCTTCAGGCCTATGACCAGGGCGGATACGTAACAAGAATTAATAATAAAACGTTAGTTAATCAGGTCAATACTGAAAAGATAAACAGGATACAGCAAACATTAAAAGATACTGCTGCACCTGTAATACAGGAAATAGAAAGACCGGCAGATCAGATAGCAGTTGATTTAGCTACGATATTGTCAAATCCAGGCAGCAGAAATGATTTGACTTTGGAGGAGGGAGACGTAATTACGATACCCAGAGAAAAAATGGATGTCAGAATAAGTGGGCAGGTATTATTTCCTACACGTGTTGTTTATCGTGAACAGATGAACTTAAAAGATTATTTAGGGCGGGCTGGCGGCTTGAGCGATAATGCACGCAGAGGAAAAATTTATGTTTTGTATCCTAACGGAAATGCTGCTAAAACAAGCCACTTTTTATTTTTCAGAAGTTATCCGAAGGTAACTCCGGGGTCAGAAATAATCGTTCCTAAAAAACATGAAGTTGAAAGGCGCCGGCTGAGTACCGGGGAGATTATAGGAATATCAACTGCTATTACTTCTTTTGCCGGCGTGCTGCTATCTTTATTAATTAATTTAAAAAAATAGTACAAAAACGAAGTTTGTTACTGCAACTAAAGACGCAGACATCTGTAATGAGTGAAGACAAAGAATACCCGTTAGGTGAATTTAAAAAATTGATAAGCAGTTGGATTGCTTATTTAAAATCTAAGTTGCTTTGGGTTATTCTGGTTGGAATAATTTCAGGCCTTTATGGAATTTATTATGCCTCTACCCAAAAGCCGGTGTATACTGCTGAACTTACTTTTGCTTCAGACATTGGTCAATCAGGTATGAGTGCCTATGCGGGAATTGCATCTCAGCTCGGACTTGATGTGGGAGGCGGGGAAAGTATTTTTGAAGGTGACAACCTGATGGAACTTTTGCGAAGCCGTCTTTTAATTCAAAAAACCTTTTTAACTCCTGTTGTTATTAATAGCAAAAATCAACTATTGGTAGATTACTACATTGATTGTAAAGAATTGCGAAAGCAATGGAAGAATAATCCAGCTTCAAGTAAAATAATTTTTACTGCTGCCCCTCAGTCTGCGGACAGAAATCGCGACAGCATCATGAAGCAGTTTTATAATAATATTGTCGGCTCAGCGCTTACAATTGAAAGGATAGACAGAAGATTAAATATTATAAAAGCTTCTATAAAAGATAATGATGAATTGTTTGCCAAGCTTTTTATTGAGCAGTTAGTCAACAATGCTATTCAATATTATACCAGTTTCAAAATTCAAAAGGCAAAGCAAAATGTGCAGATATTACAGCGACAAACGGACTCTGTTAGAAATTTAGTAAGCGGAAATATTGTTTCAATAGCATCTGAAAATGATCTTAATATAAATCCTTTAAGGCAGTTACCAAAGGCGAACGTTCAAAGAAAAGGTATTGATGTACAGGTAAACACTGCTTTGTATGGAGAATTGGTAAAAAACCTTGAGCTATCCCGAATGGCTTTACGAAAGGAAACTCCGTTAATTCAAACGATTGACACACCCACCCTTCCTTTAGATAAAAAGAAAATGGGCAGGTTGAGAGGCGCTGTGATATTCGGTTTTATAGGTGGTTCACTTGCCTTATTGTTTTTTATTCTTAGAAAATTTTATATTTAAAAGTATCTTTTAATTTCTTAGAAAATGTTTGAACAGGTGTCTTATTTAATTGAAAATTGAATATTGAGTGTTGATTATTGAACATTTAATCCTTAAAATGTTTAATAATCAATGTCAAACGCTCAATTTTCAATTAAAACCTCTTTTAACTTATGAAAGTAGTATTGCTTGCAGGCGGATTAGGAACACGTCTTTCTGAAGAAACCGACATAAGGCCAAAGCCAATGGTAGAAATAGGAGGCAAGCCTGTTATCTGGCATATCATGAAGCTTTACTCACACTACGGTTTCAACGATTTTGTAGTCTGTTTAGGTTATAAAGGGTATGTGATAAAAGAATTTTTTGCAAATCTTTTCCTGCATCTTTCAGATGTAACAATAGATATATCTAATAATGAAATACAGGTACACAACAGCCCTGTAGATAAATGGAAAATAACCCTTGTAGAAACCGGCAGCCATACCATGACCGGCGGGCGGATTAAGCGGGTTAAAAAATATATTGATAACGAAAAATTTATGCTTACTTATGGCGACGGTGTAAGTGATGTTAACATTAAGGAACTTATTTCTTTTCACGAAGAGAAAGGGAAAATGTGCACTGTTACTGCTGTTCAGCCCTCGGGCAGGTTTGGTGTTTTGCAGATTAATGACGACAATGAAGTTGAGTCTTTTCATGAAAAAAGAGCAGAGGATTCAGGTTGGATAAATGGTGGATTTTTTGTTTGCGAACCCGGGGTTTTCGATTTTATTGAAGGTGATGATACCATGTGGGAACGTGATCCTTTAGAAGCCATAGCAAGACAAAATCAGTTAGCCTCTTATAAACACAGAGGCTTTTGGAAGCCGATGGACTCACTTAAAGATAAAATGGATTTAAATGAGCTCTGGAATACAAACCAGGCAGATTGGAAAGTATGGCAGTAACAGATGAATTGAAAGGGTTTTCAGGGAAACGAGTATTCATTACAGGTCATACCGGTTTTAAGGGTTCATGGCTAAGCTATTGGATGCAATCTTTAGGGGCAATTGTAAAAGGCTTTTCTTTGTCCCCTGCCACTCAGCCAAATCTTTTTTCTCATTTACAATTACATAAAAACACAGAGTCTATAATAGGCAACATTAATGACTATCCCACTTTATCGCAGGAACTTATAAATTTCAAACCTGATTTCATATTTCATTTAGCTGCACAGCCCCTTGTCAGAAAGTCTTATAAAGATCCGTTAGATACTTTCCAAACAAATGTTGTCGGGACTGCAAATATTTTACAAGCCTTGAGACATTTACAAAAGCCTTGCGTTTGTGTATGTATAACTACAGACAAGGTTTATCAGAATAATGAATGGATATATCCATATCGTGAAAATGACCGGTTAGGCGGATATGATCCATATAGTGCAAGCAAGGCGTGTTCCGAAATCGTTATTTCATCCTTTTCAAATTCTTATTTCAATACAAATACTTACTCTGAACATAACAAGGCAATAGCAAGTGCAAGGGCAGGCAATGTAATTGGCGGCGGCGATTGGTCAGAAGACCGGTTACTGCCGGATATTGTAAGATCATTATCAGAAAAAAAAGATATTATCATTCGTAATCCTTCTGCAGTGCGGCCATGGCAGCATGTAATGGAGCCGCTGTCAGGCTACATGCTGCTTGCATTATCTTTGCAGAAAGACGTAAATAAATATACAGGCTCATGGAATTTCGGTCCTCATACTGAAGATAATTTTTCAGTTCTTGAGCTTTCGGGGATTGCAATAAATATTTGGGGTGAAGGAAATATAAAAGTTTTACAGGAGGTCAATGCACCCCATGAAGCTCATCTCTTACGGCTTGATATAAGTAAAGCAGCAGGTGAACTAAAATGGTTTCCAAAAATGCGGGCTGAAGAAGCAATACGCCGAACTATACTTTGGTATAAAGCTTTTTACAATGGAAGCAATGTAAAGAGTTTGATTGAAGAGGATTTGAAGCATTATCAATCATTAATTAATTAAAAAATGATAACTAAAACAGCTCCTATAAAAGGCTTCGATTATAAAAATCTTTCGGATAGCGGATTACGAGAACTATTAATCTCTTCTTTCAAAAAAAATATTCACAAAAAGATTGAGCCGGGTAAAGATTATATACCTGTAACAGGTAAAGTGATTGATGAGGAGGATGTGCTATTGGGCATTGAAGCCATGATGGATGCCTGGCTGACGGCAGGAAGATTTAGCGAACAATTTGAAAAAGAATTAGCACGTTATTTTGGAAGCCGGTTTTCTTTTTTAGTCAACTCAGGATCTTCAGCAAACCTGTTGGCATTTTATGCCCTTACTTCACCTAAACTGGGCGACAAAGCGGTAAAACCAGGAGATGAAATTATTACAGTTGCAGCAGGTTTCCCCACTACTATTAACCCAATGATACAATTCGGTTGCGTACCTGTATTTGTTGATGTAGATATTCCCACATATAACATTAAAGCAGAAGATATAGAAAAAGCGATTTCTCCTAAAACAAAAGCTATTATGATAGCCCATGCTTTGGGAAATCCCTTTAATCTTAAAGTGGTTATGGAGATTGCAAAAAAATACAATCTATGGGTTGTGGAAGATGATTGTGATTCATTAGGAGCGCGATATAATGGAAAGAAAACAGGAACATTTGGAGATTTAGCTACCCTTTCTTTTTATCCTGCACATCATATAACAATGGGCGAAGGCGGAGCAGTTTTAATTAATAATGCATCGCTTAAAAAAATAGCAGAAAGCTTCAGAGACTGGGGAAGAGATTGCTGGTGTGCCCCGGGTTGCGATAATACCTGCGGTAAAAGATTTGAATGGCAATTTGGTGATTTGCCAGAAGGGTACGATCACAAGTACACTTATTCACACATTGGCTTTAACCTCAAGGTTACGGATATGCAGGCGGCAGTGGGCTTAAGTCAATTATCAAAAGCAGATTCTTTTGTTGCAAAACGAAAAGAAAATCATGCATTGCTTACGTCAATAATAAAGCCTTTGGAAGAGCATTTTATTTTGCCTGAAGCTACAGAAAATGCTGAGCCAAGCTGGTTTGGGTTTATGCTTACGGTAAGGGAAGGAAGCCCCATAGACAGAAATACACTGACCCGATATCTTGAGGAAAATAAAATTGGTACACGGTTATTCTTCGGAGGTAACTTATTAAGACAACCCGCTTATGCCAATATTGTTCATAGAAAAATAGGTGATCTTAAAAATTCGGATATTGCTATGAACAGGTCTTTTTGGCTGGGGGTCTGGCCCGGCTTGGAGGAAGTGCATTATCATTATATCTTCGACAGATTGCAAAAGTTTATTAAGGGCTTATCTGCATTAAATTGACTTCATTACAAGGAGTTTATAATTATTCCCTTTTTTATTTGTAACAAAAATATTTTGAATGATTTATGATGACAATTGGGCTATTATAATTCCAATGGCTAATGAAGAAAATGATTTTAATATTTTTATTAATGAGTTAAAAGGAGCATTATCAAGAATTGGCAGCGGAAAGGTTTATTTTATTGTTGACAAAGTATCGAAGGACAGAACACTTGAACTATGCGAGACCTTATCTAAAGGGGATAGTCGCTTTAAAACTGTCTGGGCACCTGAAAACAGGAATGTCGTAGATGCTTATATGAGAGGATATAAAGAAGCTTACCAAAATGGACACAGTATCATTATAGAAATGGACGCCGGTATGTCTCATGACCCAAAGGCTTTACCTATGTTCTTAAGAGTGCTCAATGAAGGCAACGAGTGTGCTTTTGGAAGTCGCTTTATCAATGGAGGTTCAATGGGAGATTCTCCTTTTAAACGCCGGTTTCTATCCTGGGTGGGAACTTTTTTGTCAAACATACTGTTAGGAACCCGTATGTATGATATGACTTCCGGGTACCAGGGATTTCATAGAAAACAAGTTGGTTTGTTACTGAATTATCAACTGCTTTCAAAAGCACATTTTTACCAAACTGAAGTACGGTATTTACTTCGTAAAAAAAGATACGCAGAAATTCCTATACATTATCAGTCCCCTTCGCCAAGTGTATCAGAAAAAGCAATAAAAAATTCTTTTGAAGTTTTAGGTCATTATTTTTTCAAAAGGGTTTTTTCAAAAGCAGTTTCATTATAAGATGAAAAAAAAGGCTGTTGTTATAGGTGCAGGTATATCAGGGCTTAGTGTTTCAAGAATGTTGTCAGAAAAATATGACGTAAAAGTGCTTGAAAAATCTGACAAGATCGGAGGTTTGATAAAGTGTGACAGAATTAACGGAAATCTTTTTCACCGTGTAGGCGGGCATGTGTTCAACAGCAAAAACCAAAAAGTTTTAAACTGGTTTTGGAATCATTTTGACAGGGACAATGAATTTTTGCAGGCAGTAAGAAATGCAAAAATTTTAATTAATGACCGGCTGTTAGGCTATCCGATAGAAAATTATTTATACCAGCTTTCCGAAAAAGATATACGAACAATAACCGGTGAATTGATTGCTATTCTTAAAGAAGGAAATAAGCAGTCCGAAACCTGCGACAACTTCAAAGATTTTTTGCTGGGCAAGTTCGGTAATACCCTCTACCATTTGTACTTCGGCCCCTACAACAGCAAAATCTGGAATACCGATATTAGCAAAGTACCTCTCGAATGGTTAGATGGCAAACTGCCCATGCCGCATATTGAGGAAGTGATATTAAGTAATATTTTAAGAAAGGAAGAAAGAGGGATGGTGCATTCGACTTTCTACTATCCTAAAAGAGACGGGTCTCAGTTTATCATTAACAGGCTTGCCGAATCATTAAACATCATGCCCTCTTATACTGTAACAAGCATATCTGCAGAAGAAAATAAAATATCAATTAATAATAATGGTTTAAACACAGATGTGCTTGTTTATTGTGGAGATGTAAGAAAACTTACCTCCATTATTCATATTGATGACAATGATTTAAAGGAAGCACTGTCAACAGTAACTGATCTTCCTTCTAATGGTACATCAAATGTATTATGTGAAACAGATAGCAACGATATTTCATGGTTATATCTGCCGGAAGATAAGTTTAAAGCACACAGAATTATTTATACAGGCAACTTCAGTGAAACAAATAACGAAGGAACAGACAGGAGAACGTGCGTGGTAGAATTTTCAGGTAAGCATGATAAAGAAAACATGGTTAAAGAACTACAGCTATTACCAGGTAATTTGAAACCCATCGCATTCAACTACGAACCGAATTCTTATATTATACAACAAAAAGACACCCGGGAGAAGGTCCGGGCTTTAAAAAAATTACTTGCACATTATAACATTTTTCTGTTAGGAAGATTCGCTGAATGGGAGTATTATAATATGGACAAATGCATTGAAGGCGCAATGGAGCTATGCGAAGAGTTATGTTAGTTGGATTATTTCTTAGATTATGATATACTTATTAGATAAAAATACCAGATTTAGTATTTATATATTAATATTTACAGCGATCGTATTTCTGTCAGTATTTCTATTGCCTTTTTACATCCCGCGAAAAGTACCGGCTGTATCTGCATCTTATGATTATCAGTTTAACAATATAATATCTGTTATCGCTTTATGCCTCTCATTACTTATTGGTTCTATCTTTTTTTACAAGCATTACGATAAAGAAATTCATCTATTGCAGGTTGAAAAATTATTTGTTACTAATATAGAAACTCAATTAAGTATAAAAAATGCATTCATTTTATTTTTCATCCATTCTTTCGCAATACTGTGCCTCTATCTTCTAAACGCAAATTATGGATATGCTGAAGGCAATTATTTCTTACTGAGAATTGATCGTTTGTCTTTAGGACAAGAGCCATACAAAGACTTCGAATATGCTTATGGGATTTTGCTGATTTATTTACCAAAAATAATTACTGATCTCTTCCATTTTCCAACATCTGTTGCCGGGTATTATATTTCTTTAATCTTTTTGAATACTATTGGTATTTATTTCCTGTATTATGTTTTAAACTCATTCAATGTTGATAAAACAAAAAAAAGAATTATTTTTTTTTCTATTGGCCTTGCATGTATTCCTTTAACGCTTGGAATGAATTATATTTTGATAAGGTTTATTACACCAATAGCATGTCTTTTCTTTCTGAGTCGGATTATTAAAAAATTAGAGAACGCCTCTTTAAAGAATTGTATTTTCATTGCACTTGCAGCAGTTGCAGTCTCTTTACTTAATTTTATTATTTCTATAGAAGTCGGTCTTGCAGTATTGCTTTCTATTTTAGGTTATTTGTTTTTTTCAATAGTCCTAAATAAGAAGACATTTCACATTATTACACTTCTTGTTTGTGGTATTTTAATAGCTTTAATTTTATTATTTCCTGGCAGAAGCTTTGGTTTGATGATTAAAGTTTTTGCTGCCGGTGGCAACAATTGGGTTGTTATCCCTTCTCCTTCCATAGTTTTATTTATAGTGTCTTTTCTTATGACCAATTTTATTTTTTGTGCATTTATAATTGAAAAAAAAGTTTGTTTCCTTACCTGTGCTTTATTAATTTTCAACATCATAATGCTTGCCGGCGCTTTTGGCAGGTGTGATCCCGGGCATATATTCTGGTATGGGTTAAGTTCACTTATAGTTATATGGATGTTCATGGCATTTGTAAATAGCAAATATTTTAAAATTTACACTATTGCTTTTATTTCAATTTTTGTTATAGGAATGAACCTTTCAGGTATTTATGTATATAGAACAGAATTAACCACTTTGGTAGCCAGATATTTTATACGCAATGGTGAGGTGAGATCACTGAAAGAATTTGCTGAAAATGTTCATTATGATACAACAAAAATAGACAGAATAGCTGCTGCAATTAATGACAGCATTAATTTTAAAGAGCTAAACAAATACCGCAGAATTGCTTTACCGTTTGATGTTGACAGCGACATCTATTTATTTTTATTAAAGAGACATACTTTTTGGCCTGAATACTATACCGGTTATTTCTTGAATATTTTTGCATCGGAACAAATAAACACTAAACTCAAAGGTTTGCAAGACAGTAACCATAAATATATGGTTATACCCGAAAATGTTTTAAACTTTAGCTTTAATAACGATATAATTGATGAAAAACAGTTTATATCCCGGTTATTTCTATATCCCTATGATTATACAAAAGAGAGAGACTCTCAAAAAATGTACGCTCCCATTTATGCGTATATCCATAATAATTACAAGCCTCTGAAGTATGTAAAAAAGGGATTTTTATTGGTAGAGCGAATAAAATAAAGGTTATAGAATATTTTAATAATTTGAATGGTTAGGATATTTGGTAAAACAAACTCCGGGACCTGAAGCAAAGAACAATTTAAAAGAAGCAATTTTAGAAAAAGACTTTTAGTTTTTATGGAAATTTATAAACCATATCGCAAATGCCCAGTGTGTAATAATGAAAAAGCTAAATTCATACATAAGGTTCAATTTGTGTTGTTTGATAATCATCCTATGACGGGTGGTTATAATGTTGTACAATGTGAAAAATGCCTTTTTATTTATGCAGATACCGATGTAACGCAGCAAGAGCTGGACATTTATTATAAGGAGTTATCAAAATATGAAGATAAAAATATTGGTACCGGCGGCGGATATAGCAAAAATGATAAGGATAGATTAGTAAAAACAGCAGAGTTTATTTCTTCTTATTTGCCTGATAAGAATGCCCGTATTATTGACTTGGGATGTGCAAACGGAGGGCTTTTAAAAGAACTGAAAGACATAGGGTTTAAAAACCTGACAGGGTTAGATCCATCTTCAACATGTGTAGAAATTACAAAAAGTGAAGTGGGTTGTCAGGCATATCAAATGTCGTTATTTAATATTGATGAAAGCTTAGGTAAATTTGATTTAGTTATTCTGTCACACGTTTTAGAACATCTTCATGACCTATCTTCCACAACAAAAAAGTTAAATAACTTGCTCAAGGAAGGCAGTTTGCTTTATGTAGAATGTCCTAATGCTTTAAATTATAATAAAGTCATTCATGCCCCTTTGCAGGAGTTTAATACCGAGCATATAAATCATTTTACAGAAGTATCTTTTGAAAATTTATTCGGATTACATGGATATCAAAAGATTTGTACGGGTGACAAAATAATGAAGATTGCTTCTGATCAGGATTACCACGCAGTGTATGGAATGTTTAAAAAAACAGCAGGAATTTCTAATTATGCACTTAAGCCTGATAAAGAAATTAATGATAGTATTTCTGATTATATATACAGATCAAAAAAAACCTTCGATGCTATTTTAGATAGATTTTCCGGTCTTGATCCTTCCGAACCCATTGCTTTGTATGGTATTGGTCAATTTGCTTTCAAACTGTTAAGAAGACTTGGTTTAAAAAACTACAACCAAATAAAGTTGTTTGATAATAATCCTTTAAATATAGGTAAGAAAATACAGGGAGTAGAAATTTTACCTGGAAAAACTATAATATCAGAATATGAAAAAGCACCTTTTACAATAGTTATTACATCCCTTATTTATGAAAACGGGATAAGAAAACAAATCGAAGAAGAATTTAGAAATAATTCTCTTAATTCTCCATCAATTATTGGTTTTCAAAATTGCTTAACTGTCGAATACGTTTTTTAAAAATTGTTTGTGAACAGGATCTCAGAAGAAGATTTACTGCATATTTATAATAATACTCAAAGCCTTTGGGATGCTTTAAGGGATAAAAGTATTTTTATTACCGGTGCTACAGGTTTTTTTGGAAAATGGTTACTGGAAAGTTTTCTTAACATAAATAACAAACTGTCACTTAATGCTCATATTTGTGCATTGTCACGTGATCCCGAGGGTTTTTTAGAGGAATATCCTTTTTTTAAAAACTCTTCCATCAATTTTATAAAAGGTGATATTCAAAGTTTTGAATTTCCCAGTGGTGATTACCATTTTGTTATTCATGCAGCAACGGATGCAGATGCACAAAAAAATGTTGAGAACCCTTTATTGATGTTAGAAACTATAACACTTGGGACAAAAAGAGTTTTAGAATTTGCTCAAAAAAAATCAGTTGAATCTTTTCTATTAACCAGTTCAGGAGCGGTATATGGACAACAACCCTCAACCGTTACACATATAAAAGAAAATGAAGGATATAAAGTTGATATTAATAAATCTCAGTCAGCTTATGCAGAGGGTAAAAGATTAGCGGAATTATATTGTTCCATTTATTATTCTCACTATCAATTACCCATAAAAATTGCAAGATGCTTTGCTTTTGTGGGTCCGTATTTACCTTTAAATAAGCATTTTGCTATTGGCAATTTTATTTTAAACACCCTTAAAGGTGAAGACATAATAATCAAAGGTGATGGTACTCCTTATCGTTCATATTTATACGCAGCAGATCTGGCTGTCTGGCTTTGGACAATATTATTAAAGGGAGAAAACAATACTCCTTATAATGTTGGCTCTGATGAAGATTATGATCTTAAAACAATCGCAAATCTTTTTACCAACATTAATCCTTCAATTTCTGTAAACATTTTATCAAAATCTGATTCAAGTACACCTGTTGAAAGATATGTTCCTGATATAACCTTAATTCAACAAAGATTAGGACTTAAAGTACAGGTGAATTTATCAGAAGCAATTAAAAAAACATTGGCTTTTTATAAGACATTTTAGCTTTTCCAAGAAAAGGTTTTAGACCAAAAAATTAAACCAATAATATTCCTGCTTGAAAGAAATTATTAAGAATTTCATAAGGTCTTTAGGATATCAAGTTTCGCGTATCCCTGCTAATATAAATGCAGTAGAAGAAGACATTCTTACTATTAATGTTAAAGAGAATAAGTTTCAATATGAAATAATTGACCTGCATCGTTATGCGCCCTGGTTAACAGATGAAAAGTTTCACCAGACATATAAAAAAATAAAAGATTATACCCTGGTTGATCAATACCGGTGTTATGAACTTTTTGATTTAGTTAAGCAATTAGAAAATATAGAAGGAGACATAATCGAGATTGGGGTTTGGCGTGGCGGAACTTCAGCAACTATGGCTGCAGCATTACAGTTAGTAAGTTCTAAAAAATCTATTTTTCTTTGCGATACTTATTCCGGTGTAGTTAAAGCAGGCGACTTTGATATACGATACAAAGGAGGAGAGCATAGTGATACTAGTGATCAATTAGTAAAAGATTTACTCTCGTCTTTACAACTTGAAAATTACCATTTACTAAAAGGAATATTTCCGGAGGAAACAGGATCGGCAGTTGAAAATAACATATTCAGCTTGTGTCATATAGATGTAGATGTTTATCAATCAGCAGTTGATATTATTGCCTGGATTTATCCTAAGCTATCAAAAGGCGGCATATTAGTTTTTGATGATTACGGCTTTAGAGGATGCAATGGCATTACTTATTTAGTAAATGAGTTACGAACAGAGGTTGATAAATGGCTGTATATATACAATTTAAATGGCCATGCTGTTTTAATAAAAAGATAAATCCTTAATGTTTTAGATATTTAATTAGTTATGAATTTTGAAGAAGTTTTTGCAAAAAAGAAGACGTCTGTTACAGGAAAGTTAAAAAGTTTATTAGATCAAAATTTACCTGTTATAGTGGCGGGTGCAGGAAATCTTGGAAAAAAAATCGCTTCATTTTTAGTAAACAAAAATTTAAACTTCTATTCTTATGTTGATAACAATCCAGAAAGGTGGGGTGAGAAAATTAACGATAAAACAATATTATCACCCAAAGAAGTGTCTATTGACTTAAAAGAGAATGCTATCTGGATAGTTGGCATTTGGTCTCCTGGTCATTCTTATGCATCTACAAAAAAGCAACTTCAATCTTTAGGGGTTGCAAATATATTCCCTGCTGCTGCTTTAATGCAATTATTTCCCGGCGATCTTCTTCCGCATTATCATTTTCAAACTCCTGATTACTTTATACATCATAAGGATGAGATAAAAGAGGTCTATGAAAACCTTGCAGATGAGGAAAGTAAAACACAGTTTTTAGCACATGTTGATTGCAGAATAAATCTCAATTTTGAAGGTTTGCCTGAAGCAGACACTGCTAATCAATACTTTCCTACGGAGGTTGTTTCTTTAACTTCAAACGAAGTCTTTATAGATGCCGGAGCTTATGACGGGGACACTTTAAAAGATTTTGTAAGTCGTACTAATAACAAATTTAAAAAGTACCTGGCCTTAGAGCCTGATCCGGTAAACTATAAGAAATTGCAGGACGTTGCTGCATCTTATAAAGCCGGTATAGTTGAAGTATTCCCTTACGCGGTTGGCCTTGAAAACACTGTTCTTAAATTTGATGCAACAGGCGGAGCCGGAGCTGGTTTTAGTGAAAGCGGTTCAATTGAAGTTGAATGCAAAAGAGCAGATGATTTTTTTTTTGATTATAAATCTACATACCTAAAGTTCGATATTGAGGGTGCGGAATTGGATGCTTTAAAAGGATCAGAAAAAATAATAGAAACATACAGGCCAAAGCTGGCAGTGTGTATATATCATTTGCCAGATGACCTGTGGCGCATCTTCCTTTATTTACATAATAAATTCCCTTTTTACAATTTCTTTGCAAGGACTCATCAGTATGATGGACTTGATTTTGTTTTATATGCAATTCCCAAATAAATGAAGTTATCAAATTATATCTTTCAGACACTCGTAAATAAGGGTCTTGATACCGTTTTTCTTGTTACTGGCGGTGGAGCAATGCATTTGAATGATGCAATTGGAAGAGTTGAAGGTTTAAAGTTTGTGTGCAACCACCATGAGCAGGCTTCTGCAATTGCTGCTGAAGGTTACGCACGGGTTGCTAATAAACCTGCTATTTTAAATGTAACTACCGGACCCGGTGGAATAAATGCATTGAACGGTGTGTTCGGTGCATTTACAGACTCTATACCAATGGTGGTCATTTCTGGGCAGGTTAAGAGGGAAACCATGCTGTCAAATTATAATGTACCCGGTTTAAGACAATTGGGTGACCAGGAGGTTGAAATTGTTCCGATGGTAAAAGGAATTACCAAATATGCAGTAACTGTTACTGATCCTGATACCATTCGTTATCATCTTGAAAAAGCCTTATACCTTGCTACACACGGGCGACCTGGTCCTGTGTGGTTAGAGATACCTGTAGATGTGCAGTCAGCAATGATTGATGAAGAAAAGCTTGAAGGGTTTAATCCTGCTGAACTGGATCAGATAAATAATTCTCAATTAGAAAAAGATGTGCTTAAAGTAATTGAGAAAATTTCAAATGCAGAAAGGCCGGTGGTAATTGCAAGTACAGGTATTCGCCTGGCTAATGCAATGCAGGAATTT
>JAABUS010004963.1_pt1 | contig 18268 bp, 10 predicted proteins | sample 5560161 | NCBI WGS metagenome assembly JAABUS01 (sample SAMN10711885, study PRJNA513376) | rock metagenome | isolation source: Antarctica rocks | place: Antarctica: Victoria Land, Trio Nunatak nord | collected 2016-01-04 | reverse complement strand
GCCCTGGCCGCCGCCCATGCCACCGCCCTGGCCGCCGCCCATGCCACCGCCCTGGCCGCCGCCCATGCCACCGCCCTGGCCGCCGCCCATCCCGCCGCCGCCCATCCCGCCGCCGCCGCCGCCCATACCACCGAATTGACCGGTCGCTCCCGAAGCGATCAGCCCGGGGGGAAGGACGACGCGAAGCTGGCGATCGGAACGGTTGGTGACCGAGAGGGTCATGCGACCGTCGCCGGTCCCCTCGGCTTCCACGGAGACCACCCCGGTGCGCAAGCCCTCGAGCAGGTCGAGCGGTGCAGCATCCGATTTGGAGGGATTTTCCGCCACGGCCGGCGGCTCGGCGTGCGCCGGGGAAGCGGAAACCAGGAGGATGCCACCTCCCATGAAGGCTGCGGACAGACACAGAGGTCGAAGGGTCGAACGCATAGCGAGAACACCTTTCGTCATGATTTCAGGGCCCAAAGGGGGGAACCGCAACGAGGCATGGTTCCGAAACTGAGGTCCCAGCGTCCCGGCTTCCTAGCGAGCATAACGCGCCCAGGGGCGGAACGTGGGAATTTTGAGAGTCTGGCGAGCTGGCCGCAACCAGCGAGCGGGAATAACTAGTGGACGTCTTCCCGACGGATCCTATTCGATGAAAGCCCCACGATTTGGCCACGAGGACCAGGAATGGAACGAGCCGGAATCTGGATGCATTCCACCCCGGGGTTGACTACCCTGAACGCTCCCGTCGGCCGAGGCCGAGCGGTCGGTGTATGCCGATGAAGGGGCGGGTTGGGTAAGGCCGTACAAATGGTGGGGGATCCCCGGAAAATGCGGTATGTCTCGCACCTGGAATGTTCCACCTGCGGCGATTCTTATCCGGCCGATCGGGTCATGAACCTGTGCGAGCGCGATGGACGCCCTGTTCGCATGGTGCTCGACCTGGACCGGCTGAGGGCCGAGCGGGGCCATGACGGCGGCTGGGACCCGTCGCGGCTCGACCTCTGGCGGTTCGGCGGCCTCCTGCCGCTCGACGTCGCCGAACCCGGCGACCTCCGGCACATCGTCGCCCTGGGAGAGGGGAACACGCCGAGCCTGGATTACCGCCACCCGTGGGCCGACCGGCTCCGATGCCGGTTCGAGGTCAAGGACGAAGGGCGCCCGCACCCGGGCTTTGGCGCCAATCCCACGCTCTCGTTCAAGGACCGGGGCATGGCGCTGACGGTCTCGATGGCGAAGGCGTTGGGGCTCTCGCGCCTGGCGGTGCCCACCCAGGGCAATGCGGGCGACTCGCTCGCCGCGTACGCGGTGGCCGGCGGGATCGAGGCGGCGGTCGTGATGTCGCCCGACACCGACCTGCCGGTGCTCGGCCGGGTCGCCGCGCTGGCCCGGCTCCATCCCGGCAACGTCACCCTCGAGCTCGTCGCGGGCACGATCATCGACTGCGCCCGACGCGTCCGCGAGCATCACGTGCCGGCCGGCTTCTTCAGCGTCGCGACGTTCCAGGAGCCGGGATGGCGGACCGAGGGGAAGAAGACCCTCGGCCTGGAGATGGCCGAGCCGCGCGGCGACCGCCTCGCCGAGCGGACCTGGAGGCTCCCCGACGTGATCGTCTACCCGACCGGCGGCGGGACGGGGGTGGTCGGCATGGCCAAGGCGTTCGACGAGCTGGAGGCGATGGGCCTGGTCGGGCCGGTCCGACCGCGGATGGTCTGCGTCCAGAGCTCATCCTGCACCCCGATCGTCCGGGCGTTCGACGCCGGGGAGGATGACATCACCCCCCTGCCCCCCTCCTCGACGATCGCCACCGGCCTGAACGTCGCGAGGAACGTCGGGCACGCCCAGGTCTTGCGGATCATCCGCGCGACCGGAGGCTGCGCCGTGGCCGTCTCCGACGAGAGGATCCGCGCCGTCATCCGCGACGAGTGGCGCGAGCGACGCTTCGCCTGGTCGCCCGAGGGGGCCGCCACCCTGGCCGCGCTCCCCGAGCTGGCCGATCGCGCGACCATCCGCGAGGGCGACCGCGTCGTGCTCGTCAACACGGCCTCGCCCGAGAAATACCTGCCCACGATCCGCGAGCTATTCGACGGCGGGCTCTGAATGGAGCGAAGCCGGCCCGTCGAGGACGGCCGCCGGCGGCGGCGAGGCGACGACGCTCACGAACCCGTCGCGGTCGAGGCTGCCGCGACGGCCCGTCTCGACCCAATCGGGACGGCCGGCGATGAGCGCCTGCAATCGCCCCTCGGCGCCGGGGGGGAGGGGCGTTTCGGATTCGTCGACGACGCGAAGCGCCACGCCGGGGACGCTCAGGCCGAGCGTACCGGACTTCTGGCCGATCTGCTTGACGCCGCCCTGGTCGTTGTCCGCGGTCGAGGCGGCGAGCAGGCCCAGGGCGGAGAGGTCGAGGTGTGGCAGCGAGCGATCGATCGTTTCCAGCGGCCGGGAAGGTCCTTCGCGCCCCTCGAACGCCCGGACGCCCGAGGCGAGGACCGCCTGCCGGACGGCGAAGGCGGTGACCGGCGGGGGGACCGGGGGGCCAAACGCGACCGTCACCGTCCGGCGCAGGCCTTCGGGCCGCTTCGTGAAGAATTTGCCCCCCTGGAAGCTGAAGATGCTCCCCCACAGGTTGTCGAGGTAGACTGGGATCACCGGGACGTGCTCGCGTTCCGCGATCATGACCTCCAGGCCCCGGTAGAACGGACCGGTGAAGCCGGTCCGCGTCAGCTGCCCCTCGGGGAAGATCCCGACCGCCTCGCCGCGGTCCAGGGCCTCGCGGACCGCGGTGATCGCGGCGCGCTGGCCGCGCGGGCCGGAGACGGGGACCGCGATCAGGCCCACCCAGCGGGCGAGCCATCGGAGCCCGGGGAAGTTCACGTACGAGGCACTGATCAGGGCGCGGCCCCGCAGCGGGCAGGCCGCGACCAGGATGAAGCCGTCGATCCAGGTCACGTGATTCACGGTCAGGAGCGCCGGCCCGGCCTTCGGCAGGTTCTCCCGGCCGCGGACCTGGATCTTGTAGTGGGGGGCCAGCGCGAGCCGGAAGAGCGGCCGGACCAGCCATGGCAACGCCGCGACGAACCCGACGAGGGCCAGCGCGAGGATCGCCAGGACGACGCGCCAGTCACCGAGAGGGTCCATCGTCGGCCTCCTGCCGGGGCGCGGGGCGGCCCAGGACGGGGATCAGGAAGAGGGTCGAGAGCGTCACCAGGGCGGCGAGCATGTAGGCGTTTGTGTAGCTGCCGTCGAGGGCGTGGACCGCCGAGGCGAAGAGCCAATCGCCCCCCACGCTCAGGTTGGAGACGGCCATGAAGAGCGCGTAGGTCGAGGCCGCCATCCTCGGGTCGGACGCCTCCATGGCCAGGACGCAGAACAGCGCATCGGCCCAGCCGTTGGCCACGCCGAAGGAGAAGGCCATGGCTCCCGCGGAAGGCCGGCCGACGACGATCGCCTGTCCCGCCGTCGACAGGACCAGGCCCAGCACGCCGAGAGACAGGATCGTACGCCGGCCCAGGCGCGACGCCGCCAGGGGGAGCAACAACGCACCCGCGGCGCGCCCCCCATACCGGGTCGCACCGAAGACCCCCACGTCTCCCTGGCCGAAGCCCAACGACCCGTAGTACGAACTCAGATTGATCTCGCCGCCGACCGCCGCCATGGAGTAGATCGCCCCGAACATCAGGAGGACCAGCGCCCGGGGGCGGATCAAGGCCCGGAGCGCCGACCACCGGAAGACCTCCGCGTCGTCGGATCGGCGGGGATCGGGGATCGGGATGGCCAGGGCCAGCGGTATCAAACCCAGCGCCACGCAGGCCCAGAGCAGGCCCCGGACGCCGGACGGACCCGGGCCGGACCGGTCCAGCCAGATCCCGAAACCGAGGGTGCAGACCATGGTGGCCAGGAACCTCGACAGCATCAGCAGCCCCTGCACCCGCGCGCGGTCGCCGGGAGGGGTGACATCGACGACCATGCCATCGCAGCAGGTGTCGTAGAGCGCCAGCCCCGCGATCGCCAGGAAGGCCAGGGCCCCGAACCCCCAGAGGTGCCGGCCCGGGTCGACGCCCGCCAGGCCGATCAGGCCCGCCGCCTGCAAGACGATCCCCAGCAAGATGTACGGCTTGCGGTGCCCCCGGCCGAGCAGGTTCACCCGGTCCGAGAGCGGCCCGACCAGGAACTTGAAGACGAAGGGCAGCAGGACCAGACTCTCGACGCCGCCGACGAGCGTCTCGTCGACCCCCGCCCCGATCATGTACGCCTTGTTGAAGTTGAAGAAATAGGCGACCACGACCCCCTGGACCGCGTAAATCGACGCGAACAACGCCAGCGGTGAGGCCGCGACTCGCGCCTGCGGGGTCATCCCGGGCCCCCCGCGTGGGCCAGGTCCTGGGGGAGGCGGCCGTGCCGGAGGCTATGGCGGGAGATGTCCTTGGCGCGGTCGGGGAGGGGCAGCGCCTCGATCCGCGCGATCGTCTCTTCGACCGGATAGGCCACCCGTTTCAGCTCGATCTTGTTGTCGTCGATGATCGCGTACGCCGCGCGGGGGTCGCCGTCGCGCGGCTGGCCGACGCTGCCGGGATTCAGGACGACGACGCCGTCGGCCATCAGGTTGAATTGGACGTGCGAGTGGCCGACGCAGACGATGTCGGCCTCGACGTTGAGCACCCGTTTGGCCCAGGCCTTGGGATCGTTCCTCAGGTATTCGTCGAGCGGGTCGCGCGGGGTGGCATGCACGAGCAGGTATCGCCTGCCGTCGAGCGTGAACCGCTGCATCACCGGCAACTGGAGCAGGTAGCTCCGCTCGTCCTGCGCCAGGGCGTCCCACATCAGCGGGCGGGTCACGCGGGTCAGGTAGCGGTACCCTTCCTCGCCGACGACCTGTACCCCCTGGGCCACGCCATGGTCGTGGTTTCCGCGGATGGCGTATCGTGCATTCCGCATCGCCCAGCGCACGCAGGGGGAAGGATCGGGCCCGTAATCCACCAGGTCCCCCAGGCAGAGGCAGACGTCGTGCGGCTCGTCGATCGCCGCCAGCGCGGACCAGTTCGCGTGGATGTCGGAGACGATGAGGATTCTCATGCAGATTCTCGACGACTCATGCCTACCGGCCGGGGAGGGATCCCACCCCCCCCCGCCGGGGTCGACGTCGTGTCAGTCGGGGGGCGCGGTCATTTCGCCCAGTGATCATACCAAAGCTGGAACATCAGCAAAGTCCAGAGCGGCTTGCGGTGGTCGCGAACCCCGGCCCGATGCTCGTGAATGCGGCGCGCGACCTCGTCGGGGCGGAACAGCCCTTGCCGCTCCAACCGCTCGCGGCCCAGGTGTGCCTCGAGCAAGGGGGCCAGCGGTCCTCGCAACCAGCGCGCCACGGGGATGCCGAAACCTTTCTTGCGGCGCCCAAGGATCGCGGGAGGAAGCCGGCCCGCCGCCGCCTTCTTGAGCAACCGCTTGGTCTGATTCCGGCCGTATTTGAACGCGGCGGGGAGCATCTGGATCGAGTCCACCAGCTCGGCGTCGAGGAACGGCGCGCGCACTTCCAGGCCGCAGGCCATGCTCGCCCGGTCGACCTTCGTCAGGATGTCTTCGGGCAGGTACGTGTCCTGGTAGAGCGCCAGCGAGCGGGTCAAGGGGTCGGCGCCCGTCGCCAGCCCTCCGGCGCGGCGGAGGTGCTCGTCCTCGACGTCGAAACCGGGGTCGTCGACCAGGAGACGGGCGATCTCCGGACCCGAGAACGAGCCCAGCCAGCGCTGATGCGCCAGCGGTGAGGGCTCGGACGCCCCCCGGAGGAACTGCTTGAGCCGGAAGTCGAGGCTCATGTTGCCGTGGTCGACCGGCAGCCGCGCGACGGCCGCCCCGGCCAGCGCCCTCGCCGAGGCGGGCAGGCGGGAGAAGAGCCCGGCCACCCCTTCGGCCGCGAACGTCGGGTAGCCCGCCAGCAGCTCGTCGGCTCCGTCGCCCCCGAGCGCGACGACGACCTCGGTCCGGGCGAACCGGCTCAGGAGGTGGGTCGGCAAGATCGAGGCGTCGCCGAAGGGCTCGTCGAGCCAGGCCGCCACCTCGGGGAGCAGCTCGTACACCGACTCGACCGAGAAGGTCCGTTCGTGGTGGTCGGTCCCCAGGTGCCGGGCGACGGCGCGGGCGTGCGCCGTCTCGTCGAAGCTCGGGTCCTCGAAGCCGATCGAGAAGGTCCTCACGTTGCGGGCCGGCTCGATCTCGGTCAAGGCGGCCGCCACGCTCGACGAGTCGATCCCCCCCGAGAGGAAGACCCCTAGCGGGACGTCGGAGCGTCGGTGCCGCGCCACCGAGGCGCGCAGGCCGTCCCAGAACCCCTCCGCCGCCACGTCGAACGGGGGCGCATCGGACTCCGGGAGGGGCGAGGGGGCCTGCCAGTAGCGAGTCAGGCGTGTCTCCCCCGCCTCCCAGACCAGGACATGCGCCCGGGGGAGCTTCCGCAAGGCCCCCCAGATCGAGTCGGGCGCGGGCACATATTCATAGAAGAGGTAGCGCGCCAGGCTGGACAGGTCGAGGCCACGGCCGACCTCCGGGTGGCACAGGACCGCCTTGGGCTCCGAGCCGAAGGCCAGCCCGCCGCCGGGGAGCTCGGCATAATACAGAGGCTTCTGGCCCATCCGGTCGCGCGCCAGGACCAGCCGGGCTCGGCGGCGGTCCCAGAGCGCCAGGGCGAACATCCCGTTGAGATGCCGCGCGAAGTCGGCGCCGTGCTCCTCGTACAGGTGGACCAGGCTCTCCGTGTCCGAGGCGGTCCGATACTGATGCCCCCGCCCGATCAGCCACTCGCGGAGCCCCGGCTCGTTGTACAGCTCGCCGTTGTAGGTGACCCAGACCGACCCGTCCTCGTTGGCCATCGGCTGCGCGCCGCCGGCCAGGTCGATGATCGAGAGCCGGCGGTGCCCCAGCCCCACGGGCCCGTCCCGATAGAAGCCATCGCCGTCGGGCCCTCGGTGGGCGAGCGTGGCCGTCATCCTGGCCAACACCTCGGGATCGGCCGCCTCACCGTCGCGGTTCACGAAGCCGGCGATGCCACACATATGCGGTGGAGCGCGTCTCCTCGGCCGGGTTCGAGTGCAGGGTGCGGGACGCTTACCGGAGAGGGGTCGTCCGAGGCCGCTCGGCGACGAGGAGGATCAAACCGCCATCGGGACCGATCCTGGATGACTCGACCCGGGTCCGTCCCGATCGCGAGCCCGACCGTGTCGGGCCTACTCCTTGCCGAAGAACGGGAAGAGTCGCAGCAAGTCCTCCTTGCTCGGTTGCGTCCCATATTCGCAGACCTCGAACGCCTCGGCGACCTTGACCGCCTTCGCCTTCTCCTCGCCGAGCAGGCCGGTCAATTGCTTGCGGTATCTCTCGGCGACCTTGCCGTAGCGCTCGAGGGCGCGCTTGCGGGTCCACTCCATCCGCGCGGCCTTCCCCTTGGGGACCTGGTCGAGGTAGCCGAAGAGCCGGGGGTTCCACTCGTAGAATTGCGACTCCAGGGCGTCGATGCAGGCCACCTTCTGGTCGAGCACCGGATCGATCGGCACCACGACGTCGGGCTCGAACGGGTTGGGTTTCTGGAAATCGTCCTGCGCGTACATGAACACGGGGTTCTTGGCGAGCGCCGGCACGTCGGGGCAGAAGCTGGGGACGATGACCATGAAGGCGGCGTCCTGGACGAGGATGCCGGTATAGCGATGGTCGGGGTGGTAGTCGTTCGGCCGATGGGCGATGACGAGGTCGGCCTTCCACTCGCGAATCTTGCGCGTGATCGTCCGGCGGTTCTCCAGCGTCGGCATCAGCTCGCCGTCGTGGATGTCGAGCACGTCGGTCTCGATCCCCAGGATCTCGGCGCATCGCTCGACCTCGGCGACCCGGCGGCGGGCGAGGATCGCGCCTGCCTGTTCGAAGTGCCCGATGTCGCCGTTGGTGACGCTGACGAACTTGACCTTATGCCCGAGCTTCGCCCACCGCGCGGCCGTCCCCCCCGCGTCGAGCTCGCAGTCGTCGGGGTGGGCGCCGAAGACGATGATCCGCAGCGGGTCGGCGGCCCGAGCGGCGGGGGCGAGCGGCGGTGCCATCCATAGGGTGACGAACGCCAGGGCGGCGGCAGGGAGCAGGCGTCGCATGGTGCAAATCCTCGATAATCGGGGGCGCGTGATCGTCCCCTCTTGTAACCGAGAGGGCACGCCGAGTCGAACGAAATCGGCCGGGGCCGAGGGTCATTCGGCCGGTCGGTGAGCATCGGGTCGGGGCCGGTGCCCCTTCCGGGAGGAGACGAGAGTGCGCTTCGCCTCCTCACCATGAGACACATTCCCCGGTCCTCGCGACCTCAGCCCGGGCGGGCCCGGCTTCACGAGTAGGCTTTCGGGCGAGCCATGAGAGATGACAGGGTATCGAAGTTCACGGGCTTGACCAGATGGTGGTCGAAACCCGCCGCCTCCGAGCGGCCTCGGGCTTGCTCCTCCCCGTAGCCCGTGACGGCGATGATCACGGACTCCTTGCAGCCCTCCTCTCGCCTCAGTTGGCCCGCGACCTCATAGCCGTCCATGCCCGGAAGGCCGATGTCCAGGATCACGAACTCCGGCGCATGCTCGCGGGCCGAGGCGATGGCCTCCGGGCCGCTGAAGGCCACCCGGACGGCGTGCCCCGACAATTTCAGGAGCCTCGCCATGCCGTTGGCCGAGTCCGCGTTGTCGTCCACGACGAGCACTCTCGAGCGTCGGGGGGGCACCTTCTCGGGGCCGTTTCTCGAGCCGGGTTCCGAAGCCGCGGAGGCCGGCGCGGTGGGGAGTCGGAGGACGAATTCGCTCCCCTTCTCGGGGCCGTCGCTCGTGGCCGTGATGGTGCCGCCGTGGAGTTCGGCCAGCGACCGGACGAGCGTCAGCCCGATCCCCAGGCCCCCCTCCGAGCGGGCCAGCGAACGGTCGGCCTGGGCGAAGAGCTCGAACATCCGCGGCAGCAACTCGGGCGCGATGCCGATCCCATTGTCCCTCACCCGGAAGAGGAACTCATCCCCCTCGACCCCGGCGATGAGCTGGATGCGGCCCCCGGACGGCGTGTATTTCGCGGCGTTCGTGAGGAGGTTGACGAGCATCTGCTCGAGCCGGGTCGTATCCGCCTCGATCCTGAGATTGGTGGACGTGAACGAGAGCAGGAGTTCGTGCTTACGCTCCTCCAGGAGCGGCCTCACGGCCTCGAGGGCGTGGTGGACGACGGGCCCGGGATCGACGATCTCCTTGCGAAGCTGAATCTTGCCCTGGCCGATCCGCGAGACGTCCAGCAGGTCGTCGATGAGGTGGGCGAAGTTCTTGACCTGACGGGCCGTGACGTCCCGGCTCCATTCGAGGTCCTCCTTCGTGCCCGAGCGGGCCGCGAGCGTGACGGCGTTGCGGATGGCGGCCAGCGGGTTCCTCAGCTCATGGGCGAGCATGGCGAGGAACTCGTTCTTGTGGATGTCGGCCGCCTCCAACTCGACCGTCCGTTCCTTGAGGGCGTCTTCGAGTCGCCGCTGCTCGGTCATGTCGCGGACGATCTTCAGGAAACCCCGCGTCTCGCCGTCGTCGTCCTTGAGGGGCATGACAAGCCCCTGGGCCCAGAACGGCTCGCCGCCTTTCCTGAGATGCCAGCGTTCGTCCAGGGCCCGCCCCTCGGCCGCCGCGATCCTCATCTCCTGGTCCGCCTGGCGGGCCTCGAGATCCTCGGGCGTGAAGATGACCCGGTAGTTCTGGCCGAGCATCTCGGCCTCGCCGTAGCCGAGCATGGTCTCGGCCCCGACGTTCCAGCTGGTAATCACACCGTCGGTATCGAACGTGAGGATGGCGAAGCCCGTGGCCCCCTCGACGATGACCCGGTATCGCTCGCGGTTGTCGGCGAAATCGACCCCCGCTCGCCAGGTCGGGGTGATGTCTTCGATCGAGAGGAGGATGAGTTCGGAGTCATTCCCGGGCCCATACACCTTGCGGCCGTTGAGGAGCATCCGTCGACGACCGATGCTCTCGAAGGCGTGCTCGACCTCGAAGTCGCGGAACGAGCTATCCGTGGGCAGGATTTCTTCGAGGAGCGTCCGTAACTGGGGGATATCCCACTGGTCATTGCCCAGCTCGTAGATGAGGCGGCCCTCGGTCTCCTCGGGCACGACCCCGAAGGCCTCATAGAACGAGTGGTTTGCCGACCGGACGCGGAGGTCAGTGTCGAGGACGAGGAACGGCTCTCGCACGGTATCGATGATGTTCCGGGCGTAGGTGAGGGCGTCGTGGACCTCTCGCCCTTTCCGCCTCTGCTCGCTGATATCTCGAAAGACCATGACGACGCCGATGAGCTCCCCGGCCTCATCCCGGACCGGTGCGGCACTGTCGTCGATCGGCCGCTCGGTCCCGTCCTTGGCGATGAGCAGCGTGTGATTGGCCATGCCGCGGACGCGGCCCGTGTCGATCACCTTCCTCACCGGCTGTTCGACGGCCTTGTGGGTCTCTTCATTGACGATCCGAAGGACTTCTTCCAGACGATGCCCGTAGGCTTCCTCGGCCACCCACCCGGTGAGCGACTCGGCGACGGGGTTCATGTAGGTGATGCGGCCCTCCGGGTCGGCCGTCAGGACCGCGTCCCCGATGGCCGAGAGGGTGACTTGATACCAGGTCATCACCTGCGAGGCTAGGAGACCCGCTTCGGGCTGTTTCTCCGCGGCATTGGACATGGAGTGCCTCACGGCCTGGCGTCGCGAATGGAACTTTGTTTGAGAATAACCCGACCTGTACAATCGCCAGTATAAAGCCCCGGTCTCTCCGATGACATGCCTCGGGTCGAAGCGATGAGGTGCGGCCCGCGCCCCGAGCGGGGGATCAATCCACGAAGAGGAATTCGTTGGCCATCATCAGGGCGTGGACGTACCGCTCGCGGGGGACGGCCGCTCGCCCTTCGGCGAGGTACTTGCCGGCAAGCTCGACCTCTTCGACGGTCGGCCCGCGTCCGTAGAGGAACCGGTACAGACGCTCGACCCGGCGCGTGAGGTCGGTTTCCGAAGTGACCTCGGGGCGATGTTCCAATGCGCGGGCCGATTCGAGGACGAACGGGTGATTCATCAGGAAGAGGGCCTGCGGGGCGATGGTGGTGTCGTCGCGGCGGGGGCTGGTCGCGTTCGGGTCGGGGAAGTCAAAGGTCCGGAAGAGGCTGGGGAGGTTCAGGCGGTCGACGGACGCGTAGAGCGTCCGGCGCGTCGAGCCCGGGGCGGTCAGGTCGGGCATCGAGGTGCCGCCCACGGCACGGTCGAGGCGGCCCGAGGCGGCCAGGAGCGCATCGCGTGTCGCCTCGAAGTCGAGGCGGCGGCGGTTCATGCGCCAGAGGAGCGTGTTCTCCGGGTCGACCTGCCGGCATCCGGGGCGGTCGGCGCTTGCCTGGCCGTAGACGCGAGAGAGGAGGATCGCCCGATGCAGCGCCTTGATCGACCAGCCGCCGGCCACGAATCGCGCGGCCAGGTGGTCGAGTAGCTCGGGGTGGGTCGGAGGGTCGCTCCGCACGCCGAAGTCGCTCGGCGTATTCACCAGAGGGTCGCCGAAGTGGTGCATCCAGAGGCGATTGACCATCACCCGGGCCGTCAGGGGATTGGCCGGGTCGACGATCGCCCGCGCCAGCTCGAGACGGCCGCTCCCCTCGCGGAACGGCCTGCGGTCGGACTTGGCGAGCACGGCGGGAGATCGTCGAGGGACGGCCGGACCGAGGTTTTGCGGATTCCCGCGCACGAAGACTCGCGGCTCGACGGGCTCCGGGATGTCCTGGAGGACCATCGCCCGAGGGGGGGCCCCCGGGCCGCCGGCCCGCCACGTCTCCACGGCCCCCAGATGCTTGGCGAGCTCGGCCTGCGACGCCCGATCGGGGAACAGTTCGAGGTCCCCGATGGGGTTCATCGGCATGTTCGGCGGGCTGTCCGGCGCGTGGAAGACCTGCCGGAGCCCCTCGTGGGCCGGGTCGGGCAACGGGCCGGGCTCGGTCCCGTTCAGCGAGGCGCGACGGACGTGCTCTTGCCAGAGCGCCTCGGTCGCGTTGAGCAGGCGCGCGTACGTCCGAGCGGCCTCGGCCAACGTCCTGGGGGGTTGTTCGGCCAGCGCCCGCACGACGAGCGGGTTGATCGGCGGGTGGAGATTCTCCAGGCCCTCGACCAGTCGGGCGGCCTTCGCCTCGAAGTCGCCCTCGGGAAGTTTCGCCAACGCGTTCCAGGGGGAGAAGACGGCATCGGGCCCGCGTGCGGTCCGCTCCAGATAGGCCTGCCAGCGGAGGGCCATCTTGGGGTTCAGGTCGCCGGCGTCGGCGAGCAGCATGAATTCCCCGGTGTCGGGCCGGGCACGCATCGCCTGCGCCATCATCAGGTATTCGGCCGCGCGGGAGCGGGACGAGCGGACCACCTCGGCGTGCTTCGCGGTGACGAATACCGCCAGTCGCCGCTCGCGCGCCTCCATCTCCCTGTCGTAGCGGGCGTATTCCTCGGTCCGGGGAGTCTCCTGGAAGATCGGCGGCACGGGGGGCTCGATCGAACTGGCGAAGACCCCGTACAGCGAGTAGTAATCGGCCGTGGGGATCGGGTCGAACTTGTGGTCGTGGCAGCGGGCGCAGGTGACGGTCAGGCCCATCAGGCCCCGAGTCACGACGTCGATCTGGTCGTCGATGACGTCGTGCCGGTTGCCCATGAACCGCCCCCCGAGCGTCAGGAACCCCAGGGCCGTCAGCGGGCGCCTGTCCACGCCGAGCGGGAGCCGGTCGGCGGCGATCTGCTCTACGACGAACCGGTCGAAGGGGAGGTCTTCGTTGAAGGCGCGGATGACGTAGTCGCGATAGGTGTACGACCAGGGGAAGTTCGCATCCTGGAAGAGGACATAGCCCTTGGTGTCGGCATACCGGGCCACGTCGAGCCAATGCCTCGCCCAGCGCTCGCCGTGGTGCGGCGAGGCGAGCAGGCGGTCGACGACCCGTTCGAAGGCGTCGGGCGACGCGTCGGCCTCGAAGGCCTCGACGTCGCCGGGGGCCGGGGGGAGGCCGATCAGGTCGAACGTCGCGCGCCGGATCAACGTCCGCTTGTCCGCCGAGGGCGACGGCGCGAGCCCCCTGGCCTCGAGCTTCGCCAGCACGAACCGATCGATCGCGTCACGGGGCCAGTCGCGGTCCTCGACCTCCGGAGGCGTCGGGTCCGACACGGGCTGGAACGCCCAGTGCTTGGCATGTAACTCGTTCGCCGAGCCGGCCGGAACGAGGGCCTCGGAGGGGCCGGAGGGCCAGGGGGCCCCCATGTCGACCCATCGGACGAGGTCGGCGATCCCTTCACCCTGGAGCTTCCCCTTGGGGGGCATCTGGGTCCCCCCCTCGTATCGGACGGCCTCGATGAGCGGGCTCCCCTCCGGATCGCCCGGCAGGACCACCGGGCCGGCGTCTCCCCCCTTGAGCAGCCCCGGCCCCGAGTCGAGCCGCAGGCCCCCCTTCTGCTTTTGGGGACCGTGACACGAGACGCAGTTCGCCACGAGCAGCGGGCGAATCCGGTTCTCGAAGAACTCCGCCTGACCCGGCTCGACCGGCTTCGCCGGAATCTCGGACGCGACGGCACCCACGCCCATCATCATCCCGAGCAGGCCGGCGAGGCATGGGGAGACTTTCATCCTCAGCAGGCCCTCGCGTCGCGACTTCGGTCTCGGACAATGGCATGTTCCACGAGATTACCAGATTCACGCGGTGCGGGGGACGGTTCCTGGTGCGGCGATCTCGAGGATTCGACGGCAATGGCCGGCGAACTCGGCCTGGTCACCGATTTCTTTCCGACGGCCCGCTTGTCTGATATGCTGTGCCCTGCCTTTGACAGCTGTAGAAGAAGCAGATTGGAGGCGTATTCCGTGTCGACTCTGTCTCCTGCGTTGCATCCGGGAATCGCCATTCGAGCGGTCGATCTCGCGAAATCGTACAGTTCGGCCACCGCGCCGGTGCACGCCCTGCGAGGGGTGACGCTGGAGGTCAAGCGCGGTGGGCGCGTCGCGTTGTTGGGGAAATCGGGCTCGGGAAAGTCGACGCTGCTCAACCTGCTCGGCGGACTCGACCATGCCACGTCGGGCAGCCTCCACGTGGGAGGACACGATCTTGACGGGCACTCCCGGCGCGAGCTTTCCCGATTCCGGTCGGCCTCGGTCGGCATGATCTTCCAGGCGTTCCACCTCATCCCCTCGCGCACCGCCCTCGAGAATGCCGAACTGCCGATGATCTTCGCCGGTCGGCCCCCCGGGGAACGTCGCGCCCTGGCCAAGCAGGCCCTGGAGTCGGTCGGCCTCGGTGCACGCTTGCATCATCGACCGACCGAGATGAGCGGCGGCGAGAACCAGCGCGTGGCGGTGGCGCGCGCCCTGGTCAACCGGCCGGAGGTCGTGCTCGCGGACGAGCCGACCGGCAACCTCGACAGCGACACGGCGTCCGAGGTGATGGGCCTGATCCTCGACCACGTCGATCGCTACAACGCCACGCTTGTCCTTGTCACGCACGACGAAGAGCTCGCCCGAACATGCACCGATCGCGTGATCCGGCTCAAAGATGGACGGCTCGTCTCCTGAGAACGACGACCGGTGGAGAAATCCCGTGCGACTGACCGACCTGCTCACCCTGCCCGTCGTCGCCATGTGGCAGCAGAAACGTCGAACCATGCTCACCACGCTCGGCGTGATCTTCGGCGCGTTCGTGCTCGCCGCGAGCCTCTCGATCGGCCAAGGGGTCCAGAAGACGATCGACCGGGAATCCCGCCGCAATGACATCTCGAGGATGGTGCGGGTCTATCCGAAGTGGAACCCGGTCGGAGAGAAATCCGATCTCGTCGCCGTGAAGGTCGAAGGAAAGATGACCGACGCCCGCCGCGCCCGGATTCGCAAATCCCTCGCGGAATTCAAGAGACGGTCCGACTCGTCACAGGTCCGCACGGAGCTGTCACGCGAGCGACTCGGCAGTCTTGCCGCGATCCCGCACGTGCGTCGCCTGGTCCCGGTGGTCTCCAACTACGGCTACGCGATCCTGGGCGAGAAATCCGAGCCGGTGCATGTCCTCTCGTCGCGCCCGGATGACGAGGCACTTCGACGTCGGATCGTCGCCGGCCGTTTCTTCGACGCCCCGGACCAGCGCGCGGTCGTCGTGAGCGAATCCCTCGCCTACCGCCTCGGCCTCGTGAACGACGCCGATGTCGAGGGCCTGATCGGCAAGTCCATGCGCCTCGAGTTCCGCACGGAGAAGTCCGGACCGAGATCCGGCATCTACATCATGAGAAGGCAAGGGGGCGCGAGCCGTGAAGAACGCGCCGCGCTGGACGAGGTGACGGCCCGTCTTCCTGCATCACTCGAGAAGCTCGGTCTCGCCAAGCCGGCGGCCGAGCTCTTGCGGAAGGCCCTTCAAGGGACAGCGACCGCCGAACCGGACGTCTTCACCGAGGAATTCAGGGTCGTCGGCGTCATCCGGAGCTTAACGGAGGAGGAGTGGAAGGGGTCCCGGGGTCCCTTCGCCGTGGATACCGACGTGCTGCTGCCCTATCAAACGGCGATGGACGTCTACTTCCGCAGTACCAATCCCGAAGGACGGGGAGTGGACCAGGCCGTCCTGCTCGTGGATTCCGAGGAAAACGTCAGGGGCGTCGCGAGTCGGGTCACGGAGCTGGGCGTCCAGGGCCGGGCCGAGTTCGAGTTCATCGACCGCCAGCGACTCATGTATCTCTTGATCTTCGGCGGGATGACGTGCGTCGCCGCGGTGGCCTTGTTCGTCGCGGCCCTCGGGATCGCGAATACGATGATGATGAGTGTCCTCGAGCGGACGCGAGAGATCGGCATCATGAAGGCCGTCGGGGCCGACGATCGACACCTTCAGTGCATGTTCCTCGTCGAAGGCGCCCTGATCGGGCTCCTCGGCGGCGGGATCGGACTGCTCCTGGCCTGGACGGCCTCGTATCCGGGAGACGCCTGGGTCCGCTCGATGGTGATGCGCGACATCAAGATCGATCTGACGGGGCCGATCTTCGTCTTCCCGGCCTGGATGGCCGCGACGGTCCTGCTGTTCACCGTCCTGGTGACGACTCTCGCCGCGGTCTACCCCGCCCGACACGCCGCGCGGATCGACCCGGTGTCGGCTCTCCGACACGAGTAGTCGTTCCCGCCCACACCTCCGGGCCTCCCGTTGCAGGAGCCCGTCTCCAGGGAATGGGAATGTGGGAATGTTCCATTCCCATTGCGGGTGCGGGATTTAGTAGGATGGGAATCGGAACGCTGGTCGCTCTCCGCACGGCATGCTCGCGCGAGGACACTCCGAGGTCGGGTCGGGCGTGGGGGCCGATCCGTCGAAGTGTCGGGGCCGCCGGCAGACCATCATCGAGCAGGCAAGTCGTCCTGGTCGTCCGAACGGGGCCGCTCGGTCGGGCCGCAGGCCGATCCCGGACATGAGAATGACCGATCATCCGCGCAACCTCGTCGATTTCCGAATCCTCACGCGAGGGGCCGGCGGCGCCGTGATCCTGATTGGCGGCCTGGTGCTGGCGGGGTGGGCGTTCGACGTAAGCGTCCTCAAGAGCCTCAGCCCCGGGCTCACGGCCATGAATCCCGGGGGGACGGCCCTCGCCTTCGTGCTGGCCGGCGTGTCGCTGTGGGCACAGGCGACGGCGGGCGCGACGCCCCGGCGACGCGCCGTCGGGATCGCGTGCGCGGCCGGCGTGCTGCTGATCGGCCTGGCGCGGTTGGTGGGCTACCCGGTCGGCTGGGACGGGGGGCCCGATCAACTGCTCTTCCGCGCGGCGCTGGATCGGGAGGCCGTGCGGGTCGGCCTGCGCAACCGGATGTCGCCGAACACGGCCGCGGCGTTCGTGCTCGTCGGGCTGGCATTGTCGCTGCTCGACGTGCGGACCCGTCGTCGCGGCCTCCGGCCCACCCAGTTCCTCGCCCTGGCGACGGGCCTGATCGCGCTGCTGGCCCTGATCGGCTATGTCTACAGCGCCACCTCGCTGATGGGCGTCAAGCATTTCACCCCGATGGCGCTGAACACCGCGATCGCGTTCGCGATCCTGAGCGTCGGCATCCTCTGCGCGCGACCCGACCGGGGGATCATGCGCGTCGTCAGCAGTACGGGCGCCGGCGGGATCATGGCGCGTCGGCTGCTCCCCGCGGCGATCCTGATCCCCGCGGTCGTGGGCTGGATGAGCTGGTTCGCCCAGCAGGAAAGGATCTCCGATCAGGTGATGGGGATGTCGCTGTTCGTGCTGGCCAACACCCTCCTCTTCACGGCCCTGATCTGGTGGAATGCGGCGTCGCTGGAGCGTATGGACCGCGAGAGGGGGCGGGCGGAGCGTCGCCTGGAGGTCCAGTACTCGGCGTCGCTCGCCCTGGCGGGGTCGCCCCGGCTCGACGACGCCGTGCCCGAGCTCCTGCGGGCGATCTGCGACACCCTGGGCTGGTCGGAGGGGGCCCTCTGGCGGGTCGACCCGCAGGCCGAAGTGCTCCGCTGCGCCTCGGTGTGGCACTCCCCGTCGCGCCGGCCGGAGGAATTCTTGGCCCTGACCCGGCGAAGCACGTTCGCGCGCGGGGTCGGGCTTCCGGGCCGCGTCTGGGCGAGCGGCGAGTCGGCCTGGATCCCCGACGTCGTCAAGGACCCCAACTTCCCGAGGGCGAACGCCGCGGCCCGCGAGGGGCTGCACGGGGCGCTCGGCGTCCCGATCTTCGTCGGGAGCGACATCCTGGGCGTCATGGAGGCCTTCAGCGTCGAGATCCAGAAGCCCGACGATGAACTCCTCCAGATCCTGACGGCCATCGGCAGCCAGGTCGGCCAGCTCATCAAGCGCAAGGAGGCGGAGGAGGCCTTGCGCCGGGGGGAGCAACGGTTCCGTTCCCTGATCGAGGCCACGGCGGCGATCGTCTGGAACACCCCGGAGTCCGGCCAGTTCGACGCCGAACAGACCGGCTGGACCGAGTTCACCGGCCAGACCTTCGACCAACTCAAGGGCTCGGGCTGGCTCGACGCCGTGCACCCCGACGACCGGGCAATGACCGCGCGGGCCTGGTCGGCGGCCATGACCACCCGCTCGCTCTATCAGGTCGAACATCGGCTCCGGCGGCACGACGGCGAGTACCTGCACATGCTCGTCCGGGCCGTCCCCATCCTGGAGAAAGGGGGCGGTGTCCGGGAGTGGGTCGGGGTCCACACCGACATCGACGCCGAGAGGCGGGCCGAGGCCGCGGTCCGGGAGGCCGAGGCACGGGCACGGCTGCTGCTCGAATCGTCGGGCGAGGGCATCTTCGGGATCGACATGCGG
>JAABUS010004961.1_pt1 | contig 18270 bp, 17 predicted proteins | sample 5560161 | NCBI WGS metagenome assembly JAABUS01 (sample SAMN10711885, study PRJNA513376) | rock metagenome | isolation source: Antarctica rocks | place: Antarctica: Victoria Land, Trio Nunatak nord | collected 2016-01-04 | reverse complement strand
TCGACGTCGCGCGCCTCGACTTCGGGACATCGCTCTGGCTGAGCGCCCCGGCGCTGGAGACCGTCCTCGGCCGGCTTCCCCACACCTTGCTGCTGTCCGCCCTGACGATGGCCCTGTCGTTCTCCGTCGCGCTGATCCTCGGCTCGCTGAGTGCGCTCTGGCCTCGTTCCTGGATCGACCGCCTGACGTCGTTCGTCTCGTTGGTCGGCGTCTCCATCGCCGACTTCTGGCTGGCGCTCGTGCTGATCATCGTCTTCGCGGTCAAGCTCCGGGTGCTGCCGACCTCCGGGACGGGCGACTGGACCCACCTCGTGCTGCCCATCACCACGTTGTCGCTGCCGCTGATGGGCCGGCTCAGCCAGATCACCAAGGTGGCGGTCGGCGAACAACTGACGGCGGCGTACGTGACGACCGCCCGGGCAAAGGGATTGCGGTCGAGCCAGGTTCTCTCCGGTCACGTCTGGCGCAACGCCCTCCTGCCGGTTCTGACGGTGGCAGGGATCCAGCTTGCCGGGCTGATCAACGGCGCGGTGATCGTGGAGACGGTCTTCGGCTGGCCCGGCATCGGCAAACTGACGGTCGACGCGATCACCCGCCGGGACTTCCCGATCGTCCAGGCCACGGTCTTCGTCGTCGCGCTGATGACCTTCGCGCTGAACCTCATCGTCGACCTCTGCTACGCCGCCATCGACCCCCGGATCCGTTACCGATGACGGAGGGCGACACGACTCCGGCGCCTGCCCGCAAGCTTCCCATCGACGTCGTTGAGTCCGGGCGGTTAGGAGGAAGGGTGTCCGCCGCTGGTTCGTCGAGCGACGTCCTCCCACGGGAGCCGACGCCGATGGTCGAGCGACATGCCGGGTCACGGCGTCGAGGCGGCGTCCTTCTGGCGTTGCTCCGCCGCGACCCCCTCACGGCTGGGGCGGCGCTCTTCCTCGGCCTCGTCGTCCTCGCCGCGCTCCTCGGGCATTCTCTGGTCGGCCCGAGCGCAACCACCATGAACCTCGACTTGCGCAACCAGCCGCCGGCGTTGGGCGGTGGCTCGTTCTCGCACGTCTTTGGCACCGACCCCTTAGGACGCGACCTCCTCGGCCGGATCGTGCTAGCGGCGCGCGTTTCGCTCGGCATCGCGGCCTCGGTCGTGGTGATCTCCGCCGTGATCGGAACAGTGGTGGGGACGCTGGCCGGCTACTTCGGCGGGCTGTGGGACGATCTCCTCATGCGGATCGTCGACGTGTTCATGGGTTTCCCGTCGTTGTTGCTCGTCATCGTCATCGTCTACGCCGTGGGCCCCGGCACCGTGAATCTGGCCGTCGTCCTGATCGGCACGAGGTGGATGCTCTACGCGCGGGTGGCCAGAGCCGACGTGTTGAAGTTGCGCCAGTTCGAGTACGTCGAAGCGGCCCGGGCGATGGGCGCCAGCGACGGCCGGATCCTGATTCGGCAGATCGTGCCGAATCTGGTGCCGACCCTCCTCACCCTCGCCATCCTGGAGGTGTCGGTGGTCATCTTGGCCGAGGCCGGGTTGAGTTTCCTCGGGCTGGGTGTGCCGGAGACCTCGTGGGGGCGACTCATCGCGGAGGGACAGAAGTACATCTCCAGCGCGTGGTGGCTCGTCTCGTTTCCCGGGTTGGTGATCCTCCTGACCACGATGACCCTCGCTATCCTGGCCAACTCGATCGTGGTGCTCCTCGATCCGGCCCAACAGACCCTCGCCTCGTCTCGCCTCCGGAAAAAGCAAGGCTGGCCGTGATCCGTCAAGCGACGCCGGCGACGCCGGCAAGCCGAGGTGCTTTGCAATCGATGAACGAGAACCCGACGCCGGGCCGCCGCGTGTCGGCGCTCCTGATGAATGCGTCGTTCCTTGACGTGCTGCCCCAGGTGCGCCGTTTGTTGGATGACGCCGGACTCGAGGTCATCACCCAGCCGGCGTATCTCGCCTTGTCAGACACCGAGCGACGGAGCGTGCTGGCAACGGTGCAGGTGGTCTTCGGTCCCGGCCCCTTCTCACTGGCAGACCTGGAGGACGCCCCTCGCCTCAAGGTGATCTCGCTGGCCGCAAGCGGCTTTGAGTCGGTCGACATCGACGCCGCGACCGCACGGGGAGTCATCGTCACCAACGCGCCGACCCAGCTCGGCTCGGAGTCGGTGGCCGATCTTGCCTTTGGACTGATCCTCGATGTGGCCAGGGGCATTTCTCAGGCGGATCGACGGCTCAAGACAGGGGTTTGGGCACGCCCAATGGGGGTTACCGTTTGGAACAAGACGATCGGCATCGTCGGGTTGGGGAACATCGGGCGGGCGGTCGCGGTGCGTGCCCGCGGCTTCAACATGACCGTCCTTACGCAGCAGCACCATGCCGGCACCCCACTGGCGCACGCGCTTGGCGTGCAGTGCGTACCGATGGAGGAGCTGCTGGGGCGAAGCGACTTCGTCTCGCTCCACAGTCGCTACAACGCCGAGACCCACCACCTGATCGGGCGCGCGCAGCTCCGCATGATGAAGCCGAGTGCCTACCTCATCAACACGTCCCGCGCGGACGTCGTGGACCCCGTGGCCCTGACCGAAGCGCTGGCGAACGGCTGGATCGCAGGAGCCGGCCTGGACGTCTTCGCGGGCGAGCCCGATCCGAGCAATCCTGTCTTGGCCCTGCCGAACGTGGTCGCCACGCCGCACATCGGCAACCGGACGGTCGAAGGGGTCATCGATGTCGTCGAGTGCAGCATCCGCAACGCCGTGGCCGTCTTGCGGGGCCAGCGTCCGACGTTCCTGGTCAATCCGTCGGTCTACGAGCGGGAGTGAGATGAGCGCAACAGGGCTGACGATCACGGACGTGCAGTGTTTTCCCATGCAGGCGCCGGGGCGCACGCTGGTCGTCGTCGTCGTCGACACCGAGGGAGGGGTATACGGGATCGGCGAGGCCGGGCTGCAGCGCCGCCCGCTCGCGGTCGCGGGGGCGGTCGAGAGCTTAAAGCGGGTGCTGATCGGCGAGGACGCATCCCGCATCGAGCATCTTTGGCAGAAGATCTTCCGAGGCGGGTTCTACCCCGCAGACCGCATCATCGGCAGCGCGCTCGCCGCGATCGACATCGCGCTCTGGGACATCAAAGGCAAGGCGCTCGGTGTCCCCGTGTACGAGCTGCTCGGCGGTCGCTGTCGAGATCGAATCGAGTGCTACCCGCACCTGCCGAATGCGGGCGTCCGCGCCCCGACCGCCGACTCCCGGATGCCGGTCGATGTGCTGATCGAGGAATGCCGAAAGGCCGTCGCGGACGGGTGGCGCTTTATCCGACTGGCGCCCCTCGGCCGTGACAACGTCTTCGAATCGGGGTCCGCGGCGCGCGACCTGCTGGGGAGCGTCGCGGCCGTGCGGGAAGCGCTGGGCCCGGATGTCGAGATCCTGATCGACCTGCATACGCGCCTCGATCCGGTCGACGCGATCTGGTTCTGCCGCGCGGTCGAGTCGTATCGCCCGTTCTTCGTCGAGGACCCGTTCCGGAGCGAGAACCCCGAGCCGTACCGCCGCCTGCGCCAGCAGACGAGCGTGCCGATCGCCGCGGGTGAGCAGTACGCGAACAAGTGGGAGTTTCGCCCGCTGATCGAGGGCGAGTTGATCGACTACGCCCGAATCGACCTCTGTATCGCGGCGGGCCTCACGGAGGCGAAGAAGATCGCCGGCTGGGCGGAGACCCATTATATCGAGGTCGTGCCCCACAATCCGCTCGGGCCGGTCTCGACCGCGGTCGGCGTGCAGCTCGGCATGGCCATCCCGAACTTCGCGGTCCAGGAGCTGCCCTGGTTGCCCGGCACGATGCTGCCGGATGTCTTCTTGACCCATCCGCCGTTCGAGCGCGGCTGCTTCTTGCCGCCCGCCCTTCCGGGGATCGGGGTCGAGTTTGATCGGGAAGCGGCCCGTCAGCACCCCTTCGAGTTCACCGAGCCTCCGCACTTCCGGCGGCGGGACGGATCGTTCACGAACCAATGATGACGGCGGCCGCGGGATATTGCGTAGGAAGGAAAGAGGGCACGTGCAACCGAATCGGGTGAAAGCCGCACTCCGCGATGGCCGAGCGGTTTCCGGCCCCATGATCAACGAGGCGCGTTCGGTCAGCACCGTGAAAGTCATGGCGCTGGCAGGGTTCGACTTCCTCTGGCTCGACACGGAACACGCGATGCTCGGGACGGAGACCATCGCGAACCTGGTGCAGATGGCGCTGGTCTGCGACATCTGCCCTCTGGTGCGCGTCACCGATCTGGCCTACCCGCTCGTGGCGCGTGCCCTTGACGCCGGGGCCCAGGGCATTGTCATCCCGCGCGTGGAAACCCGCGCCCAAGCCGAAGCGGCGGTCAGCTTCGCCAAATACCCCCCGCTCGGACGGCGCGGCGCCGGAGGGGACGCCCGGAACGGCTACGAGCGCCGGGACGCGAAGACCGCGGTCGACGAGGCGAACGCCGAGACGATGGTGGTGTTGCAGATCGAGACGCTGCTCGGCGTGGAGAACCTCGACGGGATCGCGTCCGTGCCGGGCGTCGACGTCGTCTGCCTGGGCCCGCTCGACCTATCGATCGCGCTGGGTGTTCCGGGTCAGTTCGCCCACCCGACGTTCGTCGACACGGTGCGGCAGATCATCGGGGTCACGGACAAGCACGGCATTGCCTGCGGTCACGTGGAGAAGGAGGCGGCTGCCCTCGAACCCTGGCACGACATGGGCATGCGCTTCCTGGTCTGCAACAGCGATGGGAACATGATCATCCAAGGCGCAACCCGAGACATGGCCGCGCTACGGGCGTTCCTCGACAACAACGGATCCGGTCCGACCTCGTAAGACCAATTCGACTGAGCGTGAAGGATGCCCATGCGCGAGAAAGGCTCGGCCTCGGTGTCCCGGTTCTTCCACTAATCAGCTTGGCCGACATCGACATGCTGGCTTGAGATCCGAACGACGGAGCATGCGGGGATTCCATGCACGTGACGAACGACCCGGATCGCTTGCGGATCGGCCTGGCGGCGGTGCCGAACGCACCGTCCATCGAGGAGCGGCTCCGCACCCTTGACCGCGTGCCGGCCGATGCTGCGGCGCAGAGTGTCGCGATCGTCTGCTTCCCGGAGACCTACATTCCCGGCCTGCACGGAATGGACTTCCTGGTCCCGCCGCCCGATCAGCGGCGCCAGGAAGCGGCGCTGGAAGAGATCCGCGCCGCGGTTGAGCGGTACCATGTCGCCGTCGTCGTCGGAATGGAATGGCAGACAGCCGCCGGGCTGCACAACGCCGCATTCGTCGTCTCGCGCGACGGAACCGTCGACGGCTACCAGACGAAGAACCAGATCCCGGTCGAGGAAGCCCCGTATTATGTCGCCGGCACGGATCGCCAGCTGTTCGAGGTCGACGGCGTCCCGTTCGGCGTCACGATCTGCCACGAGGGCTGGCGCTACCCGGAGAGCGTCCGCTGGGCGGCCGCCCGCGGTGCCCGGGTCGTCTTCCACCCGCAACTCACCGGCAGCGATCTCACCGGTCCGACCCTCGAACGCTGGGGCGATCCGGCATCGCCGTACTACGAGAAGGCGATGCTGATGCGGAGCGTCGAGACGACGGTCTACTTCGCCAGCGTCAATTACGCGATGCGCTACCAGGAGTCGGCGACCAGCCTGATCGGTCCCGAGGGCGACCTCCTCGCGTACGTCCCCTACGGGCAGGAGCAACTGCTCGTCTGCGACCTCGATCTGGCGGTGGCGACCGGTGCCATCGCCCGGCGCTTCAACCTGGCTGCCTACCCGGCTGATTGACCCGAGACCGACTGATCGAGCCCCCGACGACTTCATCCCTGCCCCATGACAGCGTGCAGTGCTCTACCATGCTGCCGTGAGCAGAGTGGACCGGTCGACCGCCGGGCAACCGGCGCGTGAGGGGCGAGGCGTGACGAGGCACCAGGACCTGGAGAATCTCCCGACCGTCGACCGCGACCATCTGGTCGGGCTCGTCCGGACGCTGAGCGAGCTCCCCGGTCCGACCGGGCAGGAGGAGACGGTCCAGTCGTGGGTAGCGGCCCACTGGCGGACGTTCAGCGAGCACGTCGAAGTGACGCCTATCAACAATGTGCTGGCGCGGGTCGGCGGTCAGGGCCGGCGCCTTGTCGTCATGGGCCATGCCGACGAGATCTGCCTGATGGTCAAGAGCGTCAGCGACTCGGGCCACCTCTACGTCTGGCCGTTCTACCGCGATACGATCGGCCGGCCGCCGCGCTGGTTCAACCCGGCCAGCCAGCCCTGCCTCGTCCTGACCGACCACGGGACGATCCCCGGATTCATCGCGACCGCAAGCGGCCACGTCGTCGGCGGCCAGCTCAGCAACGCCGGTCCGCTTGAGTGGAACGACCTCTTCATCGAGATCGGAGCGACCGGCGCCGCGGAGGTCCGGGCGCTCGGCATCCACGCCGGCTGCCGGATCGTCTGGAACCCACGGATGGCGCGGCTCGGCGATCACCTGCTCGTCGGGAAAGCGATGGACGATCGGGCGGCGCTGGCGATCGCGACTGTCGTCGGCGAACTTCTCGCCGGGCGGGATGATCTGGCGTTCGAGGTCTGGCTGGCCTCCACGATCCAGGAGGAGAACGGGCTCGTCGGCGCCAGCAGCGTCGTCGACGCCCAGCCGTTCGACCTCGCCATCAACCTCGACGTCGGCCTGACCGGCGACATTCCTGGCCCGGACCCTCGCGACTTCCCGTCGCGGCTCGGACACGGGCCGATCCTGGTCCACTCGGACAGCTCGATCCACTACACCCGGTCGCTGATCCGGGACCTCGCGTCCGCCGGCGACGCGGTTGGAGCACCGGTCCAGCACGCGATCTTCCAGAACTTCAGCAGCGACGGCGCCGAGCTGATCCGCCGCGGCGTGGAGACGGCCCTGCTGGCCTACCCGACTCGCTACACGCACTCGCCGATCGAGACGGTCGACATCCGAGACCTGGTCGGCATCATCCGGCTGATCCTCTCCTTCGCCACGACGCCGCGCATTCCGGCTGAGTGATCCATGTTTCCGGCCTGATGCCCAGACGCAGAGACATGAGGGAATCGACACGATGGCAAGCAGCGTCCTCGTCACCGACATCGAAGAACTCAGCGCCCTGATCCGTGAGCGGACCGACGCGTCTGCCGACCCCGGCTCGTCGATGAGCGCCGCCTGGTTCGCACCGGCCGGTCCGCGCGGCGACCTCGACGGCGCCGAGATCGTCGAGACCGCGATCGACATCCTCAACGACGACCTCTCGGCCTACCCCGACCCGCTGCTCGCCCCGGCGATCGAGATCGCGGCGGCACTCCGCTCCGAGCGCTGGGGCAAGGCGGAGTACCACGAGGCGACCCGGCGCCGGATCGCCGAGACCGAGCCGATGCTGCACGCTCACGTCCGGCAGTTGGAGGTGGAACCGTTCTCGATCGGGGCCGACGACCTGCCGCTGGTCGGGCTGACCGTCGCCGTCAAGGATATCTTCGATGTGCGCGGGATTCCGACGATCTGCAACTCGGCGTCGCGGGACGGCGTCGAACCGGCCCAGGACGATGCCGTCGCCGTCGAGCGCCTCCGCACGGCGGGCGCCCTGCTGATCAGCAAGACGGTTACCCAGGAGTTCGCCGCCGGTGTCGTCAGCAACCCGGCCCGTAACCCGTGGGACCCAGCCCGGATCCCAGGAGGCAGTAGCGGCGGTTCCGGGGCGGCGGTCGCGGTCGGCGCGGCGTCGCTGGCATTCGGCAGCGACACCGGCGGTAGTATCCGGATCCCATCGTCGATCTGCGGGGTGGTCGGGCTGAAGCCGACGCTTGGCAGCGTCTCACGGCTGGGCGTCTTCCCCCTGTCCTGGTCGCTGGACACCGTCGGGCCGATCGCCCGGACGGTCCGTGATGCGGCGCTGATGTTCCTGCTGATGCGCGACCCAGCGCTGGTCGCGCGGGATGACGACCGAATCGGCTGGATCGCCCTGCTGGCTGGAGCTGACGCCAATCGGCCGCTGACCGGGCACCGGATCGGCTATTCGGCGCCGTTCTTCCTCGAGCGGCTGACCGACGATGTCCGGGCGGCCTTCGACGCCTCGCTGGACACCCTGCGGTCTCTCGGCGCCGAGGTCGTTGAGGTGGCCTGGGCCGACGCCGACATTGCCCGTGCGGCCGCGACGGTGATCAACCGGGTCGAGTCAGCCGCGATCCACGCCGCCGGGGTCGCCGCCAACCCCGGTGGTTACGGGATGGAACTCAAGGACCGATTGATCGCCTCGCAGCGGATCGCTTCCGGCGACTACATCCGAGCGTTGCAGGCGCGAAACATGGCCCGGTCAAGCATGGCGGACGTGTTCGTCCGGGAGGGGTTGACGGCTCTGTTAGCCCCCTCGACCGCCGGGACCGCCGCCCGGGTCGATGATCTCAACGTGCGCTACGCGGACGGCGTCGTCGAGCCGGTTGGCAACGCTTACCTGCGGCTCAACCAGCCGTTCAACGCAACTGGCCAGCCGGTGCTCTGCCTGCCCTGCGGCTTCGATGAGCAAGGGCTACCGATCGGCCTCCAGATCGTGACCGCGCCGGGACACGAGCTGACGGACTGCCGGATCGGCGCGGCCTACGAGGCGGCCACGGAATGGCACCACCGGCGACCGACCGTCCTCGACCATCTCACGAACAGATAGGCCCGACCACGGAGAAAACGACATTCCGGACCGGGAGTGCGGGTCGGCGCATCCTTGGGCGCCACGTCTGAGTGCCGTGCGCTGGTCAACGCATCGCCAGGTTGAGCACCTCTTCGGCGTCCGGTGTGAGCGTCGAGCGGATCACTTTGCCATGGAACGGGTTGAGCGCCGCGACGAGCGCGTCGGCATTGGCCTCCTTGATCGCGAGGAACAGGGCCGACTTATCCGGCTCGAGCTGCTTCTCGACCTCGTCGACGAAGCTGTCGTCGACGCCGTTGCCGGTGCTGGAGCCCACCGCGGCCCCGCCGACGAGGCCGGCGATCAGGCCGAGCGGGCCGAACAGCGCACCGACGACCGCGCCGATCGTCATGCCGGTCTCGGTCGAGCTGTCGAGCTCGTTCTTGACGTGGAGCTTGCCCTCGGCGTCCCGGGCGATCACCGCCGTGTCGCTGAGCGACATCTGCCCGGCCCGCTCGATCTCGCGCAGATTCCGGAGACAGAGCATCGCCTCTTCGTCGGAGTCGAACAGGATCGCGATCGCGTCAGCCATGTCTCACGTCCTTGCTGATTGCGTTATGTCCAGAATCCGGTGTCCGATCAGGGTCGCCGGGAGATCGTCGCTCGCCTGTCGTGCGAAGCCTCGTGACCGTGTCGAACAGCGGCCACGCGGGATCATCGCATGGTCATGGCGATCTCATGGGGGCACGGCTCGCCGTTCGGCAGGTGGCAGTACGGGGGCGACACGGGAAGCACGAGACCGGCATCTTCGAGCAGGGCGGCGACCTCGCAGAGCGGGAGGCCGACCACGTTGGTGTAGCACCCGGTGAAGCCGGCGACGATCAGGCGTGTCCCCCGCTGGATCCCGTAGCCGCCCGCCTTGTCGAGCGGCTCACCGGTGGCGATGTAGGCCGCGAGCGTCTCATCATCGAACGGATGCATGTGGACGACCGTCGTGACGACGCCGCTCACGGTCGTCCGTGTCGCGGTATCGACGAGCGCGACGGCCGTCAGGACCTCGTGGTCCCGGCCCCGGAGCCGCTTCAGCATGGTCTTTGCCCCGTCGGCGTCGGCCGGCTTGCCAAGGATATCGCCATCCAGGCTGACGACCGTGTCGGCGCCGATGACGAGTGGATTCGATGCATGCTCACCATGCTCGGGGTCACCGACAGTACCAGCTCCCGGTGCCGCTTCCCAGGCGACGATCTCCGCCTTCTGCCGCGCCAGCGACTCGACGTACGCCGCCGCTGTCGCCGGGGCCGTCATCGCCTCATCGAGATCGCTGATCCGGACGGTGAACGGGACGCCGAGCCTGCCAAGCAGGAGCCGCCGGCGCGGGGAACTCGACGCCAGGACGATCTGGCGCTGAAGCGTGTCATCGGAAAGATCAGGCATTGGCGATGCGATTCACGGGGCGAACCGTCTGGTCCTCGTGGGTCTTCGTCATCGACAAAGCATAGCGGACCGGACCGCTTCGCCAGGCATCGATCTCCCCCGGTCGCGAGAAGGATTGTGGCGGGACGATCTACCCCTTGACCGATCCGGCCAGACCTCCCTGGACGATGAAGCGCTGGGCGACGAAGTAGAGCAGGACGACCGGAAGCGAGGCCAGCGTCGCGCCGGCCATGATCGGACCCCAGCGGTAGACGTCGCCCGTGATCAGGTACTGGAGCGCCAGGGAGACCGTCCGCAGGTCCTCGCTGCTGATGAAGATCAGGGCGAAGAGGAGCTCGTTCCAGGCGCCGGTGAAGGTGAAGATGCTGACGGCGACGAGCCCGGGGACCGAGAGCGGCAGGACGACGTGGATGAAGGCGCCGATCCGGGTGTCGCCGTCGACCATCGCCTGCTCCTCGAGGTCGCGCGGGACGCTCTTGAAGAAGTTGGTCAACATCCAGGTCGCGACCGGCAGGGCGAAGGTCATGTAGATGATGACCAGCCCATGGAGCGAGTTCCCGAGGCTGAGCTTCGCGACGATGATCGCCAGCGGGATGAAGAGCAGCGAGCTGGGCATCAGATAGCCGAACAGGATCAGCCTGCCGAGGAATCCCCGGAACCGGTAGCGGAACCGGACCTGGCTGTAGGCCGCCAGCGAGGCGATCACGAGGGCGACCACGGTGACGCTGGTAGCGACGATCGCGCTGTTCCGGATCGCGGTCAGGAAGTCGCGCTCGACGATCAGGTCCCGGTAGTTCTCCATCGTCACGGTCTGCGGCCAGAGCGCCGGGACACGGTTGATCTCCCGCGGCGTCTTGAACGACATCGAGACCATCCAGTAGATCGGGAACAGGACGATCAGCGCCATCAACGTGACCCCGACGTACATCCCGACCGTCGCCAACACCCCCGACCGCCGCCACCGAGCCTGCTGCCGGTGAGCTTCGCGCAGCTCTTCCAACGGGCGACCGGGAACGGAGCGGGCGGATCGCGCGTCAGCGACCATGGATGAATCCCACGCCACTAGCCCGGACGAATGTCGTCAGATTATGTCGCTTTAGCATCACTCGTCGTCCTCGATCAGCCTCGTCGTCACGATGACCATTAGCAGCAGCGCCGGCAGGATCGCGACCGAGACGGCGGCGGCCTCTCCGAGCCGCTGGTTCTGGAGCCCGAAGTACGACAGCACCGGCAGGATCATCGTCGCGTCCGACGGTCCGCCCTGGGTCAGGATCCAGATGTTCTCGAACGAGTTGGCGGTCCAGATCGACGACATCAGCGCCATGATGAAGATCGCGCCGCGGATGCTGGGGAGGGTGACATCGAGGAAGCGCCGGATGCGGCTGGCGCCGTCCAGCTTGGCCGCCTCGTAGAGGTCGCCGGGAATGCCCTGGAGGGCGGCGAGCAGGACGATGAACCAGAACGGGAAGCCGCGCCAGATCGTCGCCACGATCACGGACGGCAGGGCGAGCGCCCGCTCGCCGAGCCAGTCGATGTACCCGGTCTGGGCGATGCCGAACCACTCGAAGAGCGGCATCAGGCCAAGGTCGGTGATGAGGAGGTTCAGGCCTCCACCCAGCGGCTGGAACAGGACCCGCCAGGTCAGGAAGACGACGAAAGCCGGCATCGCCCAGGGCAGGAGCAGGACGGCCCGGAAGAAGCCCCGGCCCCGGATGCGCTCGTTGACGATCAGGGCCAGCCCGAGCCCGAGGATGAGCTTGGCGATCCCGGTCACGACGACGATCGTGATGGTGTTCGTGACGGCCCGGGTGAAGCTGGACCAGTCGACGAGGTAGCGGAAATTGCGCAGACCGACCCACTCGCCGGGAACGCCGACGACCCGGTCGGTGAAGGCGATCCAGACCGCGAAGCCGAGCGGGTAGGCGATCAGGGCGAGCAGGATCAGAATGACCGGCGCGATCAGTAGGTAGCCCCAGAGCGCGTTGCGCCGGGCAAACGTCATGAAGGGGCGGGGCTGCGCTGGTCGCGAGGCGGTACCGATAGCGGCCATGGACTTCCTGACTGGCCTGAGTGTCCCCGTCCACCGTCCGGCGTGGAAGCCTCGGACTTGTAGCGATGGGTCAGGCGTTGGACCGAATCGATCGAGCCGACCATGAGCGGTGAGCAAGCGAATGTCAGGCGTGAGGCTGGCCCGGGGGAACGGTCAGGCGGCTCCCCCGGCGACCGTTCCCCCGGCACCGGCGGCTACGGGTACTTGGCGTAGATGGCCTCGATGTCGCTCTGGGCCTGTGCCATGGTGTCGTCGATCGACATGCCGTCGACGACCAGCCGCTGGATCATCCGCGGGATCGCGAAGGTCGTGCTGTTCTCGGCGTAGGCCCCGTTGAACGTGTCCGGGAAGGCCGGCGCCGTGCCGTTCTCGACCAGCCCCTTGAGGGCACCGTGGACCTCGGTCGAGAAGATCGCGAAGTCCTTCTCACCCTGCAGGACCGGCCCGTAGATCGCCGAATCGAAGTACGGCTCGGAGAAGGCTGGCATCGCCAGATACTCGAGCAGCGCCCTCGCGGCGTCCGGGTTGGACGACGTCGTGGTGATCGAGCGGATATTGGGGTTGAGCGGCGAGATGAGTCCCACCGGTCCGGACGGCAGCGGCGAGTAGCCGGTCGCCGCGTCCAGCTCCGGGTCGGCGTCCAGCAGGTTGATGTGGACGCTGCCGGTGTTCATGATGAAGACGGCCTGACCGGCCTGGTAGGCCGCGTTGTCGCCTGCGCCGTCCCAGGTAGTGTTGCCCGGCGAGAAGATCCCGTCGGTCGCGGCGGCCTGGACCCATTCGAGGAAGGCGCGCGTCTCCTCCGACCGCACCATGACGACCTTGCCCGCGTCGTCGGCGATCCGGCCACCATAGGACTGCATGGTCGAGATCATGACGTTCCCGTCGCCGACGTTGGCGAGGGAGAAGCCGAGGCCGAAGATCGCCGGTGGCTGCTGGGCGGCGCGGGCCTGGTCGGCCACCTCCTGCCACGTCGCCGGGGCCGTCGTCAGACCGGCTTCGGAGAGGACGTCGGTCCGGCGGAAGAGGATGTTGCCGGAGGCGCCGAACGGGATGCCGACCCGGCTCCCACCGAACCGCTCGGGTGCCGTGGCGCTGGCGACCGACTCGTACCAGCCTCCGTGGGCGGCCCCGATCGTCTCGTAGAGGTCATCGACCGCCGTGATCTGCTGCGTCGAGGCGAGCTGAAGGGCGAGGTCGAGTCCGAGGTCGAGGCAGTCCGGCATCGTCCCGGCCTCGACGGCGGCGCTGACCCGCTGGACCGTCTCGTTCTGGTTGATCATCACGACGTCAGGCTCGAGCCCGTTGGTCCGGCACCACTCCTCGATCGTCGACTGGAGTAGCGAGTTGGCGGCATCCGAGAAGATCAGGCCACCCCAGTAGGTGAAGGTCCCGCCGCTCTGGATGACGGCCGGCGCCTTCCGGGCCGAGACGATCCCGGGGATCCCACCCGCCACGGAGAGGCTGGCCGCGCCGACGACCGCACCCTTGACGACGTCCCGCCGGGTCACGTCGTGTCTTCGCACCATCGTGGTACTCCTATCCTGTCAAGCCATCTCGTCTGGCTATAGTCCGCGCCTCATGGCGTGGCGGATCGTGCCCTTTCAGCCTACGGCGACTAGCCGGGGCCGTCAATACGTACACAAGGGTGAAGGAAAGGTATCGATTGGGGCGATCCGCGGGGCCGCCGCAACCGCGTTAGGATGGCGAGACCAGACGCCGCCGCTCGCCGAGGTGCCCAGATTTTCGATGAGGAGCCCGGGAATGTCCACTGACACCGTCACCCTGCCGCCCGGCCGGACCAGCACCAAACCGACCACCACCAGGATGCGGATCGGGCTCGGCCAGACCAGCGTGCTGACCGATGACTTCCTCACCTTCGCCCGTCAGCTTGGCGTGAGCAGCGTTCAGGTCAACACGCCCCAGCTTCCCGGCGATTCCCGCTGGGAGTGGGACGACATCGCCGCGCTTGCCGATCAGGCGCGGTCGCGTGGCTGCGTGCTGGAGGCGATCGAGAACGTCCCGATCCACTTCTACATGGACGCTATGATGGGCGGACCGCGCCGTGACGAGCAGATCGAGAGCTATCGCCACATCGTTCGCGGCGTCGGCCGGGCCGGCGTCCCGGTTCTCGGCTTCCACTGGATGCCGAACTCGGTCTGGCGAACCCGGCGGGACAGCCCCGGTCGCGGCGGGGCGAGTTGCACGGCGTTCGACCTCGCGCTGGTCGAGGCCGCCCCGGCCGGCGGGATCGAGGCATTCATGCCCCCGTTCGACGGGATGCCCTTCTCTCAGACCACGGAGTTGATCGGTCCAGACGAACTCTGGGAGAACTTCCGCTATTTCATCGAGGCGGTCCTGCCCGTCGCTGAGGAGAGTGGCGTCCGACTCGCCCTTCACCCCGACGACCCGCCGGTCGCCATGCTCGGCGGCGTCGCCCGGATCTTCAGCACGGTCGACGACTTCCTCCGTGCCGATGCGCTGACAGACAGCCCGGCATTCGCCCTTGACCTCTGCCTGGGATGTTGCTCGGAGATGGCTGGCGGGGCGGCCAACGTCGAGGCGATGATCCGGCACTTCGGGCCGAAGGGCCGGATCGCCTACGTCCACTTCCGCGATGTCCAGGGGACCGTGCCCGACTTCCGGGAGTGCTTCATCGGCGAGGGCAACTTCGACGCCCTGGCGACCCTCCGGCTGCTCCGGGACGTCGGCTTCGACGGCTTCCTGATCGACGACCACGTCCCCCGGATGATCGACGACACCCCCTACTGCCATCGCGGCCGCGCCCACGCCGTCGGCTACATGCAGGGAATGTTGGCCGCGTTGACCGCCGGGTAGCCCCGTTGGGCTACATTCACCCGCGCCGTTATGAGCCGGTCGACCGAAGGAGGAGTCTTGTTGCGATTCGGGATCTGGAATCTCAAGTTGGCTCCCGATCCAGCGCGGCCCCGCGGACACGAGATGATCGCACTGGCGCAGGATTGCGACGCCGACATCTGGCTGTTTACCGAGATCCACGTCGACTGGCGGCTTCCCGGCTACGCTCGGGCGATATCGGGTCCAAGGAGCACTGGCCCCGAGCGGAAGCGCTGGGCCGGCATCGCCTGTCGCGACTCGTTCGACATGATCATCCCGCCGATCGATGGCTCTGGTCCAGCCGACGAAGGGCTCTGCATGGCGCGACTGCGGCCGAAGGGAACGGACGGCCCAGGTTTGCTCGTCGCGTGCTCAGTCCTGCCATGGGCGAATACCGTCGATGGCTGGCCGTCCCTCCACGAGCCGGGGCGGTTCGACAGGTTCGCGGACCGTTTTCGGTACGTCACGGACACCCATATCGAGCACATGCGGCGGGAGCATCAGGAAGGCGAGATCCTGATCTGGGGCGGTGACTTCAACGAGTCGCTATCCGGTCGGACCCTGCTCAGCAAAGCGGGCCGGGCGATCCTCGTCGACGCGCTCGACAAACTGGCCGTCACGGCCCTGACAACCTCCGCCCGGCATCTTGTCGACGGCGTCTGCTCGATCGATCACGTCGCGGTCTCGACGCAATCGGTGGAATCCTCTCAGGTCAGGGTCGTCACGCGAAACGACGATCCCCGGCAGACAAGCGATCACGCGCTCTACCTCGTCGATGTCGCACTGAAGCCGACAGACGTAACGGGGTGGCCGTGATTACAGACCGAACGTCGCAACTGCTCGTCAGCGCGTCGTCGTCACGCCGACCTGGGCGCACTCTGCGAGGACCGGGCAGGTCGAGCAACGCGGCCGGGCGGCAGTGCAGACGTGCTTGCCGAACGGCACGAGCAGACGGTTGATTCGAACCTTCTGGTCATCCGGCATGAGCTCGTCCAGCGCGACCGTCGTCTGCTCAGGGGTGCGGGTCGCGATATAGCCCCAGCGGTTGGCGATCCGGTGGACGTGGACATCGACGCAGACCAGCGGGATACCACAGGAGATTCCCAGCGCGAGGTTGGTGCACTTGATTCCGATCCCGTTGAAGCTCCGCACAATTGCGGCGTCGCAGGGGATCTCGCCGCCGAACTCGTCCTCGGTCCGACGGGCGATCGCCATGATCTGCCCGGCCTTCCGGTCCGAGAACGTGCTTCGCCGGATGACCTCCAGGACGCCGTCCTCCCCGAGCGCGACCATCGCTGCGGCGTCAGGGGCGATCGCGAAGAGCTCGCGACAGATTGGCATCGTCACCTCCTCGTACGTCCGGACCGAGATCAGGCAGGCGACCACTTGCTGGAAGAGCGACCTGAGCCCGTCGTCGGCCAGCTCATGCATCGACGCTTTCGGGAATTGCGCGACCGCCGGTTCGATCGCATCGAGCACCGCGGTGACGGGAAAGTCTCGTTCGATCATCGGCCTGCCTCTCAGGGGCATCGTCCCACGTCCTTGGCCGTCTCACCAAGGAGGTCTTCCACTACCTGTGGACCCGTTGAGGCTCGGTCTTCCCGATGCAGCTCGTCGCCGGGGCGCCGATCGGTCCCACCGCCAGCGGCTCTTCACCACACGAATCGCCGACGCTGCGCCAGCCTGGAGTAAGGTATCGGCATGCTTGTTGCCACCGTGTTGCCAGTCCGTCTGGCTGCCTGTTCACGGCGGGTCGGCGAGCACGTTCCACGAGACGCTCTCAGCGACGAACCGTTTGGGGTATCGTCGATCTTCCGGAGGATGACCATGGGCTTCGACCAGTACCATGAACCGGCCAACGAACTGCCGGAGGAGACGCGGACCTTCGCCCGCATGATCGCTTCCCTGACCGAGGAGGCCGAGGCGATCAACTGGTATCAGCAACGAATGGCCGTCGAGAACGACGACCAGGCGCGGGCGATCATGCACGAGGCGCAGCAGGAGGAGTTCAAGCACTTCGCGATGGATCTCGAGTTTCTGAGCCGGCGATTGCCACCGTGGCGGGCGGCATTGCAGACGATCCTGTTCAAGGATGGCGACATCGTCGCCAACGCGGGACCAGCCGAAGCAGCCGCTGAAGCGGCCGACGCCGGGTCCTGATCGAGACCGGGCCGTCATTCGCGACCGGCGCCCAGGGACCTGAGCGCCGGTCCGATCGGCGCAAGAACTGTAGCCATGAAAAATCCCTCCGCTTCATGTTATCGCCCTCCCGCAATCATTGCGCTGGAATATGTAGGCCATTCTACAGAAAATGCTGCCAAATGCTTGTTTTATTGGAATAGACCTTTCAATGCTAGCTCGCGGTCTGGTTGACGCCCCGGGCTCGTGAAGAAGTCCCTCGCCTATTCCGCGCCATTTCCCCCCTCGTGGCGCGAGATCAGGGCCGAAGGATGATCTCGCCACCATATCTGGCGTCGCTAGAGGAGGACGCGTCCCGTGAGACTCCGGATTGGCATTGCCGCCTTGGCAATCGCATTCACTGGGCCGGCCATGGCCTCGGCTCAGGACGATGACCAGACGGATGTCTACTCCGTCGACCTGGAGACCGGCGCCACGACGCTGGTCACGTCGATCGAAGGCGTCAGCGCCGACGGAATGGCCCTGTCCGATGATGATGCCGTCTACGTCCTGTCTGACGACGACACCCTCGTCACCGTGACGCTCGACCCGGAAGCCACTCCGGAAGCGGAATCGCCCCTGACCCCCGATGACACCATCGAGATCACCGGCCTCGCTGACGACGAGGACCTGATCGGGCTCGATGTCCGCCCGGCTACCGGGGACCTCTACGCGATCTCCGAGGGCGGCCCGCTGTACGTGTTCGATGTCGACACCGGCGAGGCGACCGCTCCGGGTGAGGCCATCGATCCCGCTCTCGAGGACGACTCGGTCGGCTTCGACTTCAACCCGACCGTCGACCGGATCCGCGTCGACGTCAGCACGGGCCAGAACCTCCGCCTCAACCCGGACACTGGCGCCATCGGCACCAACCCGGAGACGATGGAGCCGACGATCGACGGAACCATCGCCTATGCGGAAGGTGACGACAACGCGGACAACACCCCGGCCGTCGTCAGGGCGGGCTACACCAACAGCGTCGCCGGCGCCGAGGAGACCTAGAGCGAAGGGCAGAAGCGTTGACGGGATCCGGTAGGCTGGACATATGCCCGCCGCCTACTCCCGTGATCTCCGTGAACGGCTGCTCCAGGCCAACGACGCTGGTCGCTCCGCAGCTGAGATCG
>JAABUS010004959.1_pt1 | contig 18271 bp, 18 predicted proteins | sample 5560161 | NCBI WGS metagenome assembly JAABUS01 (sample SAMN10711885, study PRJNA513376) | rock metagenome | isolation source: Antarctica rocks | place: Antarctica: Victoria Land, Trio Nunatak nord | collected 2016-01-04 | reverse complement strand
CAAGAACGGCCGTTCGTCATTCGGCGAGCCGTCGACGTTGTCCAGGTAGGAGTTGAACGTCGGGGTGAAGGCGCCGTCCAGCTTGTACCCGTTCGGGTAGGCGGCATGGGTGATCCCCGTGCCGTGGGGGCTGCCGAGCTTCGGCAGCGGGTTGTTGCCGGCGAGGGCAAGGCCTGCTCCGGTAACGGCGGCCACCATGATCGCGAGGCCGGCGAGGCGTCGTGAGCGTAGGAATGACCGTTTAAAGCGTAAGTGTGTCATGAGCGTGTCTCCTTTCAATCAAAATAGGCACCAAAAATACCAATCCCCCTCGGATTGGTATTGATATAGTGCCTTTTGTTGTGTGATTACGTTAGATAAAAAATTTCATTTCGGAAGTGTGCTGGTTGTTAATGAACGCGGAGTGGTCAGACACCCCATTGTAACCGTGCTCGGAAAAGTCTGTCAATCACGGTTGCAAGGTCTTATCTTACTCCCGTCATAGAGGGTTTGCCAATAGCGACTCTTAACGAACCCGGAAATAGAGCTGCCCTCTGATGGTTGGCTGGGAGGTTGAGGGGGCGAGCCGATACGTTCCGTGTCCAGCACAGTCAACGTCGCTAAAGGGGGAGCAGGGAGACCCATCGCTCGAGTAAACTCCTACTTTGGTGACTCCTGCCGGCGTAGCGGAAGAAGGCGGGAAGATCTGCGCCTCGTGGATTGGTCTCCGGGGTCTACCGGCCAGAAAACGAAAGACCCCTTACGAGAAGGGGTCTTTCGGGACGTTCAGGAACTTACTCCTGGAGATCGGCGTGTCGCGACCGGTAGGCTAGGTAGGCTCCGGCGAGAAGGGCGGTGGTGAGGGCCATCGCGGCGGCGGCGGTGCCGGTCTTCGGCAGATTACCGCCCTTTTCCTCAATGACCGGCGGGGCTGGCGTCGACGAGGCAATCGGCGAAGGGCTCCCCTTCGGCGTCGGGCTCGCGCTAGGCGTCGGCGTCATCGTCGGAGTCGGGCTCGGGGTCGGCGTGGGTGTCAACGTCGGCGTCGGTGTCGGCGAAGTGGTCGGAGTAGGCGTCGGTGTCGGCGTCGGGGTGACGACCTGGCTCACCTTCGCCTTGTAGAGCACGTAGCCGTAGAACTCATTGCAGCCGAACCAGTCCATCTTCTGCGCCGTCGAGGTGGCAACGGCCTTAGTGAAGTCGAAGGAGCCGTCAGAGCCGATACCGAGGCCCGAGGTCGGGCTGATCTCGACGTTGCCGGCGACGTTGGCACGGCTGCCGGTAAAGAGCATCTGCTCCTGGGCGCCGGAGAACTTCCAGACCTGGAAGCCGGTACCTTGGCGGGCGGCGTTGTTCTGGAGCAGGGCGGCCGATCCCGGGACGTAGTCGAGCTTGATCGGTTGGCCGTTGGCGCTCTTGACCTCGAGGTCGTCGGAGATCGTCTTCAGGCTACGGTTGCTTTGGTCGACCACCGCGTTGTCAGCGTAGACGAACGAATCGACGTGCAGGCTGTTGCCGGTCTTGCCGGTCGGGAAGCCCATCAGGATGCGGGTGTTCTTGGCGACCGAAGGACCGGTGCCGCCGTTATTGCCGGACGCGCCGGCATCGTTGTGCACGAAGGCCCGGACGGTGATTTCATCGCCGTCGTTGACCGTCAGGGTATTCTGAGCGGCTCCGGTGCCGACGCGGCCGACCAAGAACGGCCGTTCGTCATTCGGCGAGCCGTCGACGTTGTCCAGGTAGGAGTTGAACGTCGGGGTGAAGGCGCCGTCCAGCTTGTACCCGTTCGGGTAGGCGGCATGGGTGATTCCCGTGCCGTGGGGGCTGCCGAGCTTCGGCAGCGGGTTGTTGCCGGCGAGGGCAACCGCTGAGGTAGCGAGGACCATCGCGGCGGCAAAGAGGCCGACCGTCTTGGTCGTCCGTGAGAAAGATTTCTTAATGGTTAACATATGCTTCTCCTTCTTAGGTGAGGTGGTTAGGACCGGCGGAGCCGGTAATCGTTACGTTGTGAAGTATGTTCGGGTCGCTACTTGTTAAGGAACGGGCGGGGAAATAAAAAACCAATCATGGGCCCGAGGGCTTTTGATTGGTTTTTATATGAGTGCGCCTTCACAGGTGAAAGCTATCCACCATATCGTATAAATTTAGCTTTGTCAAGGGTTTTTTACGATTTAGTAAACCACAGGCATGATTGCCCGTCGGCATTTCGCGATCAGACATCATTCTCGCCATCCTTGCGGACCCCCTCACGTCATCCTGCCGATTTCCCTCCCGTCATTCTTGCCGAACGTAGCGAGGCGAGGATCCTTCTTACGCCGATCCGTCATCCTTGATTTGCGTCAGCAAATTGCGGATCCTTCTTTCTACTACCGAATGATTCTCGACCCTTCGGGTCAAGAATGACGTCAATTTATACGCGCCAAGGATGACGTTTGTTACTACACGCCAAGAATGACGACAAAGCGCGAGAAAATCTGTGGCTTTATCCTTCAAAAGAAGCGAGGAGGTCTACTTATCTTGCTTCTTCGGGCGCAGAGGGAACGCGTGCGGTTTTATTCCCTCAAGAGAATCGAAGGTCCTCCTTGTTTATTCTTCGAGCCCCGGCTCTGGGGCCGGGGCTTCGCGAGAAGGTCTGACTCCTCTGGCCATCGGCACAAATCCCTGCAATCCTGACGAAGTTTACTCCGGACATTGATCTGGAGCTCGAACCATAAGGCCATGGCTTACGGTACCTTGCCCTGCTTTGCCAAACAAAAAACGCCCGTAGGCGTCTGGAAATGAAGAAGGCCGAGGCGCTGAGTGGGATATGATTTTTGGTCATATGGGGTCCACAAAGGCCTCGGCACTTCATTGAAACACTTCCGAAATCTCGAAAAAGGGGAGATGGTCGAAAGATGGGGGCGCGGGGGTCGGTGACGAGTCAGGCGATGGAGTTTTTCCAGTTGAGCCGAAGCTCGGGAATGTTTCCATGCTGACTGCGTCACCGATCCTCACTTGCTCTCTTTTACTTCATCTCACGTGTTCGGCGGAGCCGAATCCGAATCACGTGAGTTTACCGCCACCAGCCGTCCGTGGACGTCCCGCTGTCACCACCGGTCGAGCCGGGGTTAGTGGGCGGAGCCGGGGGCTGGGGCTGGTCCTGCACCGGCTGGGTTACCGGCGGGGTGGCCGGGGGCGGGGATGTTCCCGCTCCCGAAGGCCCGCCGGTGTCCTCCTTGGGGATGATGACCGGCGGCACGCCCGGCGGAGGTGGCGTCACCGTGACGCTCACCACCTTCTCGATCTTGCACGAGATCGTCGCGCTGATCTTGACCCGGAGCTTCGCCGCTGCAGACGCCGCCGCGACGACGTAGGCATTGCCGCGCGCCTCTGCCCGGGAGCGACCACGCGCCGTGGCCGAACCCCTGACGAGGACGCGAACGTAGCCGCACGATGCCTTGAGGAGGACCTCGAGGTCCACCACCTCCCTTGCTTCGACCTCGCCGTAGGTCTTGGTGAAGCGGGGGTACTGCGGGGGTACGGGGGCGGGCCTGAACCAGACCTTGTTCCCGCACGCGACACGGTACCACTGCCTGCCCTTCAGACAGACCTTTGAGCGGCGCCGATCACCGAACAGCCACAGGCGGTTGAACGCCGTGGTGCCCGAGTTGGTGAACGTCGGGACGTCGGTGCCGGCGCCGACATAGCGGCACCGCTTCTGGTACTTCTTCGGCAGACCCTTGGCCATGCCGTTGGCCAGGACACGGGCACTGCTCGACGAGGTTGCCGTGACCTCGGCCTGGTAGGCCTCGAGCCACGTCCCCTTCTTGACGGTTGTGCTGGGCAGCAGCGGGGCCGCCGGGTTTGGTACTGCCGCGGGCGCCAGTGGCGCCGCGACGAGGAAAATCCCCCCGACCACCACGGTCAGGGAGAGGATCTGCTGTAACTTCTTGATCATTGGACCACCTCCTAGAGGATGGTCGGGGGTTTCGTGGGTGATCAGACCACGGCTCGTCCGATTGGACGGAACGGCTTAGCGGCGACCGTATCGTCACCAAGCAGCTCCGTCCACAGACGAACGCTTTTTGCATGTAATTATTACTAAAGCTGTTAAGGAACGTGCTTCCTCCAGGTCGATCCAAACGAACTGAAGCTACTCATCCTACCATTTATAAGTAACTAAGTCAAGGGTTTTTTGTCCCCTTGGCCTAGTTGTGGGCGTACTTTCGTACGGCAGGAAAGGTCTCATCATACTCCACGGTGCCGACACTTGCCTAGAGTGCGTTTACCCAAACAGCTCCACGTTAGCAAGGTTTTGATTAGGGTAACGACCCTGCGCCGTACTCGTTGACTCACCATGATTCCCAAAAAGGCAAAACCAGTATAAGAAAGATTCCCGGCTCAAGCCCGGGAACGACGAAAAGAATCTGACCAGGACGGAGACTAGCCTAGGCCAATAATAAATAGCCCCGCCGTCGGCGGGGCTATCAGATCCTGAAACGAGTCCAGGATGACGAGAGGTGGGGTTACTTCAGCTCGACCGTCGCGCCGGCTTCTTCCAGCTGTTTCTTGGCGGCCTCGGCTTCGTCCTTCGGCACGTTTTCCTTGACGTCTTTCGGCGCGCCGTCGACCAAATCCTTCGCTTCCTTCAGGCCGAGTTGCGTTATCGCCCGGACGGCCTTGATGACGTTGATCTTCTGATCGCCCGCCGCGGCCAAGTGGATCGTGTAGGCAGACTTTTCGTCGGCTCCTTCGTCACCGCCCGCGGCCGCGCCGGCCGGCGCCGCTCCGGCGACGGCGACCGGGGTCGCACTGACGCCGAACTTCTCTTCGATCGCACTGACCAGATCGGCGACCTCGAGAACGGTCATCTTCTCGATCTTGCCGATGATGTCGGTCACCTCCTTGGAATAATCCTTCGATGGCTTGTCAGCGGCGGCTGCCTTATCGGCATTATCTTCGGCTTTCGGCTCCGCTTTAGCTTCCTTTTTCTCCTCGGCCGGGGCGGCTTCTTCTTTCCCCGCTTCGTCAGCTGACGCCGCTTCCGGTGCCTGCTCTTCTGTCTTGGTGTCCTCGGCCGGAGCCTCCGCCTTTGTCTCTTCTGGCGTGTCGTCTTGGGGCTTGTCGTCAGCCATCTATCCTCCTGGATTTAGGTCACTCGTGTCGGAGTGAGAATTATTAGGTCGTTATCCCTGCGAAAAGGGATTTTTAGCGGTTGTCATCCTGAGCGAGCGCCGCGAGTGAAGAATCTCATGGGAGGGATTTCTCCACTCACTGCGTTCGGTCGAAATGACAAGGTGGGGGTTAGTTGGGTCGAGATGACAAAGTGTTTTGCGTACGAATCGAAATGATGAGCGGTAGGGGGTAAAACGGGGCACGTTACTGTTCGAAGATGGTGGGAACTTCTCGCGAAGCCTGTCCCTGACCCAGAGCCGGGGTTCGAAGAATACTTACGATTTTTGTTCCTGCACGGCCCGCAACGCAAAGGCCAGGTCACGCGTGGTGGCCGACAAGGCCGTCACGAGCTTCTGGGCCGGGGAAGAAATCGAGCCGATCAGGCGACCCAAGAGTTCTTCGCGACTCGGCAAGGCGGCCAGTTTCTTAATCACGGTGATGTCGACTTGCTTGCCGTCGATCACCCCGCTGACGATATCCAGCTTCTCATTATCCTTGGCGAACCTGCTGACGACCTTCGTCGCCAGCACTGGGTCGTCATAACCGAAAGCAATCGCGGCGGGACCCGTCAGATCGTCGACCGTCAGGCCAGCCTGTTTGGCCGCCAATTGGTACAGGGTGTTCTTGACGACGTCGTAGTCCATCCCCTGCTCGCGCAGGGTGCCGCGGAGCTCTTCCGTCTCGCGAACGGTCAGTCCTTGATAATTTGTAACGACGACGGCTTGGGCGCGCCCTAGCTTATCGGCCAGTTCGGCGACGGCGGTTTCCTTCTGTGGTCTGGTCTTGGCCATGGGTTTTTCGGCTCTTTCGATTTAAAAACGCTTGGGTGGTGCCCAAGCGATGAAGACGCGTGCCGTCCAGATTTGTCCGGATTTGGATCCTGAAACGAGTTCAGGATGACACATTCGTGTTCACCTCGGGCGCGGATTAAGCGTGTCCTGAACTTGTTTCAGGATCGGGCAGCGCCAGTCTTGGGCAACAGAGTTAGTGTAGGGACTTCCCTGGTTAGGGTCAACCGACCTTGGTAAAAACCCCTATCTCGACCGCGCCAAAACCGGCTCACGGCCACGCCTTCATGTCTCAGCATTCATCACATCAGCTGAATGCAACTCGGCCAGACGGCAGATGTAAATCGTCTGTCGCGCTATTTCTGCCGCGATAGTGAGGTTTCCGGAGCGATCATAACGAGCCACTAAGGCGCCCCCGACGAGCGCTAAGCGAGCGAAGTCTCCTTCTACGGGCGCCGTGAGGAGCCAGCCGTGCCCTTCCCGTTGCACATGCCCACCCCCATACACGACCGTCTCCGGCTCCTCCGGTAAATTATCCGGGTAGCCGTGTACGAAGGCGGCTTCTTCATCAGTCAACCGCGGCAGGGTGGGTTCATGATCCGGTCGGCTAGCTTCCATACCCCTAGTCTACGCCTTTTGGCGTAAAGTCCCCGAGAAAAAGGCTCAGTCCTGCCGCTTCCTTAGTTTTTGGTCGATTTTCCGCTCGGAGGCCCGACGCTCCATCTCATCATTCATCGAGAGATCGACAAACTTCATCGCTTCGACCAGAGTAGGGTGGACTTCCTTTACCTTCCGGTACATCTCTTGCGCCACGCGGCGATAGTCAGGGTGTCCCTGTGGGGTGGAGCGAAGTTCGACCAGGTGGTACAGCTCACGCAAGGAGAGCGTCATCCGGTAGCGCATGCGATAGCCGAACGGAACGACGTACTGCGCCTGCTCTGGTAGGTCCTGGCTGATCGCGCGGTACGCCTCGGCCGCCTGGTCCATCGCCTGCCGGAACGGCTCTTCGTACCCCGCTTCGATGATCGCCGGTGGCACGTCATAGCCATGATTGGCCGTCAGCCATTGACGGTCTTGGCTCAGCATCCGGTGGCGCTGGAGGTCGCGATACGCTCCGTAATTCACAACGAAATCAAACTCGTATTGGGTGTTTTCGAAACCACGGCCTGGACGCTGGCGGCGATTGCCTCGCGTGGCCGCAAATTCCTTCATCAACTCCAGCCGGCGTTCGGGGCTGAGACGCCGGGCCGCCTCGTGTAACTGTTCCAGTGAGTGCTGACTATGCCCGTAAGCCATCGCCGAAATGACGCGGGGTTCCGCCTCAGGATCATAACTCAGTAAGGTGACCTCTTGCGACCCAGCACGTTCCGCGTCGTTTTCGGCAAGCTCTTCGGCCAAGCGCTTCGTGATCCCGCGGTTTTCGCGGATGAACCGTTGGGTCGCCTGACCGTACCTCTCGTCGTTAGCCCGTGAGACCAAAGATGGGATAATCGTTTCTAGCTCTACCTGCATCGCTGCGGCCAACTCGCGGATCTCCGCCAAGTCGGAGGCGTACATCTTAGTCAAGAGGTACTCGAAGGCCCGGCCGTTGCCGTACAGACCGACGTTGGTCAGGGTGGAGGCAGGCAGTAGCCCGCGAATCGAGTCGAGTGCCTTCGCCTTGGTCATCGCGTTGTAGGCCCGGTCGGATTCCTCCGGTTCTTGCGGCCACTTCGCACGCACCCACTCCATCATCTTCTCGCGGAGATCGACGTAGGTATCGAACAGTCGGTCATTCGCCCGCTCATAGGCAGGCGCGTGCCGGGAGGCCATCACCTCAGGATCACGGTAGTATTTATACTTTCCGCCTTCCTTGATGTCGAACCGGACATAGCGCGTAGATTTTTCCAGCGGCGAGATGCCGATGCGCGCATCTTCGATTACTTTGCTGGCGATGTTGGAGATATCTTCGACGGCGATATGGACACCGCCCAGCTCGCCGATCGAGTCATCGCCGTAGCCGGCCAGGATGCGCCCGAAGAAATCACGTGCCTTTTCGGTGCGTACGACGGAGTCATCGAAAATCGTGTCCGTCGTCAGGCCGGTGAGGCCCGACTCCTCCGCCGAGAGGAACTCGTTGAGCAATAGGCGACGGACGCTTTTTTCAGAACGTGAGTAACGCGAAAAGACCGCTCCGGCCACTTCTTGCGGCAGATTCTTCAGGACAAATACGGATGTATCCATATTCGAGACGAACGGTGACAGGCGCTTTTGTTCGTCAGGGCTGAAGTCGCTCACGCCGATTCCCCATTAACTATACTTAATATTTTCTCATGCACTTCGTCTACGGACCCGTTGGCAAAAACTGTGTGCCACCCAAACTCTTCGGCCAGCTGACGATGGTGCTCCTGCACCCGAGCCGTCAAATCATCATCTTCCTCATGGCGATGACCATCTTCCCGCGCTTCCGTAAACCGTTCTCCGAGCAAAACGATCGCAAGTTCGGGTGACCGCAATCCAAGAATCATCGCATTGATTTCTTCCCGTGGGACTCCGCCTCCCATACCCCAGGCAAGAGTCTCTCCCCAATACCCTTCTAAGACCACGGTTTGCCCGCTTTCTATCTGTCCGTCAATCCAGCGCTGGTCCTGCCAGATGTTCAATGAGGCCCATTGTTGCAGTTGTGTTGGGGTCGCTTCCTGCCCGCCACGCAAAATACCGTTCACTATCTGACCGCTCGGCGACTCGTACCGGGGATACTTACGACGTTCCACCGTTTGGCCAGCCTCCGCCAAAGAATCTACCAAACGATTGAGCTGGGTGCTTTTGCCTAAGTTGTTAACTCCATAAACGACTATCAATCTGCCGGTGTGGTGCTCCCCTTCAGACAAACTTTTCTCGCCTTCACGCATGACCGGTACCTCCGAACCCACCGCGATTGGCGCCCATCGTCTCTGTTGTTTCCTCCCATTCCGCGCGGTCGACCCTGACGAACGCCGCCTGGCAAATCCGCGACCCTTTTTCAACGGAGACGGGCTCCTCCGTGAAGTTGTATACCTGGATCTTCAGTTCGTCCTGATCGCCACAGTAATCCTGATCGATGATACCGATGCCATGCGGAAACGACAACCCGAATTTCTTCGGGCCAGATGACCGCGAAGCCAGCATCAGCATGTAGCCGGGAGGCGTCTCCACCACCAGGCCGGTGGAGATGAGCGCGATGGCCTTTGGTTCGACCGTTACCGCCTCCGCCGCCTTGAGGTCGACCGCCACCGCACCTTCCGTCTCGTAGTCGGGCAGCACCACGTCGTCACTCAACCGCTTGATCCGCACCTTCATGGCTTCAGTGTACCAGCCCTCCCGCAGGCTCTCTTACTTGTCGTGGCTCGCGATTTCTTGCTGTTCCTGGCTGATCGCACTGCTCTTGGGGTCGGTCTGGCCGGCGTATTTGTTGCCGGCTTTCTGGTGATACTGGACGTCGACCGGACTCGAAACCATCTCGAAAACCATCTGGCAGAACCGCATGCCCGGATACAAAAGTACCGGCACGACGCCAATGTTGGTGATTTCCAAGACGATGTTCCCCTGCCAACCCGGGTCGAAATGTCCCGCCGTCGAATGGATTACGATTCCCAGCCGTCCGAGTGAAGAACGACCCTCCAATCGACCGGCGATGTCGTTCGGCAGCTCCAGGTTCTCGATCGTCACGCCAAGGACGAACTCACCCGGATGGAGGACGAACGCCCGCGGGCCGTTCGGCAGGTGCGGCAAGAGCGGCTGCTGCTCACTACCGTCTTCGACGTCGACGATCGTCGTGTGAGCGTTGTGGGTCTCGGGATTCTGCGGGTCGATGTACGGAATCGAGGTCGGTTTGAAGACCCGGAATTGCGGACCGAGCCGGAAATCCAGACTGGTCGAACCGAGTTGCTTCTCGAAGTCAGGCGGTGGATCGACTTTGATACGACCTTCGTCCAGGGCTTTCCGGATATCTTTGTCGGAAAGGATCATGTCGCGCTCCCAGCTACTGTTCGAACGCCGTGAGAGCTTTCCGCCGGACTTAGGACAGGACTTCTCGCGGGGCTCGAAGAAGAAATCGTGACATAGAAACTTCTCGATGCACGCACGACACGCGTTCTGGTCCGAACCCAGTGAGAACTCCTCGCGTAGCCTGGCCCGGCCCCAGAGCCGGGGCCCGAAGCATAAGATAGTCGCTTGAGAATCATCTCAAGCCCTCAAGGATTCCGGTGACACTTTGATACCCGGACCCATCGTCGAGGCGATAGCGACGCTTTTCACGTAGGTTCCTTTGAGGTCGGTCGGCTTCGCGGACATGATCGCTTGGAAGTACGCTTTCAGGTTGGCCGCCAGGTCCGCTTCAGTGAACGATACCTTGCCGATCCCGGCATGGATCGTCGCATCCTTGGCGAGTCGGTACTCGATCGTCCCCTTCTTCACCTCGGCGATCGCCTCTTCCGGCTTGGCGCTGACGGTACCGGCCTTGGGGTTCGGCATCAGCCCCTTCGGACCGAGTACCTTACCCAGTTTGGCGACTTCGGTCATCTGGTCAGGCGTGGCGACGGCGACGTCGAAATCACTCCAACCATCGGCGATTTTCTTTTTGGTGTCGTCATCCGCGATGAAATCGGCGCCGGCTTTCTTGGCAGCCGCCGCTTTCGCCTCCGGCACGAAGGCGAGCACCTTCAACGTCTTGCCGGTGCCGGCCGGGAGTTTCACGGTACCACGGATGTTTTGCTCGGCGTTCCGCGGGTCGAGGCCAAGCCGCAGGTGGATTTCCACCGTCGCGTCGAACTTCACCGTCGACGTCTCCTTGGCGAGCTTCACCGCTTCATCAACGGAATACTGCACCTCGCGGTCGACCTTCTTGGCGGCCTCGAAATACTTACGACCGCGGCCACCGGTGTTTTCCACGTCTGACTTTTTGGTGGAGGACGTCGTCGTCGCCTTCTTGACCGGGGCTTTCTTGGCTGCTTTGTCTGCGACGGGTTCCGGCACCTCAGTAATTTCCGCTGATTCGGAAGCGTCTTCCTTGACCGCCGTTTCGTCAGCCGCGGCCGCCTCTTTAACGTCGGCGGCAGCTACCGCTTCAGTAGTCGCCTCCGTAGCTGGCTCGACGATTTGATCGTCTTTTTTGGCGGTCTTTTTCTCGACCGCTTTCTTCGCGACCTTTTTCGTGGCCGTGCTCGTGGCGGGCTTCGCCGCTACCTTCGCTTTCGTCGGGCGCTTCTTCGGCGCATCCTTGGCTTCTGCCATCATGTCCTCCTTCGTGGTGCTAGCGGCACGAGGGTATCGTGACTCCCACATTTGTTACTGTCGTTTCGATTAAGCGGGTGAGAATTTATGAGTTGTATCGATCACGGATTCCTCCACTTCGTCCCGAATCGGGACTTCGCTCGGAATGACACTAGGTACTATTACCCCTCGACCGTCACGCCCATCGAACGGGCGGTGCCGGCGATCACCTTCTTCGCCTGCTCGATGTCGTTGGCGTTCATGTCTTCCAGCTTCGTCTTAGCGATCTCTTCGATTTGCGCGTCGGTAATCTTGGCGACTTTGTTCTTGAGCGGATTATCGGAGCCTTTGTCGAGACCGATCGCCTTCTTGATCATAATCGCTGCGGGCGGCGTCTTGGTAATGAACTCGAACGTCCGATCCTCGAAGATCGTGATTTCGCAGGGTACGATAGTATCTCCCATCTCACGGGTCTTCTCGTTGAACTGGTTGCAGAAGTCCATGATCTGGATGCCGTGCGGACCCAAGGCGGTGCCCACCGGAGGTGCCGGATTGGCCTTGCCGGCCGAGACTTGCAGTTTGACGACGGTAGCGACGCGTTTAGCCATCCATTAATCCTTTCTTAAGGTGTGACGAATCAAAAAATAAAGCGCTGCGGCGGTCAGGGTGAGATTGGAAATAATCACCCATGTCTTGTCTTCGGAATTATAGAAGATAGCCACAACAATCAAGTTAACTAGTGAGACAACGAACAACACTACCCGCTCTTTGCTCATATACTGATTTTTGTTCATATCTTCCTCACTTGTAAGAAGTCTAACTCCACGGGCGTTTCACGCCCGAACATGTTCACCAAGACCTTGATCTTGCCTTTGGATTTGTCCACCTCGTCGACCTGACCATCGAAATCCTTGAACGGACCATCGACGATGTTGACCGTTTCGCCCGGTGCCAGGTCGACTTCATACGTCGGTTCCTCGACACCCATCCGTTTGCGAATCGTCTTGATTTCATCCTCACTGATCGGCGTCGGCGTCGTACCGGCACCGATGAAACCGGTGACGTTCGGCGTATTTCGCACGACGAACCAAGAATCGTCGGTGACGACCATGTTGACCATCACATAGCCGGGGAAGATTTTCTTGTCTACGGTGCGGCGCTTACCATGCTTGATTTCGATCTGCTTCTCGGTCGGCACGATTACTTCGAAGATCTTGTCGGCCATGTCCATCGATTCGATCCGTTGGCGAAGGTTTTCGGCGACCCGATCCTCATACCCCGAATAGGTATGGATCGCATACCAGGCTTTCTCAGTTGATTCTTGCTGTCGTGGCATAGGTCTCTCTGGTCATTCCCGCCGGGCGGGTGTGTTACTTTCTCTGGTCATCCCCACTTGAGCGGGCATCTTTCAAGCGACTAGGGGGCGTATGGTTAGGGGTTTGTTCCCGGGGCGGGCGGCGCGACGGGCCCGTTAGCGGTCGGAACTTCGGGTTGGGGTGCGACGGTGACGGTCGCGTCGGGCGGGGCGCTCGCTGGAGCGGACGTTTTTTTCTTCTGCGAGGCGTCAATGGCGTATTCTACGCCTCTTGTCAGGCCGTAATCAACGCCAGCGATGAAGGCGCCGAAGACGATGGTGACGATAATTACCACGATCGACAGACGGAGGGCCTTGCGCCGCGTCGGCCAGACGACCTTGGATAGTTCGCCTTGGACTTCCCGCAGAAATGTAAAGATTCGCTTCACTTCAACTTCTTCGACTCCTGCACGCGGAGTGTATGCCAGCAAAGGTACGTACTGGACGTCTCTCCATGACCGCGCTAGACGTTGGATTCAGCGACCGACGGGCGTGAATCCGAAGGCTCAGCTGCGCCGCGTTTAAAATGGCGAGAACGTTTCGCATGTGCCTATTGTAGCCGACAATCTCACCCTTGTCTTGCCGTTATTCCGGCTCCGCTCAAACGACCAGGGTCGGTTCCATGCGAAGAGTGATGTCGAACTTCTGCCTGACCGCGTCGACGACACTTTGCTGGAACGCCAAGACTTCGGCCGGCGGCCGGCGGCCGGGATTGATCAAAGCGACCGCTTGTTTCTCATACATACCCACACCATCCTTTTCCACCCCGCGAAAGCCAGCTTGCTCTACCAGCCAGGCTGCGGGAATTTTCACGTGCCCGTCATTCGTCGGATAGTGCGGCAGGTCAGGATAGTCTGCCACCAGTTGCTGGTAGTGCTCAGCCGAGATGATGGGGTTGTGAAAAAACGATCCGGCGGTCGGAATCTGCGCCGGGTCGGCAAGTTTTGAGGTACGTACCGTGATCAGTGCCTCGCGGATTTGCCGTAAGGTCGGACGTCCGGTGATGCCGCGACGCGCCAGTTCCTCCTGCAGTGAGGCATATTGAGGCGTCGGTGCTACGTTGCCCGGCACCAGGCGGAAGGTGACGTGCGTAATCAAATACCGCTGTCCCTCTTTCCGCTTGAAGATACTGTCACGGTAGCGAAACTGACAATCGGCGTTAGTAAGCAGCCGTAGTTTCCCGGCTTCTTGGTCGTAGGTCTCCACCGACTGGATCGTCTCGCTGACTTCCTGCCCGTAACAACCGACGTTTTGCACCGGGGCCGCCCCGACTGTGCCAGGTACGATCGTCAGTGACTCAATGCCGGCGAGGTCCCGTGTGATCGCCCACTGCACGAACCCGTCCCAGTTTTCCCCCGCGCCAACCCGCACGTCGGAGTAGGTGCCTGTCTCAGCGACCACCTCAATTCCGCCAATCGTAATCCTGAGGACTAGTCCTTCGAAATGGTCTCGACCGAACAATACGTTCGAGCCGTCTCCCAGGGGGAATAGCGGCAATCCCCGTTCTTTCGCGAAAGCGGTGGCCTCAGCGATGTCGTCGATAGTACCGGCCCGCGCCAAATATCGCGCCGTCGCCGGCACCGCCAAGGTGGTCAAGGCGCCGAGAGCGACGTTTTCCTGGATCTCGATCTTCGGGTCAGCCATGCCCCCACTATACGTCAGTGATGATGGTATTCGTGGATGACGGTATGGCCGGTACCGCGCCGCAGCAGTTCGCGGTTGACCGCGCAAGCCGCCAGGGAAGGCGACCGCGAGCGAGAACGCCAGGCTGCTCACCAGAGACCATCAGCCAAGCCGCCAGAGCCGGGCTCTCTCTTCTGGCATCTCAAAAGAACTTCAGTGTAGGATTCAGCGTTTGCGAATTTGCGGCTCGATAAAGATCTTGTGAGCCTGCGGCACCGCTGCCCGGATTTCCTCTTCGAGACTACGAATCCGATTAACCACCTGGCGCGTCGTCAAATTCCCTTGGAACTCCAGATTAGCGGTCACTAGCACGTCATTCGGCCCGATCTGCAAGGTGATGATTTCCAGGACGTCGGTGACGCCCTGGCCGCGACGACAAATGGTACGGATGACCTGACGCACTTCCGCCGAGGCGCTCTCTCCGATCAATAACGCTTTCACCTCTCGGGCGAGGAAGCTCGCCACCACCACCAGCACCAAGCCGATCAAGACCGACGCCAGAGAGTCGTAAATGCCGTTATGGGTGAGGAGCGAGAGGACCAAGCCGGAGGCGGCAATCGTCAATCCCACCAACGCGGCGGAGTCTTCCAGGAGCACGGTCAAGAGGGCCGGGTTCTTGGTTTCCTGCATGAAGCGGAAGATCGACGCTTTGCCGCGCTGCGCCTGAAAATGACGTGAAGCGATGTACAAGCTGAACCCTTCGAAGAGGAACGCCGTTCCCAGCACCAAAAGACCGAATTCCGGGTGGCTGACTTCGTGGGCGCCGGCTACCAGTTGCGTGATACCGCGGTAGACCGAAAACAGCCCACCCACGCCGAACAGACTGATCGCCACCACGAAGGGCCAGAAAAATTGTTCTCGTCCGAATCCCAAGGGATGCTGGACCGTGGCCCGTTTCTTGCCACGACGGATGCCGACGAGCAACAAAGCTTGGTTGCCGGTGTCGGCCAGCGAGTGGATCGCTTCCGCCAACATCGCGGTGCTGCCCGTCATTCCAGCGACCAGGAATTTGGTCACGGAAATCACCGCATTCGCCGTGAATGCGATCAGGATCGTCTGATTATTGGTGTTCGTCTTCACGGACCTATTCCGGATCAACCACGGCGCTTTGGGGCTGCACTATTCAGAGTGATTCGCAGGCGTTGCCGTCACCGTCACGGTCCAAGTCGGAAGGATCCTTTTGCGGACCACCTTTCGAGGTGAAGTACCGTTGGGCGGCTTCCTGACTGTCGAAATCAGGACAATCCCGAGGGTCGTCTAAGACGGTACCATTCCGAGCGTCTTCTTTCTTGGCCGCCTTGTACTGTCGCTTCCGCTCCTTCTTCTCCTGTTTCTTTTGCTTCTTCTCCGCCTTGTGAGTGACAGGATCGCGCTTCTTTTTTTCCGTGGCAGCCCGTTTTTTCTGCTGTTTCTTATCTTTTTCGGACGACTTCAGCTTCTTCTTGTGCTCCTGCCGCTCGGACTTGTTGGGCCGACGTTCCTTGGCTTCTTTTTTCTTTTCCCGCTGTTTCTGCTTCGTTTCTTTCTCCGTATCACTGGCAGCTACGACGGTAGCGGCACCGAAAGGCGAGAAACTCGAAACCACCGGGGCGTTCAGTCCCAACAGTACCAATCCGATGACGGCCACGCGAGTAATTCTCATCTCGAAAAGTCTAACACGATGCCGGGAGGTAGGCTATAAATCGTGCGGACGATGTTCGCTGGAGCCTACCCTCCCGATAGGTTGCTTCTGGACCGGATAGACAGCCTCTTGTCGGACAGGAGCCTGACCAAGCCGAGCCACGATGTTGGCGGCCTCGCTGACGAAAGACTCCGACGGCTGCCAGGGCTCGTATTTCGAAGCATCCCAGAGGTCTGCGAACAAGCCACGTAGCGTCTCCCGGCTCAGTTTGTATTCGAACTTAGCAGGCCACATCTCCGAACCATCGTTCTGGCCGGAAGTCCGTCGCCAAAATGTATCGACTACCTCGGCGGCCCAGTCGGCGACCACCTCCTTCTGGGACATCGGGAAGATGAGCAGACGCTCGGACGGGAAATGAGTCCGGTCGGTTTCGCGGTCATAGTTCGTCGTCATACCGAACCTAGAGAAAAACTGGCTGTACGAACCGTCAACGATAGTCGGTTCTCCGGCCCCCTCGACGCGTGTAATAACGTGTTGAAGCGTCATGAAATCGCGAATTCGGACCGAAGCTTGGTAGTCCTGCGTCTCCAGGAACTGTCGCAAGGTCTCGGAAACGATTCCGCACGCTCCGGCAATTCGCATCCGGTGGTCGGGCGCATACATCCGAAAGCGAAATCCCAGATCACCCAATCCTTCCTCGATGACCGGAAGATGTGGTTCCAGCAGACTTTCTATGTTCTCGTGCGAAGTGGCCATAACAGGGTACTATACCGCAATAACGCCACGGAAACGAATACCTACGCCCCCGCGTGGTGGAACCGGAGATACTCCAGGAAGTCCTCGGCCGGCACCGGCTTGCTGAGATAGTATCCCTGGTGCCCGTCGAGGCCAAGGTTTTGCAGCGCCCGCCAGACGTCGCGGGTCTCGACGCCTTCCGCCACCACGGCCAGTTCGTGCGTCTTGGCGATCGCGATGATCGCCTTCACCAGCGTCAGGTCCTTATCATCGGAAGCGGTATTCCGTACGAATTCACCGTCGATTTTCAACTTGTCCACCGGTAAGCGCTTCAGGTATTGCAGCGAGGAGTGGCCCGTGCCGAAGTCATCCAGGGCAATCGTTATGCCGAGCTCCCGAATCGCCGCCAGCTTTTCGGTGGTCACTTCGAAATGCTGCACGGCGACGCTTTCCGTCAGCTCAATCTCCAGCTGATCCGGCGCTAGATCGGCTTCACGCAAGACCCGTTTGATGTCTTCCACCAGACGACTTTTCAAAAACTGCCGCGGCGAAAAGTTAACGGCGATCCGCACCGGGAAGCCGGCGTCTTGCCAGACACTCGCCTGATGACAGGCTTTCACTAAGACAATCTCGCCAATCAATTCCGTTAGGCCCATTTCTTCCGCATACGGGATGAATTCGTTCGGGGAAACCAAGCCGAGACGCGGGTGCTGCCAGCGCACCAGTGCTTCGGCCAAGTAGACCTTTTTTTTCGCATCACAGACCGGCTGATAGTGCACCACGAATTCATCCTGCTTGATTGCGCGGCGCAAATCGTTCTCCAGGGCCAAACGTTCCGAGGCCCGCACTCCCATCGTCTCGTTATAAAGCCGGAGCGAGCTGCCACCAGCAGCCTTGGCACGGTACAGCGCGGTGTCGGCGTTTCGCAGGAGCATCGGGACGTCTTCACCGTCGTTCGGGTACATCGCCACGCCGAGGCTGACGTCGAGATGGAAGGAGTGCCCTTTCACGACGAGAGGCTTCCGGACCGCTTCGTAGACGTTGTCGGTGACGACCTGGATCGCCTGTTCCGTCCCTACCCCCGTCAGGAGGATGATGAATTCATCTCCTCCGAAACGAGCCACCGTGTCCTCCTCGCGGATGCAGGCCGGCAGGCGCTGGGCAATCGCCCGCAAGACCTCGTCCCCGATCAGGTGACCCAAACTGTCGTTGATGCTCTTGAACCGGTCGAGGTCCAGGAAGAGGATCGCTAAGTTGCCCCGGTGACGACGGACGTGCTTCAGCGTCGTCTCCAACCGATCTTCGAACAAGGCCCGGTTCGGCAGACCGGTCAGACGATCGTGCAGCGCCTGGTGCTGCACGCGCTCTTGGCTTTTTGACAGATTTTTCAAGGCTTTTTCCAGTTCGCGTTTGCGCTTCGTCACTTCCGAAGCCAACGTCGCCACGTCCTGCCGCTGCTGGCCGACCTCCCGTTGTAAGATGCGCTTGGTCCGTTCGCGCTGCTTAAGCGCTTGGGATAACTCGAGATTGCGGGCTTTGAGTGCGCGCTGGCTCTCTTTTTCATCGGTGACATCGCGGATGACCACCACCGTCTGGCCAGTCCGGGTGATTTTCACCGTCGCGATATCTACCCACACTTCACCAAACTCGCCATGCAGTATGTACTCACCTTTGCGGGTCGTGCGGCTCCCGATCGGGAGGGATGGTTTACCGGGTAGCCGCAGGTCT
>JAABUS010004957.1_pt1 | contig 18279 bp, 19 predicted proteins | sample 5560161 | NCBI WGS metagenome assembly JAABUS01 (sample SAMN10711885, study PRJNA513376) | rock metagenome | isolation source: Antarctica rocks | place: Antarctica: Victoria Land, Trio Nunatak nord | collected 2016-01-04 | reverse complement strand
CGAGACCCAGCTCGGCTTCAAGCAGGTCAAGTGGATCAAGGGCGTGGAGTTCGTCGCGCACTACTCCGAGGTCGGCGGGGGCTACGGCGGCTACAACCAGGACCACGAGTTCTTCGGCTACCGCCAGTCCCTGTAGACGGCGCATGCCGGCTCAACCGCAACGGCTCAACAGCACCCCCAGGAGAGGCTCGGATGGAGAAGTCGTCGCTGACGGCCCTGGCACGTCAACAGCTCAAGCTCGCGCAGGACGCCTCGAGTGGTCGAAGCTCCCACACCGTGTACGGCGGTCACGAGCATGTGCTTCGGCAGACCCTGATCGCGCTGGCTGCCGGGCAGATGCTCGACGAGCATGAGAATCCCGGGGAGGCGACGGTCCACGTCCTGCACGGGCGGGTCCGGCTGGCCGCGGACGACACGGCCTGGGAGGGCTCGCCCGGCGACCTGCTGGTCGTGCCCGACTCCCGCCACACCCTCGAGGCGCTGGAGGGCGCTGCCGTGCTGCTCACCGTGGCCAAGCACCGCTAGCTTGCCGGCGCGCGGCTCAGGCAAGGTGGCCGGCCGCCCAGCAGGTGGTGGCGTCGTGGCAGCTCTTGAGGGCGGTCAGGGCGGCGTGCAGCCGGGCGTGGTCGGCGGCGGACAGCTGGCCCGCGGTGTTGTGCAGCTCATCCGGGTCCCGCCTGAGGTCGTAGTACTCGACCTCGCCGTCGGAGTACTCGACATAGGTCGATGTCGCGGTGCGGACCGCCTCATAGCTCCTGGGATTGCCGCTGCTCTTCGCGGGGAAGTCCGGGTCCTTGCGGTCGACGTCGGGCCCGTGGTGCTCGACCAAGGAGGCGGTGCGCCAGCCCGCGGCCGGTTGCCCGCGCAGCAGTGGGACGAGGCTGCGGCCGTCCACGTCGGCCGGCGTCTGTGCCCCGCCGAGAGCCTTGAAGGTGGGGGCCAGGTCGATGTTCTGGGCCAGCGCCTTCGACGTCCGTCCCGCGGGCACGCCGGGCCCGGAAACGACGAGCGGGACGCGGATGTCGGTGTCGAAGGCAGTCATCTTGCCGGGGGTGAGCCGGTGCTCGCCCATGTGGTAGCCGTTGTCCGAGCTGAAGACCAGGTAGGTGTTGTCGGCAACGCCGGTCGCCTTCAGCGTGTCCTCGAGCTGGCCGATCATGACGTCCACCGCCTGCACGGCCTGCGCGCGCTTGCGGAAACCCTCGTCGATCTTCGCGACGTTCTGGCCCGTGAGCGGCTGGAAGCCCGCCAGCCAGGACGGTGCATCCGTCGGCAGCCGGTCGAACGCCGGACCGCGCGGAGCCTTCAGACCCGGGAAGGCGCCGGCGTCCCGCGGAGCCGGGGTGTAGGGACCGTGCGGGGCGAAGGTCGCCACCTCCAGCAGGAACGGGCTGTGGGCTCCGGCGGCGCCCTTGATGAACGCGCTCCCCTTGCCGGCCACGACATCGGTCAGGTAGTCCTGCGGCTGGCGACCGTAGTGCACGACGCGGCCGTTCTCGTTCAGGTCGTAGTCGAACTCGCCATAGCCCTGCCCGGCGACGTCCCACTCGTTCCAACCGGGCGGAACGTACGGCGCCTGCCCTCCCTGCGTCGCGGCCGGCTGGTAGCCGTTGAGGTACTTGCCCATCATCGCGGTGCGGTAGCCCACACCCTGCAGGGCCGTGGCGAAGGTCTGCCGCTCCTCGCCGCGTGCGTGGAACAGGTCGAAGCCGCCATCGGGGGTGGCGCCAGCCGAGGCGTTGCCCCCCGCCGTCCTCCTCCGCGCCTTGCCGCCCTTGCCGTTGGTGAAGATCCCGGTGTCGTGCGGGAAACGGCCGGTGAAGATGGAGGACCGGGACGGGCAGCACAGCGAGTCGGTGACCGTGTAGTCGGTGAACGCGAGCCCTTCCTTCTGCAGCGCCTGTACATGGGGCATGTACTGCACCAGGTTCTGGGACAGGTCGTCGGTGAGAACGAGCACGATGTTGGGGCGAGGGGAGCCGCCGGCCGAGCTCCCACCTGCGGCGGCCGACGGGCTCGACGAGGGCCTGACCCCTGCGGCGCCGGCACCTGATGAACAGGCAGCCGCGGTCAGAGCCAGGAGGCCGGTCACGGCGGCGAGGCCGGCGCGGAGCCGACGGCCTGTTCCGTTCGAGCGGGCCGTCTCACGCGGCAACATCCCTGCAGCGTGGACCAGCCAGGTGCAGGCCCCACGTCGATGCTGTTCGAGGTCGGTAAAGCCTGGGTCGGCGGTCTGCCCCCCGACCTCGCCAGTCGAGGAGCTCGCGGACCGTGTCGAGGTGTCGACGTCCCGGGTAGCAGACGTCGACGTCTCGGACGAACTGGGCCGAGACACCCTCGACGAGCAGGGCCCCCGCATCACGCGACGCCAGATCAGATTGAGCGCGGCCGCACCCATCGTCCGCGTGCCGCCGCACAGTACGACAGCCGTGCTCGCGTTGGCGTCACCGATGTGCTCCGCGGGCAGGGCGCGGGCGCTCGCGCCCCGATTAGCCTCCCGCGCCCGGCCCTAGCAGACCGTCCTCAGGCCGGCCGGTACGCGGGCCGCCTGTCATCGACCCGCTTGGCCTTGGACACCGCACGCTCAAGGGTGTTTGGCGGCAGGATCTCGATGTCGAACGTGACGCTCGTGTCGTTCTTGAGCTTCTTCTGGACCCGGCTCGTGAGCTCGGCGTCGAAGGCGCCGGTGTCGTCGAGGGCCAGGGTCGGATCGCGCTCCACCCGCACGGTCGCACAGTCCATGCTGCCTTCGCGCGTCATCACGATGACGAACTCGACACCCGTCCCGGGCACCTCCAGCAGCGAGCGCTGGACCTGGCTCGGATAGACGTTGGCCCCCCGGATGAGCAGCATGTCGTCCAGCCGCCCAAACACCCCGTCAGGCAGTCGGGGGTAGGTGCGCCCGCAGGCGCACGGCTCGTAAGTCATGCGCGACTCGTCGCCGGACAGGAAGCGGATCATCGGCTGCGAGTCTCGTCGCAGGTGGGTGTACACGAGCGCGCCGCTCTGGCCGTCCGGCGCCGACCGGGCATAGTCGTCCTTCTCCACCACCTCGGTCCAGACCTCGTCCTGCAACACGTGCACGCCCGTCCCGAGCTCGCATTCGGCGTTGGTGGCCCACGGCGTCATCTCCGAGGTCGTGGCCATGTCCCGCACCTGGATGCCCCATCCCGACTCGAGCCGGGCCCGCGTGCCGGGAATGGCAGATCCGGGCTCGCCGATGAAGACGCCGAGCCGCAGCGGCGACAGCGACGCGTCGTACCCGAGCACCGCGGCGGTCTCCAGCATGTGCAGCGCGTACGTCGGGGTGCAGACCAGGACTGTGGCGCCGATGCGGTGCATCAGCTCCAGCTGGCGCTCGGTCTCCCCCGAGCCCAGCGGAAAGGCCGCGGCGCCGATGCGCTCCGTTCCCAGCAAAGCGCCCCAGCCCCCCATGAAAAGGCTGAAGACCGTCGACAGCTGCACGCGGTCGCCAGGCCGGACACCGCAGGTGTAGAGCCCCTGCGCCATGACCTCCGCGATGTACTTCCAGTCGCGCTTGGAGAAGGCGTACAGCGTCGGCTTGCCGCTGGTGCCGGAGGAGCCATGGATCCGGGCCAGCTCCCCCGTCTCTACACCGAGGTAGCTGCCGAACGGCGGATGTTCCTCCTGGTCGTCGCGAAGCATCTGCTTCGTGATCACCGGCACCTTCCCGGTGAAGTCCTGCAGACTCCTGACGCTGGCCGGGTGGAAGCCTTGGGCGTCGTAGTGCCGGCGGTAGAAGGGCAGGCTGTCGTAGGCGTGGTGCAAGGTCGACTGCAGCGCGCTCAGCGTCTGCTGCTCGCGCTCCTGCCGCGGCAGCGTCTCCTTGGCCTCGTCCCAGTAGCCGGTGGCCTCGGTCATGGCTTGCCCTTCTGCTCGGTCCCGCGAGGGGATTCAGCGCTGCGCCGGCCGACTGCCTGGGCCGGCGCCGATCTGAGCGCCGTGATGACGATGTCGACCTGCTGCCGGGCCAGGTCTGGCCCGGCACGTCCTCGCAGCGCCCAGCCCTTCAGGGCGGGCAGGTGACCGAGCAGGACCATGTCCTGTGCCACGGTCCTGGCGTCGGCGCCCTCCTGGAAGTCGCTGGAGCGCTGCCCAGCCGCGATGAGCTCCGCGAAGAGCTCGGTGATCCTCGCCTCCCGGCCCATGTACCTGTGCTGAGCCTCGGCTGGAAGATGGCGGTACTCCCGGTAGAGCAGGATGACCTGGTCCCTGGCGTCCTCGCAGGCAGCCAGGTACACCCCGAAGGCCGCCCTCAGCTGCTGCTCACAGCCGCTCCTGGCCACGACCGCCTGCTCCAGCGCCTCCTGCAGCCCTCCGTAGATGTCCTCGCAGGCCATCACCAGCAGGTCGGACTTGGTGCTGATGTAGCGGTAGATGCCGCCGACACTGAGCCCTGCCGCGACCGCAAGGTCGTTGACGGAGAACTTGTCGTAACCCTGCTCGGAGATCCCCCGGCTCGACAGGGCGACCAGCTGCCGCCGGCGCTCCCGGGTCCGGTCGCGCACCGAGGAGCTCGTCGACAGCTGCGGGCTAGCGGCCACCGCTACCGATCTTCCGTGACGCGGCGTCCTGGGCGACGACGAGGCCCTCGATACGGGCCAGCAGCTCTGGGACAGCACTACCGGTGGCGAAGACGGCAGCCACGCCGGCCGCACGGAGCGAGGGCTCGTCCGCCACCGGGATGGTGCCGCCCAGCACGACGACGACGTCGTCCGCGCCCGCGGCACGCAACTGCTTCATGACCTCCGGGCACTCCATCATGTGGTTGCCCGACAACGTCGAGAGGCCGAGCAGGATGGCGTCCTCCTGGACCACCGCCAGCGCGATGGCCTCGGCGCTGGCGTGGCCCAGGTAGACGACCTCCATGCCCGCGTCACGCAGAGCGTTGGCGATGATGATGACGCCGCGCCAGTGTGCGTCGAAGCCCAGCTTGGCGATGACCGCCTTGTGGCCGCGCAGTCCGGTCACCACAGCGGGAAGTCCCATCGACCGAGACTGTCCCGCAGCACAGCGCCGATCTCGCCGAGGGTCGCATCCGCCGCCACGGCGCGCTGCACGGCCGGCATGGCGTTCACCTTGTCCCGCGCGGCTTGTCCGACGGCCTCGACAGCGGAGGCCGCGGCTCGGCTGTCGCGCCGGGAGCGCACCTCCGCCAGCCGCGCAGTCTGCTTCGTCAGCGTGTCCGTGGGGAGGGAGAAGACCTCGACCGGCACGTCCTCGCCGTCATTCATGGTGTTCACCCCGACGACGAGCTGTTGCCCGTCGTCGATGGCCTTCTGAGTGTCGCAGGCGAGTCGGGACAGCTCGGCGTGCACCCACCCGCGTTCCGTAGCAGCCACGACGCCGCCCATTGCGTCGATCTGGGCGAGCACGTCGCCGATACGCTCCTCCATGACGTCGGTGAGGTGCTCCACCAGGTAGGAACCGCCGAGCGGGTCGGCGCTGTTGGCCACGCCGGTCTCATGGAGCAGCACGTACTGGCTCCGCAGCGCGGTCATGGCGGCGTGCTCGCTCGGAATGGACACCGCCTCGTCAAACCCGTTGAGGTGCAGGGACTGCGTGCCGCCCAGGACAGCGGACAGCCCCTGCACCATGCTCCGCGCGATGTTGACGTGTGCGTGGCGAGCTGTGTTGCTCACACCGGACGTCTGTACGTGGAAGCGGAAGCGCTGCGACGGCTCGTGCGCGACGCCCAGGTCGTCACGCACCCACTTCGCCCAGGCCCGCCGGATCGCCCGGAACTTCGCGATCTCCTCGAAGAAGTCACTGTGCGCGTTGAGGAAGAACGAGATGCGGGAGAGGAAGGCCTCCGGCGCATGCCCGCGACGGATCAGCTCGCGCGCCACAGCCTGCGCGTGCGTCAGAGCCAACGCTGCCTCCAGCACGGCGTCGGCCCCCGTTTCGCGGTAGTTGTAACCGCTGATGCTCACCGGGTTCCATCGGGGCATCTCGGCCATGGCGAACTCGGCGACATCGCACTCGAGCTGGAAGGAGCCGGCCGGAGGCAGCGCCTCCGGAGCGATCGTGATCGCCGTCTCCATCAAGAAGTCGTTCTGGCTGGTACCCGCCAGTGTCGCTCTCGGGAACCCGCGCGCCTCCGCGGCCTGCAGGTACATGGCCAGGTGGACGACGGCACCAACCGGCTGGGAGGACACCAGCGACACGCTGACTTGGTCGAGCGCGATGTCGGCGAACAGATCGTCGAAGTCGTCGCGCACGTCCACCGCAACTCCGCCGCGCCCCACGTCGGAGCGGGCCAGCGGGTGGTCGGAGTCAAAGGCTCGAAGGCTGGGGTAGTCGAAGACCCCGTTGACGCCGGTTGCGCCGGCGGCCAACAGCGAGCGGTAGCGAGCGTTCGTGTCGCTCGCCCGGCCGAAACCGGCCAACTGGCGCATCGTCCAGGGCCGATCGCGGTACATGCCTTCCCGGACGCCCCGTGTGAAGGGGAAAGCCCCGGGTCTCTCAAGGGCGGCGGCCGGCGAGACGTCCGCCGCCCCGGCGAACGCCGGGAGGTCCAGGCCCGACGCCGTCGTCACGGCGCCCAGTGCTTCGTCAGAGGGCATCTGCAGCCCGTCCTCTCACTGCGAGCGAGTGCTCGCTCGCAGTAGAGTGCACCCTCAGACCGGTCGTCAAGGCCGTCGCCGCTGTCGGACTCGCCCAGCACGGCAATCGAGGAGCAGCGTGACCGAGGATCTTGGCTCCGTGGAGGACGCCGGCTGCCGCGCTGCTCGCGCCATGATCGACGCGGACACCGCCAGCGGGCTGCTGGGTATCGAGGTCGTGGAGCTGCGACCTGACTGCTGCACCGTCACCATGACGGTCACGCCCTCCATGCTCAACGGACACGGCACGTGTCACGGTGGGTACCTGTTCCTGCTCGCCGACACGGCGTTCGGCGCCGCCTGCAACAGCGCCGCGGGCGGCGCGGCTGCCGTCGCCTCGTCGTGCGATATCACTTATATCGCGCCGGGTCGGGCGGGGGATGTGCTGCAGGCGCAAGCCCTGCAACGGCTGGCGTTCGGCCGCAGCGCGCTCTTCGACGTCACCGTCTCGCGGCAGGACGGTGCGGTGCTTGCAGAGTTCCGCGGGCACAGCCGTCGGCTGTCCGCGGCACCGTGAGCAAGCAGGACCACTCCCCAGGACCCCGTGAGGCCCGTGAGGTCCATGACTGGGCCGGCGGCTTGCCCGCTACTCCCCGACCTCGCCGTCGACCAGCTCGCGGACGATGTCGAGGTGTCCGACGTGCCGGGCGTACTCCTGGAGCAGGTGGAACAGGATGCGCTCGAGCGTCGGGGGGTCTGCGCCCCTCCACCGCTCACCCGGCTGTCCGACGTCGGACAGCTGGTGGGCGTCCACCACAGAGCGAGTCAGAGCGGCCTGGACGTGCAGGGCCTGGACGAGCTGGGGAAGGCTCTCGTCGGTGGAGACGTACCAGCGGCCGTCGCGGGCGTCGCCCCACGGCTCCATGACCGCCGTGCCCTCGAAGCCCCACACCAGCCAGCGGAGCTCGACGTAGGTCAGGTGCTTGAGCAGAGCGATCGGTGTCCAGCCCGAGGGCAGCCGGCTGTTGCGCAGCTCGTCGTCGGTGAGCCCGTCGAGCTTGCTGAGCACGATCGAGCGGAAGTAGTCCAGGTAGCCGAGGAAGACCTCCGCCCGTGAGGAGCGGAGATCGGTCGGCTCCGGGAACGAACGGCTCACCGGGGCAGTCTAGGAACGCATCAGTTCCCTCGAGCAGCCGGCTCAGGCCACCCGTCAGGCCTCGGCGCTGGGAAGGCCGGCCGCGGCGACGGGCCGCATGCTGAACCTGCTGCTGTTGGCCAGCGTGTCGTTCCTGCCGCTGCCGACGCGGCTGCTCGCCGAGCACATCGGTGATGCCGACGCGAGCACCGCGGTCGGAGCAGGAGCTGGTCGCTGCGGTCAACGATGCGGAACAGCGCGTGGTGGTTGGTCCAGATGATGCCGATCTGCAGGAAGCTCGCGGCGTACGCCCGATCTCCGGCAGTGCGTGGCGCAGCGCCTCGGCCAGGTTCTGTCCGGGCGCCTGCTCGAAGCGCACCTCGAGGATCAGCAGCGTGATCGCGATCGCCAGCACCCCGTCACTGAACGCCTCCAGCCGGGCGGCGTCCCCCCGCTCGGACGGAGCACCCCACCAACGACCTGCACGCCTGCCCATCGCGGTCAGGCGAGCCGGCCGCTGGGTGTCCGGCGGCGTGCGGTGCCGAGCCCCTGGGCGGCTGGGGGCATCCGGGCACTCCCGACAAGGTCGCGGTACGGGACAGAGGCGACGATTACGCGCTTACACCAGCGGCCGGCCAAGCCCGTACCGCTGGTCGCCGTGGGACGGTAGGTCCCGAGCGAGAAGAGCGGCCGCATGACACGTCGTCGGCAACCGGGGTGGCCCGGGGAAGGCAGCCCGAGACGCGCTGCCCTGGGCATCGTGGCGGTGGCCGTCGTGCTGGGCGCCGGTGCCTGTGCGTCGTCGACGCCGGATGCCGCACCCGGCGCCGCCACGAGCGGTCCGGCAGTGACAGCCAACCCCACCGCGCAGCCCGCTCCCTCGTCGCGCACCTCCCCCGCCGGCCTGGCGGAGCGCTGCGGTGTCCCTGCCCGGGCCTATCGGCAGCTGCTGCTGCGCACAGCCGACGGGGACAAGCTCCCGGCTGCCGTCCTCGGACATGGCCCCCGCGGCGTCGTACTGCTGCACGAGAGCGGCGGGCGGGCGCTGTGTGGCTGGTGGCCCTACGCCGTACAGCTCCAGCAGGCCGGGATGCACGTGCTGCTGTTCGACCTGCCCTGCTACGGGGAGGCGACCTGCCGCAACGCCAAGGACGCGGGACCGGCCGTCCGGGCCGCCGCCGCCGAGCTGCACCGCTCCGGGGCCAGCTCGCTTGCGCTCGTGGGCGCCTCCCTCGGCGCGAGCCTGGCAGTCATCGAAGGCACCGATCCCCGCGTGGGAGCCACCGCGGTGGTGGCGCTGTCCCCCGACCAGGACAGCGAGGCCCTCGCCGCACCAACGGGCACACCCGACACGGCCATCCGGTCGGCCGGCCGGCTGCGGCAACCGTTGCTCGCCGTCGTCGCGGGCACCGGAGATCGCCATGTCGACGTCGCGGCCGTCCGGCAGCTGGTGCGGGCCGCGACCTCCGCCCGCGCGTCGTTGTGGCTGGCCCCGGTCGACGCCGGGCACGGCTGGGACATGGTGGACGGCGGTCTGGGCCAGCCAACAGCTGTGGGCAACCGCGTCGCGTCCTGGCTGCTGGCACACCAGCCGGCCTGACCGTTCGCCGCCGTACGCCGGCTCCGCGGATCGGCGGGGACCGCGGCATGCTCGAGGCGCCCGTACGTGCAGGGGCTACGGTCGGTGCTGCTCGCCACGGCCGCCGCGGTCGTCGCCTCCGGAGGGTCATGACCAGCGACCAGCAGGTCCGCGACGCATCCCGGCCGGCCGGGCCCTCCGGCGCCGACCTGCTCGAGGCGATGGAGGAATGCCGCCGGCGCGGCTGGACGGACGGGCTGCCGGTCGTGCCCCCGCTGCCGGAGCTGGTCGCCGCGCACGTCGAGGCGTCGGGGCTGCCCGCGGACGCCGTCGTCGCGGAGATCCCGCCGGCCTGGGGGCGGGCAACGGTGGAGCGCATCGCGGCCAACACCGTGATGGCCGGCTGTGACCCACTCGCGATCCGCGCCGTCATCGCGGCGCTGCGGGCACTGCTCGACGACAAGGTGGGGCTGCACGGAGTCCAGTGCACGACGCACGTGGCCAGCCCGCTGCTCGTCTACCACGGGCCGGTCCGGGCGCTGCTCGGCATCGAGAGCGGCCACAACTGCCTCGGGCAGGGGACCCGCGGCAACGCCACCATCGGCCGTGCGGTGCGCCTCGTGCTCGTCAACATCGGCGGCGCGCGACCGGGCGGGATGGACAAGGCGACCTTCGGCCACCCCGGCAAGCTGTCCTACTGCTTCGCCGAGAACGAGGAGGAGTCCCCGTTCCCGCCGTACTCCCAGGACGCCGGCGTCGCCCCTGGACAGAGCGCCGTCACGGTGTTCGCCGCGGAGGCGCCGCACAACGTCAACAACCACTACTCGGACGACCCCCGGTCGCTGCTGGACAGCGTCGCGGACACGATGGCGACGCTGGGCAGCAACAACAGCTACCTGGCGAGCGAGATCGTCGTGGTGCTCGGGGTGGAGCATGCCAACGTCGTCGCGGCAGCCGGATGGTCACGCCGTCACGTGCAGCAGTACCTCTACGAGAAGGCGCGACGCCGGGTGGGCGAGCTGCGTCGGGTGGGCCTGTACGGCGAGGAGGTGCACCGCAACTTCTGGCCGGTATGGCTCGACCGCACCGACGACGACGCCCTGGTCCCGATCGCACGAGTCCCGGACGACATCAAGGTCCTGGTGGCCGGCGGGACGGGACGGCACTCCCTCGTGATCCCCGGCTGGGGGACGAGGACCAACACGTTGTCCTTCCAGATCCAAGGAGACGCGACATGACCCCCATCGCCCTGGTCTCGCCGACCGACGACCGCACCGTGCTGCAGGCTCCCCTTGCACCTCGCGCGGCGCAGCTCGACGGTCTGCGCATCGGCCTGCTCGACAACCGCAAGGGCAACGCGGGAGTGCTGCTCGAGCGGGTCGCGGAGCGCCTCGCGCCCTCGGGCGTCGTCGTCGGGGTCCGTACGGAGAAGCGGATCTTCTCCAGGCCCGCGACCGCGGACCAGATCGAGCAGCTGGCTCTGCACAGCGACGCCGTGGTGCTCGCGATCGGTGATTGAGGCTCGTGCGTGTCGTGCAGTCTGCACGACGTCATGCGGCTCGAGGAGCTCGGCGTTCCCACCGCTCTGCTGGTGACGGACGCCTTCCGGCGCAGCGTCGCGGAGCAGGCTCCGCTGCTCGGCCTCGGCGGATACGACCCGGTCTGGGTACAGCACCCGGTCGCCGGCCTCCGGCAAGCCGCCGCTCAGGCCAGGGCCGACGCGGTTGCCCCTGCGGTGGCGTGCGTCCTGCTCGGCCACGGAGCGGAGCCAGCACTGCCGACGCTCGCCGCCGGGACCGGCGCCGAGAGCCTCGGAGCCGGTGCCGACGGCCTCGAAGCCGGTGCCGACGGCCTCGGAGCCGGTACCGAGGGCCTCGGCGCCGACTGCACGGACGTCGCCTGCGCCATCGACCTGTCCGAGCTCGGGCGCTGACGCCAGCGGGCCGCGACCCGGGCCGGTAGCAGTCCTCAGGTGGACGCGCTGCCGCCTTCGTGCACCGTCACCGTCGGCTCGATGCCGTCCGCGCCGACCACCTCGCACCACGCCTCGAAACCGGTCTGGAAGGCCACCACGCCGGCCTCCGGCAAGGCGATCTCGATCGCCTCGAGGATCTCCTCGGGCGTCAGCCCGAGGTCGAGGGCCACGCGGATGTGGCTCTGGATGTGGCCTTTCGCGGCGCGCATCACCGTGAGGCTCAGGATGAACAGCAGCTCCTTGGTCCTGCGGTCGAGCCGGCGCTCGGCGAGGTAGGCCGCCTCGACGAGCTGGTTGCTCGCCATCAGGACGTCGTAGTCGTGCCTGGCCATCTTCTTGTGGTAGTCGAGGACGTAGCCGCGCCGGCGGGCCATGTCGTCGATGTACGCCTGCTTCTCGGTCTCGCTCGCCATGCGCCCTCCCGGGTGAGTTGCGGTGCGGGCCTGAACCTCGGGCACCTACTGCAGCCGGGTGCCGGCCCGGCTCTCGACGTACGCCGCGACCTGCGTGTGGTCGGCGCTGGAGGGTAGCGACCGGCTGGCCGCCGCCCACTCCTCGAGGCAGCTGGCGGCCAGCGGCACGGGAGTCGCGGTCTCGTGCGCGAGGTCGACGGCCGTGCGCAGGTCCTTCACCATCAGATCGAGGGGGAACCCTGAGTCGAAGGAGCGCGACAGCACGAAGCGGGCCATCTTGACCTCGGTCGCGTGGTTGCGGCCGGTGGACCGGTTGAGCACGTCGAGCATGACCTGGGGGTCCAGGCCGAAGTTCGACCCCACGGAGAGCACCTCGGAGGCGGCGACCAGGCCGATCGCGGACAGCAGGTTGTTCAGCGCCTTCATCGCGTGTCCCGATCCGGCACTGCCGACCAGCGTCACGTCGCTTCCCAGGACGGCCAGGACCGGCCGGACCCGGTCGAGGACGGCCTGCTCGCCACCGACCATGACCGCGAGCGAGCCGTCGCCGGCCCGCGTCACGCCGCCCGAGACGGGCGCGTCCAGCCAGCCGATTCCGCGCCCGGCGGCGGTTGCGGCGAGCTGCACGCTGCTGCCCGGCCGCGAGGAACCCATGTCGACCACGACGGCTCCGGGCCCAAGGGTGGCCAGCAGCCCCCGCTCGCCCAGCAGCACGGTCTCCACGGCGGTGCTGTCGGGCAGCATCAGGACGGCGACGGCGACAGTCGGCGCCGAGGCCGCCAGGGTGTCGACCGCCCGGGCGCCGGTCCGTCCGGCGAGCGCCCGCGCGCGGTCGCCGTCGACGTCGTGCAGCAGGACCTCGTGGCCGGCCGCGGCGAGCCGCGAGGCCATCGGGGCCCCCATGGACCCGAGCCCCACGAACAGGATGGGGCCGGTGCCCGCAGCCGTGCTCACGTAGCCTCCCGGGACCGGTCGTGGCGGCGGACGGCGCGCAACAGCTCGTCGGTCACGTCGCTGGTCGTCGCCGTGCCGCCCAGGTCCGGGGTGCGTACGGTGGTCGCCCCGAGGACGTGCTCGACGGCAGCCATGACACAGGCCGCTGCCTCCGGGCGGCCCAGGTGCTCCAGCATCAGGACGCCCGACCAGACCTGGCCGAGCGGGTTGGCCCTGCCCTGACCCGCGATGTCGGGAGCGGAGCCGTGGACCGGCTCGAACATGGACGGGAAGTCGCGCTCCGGGTTGAGGTTCGCGCTCGGCGCGATGCCGATGCTGCCCATCACGGCAGCGCCGAGGTCGGTGAGGATGTCGCCGAACAGGTTGGAGGCCACGACGACGTCGAAGCGGCCGGGGTCCAGGACGAACAAGGCGGCGAGCGCGTCGACGTGGTGCTCCGAGACGGTGACGGCGGGACAGGTCGCCGCCTGCTCCCGCACGATCTGGTCCCAGAACGGCATCGTGTGGATGATGCCGTTGGACTTGGTCGCGGAAGCCATCCGGCCGCTGCGGCCCGCTGCCAGGGCCAGGGCGTAGCGCACGACCCGCTCCACGCCCCGCCGGGTGAAGACGGACTCCTGGACGGCGACCTCGGCGCCGGTCCCGGAGCCGAACCGCCCTCCGATGTCGGAGTACTCACCCTCGGTGTTCTCCCGGACGACGAGCATGTCGATGCCGCCCGGCGGCACATCGCGCAGAGGGCTGGTGAGCCCAGGGAGCAGGCGCACAGGCCGCAGGTTGACGTACTGCTGGAAGGACCGCCGGATCGGGATGAGCAGCCCCCACAGCGAGACGTGGTCCGGGACCCCCGGGAAGCCGACGGCGCCGAGAAAGATCTGCTCGTGCTCGCGCAGCTGCTCCAGGCCGTCCTCGGGCATCATCCGCCCGGTCCGCTCGAAGCGCTCGCAGCTCCAGTCGAACTCCTGCCACGCGAAGCTGAAGCCGTGCATCGCCGCCGCGGCGTCGAGCACGGCCTGTGCGGCGGGGACCACTTCCCGGCCGATCCCGTCACCAGGGATGACGGCGATGCGGTGTACGTCGGTCAAGGGGTCCCTCCCGTGGTCCGGCCGCTGGCTCGTGGCGCTGGTCATGGGACGAGCGCAACGAAGCGCCAGTCGAGCACGTCGCGCGGCTCGGCCTCCGGGTGGCTGCGGGCACGCACGACCGAGCGCAGGTGCGCAAGGCGCCCCTGCGTCACCGGGTCGACCCGCTCGAAGGTGAGTGTGCTGCTGAGTGTGTCGCCCTCCCGGACCGGCCCGGTGTGCTCGCAGCCATGCCAGCCCACGACGGTGACGATCTCCGGCACCGTCCGGACTGCCTGGGAGAGCGCGAGTCCGACGGAGTGCCCGCCGTAGACCAGCCGCCCCTCAGCCGACGCCGCGCTGTCGTGGTGCACTGCCGCGATGTTCATCGTCAGCCGGGCGAGTTCCGGCGCGCAGGACACGATGTCGCCCTCGGTGATGTCCCAGGAGCTGCCCACCTCGAGTGCGGGAGCAGCGGACCGGGCCCGGAGCGGCTCCAGCTGCCAGTGCCGAACGGCAGCGCCGAGGACGGCCTGCCTCCCGTCGCCGATGCTCGACAAGTCGTCCGCGTAACCCGTCACCGCAGTCGCGTCCTGCAGCGGCAGCATCGCGCACCGCCAGAAGTCGAGCACGACGCGGTTTTCCTGGTCCGTTGTGGTCATCCGCAGCACGGCCAGCCCGGTCGGCCTGCGTCCGGAACGCACGGTGTTCTGTCGCAGCGCCACGACCTCGGTCGTGGTGTGCAGGGTGTCGCCGAGCTGCGGGATGTGCTCGAAGGCGAGCCCGCGGTAGAACAGGTTGGCGACGACTCGCTGGGTGACGACGGTCGACTGCCCGATCGCCAGGTCCCACACCAGCGCCGGCGGCGCCATCGGCCGGTCCGCGCCGGTGACCCGCCGGCTCAGGCCGTGGTCGAGCGCGAGAGCCAACCGCTGGCCTACGACCGCCTGGTGCACCGCGGCCAACCCCTCGGTCAGCGTCACCGCGGGGGCCCGGTCGAAGACGTCGCCATGACGGAGCTGCTCGAACCAGGGGCCGCCGGGGAGAGCTCGCGGTCCGGTCACCCGAACCCTCCGCGACCGGCGTAGCACGCCGGCGCCGACTGCCTCGTCATGCGGCTGCTCCCTCGTCGGCCGGCACGTCCGAGATGCCACTATGCCGTCGAGGCAATGGGGCCGTCGACGCCATGGGGCCGCCACCGGCTGCACCGCCAGGAGGGACAGGCAGCGTGAGCGACCTGAACGACGACGAACAGGCGATCCTCGAGCTGGTCCGCAGCTTCGTGGACCGGGAGGTCCGGCCGCAGGCACGGGAGCTCGAGCATGCCGACACCTATCCCGAGGCGCTGATCGAGCAGATGAAGGCCCTCGGCGTCTTCGGGCTCGCGATCCCCCAGGAGTACGGCGGGTCTGCGGTGTCGACGGTCTGCTACGCGCAGGTCACCGAGGAGCTGGCGCGGGGCTGGATGAGCCTCGCCGGCGCGATGGGCGGCCACACCGTCGTGGCCAAGCTGCTGCTGTCGTACGGGACGCAGGAGCAGAGGCAGCGCTACCTGCCGCCGATGGCGACCGGCGAGCTGCGCGCGACCATGGCGTTGACCGAGCCCGGAGGCGGCTCGGACCTGCAGCGGATCAAGACGACGGCCGTCGCCGACGGGGACAGCTACGTCGTCAACGGGTCGAAGACCTGGATCACCAACGCGCGCCGGTCCGGCCTGCTCGCGGTGCTGGTCCGCACCGACCCGTCGGCACAGCCCCCGCACCGCGGCATGAGCATCCTGCTCGTCGAGCCGGGTCCCGGGTTCACCGTCTCCCGGGACCTGCCCAAGCTCGGCTACAAGGGCGTCGAGAGCTGCGAGCTGTCCTTCGCCGACTACCGGACCCCGCGCGCGTCGGTGCTCGGCGGCCAAGCGGGCGAGGGGTTCGCGCAGTTCATGCGGGGGCTCGAGATCGGCCGCATCCAGGTCGCCTCGCGGGCGACGGGCGTCGCCCGGGCCGCGTTGGAGGACTCGCTGCGCTACGCGCAGGAGCGGGAGAGCTTCGGCAAGCCGATCTGGCAGCACCAGTCGGTGGGCAACCTGCTCGCCGACATGGCGACCAAGCTGGTGGCGGCGCAGCAGCTCGTGCTGTTCGCCGCGCGGACGTACGACGAAGGCCGCCGCAGTGACCTCGAGGCGGGGATGGCCAAGCTGTTCGCCTCGGAGGTCGCGGCCGAGATCACCCTGGACGCCATCCGGGTGCACGGCGGCTACGGCTACTCCACCGAGTTCGACGTCGAGCGCTACTTCCGCGACGCCCCGCTGATGATCGTCGGCGAGGGCACGAACGAGATCCAGCGCAACCTCATCGCGGCGCAGCTCGTCAAGCGGGGCGGCCTTCGCTGAGCCCGGCCCGGTCGCGGCGCCGCCCCGCCGGCACCCAGGCCGGGTCGCGCTTGCCGGCGAAGGCCGCGATCCCCTCCTGGCCCTCGTCCGAGGCGAACCGCTCGGCGGAGAGCTCGGCCATCGCCTGCAGCGCGTCGGTGAAGGGGAGGCCCGGGACGGTCCGGAGCACCTGCTTGGTGAGCGCCAGCGCCTGCGGGCCGCCCCGCACCAGCATGTCGACGTAGCGCTCGACCGCGTCGTCCAGCTGCTCCGGCTCGACGGCCCGGTCCAGCAGGCCCATCCCGGCCGCGACCCGGCCGTCGAAGGTGTCACCGGTCAGGAAGTACTCCCGTGCCGCCTGACGGTCGACCCTCCGCAGCACCGGGACGGAGATCAGTGCGGGCACCACCCCGAGCCGGACCTCGCTGAACCCGAAGCTGGCCGCGGTGAGCCCCACCGCGATGTCGCACGCCGACAGCAGCCCGAGGCCGCCGGCGCGGGCACCCCCGTTGACCCGTGCCACGACCGGCAGCGGGCTGTCCAGCAGCGTGGTGAGCACGTCCGGCAGACCGACGAGACCGCGGCCGTCCGCGGCCTGCTGCTCCTTGAGGTCGGCGCCCGAGCAGAAGACCGGGCCGGCACCGGTCAGCACGACCACCCGCACCGCCGGGTCGGCACTCACCTCGAGCGCCGCCTGCAACTGCTCGACCAGCCGGCGCGAGAGGGCGTTGCGGTTGTCCGGCGAGTCGAGGGTCAGCGTGGCGACGCCGTCACCCACCTCGACATGGACGAGCTCGTCCTGCTCCACGTGTCCTCCTCAGCGAGGGCCGGGACGGGGCGCCATCACCCGGTCGACGGCAGCCTGTTCGTAGCCCATCTCGAGCAGCACGGACGCCGTGTGCTCGCCCAGCGCCGGCACCGCATCCATCCGCGGCTCGGCCCCGCCCAGCGTCGTCACCGGCAGCAGCGTCCGCAGGGGGCCGACCGGTGAGCCGACCTCCCGCCAGCGACCGCGGGCGGCGAGCTGCGGGTGGTCGACGAGGTCCTGCACGGAGCTGACCCGCGCGTTGGCGATGTTGTGTCGGTCGAGCAGCCCCAGCGCCTCGGAGAGCGTGCGCGTGGCCAGCTCCGCCGCGACGGCGGCGTCCACGGCCGGGCGGTTGCGCACCCTCGCCTGGTTGGTCGCGAAGGCGGGGTCGGTCGCGAGGTCGGGCCGTTCGAGCACGAAGCTCGCGAAGCGCACCCACTCCCGGTCGTTCTGCACCCCGAGGACCACCTCCCCGCCGTCGGAGGTGGCGTAGGCGTCGTACGGCGCGATGGTGGGATGGCTCAGCCCCGCGCGCTGCGGCACGGCACCCGTGTGCTGCGTGTAGTACAGCGCCGGACCCATGAACTCCGCGATGGCGTCGAACATCGACACCTCGAGCGCGGCGCCCCTGCCCGTGCGCGTCCGCTGGAGCAGCGCGGCCAGCACGCCGCTGTAGGCGTACAGCCCCGCTGCGATGTCGGCGACCGGCGAGCCGGCCTTCGCCGGCTGCTCGGGAGAGCCGGTGACCGAGACCAGACCGGCCTCGCTCTGCACGAGCAGGTCGTAGGCGCGCTTGTCCTTGTAGGGCCCGCTGCTGCCGTAGCCGGACATGTCGCAGACGACCAGCCGGGGGTAGCGCGCGGTCAGCGACGCGGCGTCCAGCCCGAGCCGGCCGGTCGCGCCAGGAGCGAGGTTCTGCACGAAGACGTCAGCCCGGCCGAGCATGACGTGCAGCGCGTCGCGCCCTGCGTCGGTCTTCAGGTCCAGCGCCACCGACTCCTTGCTGCGGTTGAGCCAGACGAAGTGGCTGGCCATCCCGCGTACGGCGCTGTCGTAGTCCCGCGCGAAGTCGCCGCCGTCGGGCCGCTCGACCTTGAGGACGCGGGCACCCATGTCGGCGAGGTGCCGCGTCGCGAACGGTGCGGCGACGGCCTGCTCCAGGGCGACCACGAGGACGCCCTCCAGCGGAAGCACGCGGCTCAGCCGACCCGCTCGAAGACCGCCGCCAGGCCCTGGCCACCGCCGATGCACATGGTCTCCAGGCCGTAGCGCACCTCGCGACGCCGCAGCTCGCGCAGCATCGTCGCGAGGATGCGGCACCCCGTCGCTCCGACCGGGTGTCCGAGCGAGATGCCCGAGCCGTTGACGTTCATCCGGTCGAAGTCGCCCGGCCCGAAGCCCCACTCGCGGGTGACAGCCAGGACCT
>JAABUS010004956.1_pt1 | contig 18280 bp, 18 predicted proteins | sample 5560161 | NCBI WGS metagenome assembly JAABUS01 (sample SAMN10711885, study PRJNA513376) | rock metagenome | isolation source: Antarctica rocks | place: Antarctica: Victoria Land, Trio Nunatak nord | collected 2016-01-04 | reverse complement strand
CCACGCACGAAGGAGTTCGCTCCTCGCCCGTTTCGATTGGGGACACGATTGCCGGCGACACGGCCCGCGGCTGCCCGGTTGTCGCGGGCGCGCAGAGCGGTGACACTCGAGCGTTGGCGAGTCACGAGAATGCACCATGCCGTCTAAGGAGCAGTCAGCGGAAGTGCCGTCCTGGCGCATGGCGCTGGCGCCAGGCGAAGCACACCATTTCAGCCGCACGCCGGGATGGTGGGATCTGCGTGACCTCGGCGCCGACGGTGACGATGTGCCCGGCGTGCGGGCGGCACTTCTCCGCGCATTGCCACCTCTGCTCGCCGCTGGGCACGTGCTTGATCTCGGTGCCGGTACCGGCACGCTCGTGGTGAGCCTGGCTCACTATTATCCTGGCCTGCGCTATACGCTGATGGATGCCAACCCGGCGGCGCTCCAGCGCGCAACGGAGAAGCTATCTGGTCTGGCGGTGGTCACCATCGTCGAGGCGGTCGAGCCGATGTCCGCCGCGCCGCTTCCGGGCGGACCGTACGATCTTGTCACGTCGTCGATCGCGCTTCACGACATCGCCCGTCCCGCCGTGCCGGATGACCAGGCAGGGCAGGCGCGTCACGCGGAGGAGCACCAATCGTTGCTGCGGCGCATCTTCCGCAGTCTGCGGCCCGGCGGCCACCTCGTTTATGCCGATGCGATGCGTCCCCGTTTCCGGGTGCGTGAGCACCTGTCGCACCTTGCAGACGCCGGGTTTGGCGAGACTGATTGCGCCTACGTCCAGAATCAATTCCTGGTGGTCGGTGGGCAGCGGCCCCAGTGATGCCGGCTGATGGATAGGCGGCGGTGACGGTAAAGAGCGGTCGCCGGAGTCCCGGCCCTAGCGAGCGCCGATCTCAGTCCGGAACGACGACAAGCTGGTCGTCCTTGGGCAGGGCGATTCCGTCACGCGCCGATACCCGGTGGGCGGCGCGTGACGTAGCTATGCGGCCTCCCAGTAGGGTGTGGTACCGAAGTAGGCGCAGATGGCGCGCTCTTCGCGCCGGCTGAAGGGACCATCATGGTCGAAACGGGGAGCCCGCTCCAAGACCTCTTTGGTGATCGAGAGGCGAATCGGGCTGATCGTGAGGTCGGTGAGGTCGGCTGGTACCGCAACCTGGTGCCGGCCAAGCCCGAAGAGACCACCGAAGGCGATCACGAGGTAGCGCACGACATCCTTGTCGTCCTCCCCGCCGGTGGTCGTGGCGCTTGGCACCGCTTCGACAATCACCTCTTCGATGCGGCCGACCTCCTCGTCGCCCGCATCGACCACCTCACGGTGGTGCAGAACAGCGACGGTCGACGATCCCTCATTGTCCGTGTGGCGACGCAATGGCGCGACCGCGTCGGTGACCACCACGTCACCACCACTTGACGACTCGGGTGGCGCGTTGAGGAGAGCGACGGCCTCACTCAGGATACCCGAGTCGGTCCGAGCCATCCCGATATAGACCGCGTTCTGATCGGCGAAGGTACGCCGCGTCGTTTGGAGCGCCGTCCGGTCGTCTGTTGTCACCGCGAGGAGGGTCACCCCCGCGGTCAACCGCGACTCCAGATAGGTCGCTTCATCGTGGGCAAAACCGAACTCACGGAGTGTGCGATGAATCCCGCCCGAACCCTGGTCGGCTTCAACTTCATCCGCCAGCAAAGCATCGATGTCGGCCGCACGGATGCCCGCCAGCGCGGCGCCGATCGGCCCCGCGACGACGAAGGTACCTCGCTCCGGTACAATCAGCTCGGCCAGCCCGTTGAGCCAGCCGCCAACCGATTCGAGCGCGTTGGCCACGAGCGCGCTGGCGACGGCACCGGGACGATCCGCGCTTTTCTTCCCATCGGCAACCTTGTCTCGCATCAAGAGGGAGACGCTGCCCGGCGCGTTCGCGCTCTTGCGCAGCGCCTCAAGTGCCTGTTCGGCGTCGATCTTGTCTTCATACAGTCCGACCACGGTATGTCCCATTGGGCCGGTATCCGCGGCGTGTCCTTGAGTGGCGTCACGCGCTGTCATATCGACTCCTACATCTCTCGCGTCTTCGATGCGTCATCCCCGGCGCACCGTTCCACCACTTACCGTGTTCGATCTGACGGCCGCGCGGCTCGCCGCGATCCCTCTCCTTGAAGCCCTGCGACCGAATAGGAGGCGGCTCCCGCACCGCGCGGTTCGCGGTGGACGGTCGGGTGGGAGGTCAGCATCTCCATCACCGCATCACCGGTCGCGCCGGTATCGGCGCTCTCCTCGCGGGCGCGCAAGAGATCTTGCACCAGCACTTGCACCGCGGCGGCGACCGGAATTGCCAACACCGCGCCGAGTGGGCCCATCAACGTGCCGCCGACGAGGACGGCCAAGATCACCGAGAGCGGCGTCAAACCGACCGCGTTGCGCATGATCCGCGGCACCAGGACCGAGCCTTCGACTTGCTGTAAGACGACAACAAAGAGCATGACCAGCATCGCTTTTTGCCAGGAATCGGTCAGTGCCACGACAAACGCCAGTGCACCCCCGATGAACGGGACGAGTTCGGTGAGGCCGGCGAAGATGCCAATCAGAAACCAAAATTCGAGATCGAGCGCGACCGGTGAGTAGGCGATGGTTGAGAGGAGACCAATCACGATCATCAGGATGAGTTGGCCACGTGTCCAACCGCCGATCTTGCTCTCGATCTGATCCCACATGCCGTGAGCGCGATCACGCCTATCGATCGGGAAGAGGCTGAGGACGACGCGTTTGATAATCGCTTTCTCGGTCATCCAGTAGAAGGCGACAATCATTACCGAGGCGGTGGTAAAGAGAATGCCAAAGACCGACGTCAGGACGCTGATCGCCTGGGTCGCCTCGATCGGCGGACTCTCCAGCAGATCGGAGAGGATCGCTTCGGCGCGATTGATGGCGCGCACACCCGAGGTTCGGATGAAGTCGTTGTTGCTGGTGCGTGCTTGCTCTTGAAACTGGGCAACGTACTCCGGGGCGTTTTCGACCAAACCGGTGCCCTGGCGGATCAGCGGCGGCGCAATCGCATACAGGGTCACGCCAAGGATGGCGAAGATCAGCACATAGATTGCCAAAATGGACTGACCACGGGAGAGCCCATACCGCCGAATGCGATTGACCAGCGGCTCAATGGCGGCGGCGAGCAGAATGCCGAGAATGAGGAGGAGGATGATTGACCGGATCTGGATGAGGAACCAGACCATGCCGATCACAAAGAGGATGGCCAGTGTATAGACCATCAACCGGACCGGTGAGAGGGGCGGCTGGGCTGGGCCCGCCACCACGACCGGACGTGATTCTGATGGCTGCTCGTGGTCAGTCATGGTTGCACGATACCACGCGACGTATTGTCACTCGATGGCCCATTGGACATGATTCCCCCGCCGTTCAGGCAGACGACAGAACCGATTCGGCGCCGTCCGGTGGCGCCGCCGTGAGTTCGCGCTTGAGCTCTTCGTATCTCTTGCGTCCCATCAGGGCATAGGTCGCATTCTTCCCCGCTTCTACTCCCGGCTGACCAAACGGGTTGACGTTGTAGAGCGCGCCAGCCATCACGGTTTGCAGTTGCAGCATGTAGAAGAACTCGCCAAGCGCAAAGGCGTCGATCGCCGGGGTGGTAATCGTCAGGTTCGGCCGCCGGGCCTGGGTCAGCGCCCAGGCGGTGGCGGCACGTTCGCGATCGATCAGTTGGCCAAGCTTGGCCCCCTGGAGGTAGGCCAGATCCGGGATCTCCGCCGGTGGGGTGCCGACGGGCACCTCCGCCCGGTACCGTTCGACGCCGAGCAGGACGATCAGCTTGTCGTTGGGACCTTCGGTGTAGAGCTGAATCTGCGAGTGCTGATCGATTGCCCCGAGGGCCTTGATCGGAGTCTGACCGGCGAAGACCTCCTCGCCAGTCGTCGAGAGTCGTTTGCCGAGGCTCTCCGCCCAGAGCTGGCGAAACCAATCGGCGAGCCCGTAGAGGGCATCGGCATACGGCATCATCACGAGGATACGTTTGTCGAGCCGTCGATCGGCCAGGACCGATAGCGTCGCCAGCAGGTAGGCCGGGTTTCGCCGGACCTCCGCGCTTTGGCAGCGCGCGCGCATGGCGGCGGCGCCGCTTAGCAGGGCGTGGATGTCGACGCCGCAGAGGGCAGCGGGGAGCATACCGACCGCACTCAGGACCGTTTGCCGTCCATCGACCCCCGGTGGCACCGGAAAGGAGCGGTAGCCTTCGCGGTCGGCGAGTTGGCGCAACAGGCCCTCGCTCGGATCGGTGGTGGCGACGATCTGACGTGCCGCCTGCTCCGGTCCGACCGCATCGGTCAGGGCGGCCCGCGCTACCAAGAAATTGGCCATCGTCTCCGCGGTCTGGCCCGATTTGGTGACGACATTGATCAGAGTGTTGGGCAGATCCACCAGCTCGAGCGTGGCGCGGACCTTCTCCGGGTCAGGGTTATCGAGGACAAAGAATCGTGGGCCGTCCCGGCGCGCGTCCGGCAGCAGGTTGCGGTAGGGATGAGTGAGAGCTTGGATGGTGGCGATCGCGCCGAGCGACGAGCCGCCGATGCCGATCAGGATGTAATCGCGGTAGCGTTCCTGCGCTTCGGCCGCGAAGGCGTCGATCTCGTCGGCGAGTGCGGTGTCGTCAGGGAGATCGATCCAGCGTTGTTCGCCCGCCTCGTGCTCGCGCATGATGCGATCGTGGCTGCGCTGCACCAGATCCGCCACGCTGTCGAGCGCGGCGTCGGTAAGACCATGCTCATCGCCGACGCCAGCGGCGGTCGCGTTTCGGTAGTCGATGCTGAGTCGAGATGACGATGGGGTCGATGCGGTGGCGGTCACGCTTCAGCCTTCCACTCGTGAGAATGCAGCACGCGGACGCATTGTCGCACGCTCGATGCCGAGCCTCGATGCGTGGCCACAATGACGCCGTTGCGGCGTCGTTCAGGGGGCGTTAGGATGTTTCTGGCGCCGTCACCGCCAGCTGGTCGAGCGAGATCGGGCGGACGGGGGAACGCGCGGTCATGGGCACGATCTGATCGCGCGGGATCCCGGTTTCTTGGTGCAGCAGTGACGCCATCGCCGGCAGGCAGAAGAGACCCTGGCAGAGACCCATGCCGGCGCGGGTGCGGCGCTTGAGGTCGTTGAGCGTCATCGCACCAGCGGTGATCGCGGCGCGAATCGTCGACGCCTCGATCTCCTCGCAGCGGCAGACGAAGCAGGCGGGCTCCCGGTCATCGCTCGGCGACATGCACCGTTCTCCTCAACTGACGGGCTGAACGTAGGTCCGATCCGGCACGGCATGGTGCTGATCGTGGCCGGAACGGCTGCGTTCGACCTGCAGACGGGCGGCGGCGAGGGTTTCCTCACTCGTCAGCCCAACCAACGCGGCGGCCGAAACTCCGGCCAATGTAGCCTCCGCGAGTGCCTGCTCGATCGTGCCCGGCTGGGCACCGTCGCCGGCGATGATGATCCCCGGCAGGTTGGTGCGCAGATCACGGTCGCGAACCGGCAGAAACGCGTCGCCGAGCGGGTCGTAGGCGGCGGCGCAGCCAGCCATCAAGGCGAGCGCGATATCGGGCTGGCGACCGGCTGCGATCACCACGATGTCGACCTCGTGCGTCACACCGGCGACCGTGAGCGTGCGAATCCCGTCCGCTCCCTCAGCCACCATCGCGTCTGGGTCCGGCTCAGCGACCTGAACGACGATCTCACCGCCAGCACCGCGAATGTCGGCGCCGATCTCGTCCGCTCCATCGCGGCCAACGATCGCGAAGCGACGTCCGGGTCGCACGCGATGCCGGTTGAGGAGGATCTGCATCGCGCGGCCAGTGATGACACCTGGCAGTGAGGCGCCAGGGAACGGGAGCGCGCGGTCGGTGGCGCCGGGAGCGAGGATGACGACATCGGGCGCGATCGAATGCGACCGGCGGTGCTCGACCACGCCGAGCGTCCGCTCGGGAAAGAGCCCCCAGACGACCGACCGCGGCGAGAGCGTCGCCCCGGCGGCGGTGGCGTCGGCAACGAGCGTCGTGAGGAGGGCTGGCGCGGCAATCGTCTCGCCGTTGGGGTGCGTCACCGGCAGGGCCCGAGAGCGGAGGCGCCCACCGAGGGCATCCTGCTCGTCGTAGAGGCGCGTCTCCGCGCCCGCGGTGGCAACCGCAATCGCGGCGGCGAGTCCGGCCGGCCCGCCGCCCACAACCGCCACCGACGGTCTGCTCATGGCGCCGTCGAAGGGTTTGGAGCGGGCGGCGGGTCGAGTGCGTTCCCATCCGAGTGGTCGAGGCCGTACTGGGTGGTGACGCACACGCCGTCGGCGACCGGAGTGATGCAGGCGGGAATGTTCGGTACCCCATCGACCACGACGAGACAATCGGTGCAGCGCCCAACCAGGCACCAACCGCCGCGCGCCTCACCCGATTGCGGCATCGTGCGCAGGACGCGGATCCCCGCCGCGAAGAGTGCCGCGATGATCGGCTCACCCGCTCTGCCCACCACGGGCTGTCCGTCGAAGGTGAAGTGAACCTCGGCCGCGTCGGGAAGCGGACCGAGCAGGGTATGGGACTCGATCCGCATCGCCGCGGAGTCGTCCGGCGTTCCCATTTCATCCCTGGATTGAGACATCGTTGGCACCCTCACCACCGACTGATGGGTTGGTGCCAGATGATCCTCCGGTTCCTCATCCGCGTCAACCGATCATGATCGCTCAGACACGTGTCGATCGTGGTCGGGACCGACGCCGCCTCGACGGCATGGCGGATGATCGCGTTGTTCCGCTGATTCCCAAGCGGTGGCATCGGGAGCCACCTGGCGCTCAGCCCGAGGGGTGTGCGGTATCATTCCGGCTCAGTGATACGAGAGATCGATCGGGCCGGTGGCACCTGGGTAGGTGTAACGCGAATCCCACCGGTGCCGCTCGCGGGAGGCGAACAGTAATGGTCGGCGGTACCGTAGAAACGACGCGAAACGTTACGGATCAGCAGCAATCTCAGCCACAAGCCGGCGCGGGGGATGCAAACGGTCTCCTCTCGACCGCACGCGATCACGTTTGGGTCCATTCCGCGAGCTGGTCCGAGGTTGCCGCTGAGAAGGGCTTACAGATTTTCGATCGTGGCGATGGCGCGCGTCTCTACGATGTCGAGGGCCGTGAATTCATCGACGGCATCTCAGGTCTCTGGGTCGTCAATGCTGGCCACGGCCGGACCGAGATCGCGGAGGCGATGGGGAAGCAGGCGGCGCGGCTCGCTTACGCATCCTCCGCCTCCTTCACGACCGGTCCGGCGGTGGAGCTGGCAGACACCCTGGCCCAGATCACCCCTGGTGACCTGGAGCGCGTCTTCTTCTGCTCCGGTGGATCGGAGGCGGTCGAGACCGCGATCAAGATCGCCAAGCAGGTGCAGGCGATGCGGGGCTTTCCGCGCCGCTACAAGATCATCGCCCGCCGCGGCTCCTACCATGGTATGACCTACGGCGCGATGAGCCTGACCGCGATGCGGAATGAAGCCTGGTTCGGTCCCTTCATGTATGGCGTCTCTTACGTCCCCCATCCAAACCGCTACCGGTCAGATTTCGGAGTCGAGGGCGAACAGGCCGACATCATGGCGGCGCGCTACGTCGAGCAAGAGATCGAGAATCAGGGGCCAGAGACGGTCGCCGCCGTGATCGGCGAGCCGATCTCGACCGCGGCCGGTCTCCACGTGCCGTCGCCGATCTACTGGCAGATGTTGCGTGAGATCTGCGACAAGCATGGTGTGCTGCTGATCGCGGACGAGGTGATCAACGGTTTCGGCCGCACCGGCACGATGTTTGCCACCGAGCAGTTCGGCTTCGTCCCCGACATCATGACGATGGCGAAGGGTCTCTCCTCCGGCTACGCGCCGATCGCCGCCGCCGTGGTCCGCGGCTCGGTCTTCGACGTTTTCAAGGAACAAGAGACGGTCGCCATGGGGCACCTGCTGACCTTCGGTGGTCACGCCGCCGCCGCCGCCGCCGCGCTGGCCAACATCGCGATCATGCAGCGGGAGGAGCTGGCGAAGCAGAGCGCCGAGAAGGGATCGTATCTCAAGGCGCGGCTGGAAGAGTTGCGATCCCATCCCTCGGTCGGCGATGTGCGCGGACGTGGCTTGATGTGTGCGATCGATCTCGTGCGATCGAAGGAGACGCGCCAGAAGCTCGGCAAGGACTCGAAGTTCACGAAGTTCCTCAACGATCAAATGACCGAGCGTGGGTTGGTTACCCGCGTCTGGGATGTCGTCCACCTGGCGCCGCCGTTGGTCATCTCGAAGGACGAGCTCGATCGGGTGGTGACCATCGTCGATGAGTCGCTGACGCTGGCCGAGAAGGAGTGCGGGGACGAGATCGAGGGCTAAACCGCCCGCCCACTCCATCTGGTGAATGCGATTAAGGTGACGCTGGGGTGGGCTGTTTGGCCCACCCCAGTTCGCGGCATGCCGCGATCCTAATGACCGAGGCGATTGTTGAGACAGGCGCGGCAGAAGAGAGGCCGGTCGGCGCGGGGGCGAAACGGCACCCGAATCGTGCGGCCGCAGGCGGTGCAGCGGGCGGTACGCAGCGGTCCGGCGCCCCCTTCGGGGCCGGGTGCCGCACCGCGATAGCCAAGGCCGATCGGGTTCGTCGCGTAGGCGGCTCGCATCCGGGCATTGCGCTCGGTCCGGTGGCGAACGCGGCAGTCGGGACAGCGAGCGGCAACCGGTAAGCCGGAGCCACGGCGTGCCGTCCGCTCGGCGACCGAGACGTCGAACGGCTCACCGCAACCGACGCACGTCGAGGTCTCCGCGGTCGCGATCTCCTCGGTCAACGGTGGATCGGACATGAGAGCCAGCGCCAGCGGTAAGAAAACACCCTAAGCGGCGATGTCGTAGCCGGCCTCTTCGATGCCGGCCCGCAGCTGGGAATCGGAAACCGATCCATCATGCTGAACGGTGACGAGCTTGGTGGTCAGATCGACATCGACCGAGGCGACGCCAGGTACCTTCTCTAGCTCGCTGGTAATAGCCTTGACGCAATGATCGCAACTGACGTCAGGCACGCGATAGGTCATTGTGTCGTTCGTGGACATCTGGTTCACTTTCGCGAAGACGACAGGACTGCTACGGTCAGGGTACTGCACCCGCTGGCTCCCGGCCAGACGCGCCTGACTGGCCGGAACTCGCGGCCGGAGGGGTGCCGTTGGCGGCTGGTCCGGTCCTAATCCCCGCCGCATACATCTGCTTGACGACCTCCTCGATGCTCGGCTCTTCGATCGCGACGTCACGAATTGGTTGCCGCGCCGCCACCGCCGCGATCAGGTCGGCGGCGCTGGTCTGGTGCCGGTTGAAGCGGAGCCAGAGACGGGGGCCGTCGGTTCGCACCAAGGTCGCGCCCGCAATCGGGTCGGCGCTGACGCTCGTGTTGCCTTCGACATCGACGACTAGCGTTCGATATTGACCGTAGCGGTCTCGCAATTGATCGATGTCACCATCGTAGAGAACCTGGCCGCGATCGATCACCAGCATACGGCGGCAGAGCGCCTCGATGTCGGCCAGATCGTGCGTCGTCATCAGGATCGTGACGCCCCGCTCGCGGTTGATCTCCGCCAGAAACTCCCGCACCCGCGCCTTGGCGACGAGGTCGAGCCCGATCGTCGGCTCATCGAGATAGAGGAGGGGCGGATCGTGCAGGACCGCCGCCGCCAGATCGCCGCGCATGCGCTGCCCCAGCGAGAGTTGCCGCACCGGTGTCGCGAGAAAGGGATCGAGATCCAGGAGGTCCCGCAGCGTGGTCATGTTCTGCTGAAAGCGGTCGGTGGGGACACGATAGACGAAGCGGAGCAATTCGAGCGACTCGATCAGCGGCAGATCCCACCAGAGTTGGGTCCGTTGGCCAAAGACAACGCCCATTCGCCGCGCCAGAATCTTGCGGTCGTGCCAGGGAATCAGGCCATCGACCGTCGCCGCGCCGCTCGTCGGCACGAGAATGCCGGTCAGCATCTTGATCGTGGTCGACTTGCCGGCGCCGTTCGGCCCGATGAAGCCGACGATCTCGCCCCGCTCAATCGAGAAGGAGACGCCATCGACCGCCTTCACCTCGCGCCGACCGCGATCGACCAGACCGCGCAGCGCGCCAAAGGCGCCGCGCCGGTGCTCGGCAATCCAGAACGATCGAGACAAATTGGCCGTCTCGATCAACGGATCGGACATTCGCGCGGCCTCCCTCTCCGGCTAGGTACCCGTGCTGTGATAGTGGCGAACACCGACGCGCCAGGCCACCCTGGCAAACAGCGCAAAGGCGATCGCGGCGAACGGGGCGAGAAAGTGAGTGAAAGTCGGCAGGCCGTGCGGATCGGACTTGTCGAGCAGAAAGAGGGATGGCGTATAAATGACCAGGCCAAGCGGAATAATCGAGAGAAAGAGGCGTCGCAGCCAGACATCGAAGATATGCAATGGATATTGGAGAGTCGCCTCCAACGAGAAGAGCGCCGCGAAGAGGAGGACCGCGCTAAGGACCACCACCGGCAGGTAGAGCAACCGATCCCAGGTCCAGGCGAGATCGAGGCTGCTCAGCGCATAGCCAAAGACGAGCAAACCTTGCAGCGCTTGCCCGAGACGGCGCAGTTGAAAATCCTCACCCAGCACCTGAATCATCGATCCCACGGGCCGGACCAAAATCCGGTCGAAGCCGCCCTGACGCACCAGCGGCGCGAAGACGGTAAAGCCGGCGGCGAGGGTATGCGCGACGGCAAAGGAGAACTGGCTCAACCCATAGAGAAAAGTGACTTCGGCCACGCTCCAACCACTCAGCGAGCCAAAGCGCTCAAAGAGAATGAGAAGACCGATCAGCTCGACAAAGTTGACGAGAAAATTGCCGATCATCTGGAGGAGGAACGATTTCCGGTACTGCATCTCGCCGCGCACGCGGGCGCCGAGCAGCCGCCGCAGAATCGACAACTCGGCGAAGAGTTCTCTACCCACCTTGGACCACCACCCGCCGTACCACCACCACCAGGAGAATCTGACCGAGCAGCAGCAGGGCGACGGCCCAGAAGAGCTGAATCGCCAACGCCGTGGCGATCGAGCGCTGACCAAGCAGCACTTCGGCGGGAACCATGATGAAGGCGCGGAAGGGGAGGAGTTCCGCGATTGTCTGCAGCAATGGTGGAAAGAAGGTGAGCGGGATTAAGAAGCCGGAGAAGAAGTTGACCACCAGCATCGAAACCGAGTTCATGCCCCGCACATCGAGCAACCAAAACGCGCTGATATTCAGCAGAAAGCGCCAGCCGAAGCTGACCAGGATCGCTAACGGCAAGCTGCAACCGAACGCCAGCCAGGCCCGCGGTGACGCGGGCACGTCGACGTTGAAGATGAGCAACCCGATGACGAAGGTGGCGGCGGCACGCGTGACGAATTGATACCCGGCCCGACCCAGGTCGCGGCAGAGCCAGTAGGCTTGAAAATTGAACGGCTTCATCAGATCGCTGACGATCTCACCCGTCTTGATCGTGACGGCGATCTCCCACCAGTTCCAAAGGGCGAGCAGGGAGATCAACGCCTGCGAGATCCAGATATAGATCAGCATCTCGTTGAGCGAGAACCCCGCCACCGATAATCGATCGGAGCCGCGATAGAAGCCGAGGTAGACCGCCGAGAGGATGACACCAAAGACCGTGTTCGCAAAGAGACCGGCCAGGGTCGCCGCCCGGTAGGTGAGGTACCGCCGGAATGAGACACGGACGATCTCGAAATAGAGGCGCACCGATGTATCTCCGCGGCGAAGCGTGGCACGAGCGATCGAAAATGGGCCGGGAAGTGTACTCGGAAGTGGGGCCAGTGGCGAGGGCGCGGGCCAGACCGGTTACCATTCACCCGATTCAGGCGTGGACCAGTTCGCATCCGGCACATCGCCACGCCGTCACCGGAGACGTGCATCGCGCAACGATCCTTGCCGGAGATCGGGATCGACCGTAGAGGAGGAGTACCCGTGGTTGCAGAGGTCACCCAATCGGACGTCATGACGCGCGATCAAGTCGCGCCGGAAGACACCTGGGATCTGACAACGATCTACGCCGACGAGGCGGGCTGGGTCGCCGACGCCGATCGCGTAGTAGCGCAGCTCGATGCCGTCAACGCCTACCGCGGGCATCTCGGTGACTCGGCGGTCGGGCTCGCCACGGCACTCGACGATCTGATGGCGGTCAGGCTTACGATCGAGCATCTGATGGGCTACGCGATGCTGCGGCGGGACGAGGACACCGGCAGCAGCGAGGCGATGGCGCGCTACGAGCGGGGTATAGCGTTGGCGATTCAGGCGTCGGAGGCGCTCGCCTTTGTCGATCCTGAGCTGATGGCGTTACCGGAAGCGCGCTTCGCCGAGTTGATGGCCGATCCAGCCCTGGCCCGCTATCACCACCTGCTTGAGGATCTTGGAAGAAATCGCCCCCATGTGCGGTCGGTTGAGGTCGAAGAGGTGCTCGCGATGGGCGGCGACGTGTCGCGCGCCCCATCCGACGTCTTCACCGCCCTCGACAACGCCGACCTCGAGTTCGGCCGCGTGCGCGATGAGACCGGCGCCGAGATTGCCCTGACGAAGGCGCGCCACGGCCTGCTCCTGGAATCGAAGAACCGCGAGGTGCGGCGAGAGGCGAGCAAGACCTTTAGCAAGTCCTACCTCGCCCATCGCCACACGCTCGCCGCGCTGCACGGAGCCTCGGTCCGTAACGACATCTTTCACGCCAAAGTGCGGCACCACGCCTCCGCCCGCGAAGCGGCGCTCTTTGGCCACAACATTCCGACCACGGTCTACGACAATCTGATCGCCAGTGTGCGGGACGCCCACCCGGTCCTGGTCCGCTTCCTCGATCTTCGCCGCCGCGTGCTCAAGCTCGACAAGCTCGCGCTCTACGATCTCTACGTGCCGCTCTCTCCCGAGCCAGCCAAGCGCTATGAGTACCGAGAAGCGGTCGAAGAGGTGCTCGGTGGGTTGTCGCTGCTGGGCGAGAAGTATGTCTCCGATCTGCGCGCTGGCTTCAACTCGCGCTGGGTCGATGTTCACGAGACGAAGGGGAAGCGCTCGGGCGCCTACTCCTCCGGGGTCTACGGCGCCCCGCCCGTCATCCTGATGAATTGGAACGGCACCCTCAACGATACCTACACCCTCGCCCACGAGGCTGGGCACGCTATGCACAGCTTCTACGCCGACTGGGCGCAGTCGTACCACGATGCGGGGTACCCGATCTTTTTGGCCGAGATCGCCTCGACCGTGAATGAGGTGCTGCTGACCTGGCACCTCCTGGCGGAGACGCCCGAGGACGACCAACTCGGTCGCTTCGCCCTGCTCAACCGCTTCACCGACGGTTTCTTCGCCACCGTCCCCCGGCAGACGATGTTTGCCGAGTTCGAGGCCCGCACCCACGCCCAGGTCGAAGGGGGTGAGCCGCTGACACTCGACTCGCTCGATGCCCTCTATGGCGAGTTGGCCGAGGCTTACACGCCGGGTCTGGAGATCGACGACGCGGTCCGTATCACCTGGGGCCGGGTGCCGCATTTTTACCGCGCCTTCTATGTCTACCAGTACGCGACCGGCCTCTCGGCCGCGATCACGCTGGCGCGCGCGATTCGCGACGAAGGAGCCCCGGCCCAGAAGCGGTATCTCGATCTCTTGGCGGCCGGCGGCTCCGACTATCCGCTCGTCTTGTTGCAGAAAGCGGGCGTCGATCTCACCTCGCCGGACCCGGTGCGCATCGGCCTGGAGGAGTTCGAGCGCGCCGTCAGCGAGATGGAGCGGATCGTCGATACTGGTGCTTTGGAGCGGGCCGCGCCGAGCAACGAGACGGCGTAATGAGGATTGCAGCGGATCGCGGATCGTTTGACTGGCAGTTCGCCGTCGCAACACAACTGGTAGGGGCGCCGCTTGCTGCGCCCGGCTACCGCAGGTCGCCCATCGTCGATGTCTGGTTGGACAATGACGGTTGTGGCGCTGCGCGCCACGGGCGCAGCAAGCAAGCGCCCCTACGACATCACGGGCGCGGCGAGCCGCAGGCGAGCGCAGCGCCGCGACGACGAAACGGGTGTGGTGAGACGGGCCGTGCCTGGGCGACAGTTCCACAACGCGAGTTAACGGGCGGACGTGCGCGCGGTCCTCAGGGCCGAGCGGCCTGGGTAGACCGCCGCGTCCGCCAGCTCCTCTTCGATCCGCAAGAGCTGGTTGTACTTGGCGACGCGATCGACCCGCGACGGGGCGCCGGTCTTGATCTGCCCGGCGTTCGTCGCCACCGCGAGATCGGCGATAAAGGTGTCGGCGGTTTCTCCGCTGCGATGCGAGATAACCGCCGCGTAGCCAGAGCGCTGCGCCAGATCGATCGCCTCGAAGGTCTCGGTCAGGGTGCCGATCTGGTTCAGCTTGACCAGAATCGCCGTCGCCGCGTGGCTGTCGATGCCGCGTTGAAGCCGCTCCGTGTTAGTGACAAAGAGATCGTCGCCGACGAGTTGAACTTTGTCGCCTATGCGATCGTGCAACGCCGTCCAGCTCTCCCAATCGTCTTCCGACAGACCATCCTCGATCGAGACGATCGGGTAGCGTTCGCTCCACTCCCGCCAGAAGTCGACCATCTCGGCGCCGCTCAGCGTCCGCCCCTCCCCGGCGAATTGATACGACCCCTTGTCGTAGAGCTCGGTCGCGGCGGGATCGAGGGCGATGACGAGATCGTCACCGGCGCGATAGCCGGCCCGTTTGATCGCCTCTAAGACCACCTCGACCGCCTCTTCATTCGAGCCGAGACTCGGCGCATAGCCGCCTTCGTCACCGACATGGATGCTGGCGTTGCGCTCCTTGAGAACTCCTTTCAGGGCGTGAAAGACCTCGGTCCCCCAGCGCAGCCCCTCCCGGTACGATGGTGCGCCGACCGGCATCACCATGAACTCCTGCATGTCGACGCTCGACCCTTCGGCATGCTTGCCGCCATTGAGAATGTTCATCATCGGCACCGGCAAGGTGCGGGCGCCCGGCCCGCCGAGATAACGGTAGAGCGGTAGCCCGACCGCGTCGGCGGCGGCGCGGGCGACCGCGAGCGAGACGCCGAGCAGCGCGTTCGCGCCGAGTCTCCCTTTGTTCGGCGTGCCGTCGAGATCGCGCATCATCCGATCGACGCCGACCTGATCGAGCGCGTCGTGCCCAACCACCACCTCGGCCAATCCGGTGTTGACGTTGTCGACCGCCTGCAGAACCCCCTTGCCGCCAAACCGCTTCTTATCGCCATCCCGTAACTCGACCGCCTCATGGGCACCGGTCGACGCGCCAGAGGGCACGGCCGCCGAGCCGACCGCCCCACCGAACAACGCCACCTCAACCTCAATCGTCGGATTGCCCCGCGAGTCGAGAATCTCCCGCGCGTGAACGGATTCAATCGTTGTGTGCATCGTGGGTGTGTCACTCCTGGTCGATGGCAATTGCCGCTCATTCATTTCATGGGATTGCCGAGGCAGTATAGAACTTCGATGCTTTGGCTGGACCGGAGCGTCATCGCATCCAAACCCCGAAATGTGAAGCGTGTTTGGGTACCAGGGTTCTTGTCCGGTAGAGCGTTCTTCATGGACTACTCAAGTTCGCTAAACTCGATGTAGAAGAATAGAATCAAGTGATTAGGTCCGCTGCACGAACAAGCCTAAGTGGCCCGGAGTTCTGCGACTGTGGCGCACAATGTCTTTATCAGCTGGTCAGGTGAACCAAGTAGAAGGATTGCGATCATTTTGCGTGATTGGCTACCGACCGTGATCCAAGTAGCGAAGCCATTTTTGTCGAACTTGGATATCGAAGCGGGTGCTCGCGGGCTATCGGTGTTATCGGCTGAGTTACAGACTTCCCAAATTGGGTTGATCTGCGTAACGGCAAATAATCAGTACTCTCCCTGGCTCAATTTTGAGGCTGGTTGCCTTGCGAAGACGATCGACGAAACGTATGTGATCCCATTGGCTTTTGATATTGAGAAAGGGCAAATCAAGAATCCTCTCGGTCAATTTCAGGCTAAACAGTTCACTAAAGACGACGTCTTGGCTACCGTCGAGACAATCAACAAAGCACTTGGACAAGCTCTTGATGAGAAGCTACTAGGGACGGCTTTCGGATTATCTTGGCCGAGCCTGGCGACTCAGATTGAGAAGCTTCGAAGTGAGCACGCGCAAGAACCACTCATGGCTCCTCCAAAACGCACTACAGAGGACATGTTAGAGGAACTAGGGTCTGTTTTCAAACCCGGTATAGTAGCGACATGAGTAGAGGAGACTTGACTGACGCACAGTGGCAGCGCCTAGAGCCACTGCTTCCGGAGCAACGACCAGCCAAGGGCAGCAAGGGTGGCCGACCGGCGGAAGACCATCGCCGCATCATCAATGGGATGCTGTGGATCGACCGCACCGGCGCGCCCTGGCGCGACCTGCCCACGCGCTATGGCCCATGGGCCACCGTCGCCACCCGCTTCTATCGCTGGACCAAGTCCGGCCTCTGGGAGCGCATCCTGCATACGCTCCAAGCCCAGGCAGATGCCAGGGGCGAGCTTGATTGGGACGCACACTATGTCGACGGCACCGTGATCCGGGCGCACCAGCATGCAGCTGGGGCAAAAGGGGGGACCCAGAGCGTGAAGCGTTAGGCCGCTCGCAGGGCGGCTTCAGTACCAAGATCCATCTGCGGGCGGAAGGAGGCGGCAGGCCGCTGACCTTTCTGCTCACGGCAGGGCAGCGCCACGAAGCGGTGGTGTTCGAAGCTCTGCTGGAGCAAGGAGCGGTCACGCACCCGGGGCGAGGCCGGCCCAAGCTGCGGCCCAAGCGCGTCGTCGCCGACAAGGGCTACAGCAGCAGCAAGATCAGGCGGTATCTGTGCCGCCGTGGGATCAGGATGACGATCCCTCGCAAACAGAATGAACGACGGACAGGACCGTTTGACCGTGAGCAGTATCGCGAGCGGAATCGGGTTGAGCGACTGATCAACCGGCTCAAGCAGTTTCGGCGGATCGCAACACGCTATGAAAAGCGGGCGGTGAACTACAAAGCCATGCTGACATTGGCGGCGATCCTGCTATGGCTCTAGTCTGAAAACAGACCCTAGTCGATGTGCGGAGTTCTGCCGTGCCTCCAGGACACTATGAGTTGGGCAGATGCAACAGGACGGGTGCAACCGTGATTCTCCCCAAAGACCGCGACCCCCGCTTCATCACCATCCGCCGCGGGGGGACGCTCACGGACTCCGACCATCGGCTCCTGGCTTTGTGGGCGGCCGCGTGCGCAGAGCACGTTCTGCACCTCTTCGAGTCGGTGCAGCCCTCGGACCCGCGGCCCCGCCAGGCGATCGAGCAGACTCGGGCATGGGCGCGCGGCGAGATCAAGATGTCTCGGGCCCGCGCGGCGGCTGGCGCTGCCAACGCTGCGGCAAGAGAGCTGAGCGGAGCTGCTAGGCACGCCGTATATGCTGCCGGCCAGGCGGCAGCGGTGGCGCATGTCGCCGCACACGAGCTCGGTGCTGCGGCCTACGCGATCAAGGCCGCGCGTGTGGCCGCCCCAGGATGCGAGGGTGAGAGCGCCGGCCGGCTCGAGTGCCGTTGGCAGCGCGAACAGCTCCCCGATGCGATTCGCGAACTCGTCCTGGAGGATCAGCGGTTGCGAAACGAGATCTGCTGGTCGGTGTTCGACTGCTGACAGGCGTGACGGCTTGTCTGCACTGCCCAACAAGCGCTTCGAGCCGACGCCGCAAGCGCGATATGCTGACGCCGGACGCGATTGAGCGTACTATACCGGGTTTGAAAACAGACCCTAGGAGGCCACGGACGAACTTGTCCTTATCGTCACGGGCAGGCATCTGTGGCAGTTGCCAGGGTGGGTTCTCTTCGCCGCTGACGCGGCCCACGATTTCGCGGGAGCAGATGTAACCGGCTCCCGATATTGACCGCAATCGCCGTTCGGCCAACGAGCGGCGCCGTGCGGCGATCGACGTTGTTGGCTAGCTCAGCGCTGACCGATGACGGAGACGCGCCGGTTGTTCATGTAGTCTTTCGGCATCGGTGGCTGATTCTGCAGAACCGTGACCTTGGAGAAACCACCATCTTCGAGGAGCATGACGAGCGCCGCCGTCGTCGGCTGGACGCGAATCCCGGTCGACAACCCTGACTTGTTGGTGCTCGGCTCATCGGCATTGCGTGGTTTTAACAGGAGCAGCGGCTCGTCTCGTTGCTGCACGACCGTGTCGATGACGATGGTCTCGTTGGTCAGTGCCATCGCGCGGCGGGTGACCGAGAGGGGATCGGCG
>JAABUS010004953.1_pt1 | contig 18288 bp, 16 predicted proteins | sample 5560161 | NCBI WGS metagenome assembly JAABUS01 (sample SAMN10711885, study PRJNA513376) | rock metagenome | isolation source: Antarctica rocks | place: Antarctica: Victoria Land, Trio Nunatak nord | collected 2016-01-04 | reverse complement strand
CCCCCTCCCCATCCAAGACTTCCTCATCATCCACTCCACCTCTCGACCTCCTCTCCTCTCCTCTCTCCCATCTCCCCCCACCCATGGCCTATCCTCTGCTCCCCTCATGGCCCATCCTGTCCTCCATCCTCTCCACCGAACCCCTCCTCCCCTCCTCCGCCTCACCATTCCACCCCCCAGCAGCGACAAGCTAGCCCAGAACCTACATCACACCCTCGCTATCCCCTGCACCCCACATCTCCTTCCTCTCCTGCCGTGTGCGCCGCGCCACTCCTCGTCGGCACCTTCCCCAACCACCACCCCTCCCCCTCCCACCTCTCCATCCAACGCTATACGGTCCCGACTCGGTGGGGGATGGGAACAGGCGCGAGGGGATGGGGGTCGAGCGTGGTTCGTGAAGGGGAGAATTCTTGCAGGCATGATGGCTAGGGCTACGAGGTTTCGGTGAGCGTAGATGCCGAAGTTCGGCTCTTCCGTGTGTTTGTGCCGGTGTGGGGCGGATTTGGGAAAACCCACTTCCTACTGTTGCTGCACGTTCCCGGTTCTGCGGATGAAGCTTTCACATCGGCCTGGAAGCGTCTGATCGTCCCGTCTTGACGAGATGGCTTATATGCCGTCAAAGCGGGTTAGCTGCCTCTGAGCTAACTTTAGGGTCAATGAGCCAGTCAATAGCAGACCTGTGGCTCCTCTCGCTTCTTTCTCCCATCCCTTCTAGAAAGATCAGTACACACTTACATCTTCTCGCTAAGTCCTCTTCTTCGCCTCCCAAATTCCCGTCGGTAACTCCACCATAGGTGCCTACCATCGATGAAGCTCAGACCTATCATCCCACTCCTGCTCTACGTCCATCCCATCGAATTCCTGCACAGTCCCGTGGTCCTCTGTCTGATCGACCGCAAACGCCTTCTTCTCTTCTAGAGACCAGCCATCACCATCTTCATGAGGCAACGCAGCCGGCCTCTTGTGTTTGCGTTTCCGGAGGACGAAAATGGCAGCGGTGACGAGGAAGATCAGCGTCATGGCGCCGAAGGCTAAGGCGGCTTTGGCAGCGATCGACAGACCTGAAGCGCATGTTGAGCGGTCGTGGTTGGCGAGGGAGAAGCGCCTGATGAGGCGGCTTGTGGGGTTGCTGTGGAGGAATCTGATGCCGCAGCGGCGGACTTAATCTCCAAAGGATCCGCGATGCCTGGCTCGCCACCTTGGACGATCGTCAAGAAGTAGTCTGTACCAGTCTTCAAGCTCTTATCTACCGTCCAAAAATACGAATTGTACAGCGGATCATAAACATTTTGACGCAGCTCGCTTGTCAAGTTTGCGACGATATTGGTATAATATCCGGAAGCAGCAGCGGTAGTGTTGTTATCGCCTCGACAAAGTGCAACGTCGGCAGGCTGTACAATATCCTGTCAGCATATGTACCAGTCTACAAGAGTGGTTTCGGGACTTACACTTGGATCGAATTTATCAGATTGGTATTGCAATGTATACGTCTGTCCAAGTTCTACCGTTTTTGGTACAGAGGTGAAACAGATTTGCCTGTATAACAGATTACTGAAATAGGCGAGTATGATGAGCCCTACCTTTACTGCAGCGCCTACGGTCATGAGATAAGTCATCGCTACACTTGAAAACCGAATACAAAGAAGATGTGAAGACGGAGCAAGGTACAGACCGCGGACATGCCGACAGTGAACAGGTTATGTGATATGTGAGAGGCTTCATTGCTGTCCCTATCTTTGGCCGATCTTTTTGGCCCCAGAGCGACCGCATCGAGAGCCAGCGGATATGATCCTGAGGCTTGAGTCTTTGCGTCTGCACTTGTTTGATGATCACAAGAAAATGTCTCTTCATGGCGGAGGCTGTGACCAACATGCAGTCCGAAGTAGACATCGAATGTAATCGTCCAATGAAGTCTGATGTTAGTTTACACGGGTAGGCCTGCCAAGACCTCATATTTGACAAGCCACCAAAGCCGATTCCGCGATCGGCAAGCATCTCAAACATCGTCAGCCGCGCCAATGGATTGGTGATTTAAGGTCCATATCGGAGTCGGCAAACGCTTCTCGCGCTTGGCTCCGCACAGTTCCTTTTGTGGTCTCGTTTCCGATCAGATCTCAGCCTTATCTATCCCTTCGATAATCTCCGAGCCTGGAGGCACAGGGGTTTGGAATTTGGATTGAAGTTTCGAGCGGTGGATGGAAGAGGACAGAGGATTCCCTGTTTCAGTTGAGGCGACAGTATGGACTAGTAAGGGGCGGAGGTGAAACCGTGGAACCCTTGGGGTCCGTTGATGGAAGACGATGATTGAGGAAGGCCAGATTCTCAACTTTCTGTGTACGTCTTATCGCCCTCGATGTTAGCAAGTATCCACCGGTCGCGATGATCATTACACCGATAATAACACCGGCGGCTATACCGGCTTTTGCACCTGAGCTTAGGCCTGTGGAGGAAGATTGCGGGGTTGTGGTCAGTGAAGAGGCAGCTTTTGACGGGCTGGAGATTGATTGTTGACGCGACGCCGTTGATGGAGAAGATGATGGTGAGACGGGAACCGTCGAAGATGAAGTCAGTGGTGAGAACGCTGAGCTGGGGCGTGCTGAAGTACCATGTGACGTTGTAGATGCCTCGATGGATGAGATCGGAGAGACTGCTGAAACTACCGCCGCAGAGACTGCTTTGATCTCAAAATAACCCGAGGTGCACGCGTTGGATCCCCTTTGGCTAAGCTTCAAGTGATAGTCTGTACCGCCTCCGGTGTCTTTGGCCACAGTCCAGTTATAGAAGCCTTTCTGGGCATCGGCCGAAGCTGAGGCATGTCAACTTACCGCACTAATCTTGTGGTAAGACACAGCTTACTTGTTAGAGTGGAAATCGTAGCGAGGTTAGTCCAACTACCTTTTTCAAGCGAAATGGTGACGGGCTAGAAACGCTTTTTAGCAAGCATTCCCAGCTATATTGACCTTTTGGCATGAGCAGATATGGTCTTACATCACTAACGCTACACTCGAAAGGCAACGAATAAGTCTGTCCGACCTCTGCAACTCTGGGGAAAGACAGCAATAGGATGAGATGACCCGTCGAGCTGCCTGCAGAGGTTAAGCTGCTTTGGCCATCCGATAAGCTGTTCAGACAGACGAATATAATGAGCCATACTTGCGCCAAGTATGTTGAGGCGTTGCAACGAGTCATCGCCGGGTAATTTAGCTCGCAGGAGGATGGTGAAAGTAATCAGAAAGCGAGGCATTCAATGGAGGCCACGATCCGCGAACACTTGCAAAGCATGTTAGGTTGAGGATGCCTTCCGACCAGACGGGTCTCTCGGCTCTCCGCCCCACTCGCCGATCAGTGTCTAGGTTTTTCAGACGCTTGCTACCATCCCAGCAGAGAGACTAAGTTAATGTGCAAATCAAAGTGCTGCTGATAGCCAAGGATCTGCTCCGGCGCTTACAGTGTGGACTGTGAGCTGATCGGTTTGAATGCCCTGTCGCCGAGGCCTGCCGAGAATCTGCTAACGGGCGACAGCATGGACGAACCGGGGTTCGACAAGCACCTTCGAAACCCCAGCCGATTTCGCTTGTAGTCAGATATTGTGAGTATGAGGTGGTTTTTCGACGAATCACTGCTGAATGCTCACTGCTCATCAAGGAATGTTCGGCATGGGGATCCAACCTGCACAGTGCGTTTTCATCGCAAGACACGGCGACCGTGAAGAAGCTTCAGAATTGTGGTGATTAGGACGAGGCTACCTTCGGGCCTCCAGAAGATTTAAGAAGGAATCGCCAACTGTTCGAAATGATCCGTCGCTGAAATTTCTGCGTGATTTTAGGAGAATCTCTATGCCTGCAGCGATTCTTAGCATAGCTAAGGCCGATTGACGAGCATTTATCAAACTCTAGCATGGTCAGAGCCTACAAGATCCATGACTTACCTCGAAATCACGAGATCGTTTAGCCATACACCTTGGCTGCGAACATCCTCAGCTGTATCGGCATCAACGGCTTCTTGCAGTGCTCTTGAATATCGCTCTTCTCCATCGCAAACGCAAGACAACCCCATTGATTCTCATCAACAGCGGCCCTCTTATATTCATTTCGCTTTGCAGCTGACCACGAAGCTGGAAGCAAACCATCCGCTTCTCCGCTTTATTGAAGAAGCGTCGCCCGTGGAAACGTTGTCGTCCTACACACGCAGGCGGTAACTATCAATGAGGTGGGTATACACGTCCTTCTCGGCAACACCGTGAATGATCGACCTGCCGCCGAAGATCCCAACCAGAAGGCTGATTCTGGATGTTTTGGGCGCGGTGCTAGGTACTCTGCAGAGCTGCTTGTGCATATTCCAAATTCTCTTCCGGCACTCTTTGTTGCAGTATCACGTCGCTTGGCAATTTGCGCAACGAAGAAGAGGTGCTCCCAGCTCATCCTCGGTCTTGTCACAGGTGCCGCAATGGCGGGTTGGTGCGCCTTCTTGATATTAGATGTCATGAGAATATCTACGACTAAGATTTCCGCCGTCGTCACTGTCGGTGTCCCATTCATCGCTGTCATCATAGTCCAATCGGAGACTTTGGAGAGCCCCAGCCTGCGAATCGAGGTCGGCCATGTTGAGATTCGACGCTGGATGCTCAACTGTTTGTGTGAAAAGTTAAGAAAGTAAGTGGAGGCAGAGGTATATACCTAGCAAGGTACTTCAAGCGCTAAGTACTGTACCTAGTTCCTGGCACTAAACGCGCGTACGCGCTTCCGTGGCTTCCAATAAAATGCGAGAAGGCGTGCCTTGTCCTGGCTAGGGGTTTTGACCGATAGAAGATGCTAATATAGCCCACTATTGGACTCGCTGTCTCCCTCCACCCTCCATCCCATGGTTCCTTGAAGATGCCAAGCCCTCATCACTGGAGCTCCTCTTCCTCCTCCCCTGTTTCTTCCGGGACCGCCTCCTCATGCCCATCCCAAGTCCTTGGCCTTGACAGCGCCGCGCCGTCATAATCTCTCTCTGATCCGCTGTTCTGCTTAATGCTATTTCTTCTCGTCCGTTCCTGAACCAAGCCAGGAAACATTTTCGGAGTTGGGCTCACCCCATCGGACCAGATCATGGACGAAGAGCGGGTTGGGGTTTTTGAAAGTTGGAAGCTATCATTTGAAGCCAATTCATTATTGGAACGTGAAGTTAGCAGGCGGGTGGTAGATGCGTGTTTGGCACCCGAGATGCGGAGAGAGACATTGCGGGAGGGCATTTTCGACGGTTCAGAGGGGGCAGCATACTGCTCGATACTGGGAGAAGACTATCAGCGGAGGTTCTTCAACCAAGAGAAATGAGCTGGCGACTTGTATCATGAAAAGGATTAGATGTATGAATGGAAAGCAAGGGGTAATGGAACATACACGCTCCGCTCAAACTCCAGCGCACCCTGCCGAAACTGCTTCCGGATGTCAGGCACATTGCTTTTCGCAACGTTATTTCCACGAACGCCGGACAGGCGGTAATCGTTTCCCAGCCAGCGCTGTTTCAAGGCATGTTCAAAGCCGCTCTGCAACACGGAATTTTCCGCAAGCTCACACATGTCCACGGCGCTAAGCTTGTAGATCTGTGCTGCAACAGAGTACTCCTCGATAAGGGGCTCTTTAGTGAAAGCGAATTGTAGCGGGTCATCGGTCGACAAAGAGACGTTCAGGCCACGGCTAAAGTATCTTGGAAAGGGGTTTCGTTCATATGTCAGGAAAAGAGCATTGTTGCTCAAGGGTGACATTGCGATGCCAATCTGATCGAGGTAGAAGATGTACTGATAGCAAGGCATTTTCCTCAACGTGATTCCATGACTAATACTGTGGCAGCAGAGTACAGCGGCTGCCAAGTGATCGGGGTCTCCTGCTTCACCGCAGTGTGGCCGAAGCACGAAAGTACTAAATCCTCGACGCTTTCGCCAGATGTTAAGAGACGCCATATTTGCAAAGAGATAGTATATCCAATGTGTATATGGCGGGTTCTGGAACGTGTCCCATTCCCTGGCGGTGGGATACTTTCGATAAAAGCGGCGTTCCTGCTTGCTTTCGTCGTCGACTGTGTCGAAACCGATAACTCGCTGTAAGAACACGTGCAATTCCGGATGACTAGAGGGCTTCTGGGTGGCTTCGAACAATGGCTGGAAGATGTTGATGAGCAATTGCTCGAAGTTCTCTATGGTTTTGTTGTGCTTCCAAGGTAAATAGAGTCGCGGTATCTGTACCAACCACCGGACATTATGGGAGAACAGCTTGTTGTTTACCACCCACCTTGCTAGCTTGTCCCACTCATCGAGTGCTCTACCATAGACCGATACACGCCACTCCACATATTGATATTTGCTGGACTCCAAATCCGAGATAACCTCGCGCGTGACCTCGGCGAGGAACTTGCCTTCGGTGTAATTGTCTGTCTTCAAGAAGATCTCACGTAGCCTGGATTCCCCAATTGGGTTGTATTTGAGGTTGAATTTATCGAACCGGTGGAAGGAGTCGGTATGAGCGTGCATATCAAGCGTATCGATGCTCAAGTCATAGGCTGTCAAATTGATGCTTTCGAATACCTCATTCAAGGCCAAAGTGGTTCCGTCACGGTACATCACGATTTCGTCGGGCGACTTCTTCATCTTACTTTTGATGTACCTCAGAAGGTGTTTTTGGTTCATACAAGCCGAATGATGAACATGTGTGTCGACTTTCCTCACGTTATAGAAGTCCCTATGAGGCACAGTCTTGCAGTCGACAGTCTCCTGATAATTATGCTCCAGCTTGTAAAGATTGTATTTGCCATCTAGAATATCAAGTTGTCTGTAGGCATAACTCTTGCTAGGCCCATCCGCAGCCCAGTCCTCGAAGCTGACTAGGTCCTTATAATAACGGCGCAGACTTGGCACGCGTGCGATAGGTTGATCAGTGTCCATTGATTCGAGAGAGCCGTAAACCTGATATACACTTGTCTGATCAAGCTTGAACCTCGTCTGCTCATCTTCGCCGGGCAGTGGAAGAAGCTCCGCCATATCGAAATCCTCCCCAATATCATGACCTGCTTTCCTGCGCTTCTTGGTAGGCGAGATGGGTGGCTCGTCCAGATTTGAGACTTTACTATTCTCGAGACTATTCGTACCGGAAGATGGAGGTATCGGACGATTGTTTTCTTCGTCCCACACCGGCTTAGGAGGCGGCGGGTACATCTCCCAATTGGTTTGGTGCCTTGGATCATCCTCTGCCCGCTGTAGAGACAGCTCCAGGTACTTCCGTCGTGTATCTAGGACCCTTTTAATCCTAGTACAAATCTCTTTGAGCTCTGGCACGATGTGTGAGCCTGCGAGGGCGAATCCTACCCCTTCGTTCGGATCTGACCCTTGAGTATGCTGCTCCAGACCCTCTGGTGGAAATGTTTGGCCATCAGAAGCTCCAAGTCCTGAAGCAGGAGCACCATCTGTATCGGGTTCCTCTAGCTTTTCAAGAGCTGCAACCATACCTGATGTCCGGTCTTTCTGCCTGATGCCATAGCTTCTGCCACCTGTTCGGGATGCATTACTGACCGAACGACTCAGGCTACCGTATCCGACATCTCTGACTGAAGAGAACGTCCTTGCTCGGCTCGACGAGGCTGGGCTGTCGCTGTCATGTGGCTTGTGTTCCAGCTGATGTCGCTGGTAGAACATCTTAGACTCGGCATTGCTGATAAGCTTTTCGGAAGCGTAATCATAGTATGCGGACTTTAACTGATCGTCCGGAGGGGGCAAATCGTCTTGATCGTCGTGTAGAGACGTACTCTCACCACTGACTTCATCCGACACCGCTCTTTCATCCTGCAGATTTCCTGCTAGTGGAACCGATCGGGACCCACATTCTGAGCCCGACATCCTACAAGGGACTGCACAATGACAAAACGTATGTGCTGGGCGATGCTGTTGCACGGCTCTGGGGAGGAGAATCCTTCTTACATATTAGCACTGCATGTTACCGGGGACGAAAAGCTTTGCGCGAACGTGACAGAAATGTGTGTGACTGCACATACCTGCAAGGACCAGAAAAACGTCCACTGGGGGGCTCATAAGGGACGGGAGACATGCATGTGAACAACCCTGAAATAACCCTCGACTGATAGTTGGTGAACCTTAATTTTGGTTGATCGTTGTTACGGAAGAAAGAGGAATCAGCCCGAGTTGCGTCTCCCTATAGCTTCAAATAATCACAAGGCTTGTTGTTTGAACGTTGTCGCGGTGTGTGTTTTGCACATTCTTCGTTATTTGCGGGTGAATACGGTACTATGAAGCTTCGATAAATGATACAGAATGTGATGGGATAAGTAAAGAGGCAATTATTCTAGCCCGTTCAAAACATAATGTACAACGCAATCAGCCCAAAGCTGGACATGAACGGGAAGAGAGGACGGGCTCCGATACCACATCCGTATTCTATCCAGGCTTTACAGATAAAAGTACACGCTATGCTGTCTGCTATATTACCGTGCAATCGGAAGCATAGGCTGAGCAGAAACCGAAGTAACCCTGACGCACGCCAGCGATCCTTTGGAACCCAAGTCAGATCCTATGCATACAAGTGGAACCTCTCTGAGTCTCATAGGCTTCACTTACTTGCACTTGTGTCAGAAGAAGTACCGCCGTCAATCGGGGACTATCTAATTGAAGAATGTCTTAAGTCCAACAATCTGTGTTTCAGGGGAGTTTGCATGCAACAGCCACTGGGAAGCGCTCCTTTTTAGAAGTAAGACACAAACTGAGATATCATCTGGGTATGATGTTTGCTTAGAGAGAAGCGGAGATTGTGTTTGTGGTAAGAGAGCTATACCATGGATCCTCCTTTGCGCTTACTCTGTAAGAGACGAGTTGTGCGAGACAAAGAACGGGTGAAGAATGATCAAGAAACACCGGACAACAACACAACGCTGTTGTCGTTGAGAAATTGCCCACGATACCGTCGGCAGTGGATGCTGTCGCAGCTTACCCTAATATCGGTAATCTTGAGTATACACCTGGGGGCCGCGATATGGCTCTGTGTGGTAGCCCGCAGGCTCGGTACGGTACATCTGCCCATTGTGTTCGTATATGTGCTGGCCCCCGTAGCTTTGCTCAAGGCGGACGTAGCCTTGCGGCGTTGACGGCTCCTGAGCGGGTTGGGCTAGGACGTAACGACCAGGCTCTGATGGCCCATGCTCCCCGTATCGTACCGGGACGTACTCGACACGCCGCCCATAGCGATCCTCGGTGGGCATCCTATCCTCTACGTATTGGTAGCGAGCCTGTGTAGGGTATTCGTCACGTATGATTCTTTGAAATTGGGGCTCTTGGCGCATAGGTGGGGTCATAACACGGTACACAGGTTCTTGATGCCGATCATCCCTCGGGCTTCTTGCGCGATAGTAACCCCTCTCAGTTGGCGATGTCTGTGGAGATCTCGAACGACTGCGGTAATATGGATCGCGTGGTTGATGATATGAGCTCGCACGTTCTCCTTGGTGACCAACATCAGTCATCACATACTGTGGTTCGGCGATGCTCTGGCGCGGAGGTCCATAGCCGTCGTATGGCTGAGGGGACGGTGCTGTCGTACTTCCTACAGGACTGATTTGAACGTGGGACGGTGGCTGATATTCGTCATCACGACGGGATCTTGATACGGCTCTCTGAGAAGTCGCGAGATCATCAACGGCCCTTGAGATGCTTTGAGCCGCACGTATTGAGTCAAGCGTCGGTCTATTGTCTGGTAGCTGTCCGGCCGTGTTACTGTCATCTTTCCATCTTTCAAGCTTTGCAACAACATCGAACGCCTTCTGTCGATCTTGATCAGCAACCTCATCTCGCCAAGCCGATGTTGACCGCTGGAAATTCTCTGGTGGATGGGAGCCAGATTGATAGGATCGTGAAACGGGAATATTATCAAGGAATTGATCGGCGGCTTCGGAAGGTGACGCGCTACGGACGTTGGCGGGCTTGATCGATACACTATCTCTTATGCCTCCAACGTGCCTTGTTCTCCCGTTTACAGACTGATTGTTCTCATTGTAAGCGTACCCATTGAGAGTGCGGTTCCGTTGCTGCTCAGGAATGTTCGTATGGTTTTCTACAAAGCGGCCTCCGAATGTTGTACGAAAAGGATGATCGATATACTGAGGGTCTTGTCGAACGTATTCTATTTTCTGATCGACGTTGTCGGATCTCGAAGTTATCGGACTGGGGTCAAGGCCGTATTGTACATGCGAGGCAGTCTTAGGAGACTGATGCTGACGATCCTCCCACCGGCCAATGGAGCTAATTTCCGGCTTGATCATCTTGCCCACGAATGCGGGCCTATGCGGGTCGTATTCGTCTTCGCCTGGGGGCTCAGATGGAGCACGGGGAGACGGTGCCTTTGTAGCAGCAAGTGACGAATTGAGATGGCGAGCATGATCCTGACTCTCGGTCTTCAGTGAGGACTGATTGGCTGACACACGAGAAGTGGCTTTCTGCAACGAGTAATCGTTCTTGTATGCAGGCACAGGACCTGTGTTTCCCCCCTTCAATAGGCGTGGCAGAGGGGTTGGGAAGGCTTCTGGGAAAACACTTGCGACCAATCCTAGTTTATTGTCGTCCATTCCAGGAGCATTGAGTAAATTAACGATGAGCGAAAAATCAGGCAACTCAATCATGTCACGCTTCCAGTCTGGTTTCAAGGGATCGGGCGCGGTAGCCGGCTCTCTCACAGCATATGCATCGTCGACGTGTGCTGATCGAAAATGATTCAGCAAATGAGGTAGGGTATAGAGCCTTCGGTCAGCGATAGGTGGCTGTGCGGAGTGTTGCTGATTCAATCCAGGGCCAGAGCCGGCCGTAACACACGTCTTACAAGCGAGTCCGTTTAGACTCCGCACTGGCCTCATCTTGGCATGATTATCGAGTCCATCGATGAACATGGCCAAGCTCGGCTCGTTGGTGAACGTCACGGCAAATCGTGAGGCGACCTGATGAATGACCACGTAAATTCGAACGCTTTGAGGGATGTCTTTGATGCCTGAAGTTCCAAACCAGACTTCACGAGCTTGCTTGGCTAACTCGTCCAACTGCTTTTGATATACGTCAGGGGCGAGACCCGAGGGATGCACTGGAGCAGGTCTTGGGGGGTACGCGATTGGCTGGGGAGCCACTGCACCTGGGACGTAATAATGGCCGGTGGGATCGGAACCATAAGCGCCCGGTTGAGGGTATTCTTGGCTCTGAGCGAACGTAGGATACTGGGTTTGACCATACGGAGTGCCGTAGGTAGGGCCAGCGGGTTGGCCGTACTGAGGAGGTGGATAGCTATTGTAGCTGTGGTTCGGAGTTGGGTATACGGGCTGTCCCTGGTAAGACACCCCTTGACCTTGCTCTGGCTGAGGCATCTGACCATAAGGCTGATAGGCCTGAGTGTGGGCATATGGATACATGCCGTTCTGAGGAGGCGCGGAATATTGTACAGGATAATTGTTAGGAGATGGCTGAACGCTATCGTATGCTTGTAGAGGTACCGATAGAGGTGCACTGTACTCTACTGGCTGACTGTATCCTCCATAGTACGGTGGTGCTTGCACGTCTCCGCTGGTAGGGGCTTGCATGGAGGGATTCACAGGCGTAGGGATTTTGTAGTAGGCAGCCTTGGCCGCACTTGGATTGGGGTTGAAGGGAGGATGCTCGGGCCACTCAGCGCGCCAATGGACCACTACGCTTCCCATGCTTAATGTGGTAGTGTGCTTCGCTGCAAAGTGTTGTACAACACCTTCGAATCCGTAGAACTTGAAGTTCCCGTCGCAGCCGTTGCAGAGGAATAGTTCTTTCTGATAATTCTCAGTCAGCGGTTTAACCTTTGTATCGAACAGCCACTTCATATTTTCTAGTATCAGTTTCCTGGTTGGCGGCTCGTTCGGCTGGTCGACTTTTACAGCTTCCCCTGCAGCTCGTGCGGCCTCATCTTCACGAGCTATGTCAGCGTAAAATCGTTCTCGAACAAAGATCAGCACGTCTGCAGCAAATTTCGGGCAAGTGTCTTTGGAGACGCTGTCGCCATTAGACCAGTTTTCAGAAATGATCTCATCAGCCAGTGCGCCGATCTTATTACGAACAGGTGCTTGAACGGTATCCCACTCCCGATCAAGAGCTTCCTTGGTTTCTTTGAGCTGCGCTTCCTGTTGACGTCGTTGTTTGTACTCTTCTTGCAGTAATTCATCCTGTCGAATTTTCTCCGCTTCCTTCTTCTCAGCATACGGGCGCTGAGCAAGTAGTCGAGGCTTTAGGACTTCCCAAGCATGGTCCGTCAATGGCTGGGATATCTGAATTGCAGCCTGGAATGACTCCATGTGGTTCAGGATGTTTGAAATGAGCGGTGGATCCAAATCCTCGCAGCGACGTTCAATCTCCGCTTTGCGCATAGCCTTTGCTTCGTTAACGTCGCGAATATTGCGTTCCGGCCGGGGCTGCGGATAAGGATTCATAGGCCGCTGAGGGAAACCATCATTGAATGGCACAGGGGCGGACCAGGGAGGCTGAAGGTTAACTAAAAACAGATTTGAGCTTCGGATTGGTTGTTTGTAACCACGATGTAGACTTACGCGTTGCGCTCGTCACGGAATATGTAGGATCCGGTGGGGCAGACGGTACAGAAGTCCCATATTCACCATTAGGCCTAGCGGATACTGAACCCAGCTGTGGTGTTGACCGGTCCGGATGCACCTCACCTTTGAAGAGATGGCCATTGACGCTACTTTTGGAAGCTACGCCATCGACTAATGCCTTGGGCGGAGGCCGCAAATTGATCTTTTTCAGGCCACCTTTGAATTCCCATTGTTCCCAACGGGTGGCATCATCTATGCGCGCCTTACCTTCCGTGGGTAGCCCTTTGGACCATTCTTCCGCGGAAGCGGCGCCTAGGCTTCTTGCTTCGTTCAAGCGCTTTTTGATATCTTCAATATGCGGCTTGTAATAGTGTTTCTCCATCTTCAAAGGAGGAAGATGAGCCATGCCTTGCAGAGCAGCATTTGAAACGAAGTGATTGGTCGCAGTCACGAACGCGAAAGGCAACGCAGATAGTAAGAAGTATGGGCAATCTGGTGAAACAAACAGGGCCGATTCCTAGCCAGAAGTTAGCGAGAAACAGTGAACCTACAAATCCTTCAGATCATCTCAAAGAGCACCTTTTCAGAACATTTGTGGAGACAAGGTCCGCAAGAACGAACACCAAACGGCCAGATAACCCGTACCCCTTTATCGCCGGGGCCCGATTCCAATGGACTCTCTGAGCTAGTGGCGAAGTTCTGGACTTTGGCATCTCCACAGATCTGGCATTGACGGCCACGGAGCAGTCTCATTCTTTCCAGCTCGCTCAAACCCAGCGTTGGCCTCGGCAAACCTGGAGCGAATCGCTTTCGGGACGCAGCCCAAACTTCGTCGGCACTTACAGGTCGGACCGCATGTCGGCTGTCCATGTCACGGCAGGCCGGTTCATTCGTGGCTGATGTAAGGTAGACGTAGAACGCACGATTGACACGCAACAAACGCCCAAGAAAAACCAGAGGAACGAAGGAGAAGATGTGTTGCCAGATCTCAACGGGAAGACCAGGTGGCTGAGCATTGCTTATTCCATTCAATACTGGAGTTACCTGATTTTCCGTTTTGGGACGTTTGATCCGTAATGAATCGCTATCAGCGAGCTCGTCCCTATTGGGCGTGGACCGCTGAACAACATTCACATCGAATGTCTGCCGCGAATTGTGGGCATCCTGTGACCTTTGCGGATAAGACGGGTGTCTCTGATTATGTGGCAAAGTCTCTTCCAGGTCTTCGCGCTTGCGCTTTTGGGGTGCCATATTGGCCTGATCCTTTGAGGCCACTCGACTGGGTGGGCTCTGGGTACCCCCATTCCCAATTGTCCAGTCCCCTATGGCTCCGTTTATGTGGGACTCTGGAAGCCCTATCACGTCCTCGCAAGAACCTTGTTTACAGGGTGTCTGTTCACCGGATAATCTGGATCCTTTCTCTGCCGACGAGTTGCCTACCAGCTGATGGGAACCATCTTCACCGGCGTGCTCGGAAGGCGAATAGAGGTCCGAAGACGAGGCGTTGCTATCTGGAGATGAAGACATTGCCGAGTCAAAATCTCATAGCTTTCAATCAGCTGGTCCCAACACCTGGCTTGCTATGTAGATTAGCGCGACAGTACGGTGTACTGCCTGAAATGTAAATCAGACAACGATTGTCGATAGAGAGCGCGCGGGTACTTTGAAAGCGTGCAGCAGAGAAAGTAGGAATCAAAGCATGAACAGGAAGTCCCGAGGGTCCAAAGGCTGGGTCTAGCAGGTAACCTCGACCGGTGTGCCAGGATAGGAAGTTTGGGGAAGAGGGAGAGATACGCAAGAAGAAGAGTGTCTTGTGAACGCTCTGTAGCAGGGTAGAACAGGAGACCTAGAGCATCTTCGGAGGGGCCAAGGAGGTCATATAGATGAGAGTGCGCAAGAAGGGTGAGAATGTGAGGCAACCAATTGTTGCAAGTCTCTTCGCCCTAATCTTCTTAGCGTACGGGCAGAATAGGGGACCGGCTACAGCCTTGGCAGTCGCTAGGCCGCGCCCGAGCTGACTGAACGCTGCCTTGCCTGCTGCTACCAGACAACATTTTTGCGTCTGAACAGGCATTTGATGGCACGCGAGGACCTTCCAAGTACTCCGCCAGACGTCCCTAAGATATCCGCTTTTGCAGGCTAGCTTTGCCCTACGTATACTGCCCACAATGGCCGCATTGAATATCTCCACCAACGGCCCTTCAATATCAAAGAGTTACCAGTCCATAGTCAACGCTCCACCAGCTTCTGGTGCTGCGGCGAAATCAGCGACATTTGGACAATGGGCTGTGTTTTCTGTCTCCGCCCCTCTCGCAAACGCATTCCAGCAAGGTTCGGGTGGGAAGGAAAGCGTTCTCAAAGTTCAAAGTACAGGCGGTCAGTAGCAGCTTGGCTCCTCTACGCTAGACCTTCGCTAAGAGGCTGCAGAGGGTGAACTGATAGATCTGATTGATGAGTTTTCCGACGGTCGAGTCCAATTCGCCCTTGTCAAGGTCAATGATCCAAACACGACGTTGCCCAAGTATGTTCTCATAGGATGGTGCGGTGAAGGGGTTCCAGAACGCACAAAAGGGTACTTTACCAGCCATCTAGCATCAGTCTCGAAGGTTTTACATGTGAGCAGCAACATTATCTTCGCTTGAGCAAAGAGAATTGCTGAATGCTCCCAAGGGTTATCATGTGCAAATTACCGCGCGCTCAGAACGAGACCTTACTCCGGAGTCGATTGTGCAAAAAGTGTCGGATGCTTCTGGTTCAAAGTACTCTGGTAGCTCTACACCTTCGAACAGTGGCCCACCTCCACCAGTCTCCTCGAAACCTGCCTTCAATCCAACACGAAGTAGTGGGGCTGCAGGAGGTTTCAACCCTCTAGCGTCCAGAAATCGTACAGGACCATCAAGAGACCAGAATGTCGACGAAGACGGATGGGGCCAGGATGCTCCTCAGGTTACGCGGACACAGCTCGAGAAGGTCCAATCCGCGTATCAGCCAACAAAAGTTAACATGAAAGAGTTGACCTCGCAAAAGCCGGAGCCATCGCGCTTCAATGGCAGTGGGAACAACCACCAAGAGAATGCTAGTGATGTTGTCAGAGGCGGATATCAGCCGGTTGGAAAGGTGGACATCTCTGCACTTCGAAGAGAAGCGCAAGGAAGTGGAAACACGAAGGATGATAGGCCAGAGACTGTTAAAGGAGCCTACGAGCCTGTAGGGAAGGTCGATATTGCGGCTCTTCGAGCACGGGCGCAAGCACCGGCTGGAAGTGCCGCGTCACCTCCTGGCAAGATGTCACCTTCCGCCACAGGAACGTCAACGCGGAGCAGTGAGCCTGAGGAACAGAGATCGTTACCCGATCGTTCTGCGCCTTTTCAAAGCTCCGAGCGACTTACAACTCTTCCGAAACCAAAGGTGGCCAACAGATTCGGTGCTGGTGCAAGCAATTTCACAGGCACAAAGGCTCCAACACCAGGCGGCTTTGGCCTTGAGTCAACGCAGAAACCTGCTGCTCCACCTGTGGGCATAAGCAAATCATTCGCAGATCATGGTGGGAAAACACCGGCTCAACAATGGGCGGAAAAGAAAGCTCGGGAGCGAGGCCTTAGTGGAGCGACCGAAAATCAGCCTGCCGCTTCTGGTGCACCCTCGCCGATGAAGAGCCAGACGTCGGGTGGCGGAGAGTGGAAGAGTGGATATACAGGCAAATCTTGGGCTCCAGTAGGGACCACAAGAACAGGCCCATCCGCCGGCAGCATGGAGCAACAGCGTACGGGCCCGCAAGAAGAATCTGAAGAGCAAGCATTGGTCTCTCCTGCTGGGGGCATCAGCTCCATCCGTGATCGCTTCAAGGGCGCACCACCAATGGGCGCCGCCAACGTCGGAGACAGTCGTGGTCCGCCAAGTCCTCCATCCCTCGACACCTCCAACAAACCAAACGCAAGCCGAGGTGTCCCCATCCCCGGCCTTCCTCAGAGACCTCAACAACCGCCCCAAGAAGAGGAGGAGGAGGAAGAACGAGAAGCCCCGCGCATGCCAACACCGCCTCCCCAACCGCCGCGGAGTCCGACCCCTCCAACTCCCCCTGCGGTATCCGGTTCCCCAATCCGCCTCGCCATGCCCGTCGGCCGCGGACAAGCACCCACCGAAATTGAAGACGCCCGAGAAGAGCAGTTCTCCCCTCCCCCAGCCATGCCCGCGCGCTCTCTCGCCGCGCAAGTCCCGCACGAGGACGACCTCACCGACGACACCCCGCACTACGACCCAGCCCGCGGCGCAGGCCAAGCCGCAGCCGTGGTCTCCTTTGGCGAAGAAGCCGCCGAGCGCGCCGAACCCCATGCACCCGCTCCCGACGGCGGCAAGCGCGCACTGGTACAGTACGACTACGAGAAAGCGGAGGACAACGAGCTGGAGCTGCATGAAGGCGAGTATGTCACTGACATCGACATGGTGGACGAGGATTGGTGGATGGGCCGCAATGCCCATGGCGAGACGGGGCTCTTCCCTGCTGCCTACGTCGAGCTTGCCGAAGAAGAGGAGCAGCATGGAGGTGCCGCACCGGCGCCGACGGCGGATATACCGCATGAGAGTGATTTGCAGGCGCCTGCGGGGGTAACGCAGGGGCATACGGCGACGGCACTGTATGACTATGAAGCCGCGGAGGGCAACGAGTTGACGTTCCCGGAGGATGCGAAGATCACCAATGTGGTATGTACACCCTTCTTAGAACCTCCAGAGCTTGTGCTAATGGTTCCAATAGGAGTTCCCGGACGAAGACTGGTGGAGTGGTGAGTACGACGGGCAGAGCGGGCTGTTCCCAGCGACTTATGTCAAATTGGACGAGTAAGCCGAGTGTTAAAAGAAACGTATCCCTAAGCTGTAGCTAGCAGGTCATCGGGAAAAAAAAAAGAGCAGGCTAAAATCAACGCGCTAATGGTCATATCCTTTGGGTGAGGACCCTTAGCTGAGGAGGCAGACAGCCAAAGCGTTGATTTAGAAGGACTATAGTTCAAAGCGAAGATTGAGTAACTTTCTCGCCATGGTAGAGTACACACCCATCCTTGCCTGCGCGTGGAATAGCGTCTTGTAAAGCCCATCACCACAACCCATCACCACAACCAGCACCGTCCCCTCTCCACCAGCTACTCACTCATCATCAAACCTTTCGCGCAGCAAGAACCCCATCCCGAACCTCCCGCACTATTCCCCTCCTAGTATACACAAACACATCCATCCACCCATCTCCATCTGCGCCACGCTTTCCCACCCCCACATCACTGCTCCCCATCCTCACTATAGAAGAACTCCGCCCCCACAGCCCGCAAGCCATTCTCTCTAGCCCACTCCTGCACCCCCATCCCCTCCCCCCCATAGCCCCAATGCGGCCTCCCTTTCGGCTTTTGCAGTTCCCGGCTCGCTTTCCCCTCCTCCAGCGCCAGCAACACAAAAACATACCGATGATACCCCGTCTTTGGCGGGGGCGAAGGGGGGAGATACTCCATAATCTCCGTCAGATTCTGCTTCCCTCCGTTGCCCTTCGCTGCCGGCACAGAATGCGGGAAACCGGTCACGGCAGCCGAAGCGGAGGAATTGTTTAGCGTCAGGCCAGTGATGATCCAGTGACACATCTGCGCCTTGGTGGGCTCGGCGCGGGACGTGGCATCCGGGTCGGTGAGCACGAGCGTGTAGGTCGTATTTTTGGGGGTG
>JAABUS010004952.1_pt1 | contig 18294 bp, 16 predicted proteins | sample 5560161 | NCBI WGS metagenome assembly JAABUS01 (sample SAMN10711885, study PRJNA513376) | rock metagenome | isolation source: Antarctica rocks | place: Antarctica: Victoria Land, Trio Nunatak nord | collected 2016-01-04 | reverse complement strand
TTGGCTTGCAGGTTCGGAGGCAGGCGAACGCTCTGGCCCGCGGTCTCCCGTAGGTTGATGGCTTAGCAACGATCAGCGGATGCTCACCGAGAGGGCGGCGACGGGTGGCGCTGACGCGTTTTACGTCGGGACGAAAGGATTGATTCCATGTCGTCTGAGCGGTCGGTTCAGGAGTTCACGCGCCAGGCGGCGTCGTTTGAGGCGGCCGGCTCGCACTTCGCCGATCTCGGGGTGCTGGACTGGATCGCCGGACATGTGACGGTCCGCTCCGGCGACCGGATCCTTGACGTGGCCGGTGGCACGGGGCAGCTCGGACGCCATCTCGCGCGAAGCGGCTGGCTTTGCGTGGTGGCTGACATCACGCCAGCGATGCTCGAGCAGGGCGCGCAGGCGGTCCGTGAGCAGGCTCGCAACGACGTGGTATTCGTCCGCGCGGACGCCACCGACCTGCCGTTCCCCGACGCGCAGTACGAGGTCATCGTCAGCCGCTTCGCGCTGCACCACCTCGCCGACATCGGCGCGGTCCTGGACGAGATGTGGCGCGTCTTGGCGCCGGGCGGGTCGGTGACGCTGATCGACCTGCTGGTCGAGACCGGGCTGGTCGGCGAGCGGGCCGACGAGCTTGAGCGCCTGCGCGATCCCAGCCACATACGCTGCCCGCGCCCGACAGAGCTCGCCGCGCTCCTTGCGGACCGAGGCCTGCGAGTAGTCGGCGAGGCGGCTCGCGACGAACGCCTCGAGGCCGAGCCGTGGCTTGACCGCGCCCACCCTGCCCCGGAGGCTCACGACACCGTCCTCGGTGCGCTGCGTGCTGAGGCCGCGGGCGGCGCGCCGACCGGCCTTCGCGCCGTCCACAACGACGGGACACTGACGATCACCCACCGCTACCACCTGATCCACGCGAGCCAAAACTGACCCCCACAGCCGTCCCGGAGACGGATCGTCATACGTAGCGGGGACGCTTCGATGGCGCCGCTGTCGACTGTCTGCTTCAGGACCGCCTCGGGCTCGTTTACGACCAACAGAATCCGGCTCGTCGCGCCGCCGATCGACCGCATAGAACGCTAGGGACGGCCGTACCTGCTGGCCCTCGACGGAGAAGAAAGGGGTCCACCGCGTCCTGCGCGCGTTTCTCGCCGACCGCGACCTCGCGCTCGCCCTGAGCGGCCACGCCTCGGTGGACGAGGTCGGGCCCGAGGCGCTCGTCGCCCTGGACTAGGAGACCACCTCCTGGGCCTCCGTGGCCACGAACGGCCGGGGGCTGACCTCGTGGTCCTCGCGGATCAGGTCCGAGTGCATCTGGTCGAGCTCGAGCAGCAGCAGCGCCTCGAAGAGCCAGGAGCGCCCCTGGCCGGCGCGGCCGCGGGCCACGGCAGCCTCGAGTTCGCGGAGGTCGTGCGCGACGTCCGCGAGCGCGAGGCGCGAACCCGTCCCGTGCTCGCGGATGGGGGTCGCGAGCCGGGCGAGCAGGCCCCCGTACGTCTTCCGGAAGGCCTGGTCGAGCCCGGCCGAGGCATCGTCGCCCCCGGCCGCAGCCGCGAGCGTTCGGACGATGGCTCGCATCGCCGTGGCGATCCGCTCGAGACCCTCCAGGACCTCATGCTCGCGCCGCTCCATGGGCCGCCGGCCGCGCCGCCGCGAGCGCGGGTTGAAGCGCATGGAGTCCGTCGCCGCCCCCACGGCGCCGCGGGCCTGTTGCGTGGCCTGCTCGAGCTCGTCGTCGCGACCCGCCCACCAGGGGTCGGCCGGCGGCCAGTCCTGGGCAAGGTCCGCGGCCATCGCGTCGGCGACGTCGGCGAGGTCGGTGCGCAGCCAGTCGAGCAAGCGGCCGGCCGGGCGCAACCGGGTCCGCGGGAGGACAGTGACGTTGACGAGGACCCCCACGCCGAGCCCGAGCGCGGCCTCGGGCAGGCGCTCGCTCAGGTACGAGGCCGGCGAGCTGCCCCCGACGAGGAGCACGAGGAGGGCCCAGAAGGCGATGTTGCTCCCGTTGCGGCCGAACGGCCGCGCGGCGCCGAGCAGGACGCCAACCCCTACGACGAGCAAGATCCCAAGGAGGCTCGTCCCCGCCCACGCATCGGCCCCCATCGCGAGCAGGACGCCGGCGACGACGCTCGCGGCGTAGAACAGCGTCTCACGCAGGGACCGCGCGATCGTCGGGTGGATCGCCACCAGAGCAGTGATCGGCGCGAAGTAGACCACGGGCGCCGGCCCGATCAGGCGGCCGAGCTCCCACGCGACGCTCGTGGCCACAACCGCCTTCAGAGCGGCGTGGAGCTGATCCCGTGCCAGCCGGGCGCGCCACCCGTCGCGGGGCAGAACGCGTTCGCGCGCGGCGTCGACCGCCCGCCTCTCCATGGCCATCGGGGCGAGCGTGCCCGTTCGGGGCGCCGCGCACGCCTCGCGCCTCGGCGACGGGAGAGGGTCACCCGCTCGCGGTGGCACCCCGTTCCAGAGGGTGGGCCCGACGAACGTCGCGCCCCGCTCGGACACCTCTCCCCCGGGCAGCGCGTAGTTCAGCGCCCGGCCCCCGACCCGGTTACGCGCCTCGAGGACGATGACGCTCCTGCCCGCCCGCACGAGCGCCCGCGCCGCGGTGAGCCCGGCGAACCCGACGACCTCGGCGCCACCGACGCCCGAGCTCACGGCTCCAGGTTCCACCCCGCCAGGCCGGGCGTCTCGCGCTCCCAGCCCAGGACGCCGTAACGGCCCGTGGCGAAGAGCAGGTGGCGGCCCTCGACGGGCGGGAGCTCGAGCCAGCGGGCGGCCAGGACCCGCAGCAGATGGCCGTGGGCGAACACCGCCACGTCGCCCTCGGCGCGGTGCAGCTCCGCGACCACGGGATCCACCCGCCGCCCGACGTCGTCGACGGACTCGCCGCCTGGGCACCCGCCGTTCCAGATCGTCCACCCCGGGCGCTGCTCGCGGACCTCCGGGGTGGTGAGCCCCTCGTACTCGCCGTAGTCCCACTCGAGAAGCTCGCCGCGCAGCTCGGCGCGGTCCTCGTACCCCACCAGCGCGCACGTCTCCCGCGCGCGGCCGAGCGGGGAGCACAGCACCCGGGCGAGCTCCCGCGCCGCGAGCACCGGGCGCAGGCGCACGCCGTCGCGCCGGCCCGCGTCGGTGAGCGGGATCTCCGTGCGGCCGGTGTGCCGGTTCGCCCGGCTCCACTCCGTCTCGCCGTGGCGGACGAGGACGACCTCAGCCATGCGCACCTCCTTGCTCGAGCTCCAGGGCGGCGAGCAGCGCGGCGCCGCGCACGCCCGCGTCGTCGTGGCGGGCGAGCCGGATCGTCGTCTCCTCCCCCACCCCGGGCAGCACGTACTCCCGCGCGACCCGCGCCGCCGGCTCGAGCAGGACGTCCCCCGCCGCCGCCAGCCCACCGCCGATCACGACCTCCTCGGGGTCGAACGTGTTGATGGCGTTGGCGATCCCGATGCCCAAACGCTCGCCGAGCAGCCGCACGAGCGCCGCGGCCTCGCCGTCGCCGGCCAGCGCGCGGTGGACCACCTCCCGTCCCGAGAGCCCGAGTTGCCCGTGCGCGAGTCGATCGAGGACCTTCCCCGCCGCGAGGGACTCGAGCGAGCCGGGCTGGGGAGGGTGCTCGGCCGGCGGCGGCACGCCCTCTTCGAGCCCGAGCCCGACGAGCATGTGGCCGAGCTCCCCGGCCGCGCCCGTGCGCCCGCGGAACACCCGGCCGCCGATCACGAGCCCGCCCCCCACCCCGGTGCCCACGGTGAACATGACGAGGTCGCGCACCGTGAAGCGCGTGCCGTCGTGTGCCTCGGCGAGGGCCGCGACCGTCGCGTCGTTGTCCACGAAGACCGGCAGATCGAGGCGCTCCTCGAGCTCGTGGCGCAGCGGCACGTCTCGCAACGGGATGTTGACCGAGGACTTCACGCGTCCCGACGTCCACTCGATGACCGAGGGCACGCCGAGGCCGACCCCCCCGATCCCCGGTCCGCGGGCGGCGCCGATCATCTCCACGAGCTGGGCGAGCAGGCCGTCCGCGCCGGCGTCGGTGCGGGTCGCCTGCTCGTCGCCGAGGACGAACACGTCGTCCTCGATCCAGCCCGCGGCGATCTTCGTGCCGCCGACGTCGAGCCCGACGACGCGCCCGCTCACAGGCGCGAGGCGGCGGCCGCGTCGCAGACCACGGTGAGCCGCTCCTCGGCGCGCTCGGCGACGAGCGACGCCGGCGTCTCCGGGCCGGGCGGGCCCGCCTGCTCGTCGAACGCCCGGCGCATCGCGTCGGCCTTCTCCTCCCCGGTCACGAGGAAGACGACGGCCCGGGCGGCGCTCAGCGCGGGCAGCGTGAGGGTGACCCGCGGGACGAACGGCTCGAGGCCCGCCTCCTCGACACCGACCACCCAGCGCTCACGCTCGTCCAGGGCGTCCGAGCCCGGAAACAGCGACGCGCAGTGACCGTCGGGGCCGATACCCAGCAGGAGGAGGTCGAAGGCGGGCGGGTCGTCGCCGAAGACCTCGCGCAGCTCGCGCTCGTAGGCCTCGGCCGCCTCGTGCGGGCCGCGCTCGCCCTCCATCCGCCGGACGTCGGGGGGCGGATCCAGCCGGGAGAGCAGCGTCTCGTCGGCCAGCGCGAAGTTCGACCGCGGGTCCTTGGGCGCCACGCAGCGCTCGTCGCCGAACCACACGCGCGTCCGGCGCCAGTCCGCGAGGTGCGAGGCGGCGGTCCGACCGTAGGCGTCGGCGGGGGTCGAGCCGCCGGTGAGCACCACGTCCCCCCCGCCGTGAGCGGCGGCGGCGAGGATCTGCGCCACCTCCCCCGCCGGGTCCTCGACGACCTGAAGGCGTCCCCTCACCGGGCGGTCTCCGCGCGAGCCGGACCAGGAGTCAGAGCCCGGTCGGTCATCCCAGCAGGGCCCGCGCGCCCCGGACGGCGGGCCTGTACGTCGGGTCGCGCAGCAGCGCCTGGCGCACTCCCTCCCCGAGGATGCCACCCTCGCCGCGCGAGGCGCCGAGCGCGCGCCACGAGCGCTCCGCGCCCTGGCGATCGCGGCGCTTGGCCACGAGCCCGCCCGGTCCGCGGTCGAGGGACAGCGTCTCCCCCTGGGCGGTCTCCACCGTCACGCCGGCCAGCCCGGGAACGGGCATCGTGCGATCCGGCTCCAGCGCGAGCTTCACCTCGCCCTTGCGCGCGCGGGCCCGCCCGCGCCGGCCGCTCGCGCCCGCGACCATCGCCGCGGGCTGCCAGCCCAGCCGCGACGCGAGCCAGCCCAGCAGCAGGAGCGCGCTCACCTCGGAGTCCGGGCGATGGCGCACCGTCACCGAGGCCAGCGAGCCGAGCATGGCCCGGCCCGCGGGAGGGTCGAAGTTCGCCGCGATCCGCTCCCGCCACGGCGTAGAGCGCAGCCACGCGAGGTCGACGACGTAGGCGCGCTCGGCCAGCTCGGTGACACGGGCGAGCGCCGTCGCCGCGTCGGCCTCGTCGACCGAGTCAAGCAGGACGACGTCCGCGAGCCCGAGCAGGGCGTCGACGGCCGCGGCATGCCCGTGGGGCGCCCAGACCATCGTGAGCACGTCGGTGACGAGGACGGGGTCGACGATCGTGGCCAGGCGCGCCACGTGCTGCTCGCCCATGTCGATCTCGACGAGCTCGCGGCAGAGGGCCACGCCCGCGCCCTCCGGGACGTCACAGGCGAGCGTCGCCCACGCGTCCAGGTCCTCCTTGCGGTGCTCCACCGCACACATGATCGTGCGCGAGGGGTGATAGCGCCCCACCCGCTCGAGCCGGTTGGCGATCTCGCCCTTCCATTCGCGGTCCACGACCACGACGAGGTTGAGCACCCGGGCCTGGGCCAGACCCCGCTCCTCGAGCGCGCGCTGGATCTCCAGCTCCCGCAGCGCCGCCTCGATCTCGGCGGGATGGACGTGCTCGGAGGACCAGACCCCCGAGCTCCCGGCCGCTACAGGGGCCTCCACTCCGTCCCCTCCTCGAGCAGCCGGTCGGCGTCCGGCGGCCCCGACGTTCCCGCCGCGTAGGTCTCCACCGGCTCACCGCCGTCCGCCCAGCGCTTCAGCACCGGGTCGATGATGCTCCACGACGCCTCGACCTCGTCGTCGCGGGTGAACAGCGTCGCGTCACCCTTCATCGCGTCGAGGATCAGCCGCTCGTAGGCCTCCGGCGACTGGGAGAGGAACGTCGTCCCGTAGGAGAACTCCATGTTCACCGGGCGGATGCGCATGCGCGGCCCGGGGATCTTCGCCCCGAGCGAGAGCGCCACGCCCTCGTTGGGCTGGATCGTGAACACCAGCTCGTTCGGCCGGGGCCCGATCGTCCCGTCCTGCTGGAAGGCCATGTGCGGGACGGGCTTGAGCCGCACGGCGATCTCCGTGACCTTGCGCGCCAGGCGCTTGCCCGTACGCAGGTAGAACGGCACCCCCGCCCACCGCCAGTTGTCGACCTGGAGGCGCAGGGCCGCGTAGGTCTCCGTGCGCGAGTCCTCCGGAACGCCCTCCTCCTCGAGGTAGCCCGGCACCTCGTCCCCCCCCACGACGCCCGACTCGTAGCGCGCGTGGAGGGCGATCGCGTCGACCTCCTCCGGCGTCGGCGGCCGGATGGCCTGGAGGACCTTCACCTTCTCGTTGCGGACCTGATTGGCCTGGAAGGAGACCGGCGGCTCCATGCACACGAAGGCGAGCATCTGGAGCATGTGGTTCTGCACGAGGTCGCGCAGCGCGCCCGCGGAGTCGTAGTACTCCGCCCGTGTCCCGATGCCGAGGTCCTCGGCGGCGGTGATCTGCACGTGGTCGATGTAGTTGCGGTTCCATACCGGCTCGAAGATCCCGTTCGCGAAGCGGAAGGCGGTCATGTTCTGGACCGTCTCCTTGCCGAGGTAGTGGTCGATGCGGAAGACCTGGTCCTCGGCGAAGACGCCCAGCACGCGGCGGTTGAGCTCCCGGGCGGACTCGAGGTCGTTCCCGAAGGGCTTCTCGATGACGATCCGGACCTTGGCGTGCTCGTGGTGGTCGAGCCCGTGCCGGCCGAGCGCCTCGGAGATCACCGGGAAGAAGCCCGGCGCCGTGGAGAGGTAGAAGACCCGGTTGTAGGGCTCGTCGACCTCGGCGTCGAACTCCTCGAGGTGGCGCTTGAGGGCCTCGAAGTTGTCGGCGTCGTCGAAGGCGCCCGGGATGTAGAGCACGCGCTCGAGCAGGCCGTCGAGCACCTCCTCCTTGGGCTTCGTGCGCGAGTTCTTCATGATCGCCTCGCGGGCGAGCTCCCGGTACTCGTGGTGCTCGCGGTCGCGCCGCGAGAAGCCGATGAGGTTGAAGCGCTCGGGGAGCGACCCCTCGTGGGCGAGGTTGTAGAGCGCGGGCAGGAGCTTGCGCTGGGCCAGATCGCCCGTCGCCCCGAAGATCACGAGGGTCGTCGGGTGGACGGGGAGGCGCTCGAGGCCGGTGCTGAGCGGGTTGTCGGGGGTGGTGACGGCCACGTCAGCCGTCCGCGGTGCGCTCGACCGCGTGCCCGCCGAACTGCGCGCGCAGCGCGGCGTTGACCTTGGCCGCGAAGTCGCCGTGACCCTGCGTCTCGTAGCGGGCGAACAGCGACGAGGCGATCACCGGCATCGGCACCCGCTTGTCCACGGCGTCCTCCACGGTCCAGCGGCCCTCCCCCGAGTCGGCGACGACGGGCTCCAGGCCGGAGAGGTCGTTGTCCTCGGACTCGAACGCCCGCGCGGCGAGCTCACACAGCCACGAGCGCACCACGGAGGCGTTCATCCACAGGTGGGCGATCCGCGCGTTGTCGAGCTCGTACTCACAGGCGTCGAAGAGCCCGAAGCCCTCCGCGTAGGCCTGCATCAGCCCGTACTCCACCCCGTTGTGGACCATCTTCACGTAGTGGCCGGCACCGGTGGGGCCCATGTGGCCCCACCCCTTACCGTGCTCGGAGGTCTCGGGCGGGGCCAGCACGTCGAGGAAGGGCGCGAGGCGCTCCACCGCCGCGTCGGGCCCTCCGACCATCATGCAGTAGCCGACCTCGAGGCCCCACACGCCGCCCGAGGTGCCGACGTCGACGTAGTCGATGCCCTCCAGTGAGAGCTGCTCGGCGCGCGCCTTGTCGTCCGACCAGCGGGAGTTGCCGCCGTCGACGATCGTGTCGCCCTGCTCGAGCAGCGTGCCCAAGGTGTCGACGGTCTGCTGGGTGGCGGGGCCGGCGGGCACCATGACCCACACGATCCGGGGCGCCTCGAGCTTCGCCACGAGGTGCTCGAGCGAGGACGCGCCGTCCACGCCGTGCTCCGCGGCCTGGGCCCGGGCCTCCTGCGAGGGGTCGAAGGCGACGACGTCGTGGGCGGAGTCGCGCTTGATCCGCGCGACCATGCCGCCGCCCATCCGGCCCAGGCCGACGAAGCCGATCTGCGCCATCAGCCGCTCAGCTCCCCGGCCAGCTTCCGGATCGCCACGGCGGGCTCGCCGTGGAGTGAGATGCGCAGGACGGGCCGGTCGTGGGCCTCCAGCGCCCGCAGGTCGCCGAGCGCCTGGGCGGCCTCGAGGGTCTTGAAGCCGTACCGCGCGCCGGGAATCGGGATGTCGTCGCGTTCGTCGTGGACGAGCTGGACGAAGTGGCCCGTGGCCGGACCGCCCTTGTGGAGCTGCCCCGTGGAGTGCAGAAAGCGCGGGCCGTAGCCGAACGTCGTCGCCGCCTGCGTCTTCTCCATGATCGCCGCGCGCAGCTCGCCCGCCGCCGCATCGATCTCCTCGCTCGGCGCCAGCCAGCCATGGAGCGCGACGTAGCCCGGCGGCTCCACGGTCCCCAACAGCTCGCGCAGCTCGGCCGCGCCGCCCGTCGGAACGTCCTTGACCGACCCGGACTTGAGCACCTCGTTCGTGGCGTCCTTGGCCTCCCGCACGTTGGGCTGGTCGAACGGGTTGATCTCCAGCACCCAGCCGGCGACCGCCACCGCGAACTCCGCGAAGAAGAACAGCCGCCCGAGGTCGGGGACGCCCTGCACCGACAACGTGAGCGTGGGCTGTCCCGCGAGGCCGAGGGCCCGGATCTTCTGATCGAGCTCCGCGTCGGGCGCGTCGGTGTTGCGCAGGTAGGCGAAGACGCGGTCGTCACCGTAGTGCTCGGGATCGAGCAGCGGCTCGTCCGCCACGGGGAGGATCCCTGAGCCCTGCTTGCCCGTCGACTCGGCGACGAGCTGCTCGACCCACAGCCCGAAGGAGGCGATGGGCTCCGAGACGACGAAGGTGAGCTTGTCGCGGCCCCGGCGCGCGAGCTCCCCGAGCGCGAGCCCGAGCCACAGCCCCGAGTTGTGCGCGGTCGAGTCGTGGTGGGCGCAGTTCTGCTCGGCGACCTGCGCGGAGTGGAGCAGCCCGTCGACCGCGACCCCCATGAGCGCGGCGGGGACGAGCCCGAAGTAGGACAGGACGGAGTAGCGCCCGCCGATGTCCGGGTCGTTGCGCCACACGCGGTCGAAGCCGTGCTCGGCGGCGATGGCCTCGAGCGGCGAGCCGGGGTCGGTGATCGCGCAGAACCGCTCGCCCCTCTCCCCCACGAGCGCGAAGAAGTGCTTGAAGTGCGACAGGGTCTCGATCGTTCCCCCCGACTTCGAGGAGACGATGAAGAAGGCGTGTTCGAGGTCGAGGCGGCCCTCCACGTCGCGCACCGCGCCGGGGTCCGTGGAGTCCAGGACGTGGAGGGCCGGGGCGCCGTCGATGCGCGAGAACGAGCGCCGGATGACCTCGGGCCCGAGCGACGAGCCGCCCATGCCCAGCAGGACCACGTCCGTGATGCCCCGCCCGCGGACCTCCTCGGCCCAGCCCATGAGCTGGGGCAGGTCCTCGGTCATCGTGTCGGTGATCGTGAGCCAGCCCAAGCGGTTGCCGACCTCGGGCACGCCCGGGCCACCCCACAGCGACTCGTCCTTGGACCACACCCGGCGGGCGACGTCCTCGCTCTCGGCACGCTTGATCCGCTCCACGAGCCCGGACTCGAGGTCGTCGGGGATCGAGGAGTCGATGGTCAGCGGGCGCCCGACGACGACGGCCTCGCGCTGGGACTCCACCCCGGACAACAGCGAGTCGAAGGACTTCGCGAAGGTCTCGATGCCCTCGTCGAGCAGCTCCTCGGTGACGGTCTGGAGATCGATGCCGGCCCGCTCGAGCGCGTCGAGGACGTCGGTCGGGTCCTCCTCGGCGGTGGCCCCGGTCACCTCCGCCCGCTCGCCCGTGGCCAGCAGCGTCTTCATCGGCATCGTGTTCACCGTCTCGGGTGCCACGAGGCCGTCCACGTACATCGTGTCGGAGTAGTCCGGGTTCTTCACGCCGGTCGAGGCCCACAGGGGCCGCTGCACGGGCGCACCGGCCGCCTTGAGCTCGGCGAAGCGCTCGCCGTGGAAGATCTCGGAGAAGCGCCGGTAGGCCGCCCGCGCGTTGGCGAGGCCCGCCTTCCCGCGCAGGTCGGCGCGCTCGTCTGAGAGCAGCTTGTCGACCTTGGAGTCCACCCGCGAGACGAAGAACGACGCGACGGAGTGGATATCGAGATCCTTGCCCTCCGCATGGCGGCGCTCGAGGCCCGAGATGTAGGCCTCGGTGACGTTCGTGTAGGACGCGACGGAGAACAGCAACGTGACGTTGATGTTGATCCCCTCGTACGTCGCCTCCTCGATCGCCTCGAGCCCCTCGGAGGTGCCGGGGATCTTGATCATCACGTTGGGCCGGTCGACCTCGTTCCACAGCGCCCGCGCCTCCTCCAGCGTCCCCCTCGCGGTGTCGCGCGCCAGGCGCGGGTGGACCTCGAGCGAGACGTAGCCGTCGAGGTGCTCCGTCTCGTCGTAGACGGGCCGCAGGACGTCGGCCGCCAGCTGGATGTCCCTGACCGAGAGCCGGCGGAAGATCTCGCCCGCGTCGCAGCCCTCCTCGGCCAGCGCCTTCAGGTCCTCGTCGTAATCCTTGGAGCCGAGGATCGCCTTCTCGAAGATCGACGGGTTCGAGGTGACCCCGCGCAGCGAGAGCTCGTCGATGAGCCGCTGGAGCTCACCGCCCTCGACGAGCGAGCGGCGGATCTGGTCGAGCCAGGGACTCGTACCCGCCTCGGTGAGCGCCGCCAGGCGCTCGTTGACCTCGGGTCGCGTCGTGCTCACGCGAGCAGCTTCCTCGCCTGGGAGGCGATGTTCTCGGGCGTGAAGCCGAAGTGCTCGTACAGGTCCTTCTGGGGCGCCGAGGCGCCGAAGCCGTCGAGGCCCAGGGTCGCGCCCTGGTCACCGGTCCAGCGGTGCCATCCGATGGTCGCTCCCGCCTCCACCGACATGCGGGCCCGCACCCCGCTCGGAAGCACGGACTCGCGGTAGTCCGCGTCTGCGAGCTCGAAGCGGTCCAGGCACGGGGCCGAGACCACGCGCGTGGCGATCCCGTCCTGCTCGAGCAGGTCGGCGGCCTGCATGCACAGGTGGACCTCCGAGCCCGTCCCGATGAGGATGAGCCGCGGTTCGCCACCCTGCGCCTCGCGCAGGACGTAGGCCCCGCGCTCGACCGCGTCGGCCGGAACCCCATCCTGGACGGGGAGGTTCTGCCGCGAGAGGACCATGGCCACGGGCGTGTCGGTCTGCTGCACCGCGTGCTTCCAGGCCAGCGCGGTCTCGTTGGCGTCGGCGGGGCGGATCACGTCGAAGTTCGGGGTGGCGCGCAGGGCCCAGAGCTGCTCGACGGGCTGGTGGGTCGGCCCGTCCTCCCCGAGCCCGATCGAGTCGTGCGTGAACACGAAGACCGACGGGATCCGCGCCAGCGCGGCGAGGCGGAGGGGCGGCTTGCAGTAGTCGAGGAAGTTGAAGAACGTCGAGCCGAAGGCGCGGAAGCCCTGGACCACGAGCCCGTTGACCGCCGCCGCCATCGCGTGCTCGCGGATCCCGAAGTTGATGTTGCGCCCCGAGTAGTCCCCGGCGACGATCGCCGGCGAGTCCGGGATCACCGCGTTCGTGGAGGTGGAGAGGTCGGCCGCGCCGCCCACGACGTTCGGCACCTTCGACGCGACCCACTCGAGCGCCTTGGCCCCCGCCTTGCGCGTGGCGATCGGATCGTCGTCGGCCGACCACGTCGGCATGTCCTGCTCCCAGCCGTCGGGCAGCTCCTGGCGCATGGCCCGCTCCCACTCCGCCGCGAGGTCGGCGTGGTCGGCCTTCCACGCGTCGTAGCGCTTCTGCCACTCGGCCTCCAGCTCCTCCCCGCGGCCCACGGTCTCGCGGAAGTGCGCGAGCGCCTCGTCGGCGACGTAGAAGGGCTCCATGCTCGGGTAGCCGTAGGCCTCCTTGGCGCCGCGGATCTCCTCCTCCCCGAGCGGGTTGCCGTGGGCCTTGGCCGTGTCGTGCAGCGTCGGGGCCCCGATCCCGATGTGCGTGCGCAGGATGAGCAGGGAGGGGCGGTCGTCTTGCGCCTTGGCGCGGTTCAGCGCGGCCTCGAGGTCGTCGAGCTCGGTGGCCTCGGGCAGCTCGCCCAGGTCCTCGACGTGCCAGCCGTAGGCCTCGTAGCGCTTGCCCGTGTCCTCGGAGATGGACATGGAGGCCTCGCCGTCGAGCGTGATGTGGTTGCGGTCGTAGACCACGATGAGGCGCCCGAGGCCGAGGTGCCCGGCGAGCGAGCCCGCCTCGGACGAGACGCCCTCCTCCATGTCCCCGTCGGAGGCGATCACGAACGTGTGGTGGTCGACGATGTCGCCGTAGCGGGCGTTGAGCATCCGCTCGCCGAGCGCGAAGCCGACCGCGTTGGCGATCCCCTGGCCGAGCGGGCCGGTGGTGACCTCGATCCCCGGCGCGTGGTTGTACTCGGGGTGGCCCGGGGTCTTCGAGTCGAGCTGGCGGAAACCTTTCAGGTCCTCGAGCTCCATCCCGTACCCCGTGAGGTAGAGCATGGAGTACAGGAGCATCGACGCGTGACCCGCGGAGAGGATGAAGCGGTCGCGGTCCAGCCAGGTCGGGTTCGCCGGGTTGTGCTTCATCACGCGGGTGAAGAGCACGTAGGCCAGCGGGGCGAGTGCCATGGGCGTGCCCGGGTGGCCGGAGTTGGCCTTCTCGACCGCGTCCATGGAGAGGACGCGGATGGCGTCGACGCTCAGCTTGTCGAGGGCGGCGGTGTCGGTGGTGGTGCTCACGACGGACATCCTCGCACGTACCCGCGCCGCAGCGTCCGGCGCTTTGCGTGAAGAAGGGCCGCCACCCCCGGTCCAGGATGAGGCGGCGGCCCCGGACGCGACCCTAACGCCCGGCCGCGGCCGCGTCCAGAGCGCGGTTCACGAGCGCGTCGGCGTGCGCGTTCTGCGCCCGCGGGACCGAGCGGATCGACCAGGAGGAGAATGCGCGCAACGCCGTCGTGGCCTCCAGGAACAGGGGGCGCATGGCGGGATGCTTGACCTTGTAGAGGCCCTGGAGCTGCTTGGCGACGAGCTCGGAGTCGTTGACGACCTCGACCTCGTCGGCGCCGAGCGCGCGCGCCCGCTCGAGCCCGAGCAGCAGCGCCCGGTACTCCGCGACGTTGTTCGTGGCCTGCCCGATCGCCTCGGCGGCCTCCTCGAGGACGGTCCCGTCGGAGTCCGAGACGACGGCGCCGATCGCCGCGGGCCCGGGGTTCCCGCGCGCCCCGCCGTCGACGTGGACGACGACCCTCACTCCGCCGCGGCGCGCGGGATGGCACCCGCGGGCGGCCCGGCGGGTCGGGACCGGCGCTCGCCGCCGGCCGGGAGGCTTCCCCCGCTCTTGCGGCGGTCGACGATGACCTCGACGTGGGGATCGTCGGCGTAGTAGTCGTTCAGGCGGTCGAACAGCTCGGGCACGAGCTCCTCGGGGACGACGCAGTAGATCATGGTGCGCGGGCTCCTCTCTGCCTACAGACCGGGGGACGGCGAGAGCATGCCGTCGACGTCGGCCGAGGCGTTGCCCAGCCGCTCGGCCTCGTCGAGCTCGTCGAGCTCGTAGCCCTGGCCGTCCTGGTCGACCGCGGGCGGGTCGTCGGACAGGTCGATCGTGTAGCGGTACCAGCACAGCTCCCAGGAGGCGACGACGGAGACCCGGGCGGTTCCCTCGACGGGCCGGGCGGCGACCGTCGGGGCGCCCAGCGAGCGCGCGACGCCGGCCACCGTGCGCGTGTGCTCGGTCTGGCTGAACGCCTCGAGCGCGGCGGCGATGCGCTGGTCGGCGCGGGTGGGGACGGCGTGGACGTGGCGCGGCTCGCGCGGGAGGGCGGGCGCGGCGGGCGGAGGCGGAGGCGGTGGCGGTGGCGGTGGCGGTGGGGCCGCCACGGCCGGGGCCTCCTCGTGAGCACCCGGCACGGACCCCGTGGGCTCCTCGCCCTCCGGCCGGACCGGCCGGCGCGAGCGCAGGCGCCCGAGCAGCGAGGAGCGCCGGTCGCCCACGGGCGCGCGATTGCCCAGCTCGAGGCGCGAGTCCTCGCGGATCCAGCCCTCCTGGAGCGCCCGCGCCGCGCACAGGTCGCACACCTCGTGACGGGTCCCGCCGGCGAGCCATGTCTCGGCCCGCTCGCCGCGCAGGAGCGTCCGCCCACAGATGTCGCAGACGTGGCTCTCGTGGAACGTCTTGATCTCGCGCGTGGCGGCCATCGCGGTCCCGAGATTAGTGGGGGACCGCCTCCTCGCGCGCGGCCTGCACGACCCGTTGCGCGAGGTGGGCGGGCACCTCCTCGTAGCGCTCCCACTCCATCGCGTACTCGCCCTGCCCGCCGGTGAGCGAGCGCAGGTCCGGCGCGTAGGAGAGCATCTCGGCCATCGGTACCTCGGCGCGGACCTCGGTCATCCCGCCCGCCGGCTCCATCCCGAGCGGGCGCCCGCGGCGGGAGCTCAGGTCGCCGATGACGTCGCCCACGGAGGTTTCGGGAACGGAGATCGTCACGCGCATGATCGGCTCGAGCAGCACGGCCTGCGCCTGCTCGAGCGCCTGGCGCATGGCCAGCGAGCCGGCGATCCTGAAGGCCATCTCCGAGGAGTCGACGGTGTGGCACTGGCCGTCGAAGACCCTGACCCGCACGCCCTTGACCGGGAAGCCCGCGACGGTCCCGTGCTCCATGGCCTCGCGGACCCCCTTCTCCACCGCGGGGATGAAGCTCGTCGGGATCACGCCGCCCTTGATCGCGTTGACGAACTCGAAGCCCTCGCCGTCGGGCAGGGGCTCGACCTCGATGTGGCAGTCGCCGAACTGGCCCCGCCCGCCGGACTGCTTCTTGTGCCGGCCGTGGGCCTTGGCGGTTCCGCGGATCGTCTCCTGGTAGGGCACGCGCGGCGGCTTCAGGTTCACCTCGGCCCCGAAGCGGGACTTCATCCGCTCCACCACGACCTCGACGTGCACCTGTGAGAGCCCGGCGACGATCTGCTCGCCCGTCCGCGCGTCGCGGTGCAGGTCGATCGTCGGGTCCTCCTCCTGCAGGCGGCGCAGGGCGGTGAAGACCTTGTCCTCGTCGCCCTTGGTCCGCGGCTCCACCGCGAAGGCCATGACCGGCGCGGGGAGCTTGATCCGGGGCATGGAGATCGGCTCGTCGCGGGCCGCGAGCCAGTCGCCCGCCCGGGTCTCCTTGAGCTTGGCCACCGCGCCGATGTCCCCGGGGCCGAACTCGTCGACATGGGCGGACTCACGCCCGGAGAAGGCGAGGAGCTGGCCGACGCGCTCCTTGGCGTGGGCGCGGGTGTTGAGCACCGGGGTGTCGGCGCGCATCACGCCCTGGTAGACCCGGAAGAGGTTGATGCGCCCCGCGAACGGGTCGGCGCGGGTCTTCCAGACGTACGCGTAGACGTCGGCGTCCTCGCTGGGCTCCAGGACCATCCCGGCGACGGCGAGGCCACCGTGCTTGACCGGGCTCGGCAGGTCCTCGACGATCGCGTCGAGCAGGCGGTTCGTGCCCAGGTTCCGCGTGGCCACGCCGCAGGTCACCGGGAAGAGGTCGCCGTGGTTCGTGCCCTCCTTCAGGGCGTCGACGATCTCGGCGTGGGAGATCTCCTCACCCTCGAGGTAGCGCTCCATGAGCGACTCGGAGCCCTCGGCGACCTCGTCCATGAGCTTGTCGCGGTACTCCTGGGCGAGGGCGGCGACCTCCTCGGGGATCGGGATCTCCGACGAGTTGCCGCGGCCGGGGGTGGGTGGGTCCGAATACACGTAGGCCTTCATGTCCACGAGGTCGACGACGCCGGAGACCTCGTGCTCGGAGCCGATGGGGATCTCCGTGGCCACCACGTGGGAGCCGAACGCGGCCTTGAGCCCCGCGAGCGTGCGGAAGAAGTCGGCCCGCTCGCGATCGAGCATGTTCACGAAGATCAGCCGGGCGATGTCGAGCTCGGCCGCGCGCTGCCACAGCCGCTGGGTCGAGACCTCCACGCCCATCACGGCGTTGACGACGAAGACGGCGGACTCGCACACCCGCAGGGCGCCGAGGGCGTCGGCGACGAAGCTCGGCTCGCCGGGGGTGTCGAGCAGGTTGACCTTGCGCTCGAGCCACTCGAAGGAGGCGAGCGCCGCCGAGATGGACATCTGCCTTGCTCTCTCGTCCTCGTCGGCATCCGAGGTGGTCGTGCCCTCGGCCACCGAGCCGAGGCGCGAGACCACCCCGGCCTGGTAGAGCAACGCCTCGTGCAACGAGGTCTTCCCCGCGCCCCGGTGTCCGACGAGCGCGACGTTGCGGATCCGATCGGCGGGCGTGTGCACGAGGCTGTCCTCCTGGGGTTCAGTCCTGTAGGTGGGACCTCAGCCGCAGCACCGCCTTGGTGTGCAACTGGGAGATGCGTGACTCGGTGACGCCGAGGACCTCGCCGATCTCGCGGAGGGTGAGGTTCTCGTAGTAGTAGAGGGCGATGACGAGCTTCTCGCGCTCGGGCAGGCGCGCGATTGCCTCCGCCACGCGGTCCTTGAGCTCGGTCGCGTCGACCGCGCGCTCGGGGTCCGGCGCGTCGGGGTCGTGGAGGGTGTCGAGCAGTGACACCTGGTCGCCGGAGGAGGCCGACACGGACCACAGCTCGTCGAGGGCGGCGATCGTCGAGTTGGAGATCTGGACGAGCGCCGCCTGGAACTCCTCGACGGAGATCCCGAGCTCGGCGGACATCTCCTCGTCGTCCGGGGCGCGTTGGAGCTTGTGCTCGAGCTTGGAGTTCGCCCGCTCGATCTCCCGGGCGCGGGCGCGCACCGAGCGCGGCACCCAGTCCAGCGAGCGCAGCTCGTCGATGATCGCGCCGCGTACGCGCGGGATGGCGTAGGTCTCGAACTTGATCTGCCGGGTCAGATCGAAGCGTTCGATGGCGTTGACCAGGCCGGTCAGCCCGTAGGAGATGAGGTCGGCCTCCTCCACGTGGGAGGGCAGCCCGGAGGACAGGCGCCCGGCGACGTACTTCACGAGGGGGGAGTAGGCGACGACGAGGCGTTCGCGTGCACGATCGTCCCCTCCGGTCTTGTACCGGCGCCAGAGGTCCTTGAGCTCGATGGCCTTGACGTTGGTCTCCACGAGTCAGGCCCTCGGGTGGCTCTGGGCGTAAGCCGTCCGCAACCGGGCGGACTCTACACGGGTGTAGACCTGCGTGGTCGAGAGGCTCGCATGGCCGAGAAGCTCCTGGATTGCGCGGAGATCGGCGCCACCGTCGAGCAGGTGCGTCGCGTAGGAGTGGCGCAGCGCGTGCGGGTGCACGCGGCCGCCGAGCCCGGCCCGGCGAGCCCACCCCTTGACGCGACGGCGGACGTCGGACGTGGAGAGGCGGCGGCCGGACTTCGAGAGGAAGAGCGCAGGCTCGGGCTCCCGGCCGCCCGCCGCGGCCAGCGCGGGCCGGCCCCTGGCGAGGTAGCGCTCGAGCGCGCGGAGGGCGACCTCCCCGGCGGGTACGACGCGGGTCTTCGCGCCCTTGCCCTCCACGCGGAGCTCCTCGGCCTCGAAGGAGACCGAGCCGAGGTCGAGCGAGATCAGCTCCTCGGCGCGCAGGCCGGCGGCGTAGGCGAGCTCGAAGAGCGCCGCGTCGCGCAGCTCGAGGGGGGCCGAGGCGGGGATGGCGTCGAGCAGGGCGGCCACCTCGGTGGGCTTGAGGGTGACGGGCAGCCGTGAGGCGGCCCGGGGAGCGGAGACGAGGTCCGCCGGGTTCGCGTCGCGCTCGCCGTACTCGACGAGCGTCCGCAGCAGGCCGCGCACCGCGGCGAGCTTGCGCTGCACCGTGCTCGCTCCGGCGCCGCCGGCCGACAGCGAGGCCGCCCAGCGGCGCAGGGCACGGGTGTCGAGCTCGGTCGGGGCGAGGCCGGCCGCCGACGCCCAGCGCGCGAGCTGGCCCCCATCCGCGGCGTACGCCCGGCGGGTCCGGGCGGC
>JAABUS010004951.1_pt1 | contig 18300 bp, 17 predicted proteins | sample 5560161 | NCBI WGS metagenome assembly JAABUS01 (sample SAMN10711885, study PRJNA513376) | rock metagenome | isolation source: Antarctica rocks | place: Antarctica: Victoria Land, Trio Nunatak nord | collected 2016-01-04 | reverse complement strand
TGAATGAGGGGGGAATGAGGAGGGCTGGGAGTGAGGACGAGGAAGGGGGAGGGGGGGGGAGAGGAGAAAGAAGCGGAACAGGGGGGAGGGGGAAGAGGGGAACGGGGGAAGAGGGTCATGGGGTTGTTGGAGGGTTGGAATGGGTGGACAGGTTGAGTTCGGGGGGGCGAGGAAGAGGATTGAGAGGATGTTTGTTAGTGGGGGTGAGTTCTGAAATTAAAAGCGAATTGGAGGGAGGGGGGATGATGGAGAAGGTTAATCGGATGGCGAGAGTCAGGGAATTATGTTTGAGATGTGCGTTGGGGATGAGTGGGATTCACTCCTATGATATCGAGGACGGCAATTGTGCACGGCTTCAAGTCGATATAAGCGCGCAGGAGAACCATGTTCTATCCGTGCTAACCTGCAATACATTATGCTCTTGCCCGGGATTTGGAGATGTTCTCTGTCCGATGAGCCTAGAGATGCCTTTGCTTCAAAGTTGTTGAAGTCGCCACCTCAAGGAAACGACCGAGAAGAAGCCGTTCTGCTGATGCTTGGTAGTGATTGCGTCTGTAGGCTGCCCGTTTTCTTTGCGTAGCGAGTACATGAAGCTTGACCTTGAGTCGAAGTCGGAATCATCTTGCGAGCAGAATATGCTTGCGAAGCGACTTCGAGGAGAAAGTATGAGCGGAGTGTTCTTGAGACCATTCGACTTGTCTTGAGTTTTGGGACTTGAGGGTGGAGTTCTGTGAGACCCTTTGGCGAGAAGGCGCCAGGCCTTTATTCATATACTGAACTTCTCAAGCTGGAACGTCGAGCCACGTGAGAATTCAGGAGGGAGAGAACCATGGTCTCCGCCCATGACAGGGAATTGGTCTGTGGAGATGGCAAATTCTCTAAATCTCTGCATTATTTCTTCCACATGTTCGATCAGCGCTTGCTGCTGCTTCTTGAATTCCTCGTGCGGCAGAACGAGCAGCATCGGCAACAGCATGTTGGCTTTTTGCCACTCGTAGAGAAGACCGTCGAGTACATTTGCGAAGCTTTTTTGAATGTAATGGATATATGATCGCGCTTCTCCGAGATAGATGCAATTTGCCTCGATATACGGCTTGGTGTAGCCAAAGGCTTTGATTTGACCCACAGAAAGTATCCTGGTGTCTGCGAATAAGTCCCAAGGAAGAACTGACTTTGTCCAGCCGAACTGGGCTCCAGTCATATCCAGCGCATACTTTTCGCCTGCTCTCGTGGTGACTCGAAGGATAGAATGTTTGTAATCAGTCCGGTCTATTACATCACCATGGAAGATTCGTCTCATACGAAAGCTGGCATTCTTGATCCAAACAGACACTTCTTCAATTTTGGAGTAGGGGCCTGAGATCAATTAGCGCTTCAGTAATTGATTAGGGCTAAGAGTAATGATTACCCTTGAGCAGAATCTTCAAGAAGTCGTGGAGGTAGGCTAGAGCGCCATCGCAATTCTGGTAGGTCAAGATCGCTAACTGTTCCTCTCTCTCGGAAAATGTCTTTGACGGAAAATCTTGTAGCTGGCTCTTCACTCCGAACTTCTCGGGACTGGTCTGATGGACGAGCCATTCCCCATCACGCTTCTCTATACGCTCGACTCCCCAAACAAATGTCTCTCGACTGAAGATGAGTAGCATCTTCTGGGCTGTATCCGCAGCACGATATAGGGTTTGGCGATCTTTGGCAGTTTTGCACGCCTGCTTGTGGGTTTTCCAGTCGTCTTTTTGGCATTTTCGGGTGCAGTACCAGATCGCCAAGGTGCCCTGAGCACCATCAGGAGCGCCCTTACAGCCACTGCAGACTAGATTGGCGGGTTCAGGGCATTGTGCGCACTGGTGTGCGCCCTGATGTGCCTCGTTTTGAGCCATTACAGTGGAGGGTATAGAGTATCCTACCGCCGGTGACCGCGTTGTTTATCCTGCGACACTGGAGTCCTTCACTTAGTCGGTGAAGGACGAGGGATCTTGTCGGAACGTCCCTGGGCAAGGAACTGTCGTCGCTGATTTGTGATGAAAAGTAGATCAGTTGATAGCCGAAAGAGCTGATAGTCGGTCTGGGTTGAAACAGCCGCTGAAGTGGCAATCTGGAGTAAGATATCTCAGGTGAGAGGGCGGGTTCTGAGTCAGTGTGAGCAGCCCAAGACCCAGAGGAGAGACTCTAGTAGCTCTTGAGATGTGAAATGCTCGAAGAGTATGTGAGCTTGTGGCTTTGGGTATGGTACCGCGATTTGTGCTCAAAGCGAGATTCACTAAAATATTCACCTTTACCAATAGCATGCGGGTGGTTTGGAGGCATCTGACCTCACTTAAGTGGCCCCGCCAGAGAGGCAGTAACATCTTCAACTCAAGCACTCCATCAGTCGTTGGAGGGAACTCAAGTAATGAAGAGTAAACCAATTGTGAACGCCCGCTCATCAACCACTTCCTTCCCTACCCCATCAGCTGTCCAATATCCTCCGGCGGCCACCTCGTCTGCGCAAAGCTCAAGCACCGCTTGATGCTCTGCAGGAATTTTCTCGTAACCTCATCACTCATGATATGCGCCTTACCACCTTCGCTCTCATGCAGTTTTTCCCGCGCACTTCGCTCATGTATACCCACCATAGTCACTCCGATGGGCCAAGCTGCTTTACCTATACTCAATCTCAGATAGCCATCATTAGCGTCGACATACCGCCGCTCTTGGGCCGCATGCACAATTTCGACGATAGGTTGCAGAATCGCCTCAGGCACGTCAGCAGCCTCGAACTTCTTGAATAAAGGCCGCATATTCTCGCGCGACTGCAGCATAGCATTCTCAGCGGCGCGGCCTTGAGACGATTCCTTGACAGATTGAGGCCGGGAGGCGAGGGCGACAATCCATTCAGAGAGCACGAGGGAAAAGTAAGACGCTAGTTGTCGAAACAGGTAAGCTCGCGCATCAGTATCTTTCGGGAGGGAGCTAGGAACTTTGAGTTCGGACTCTGGGAGAGGCGCAAGAGTTGTAGGTATTGGCCCCGAGGAAAGCTGCTGCTTCTTTGGTTTCGGTGCAGTGAGGGTGCGGTAGCGTGCAAGACGCCGAGCATGAGTCTCGCCGAACAGTATGACGGGCTCACCCAGCTCACGTAACCTCGCGAGTAAAATCTCTGGTGGTATATCCTTCCCTTTCTCCTCAGTAGCGACAGGGTCCTGACTACCTCTTTCTCCCTTCGAGGGCTGATCAGGCAGGCCTAGCCGTTTCCTCCTTGCGCTCTCTCTCTTCTCTTCCTCCTTCTTTTTTCGTGAATGACTCTCCTCGGCAAGACGTTGTCGCTTTTCGTTGCGTGAAGCGGTGCGGGTGGCTTCTTCATCTTCGATTTTCCGCTTTTGGGCCTGTTTGGCTTCGCGAGCTGCGGCTAGGGAGTTTTTTTCAGCAAGGTAGGCGGCCTGCCGTTCCGATTCGAGAGTGGATCGTTTCAGGTACTTGTTAGGAGGTGGTTTGGATGATGGGTCGGTGGATAGTGGAGTGGATTTGGTGGATATGGCGCTGGACATTAAGGATGCGAAGTCCATCACTGCAACGTGTGAGACAGCTAACGATCGTGGCTCACAAGAGAGTGGGACAGAGAAGCGGTGAGCGAAAGATTGAGGGTATGAGCAGTTGCTTGAATATTATTCAAAGTGACAGGGCTTCTTTCCGTATAATGCGGCACAGCGGCCCAGAACAAGCGAGCTAGCCGCGGAGCGCAACCGGCAACGGTGGACGAGCCGACCTCTCAATTGGGAGAGATAACCCTTCAATATAATGTGTGCTCTACGTCGACGTGCTACAAGAGACTGAACACATGGAGTCGATGGGAGCTGAGAGATGAAATTCCCACGAAGCTTGTGGCAACCGGCAAGCTGTTGTGAAGATGGATGAACGAAGTACCTTATTTGCCTTGATCAGGAAATGCGACAGCTACTTAGCCAACAGCGAAAACAATGTCTTGGACACTCTTTGGCATAGCTGAGATCTACACCTTGTTTGTTGTTACGACTTTAGTTTCGGAGTAAGGGTAGCATGAATGTTGAACCTTCAGCCGTGAACGTTACGCTGCACTACCATTTCCTGCACAATGATTCAGATGGTGCAGTCATGAAATATTCAGCGTTTGATCGTGAGTCACATAATGGACGCTCAGTACAAGAATGCTTCCCGAAACTCTAGACACCTCCCCTCTTTTTCTAGTCGCAATGGACCATTCATGCCATCCTACTTCTTCTAGCTCGCTACGATTCTAGCGATACCTACCTTATTGTTCTCGTTGATATAACAGAATAAGCTATGAATCCTTTTCGAGTCTCATAGCCTCAATATATTATATATTGCCCTGTCGCACAGTATCTACCCACCCACCACTCAGCAATTTCGAATCTGGCTTCCGATCCTTATTGAAAGAAATCTCAACCTCGGATCAGGCAGAATTTGACACGTCAATACCGGTAGCGAACTGAATTCTTTGCGCTTCGATATTACTTGTGTCATTGAGTATCACTTACCACCTCGATATTAACGTGCGACGCCCTGATTTTTAATCCAATGAGACTGTTGATGTGCGTCATTACCTCTATCAGATGCTGAGACCGCTCTGAATGGCGTGGCGCCGTTGCATATCTTACTCATTCACTAGGCAAAGAACAACAATCAAGAATAAGCGGTTGGACAAAGCGGAAACGAAAATCTTGAATAGCCTACCGTTCGAAGTGAACATGCACTAGTACTTATGCTCCTTTCACCGACGCCGGTTTTCCGAGCAACCCACCACATAGGCATGGTCCAGAGGTTGCAGTCCCTGCCCCGTCGATAGCTCACCAGCCAGCAACACACCTGACTTTGTCTCAATCGATATCTCTCAATTACGGGCTGGTCCGGCCATCGTCAACTGATCTCCACCGCTTCTGAACGCTCCCACGGGTCCTAGAGGAAATGCGCCTATCTCCGCGCTGAGAGGCTCTCAAGCCGCAAGACCTGGGTGGCTACGAGTGAGGGTCTAGTAGATTTCCGCTGCTGGCACGGATTGTGGTAGAATGAGTCCACGCGATTGTGAAACCTCATATCCAGGATGATGAATGCCATTCAACACGAGCGTCTGAAGGTAAAGATCGGCAAGTACGACATATGCAAATTACAGAATCAGCCATATTCTGCGATGATGCACGAATGGAACACGGAAACCCCATTTGCTGCGATTACCGAGAGCCTCTAGCAATATCGTTTTATTACACTACCCGACTCCCAGAGATTATGAAAAAGATACTTCAGCAGGGCGACAAGATCATCTGCGCCTAAGAGGTGCGGACGCAATGATCGCTATAGATTGAAGACGAGTGCACTATTTCACCTTACATCAACGGCTACTTTTGCCACAGCACACTACATGCAATCATGTTGTAACGAACCAATTAATTGTCGAGATACACTTCTTTCTCAGGTTGAAGATTCTTGCTTAACTAATCCAGACTTTGATGTTCGAGACATACTCCATCTATACTATATTACAATTTATTATATAGCAGTTGAGTGCTTGTTTGGGCACATTGCTGAGACCCTCCGGCGCGCAAATATCCTCTACATCGAAATGAAGCGTCTTCATACACTTTCCTGCAATTATACAGGCGTTCGCAGAACACAATCTTTTGTCTTGGCCTCGATCCACTAGTTTGAAATCGGGACTCGAGAGCTCGGAAAGCTTCTAGCCGATCGCCATCCAATCCGGTGCTGCAGCTTGGTCAAGTCATCTTTCAAGTCTTCTATTCCATTCGTACGACCTTCATATTAAAGACTCCTCATGAAAAGCTCGGGTTTTCTCTGTTATGATAGCAAAATTTTAATTGGCCGTGCTCAAGAGGGTGTTGGCGGAAAGCCGCTCGCTCTACTCGGAGTAAGTTATGGGTATTTGAATGTGTGCTTAATGGAACACGTTGCTCGACCACAAAGACTACTCGAAAGAGCATGTTTTGTATTCTCGTCATACCGGCAAAGGTCTCCATACTGCAGAGTATGACGATTCATCTTCAGACATGGGGCGCCAAGACGGAGGCGGACAATTTCAGAAGATGTAGCGTCTGTAGTTGAGCGACACGTAACTGAAGAACGAATTTGCTGAAACATTTGTTTTCGAATAGCTTCTATCTGTCTTCAATTCCATCAGGATTATTGTTATTGCTGAAAATGCAGGGCAGAGGAATCAGCATATAGCCCACATCCCTTGCAGCATCCTTCCAGAAGCCCACCGTATATGCAAGAAAACTACTTTAGCATGCCTTCACAATGCAATTCCGCAGTCTCCCTATGCGTCCAGCACTTGTTGCTTTACATATCCTCCAGATGGAGAACCAGCCCCTGCACCCTCAGTATAACCCCCCTAACCTCCTTCTCCTGACCAAACCTCTCCGCACCTCTCAGCACCTCCGTACAACGCACAATCTCACTCAAATACTGCTCTACAGCCTCTCGCTCCGTGACTTTCAGATCGCGAACAGTATATATCCGCAACACAGATAGCTTTACAGCTATGTCATGATCCAAGCGGCTATGGTCCCAGGGTGGATTAACAGGATGACGGTAGTCCCATGCTTTCCATTGCAGAGCTACTGCTAATCGATCCAGGTCCTTTGGTAACGAGGTTTTGGCGCCCTCGCCGGCGTGGCCCTCCAGGGGTCGGTTCCAGAGCCGCTCTGCGCGGGCGAATAGCGATCTATGATTTTTGGGCGTATCGGTGTCGATTGCGGCTAGGAGGGTGGATACCTCTGACTGGGAGAGATTTTGGAGCAGGCGCTCGCAGTCTGCTTGGTCTTTGGATGGGCGTTGAGACATCGCAGCAGGAATTTGGGGTGGTCTCAGTTGTCGGTTCTTGGTCTTGATATTAGGCTTTCTGGAGGGCGGTCAGGGGCGATTGATATGAAGATGTTGTATGAAAGGTGGAGATGAACTAATGCTGAGTCCTCTGCTATCGCTGGTGTAAGCGAATCATGTATTACTTCAGCTAGACTGCATTCCAATACTTATAACGCATGATATAGTCATCGTAAGTTCACTGTGCTCGTGTCAGAAGATCCCGGAATGTAGGCTTATTGCAACGCAATTCCACCATACATAGCACGTTAGTCACTTCGGCAAACGTAGTGACGTTTCTTTTTAACGAATCGATCGAGTCCACTCTGGCAAAAGGACTAGTATATGCAATGACTCAAGTCTTTCTTGTTCGCCTTTACTATAGACTCCATATATCTTGAACAGCCAACGAAGACTCTGGAAGATAATATGATACGCCACATTCAAGCATTGCAGAAATTGTATTCCCCCTAGATGACCCTGCCGGCAGCATGCTGCTCTCCCCAGTGTCGAGATATCTGATCCACCGAGCGACAATAGTGTTCAGCCGTGCAGTTGCAAAAAGAATTTTCTGGCTGAAAGACATTTTGGGAGCTTATTGAAGGAATGAATGAGGACGATATTGTTGCTCCCCTTTCCTAGCTTAACATAGCTAACAAGGTTCAAAGATCCTTAGGTGGTTAGAGCGATGAGACGCGTGTATCGGAATTTCTCGCGGAGTCAGTCTGGGCAAAGGCTTATGGATGATTCTGTCAGCGAGATTCGTTGCTCCAACCGGTGTCGAGGGATGTGATCGTGCTGGTGGCGAATAGATCGAGATGCGGACGCCATTTTGGGTCCATGACCTGTTTAACATTGAATCATTCCCTAATAAAGGTGGTCACAAGCCCTTCATGCATCGCTACGCTTTGAGATAGACCCGCGTACGATGGGAGGTCGCGAATATTTAGGTCTTGAGGATCTTCGAGCGCGGGATACACGTAGAGCATATATAATCAGCCAACCGGCTAAACCTACCAAATACTGAAGTTGTAAGCAAAACAGAGTTACCATGGTTTCGAAAGCGTATGCCCAGCTCCTCCAGCTTCAGTGACCCCTCACAGATAGCGTTTAGGCCAAAACTCAGGGGTGCAATGCTTATTGTTCAGATTGTCATTGCCAGAAACTTGTGATCTCCTTCGGAGGCTTCTTTGCAGGGTGCTTGGTAGCAACCGTCGCACGCTTGGTTGCAGAGTCCTTGCGAGCAGCCGTCGCACGCTTGGTTGCAGAGTCCTTGCGAGCAGCCGTCGCACGCTTGGTTGCAGAGTCCTTGCGAGCAGCCGTCGCACGCTTGATTTCAGAGTCCTTGCGAGAAGCCGTCGCACGCTTGATTTCAGGGTCTTTGCGAGCAAGACGCGGAGGCTTCTTTGCAGGGTCCTTGCTAGTGTCCTGCACAGTCACAGCAGTCGTAGCAGTCATGGCATAGCATTTGTGGGTAGCAACAAGTCTCTGGTTTGCTTCAAGCCACGCAGACTTCTTTGCAAGGTCCTTGCTAGTGTCCTGCAAAGTCAGAGCAGTTGTAGCAGTCGTGGCATAGCATTTGTGGGTAGCGACAAGTCTCTGGTTTGCTTCAAGCCACGCAGACTTCTTTGCAAGGTCCTTGCTAGTGTCCTGCACAGTCACAGCAGTCGTAGCAGTCATGGCATAGCATTCGTGGGCAGCGAAAAGTTTCTGGTTTGCTTCAAACCACGCAGACTTCTTTGCAGGGTCCTTGGTGGCAACCGTCGCACGCTTGATTGTAGGGTCTTTGCGAGCAAGAAGCGGAGGCTTCTTTGCAAGCCACTTTGTAGGTCCTCTGGTAGGTTCCGTGTCCGGCTTCTGCGCTTCATCTGCGTCCTCCTCAACCACTGTTTCTGCCATCTATTTTGCCATCTTGACTGCCTACTTTGCTGCATTTCCTGCCTTTTCTGCCTCCATGTTGATTTCCCGTTGAGGAGTTCTGACGTAAACATTGCCAACCTCCGGACTATCTTCCCTGCCCTCAAACCCCTAATCAACCAGTTCGTTGAGCACTTCATGAACCACTCTATGAAGCCTCTCACCGCCATCCTCAACACTTACACTCTCCCAAGGACCGTCCTCATTGTGCTCTGCAGGGGAGAATCAAGTTTCTTTTGCTCCTTCGGGCCCCTCGGCTTCTCAATGTCCAAGCCGTAAAAGAGATTGATGGGGGCCGTTGCCCTTGCCCAGATCGGGGGCCGGAAGCAACGAAAACGATTGATGGGGCCGTTGCCCTTGCGTAGATCAGGGGCCGGAAGCTGCATGTCTCGCCCAGCTGCCTAGGTTTTCACGCTGGGAGCTATTGCACGCATTATTAGCTGCACGGCCACCGTCGAAGCTGCGTCATACTCACATGACCCAATATCGTCTCCCACAGGTCCGTCGCACAGTCAGATACGGGCCGTGTCTTCGACATATTACGTTGTGATAACGTTATGCGCCTGTGGTGAATCTGACAAGGTAAACGTCTGTTTCGGCTCCTTTGCGTGCTTTTTGCGTTCGGGTCGGATCCTACGGCCGCCGGAGCCGAATTAGTCGAGGCGCTAATGCTACGTCTTCTGTCCCCCATCGACATACAATCTGGACTTGGTTTCATCGCAGACTATGCCCCTTGGTCTTTTACACTGCACCATTGAAGGTGAACAGATAAGTCGGCATGCGCCGTCAAGGAAGCTTTCAGCCTTCGAGGTACATGGAATAAATTAGGACAAATGCAAGGACAATTGCACAAGCAGATGTGATACATGCATAGCAAGGTAGACATAGAAACGACGAACATAGGATCACTTACATGGTAAGGTAATCTCCTATACAGTTTGCCCGTACTATCTTGACCGAGGATTGGTTCCTTGAGGGTCTCTTAAGAGTGTTGCTCTATATCACACCGTCTCTCCGGACTATCAGAATGGTACTAGCAACGGATGTGGGGAGTACCTACCCCTGAAGCATATATTGTTTTGTTGGAGTTAAGTAAGCTGTTCCACCAGCGGAGCAGAGTGAGGAGACATTTATATATTATAAGAAAGTCCTGAAGTGACGTTATATTATTGGCTTTTTGAAACTTCTGAGTGGCGACGGCTAGGCCGAAGCGTGGCACGATCGTTCCAAAACGCACGAATCATGTTAAGTCGAAGGTTGATGCCGAGAGATGGTTCCATGAAAGCTCGCTGAGGTGGGAGGGGTCTGGTAAGAATAGCTCCGAGCTCGAATTGTGAAATGTTGTCTTCTGCTGAGTGGCGTGCAAGGCGTTGGCACTGGGCGACAGGTTGAGCAGCTGCCCTAGGGAGGTTGTGCTTGATGCGGAGCCAACCGATGGGCTGTTGCCTTTAGATAGCAGAGTGCAAGATACCTCGCTCAAATTAGCTAAGCCGGCCATGCTGGTCTCTGGTCTTCAAGTCAAGGGAGTTGGGCCCGAAGGAGAAGATATGAGCACTGGAAAGACAACAGTGACTTTATATGTTCAGTGATGGATGATCCGCGGCTAATATCTTGGTGTTCTCTTCCTAAGCGCGACGGCCCGTTGGGCCGAAAATTGTTGATCCTGTCTTAGTTTACCTGACACACCTATCTTATAGTCATGTGTTACATTCTCTCCATCTCTCATTTCCAGGATTTGCTGCCTATCTGCTTTGACTACTATTCGTGCATAAGGATCCTGCTTTAACCCATCATTCGCGTTGCACAATCCAGACTTACTCGTAGGCTGTTTACCCTCTGCACGCTCCACCAGCTGCACCAGTGATGGTCAAAGGCGTGGCTTGAAAAGATCCTCGACTGATACGCAAGCTTCGTCTCGGACGCTAGCAGACCTCAATTGACAGGTCCTTTGCGACCCTCCGACCACACCACGAGCCCTGACGATGGGCGGTGACGACAGGAGCGAGGTAGGTCCTGTATTTTGGCCGTCCTCGACTCTCGTGTTTTAATATGGCGGATGCCTTCGCTAGGCTTCGTTTCTAGCTCTTGATTACCCTTTTCTTGAGATATGGCCATATTCGTAGTCTTTGGGGCTGTCCCTCTCTTTGCTATTGGACTGACACTGCGCTCCTAGGATCTGAGCACAGCTGGCTTGGTTGTTAAACACGGACGGGACAGCAAGGCAACAGACAAGCCTGACAACTCATCCATCAGATCAGGTAGTAGTGAGACCACGAGTGTTTACCAGGAGGAGCACAAGCCGCGTCTGTTGCTTATGGGTCTGAAGAGGTAAGAGAGCCCGGTATGACTTACAGTATATGTCCAGCTTGATTAAGTATGCGCAGGAGTGGCAAAACTTCCATATCCAATGTCGTTTTCCACAAGATGGCCCCTCATGAGACGCTTTTCCTGGAGGCAACCACGGCTATTAAGAAGGAATCTATGCAGTATGAATAACATGATCAACGGAGATGCTTCTAGCTTACACAATTTGTAGCTCTTTCATGGATTTCCAAGTCTGGGACCTACCAGGACAGATCGATTACCTAGATCCCAGCTTCGATGCTGAGAGCATCTTTGGCGGCGTCGGAGCGATGATATGGGTCCTAGATTCCCAGGACAATTACATGGACGCCATAGGGCGACTTACCGAGACCGTCGTACACCTACAGCAATCATTTCCCGAGATCAAATACTCTGTGTTCGTCCACAAGACCGATTCGCTAACCGACGACTACCGCGAGGACACGATACGAGATATCATCCAGCGTGTCTCTGACGATCTGTACGATGCAGGCTTGGAGAACCCTCCAGTCAGCTTCTACCCGACATCAATTTATGACTATGCTATCTTCGAAGCATTTAGCAAAGTTATCCAGGGATTGGTACCGCAGCTGCCTGTTTTCGAGGCTCTGTTAAACACAATTGCCGCTAACTGTCGTTTTGAGAAAGTCTACCTATTCGATGTCCTGAGCAAGATCTATATTGCATCCGATACAACGCCAATTGATATGTCTACTTATGGCCTGTGTTCCGACTACATCGATGTCATCGTCGATCTTTCTGAAGTATATGGCTGGGATCGCGGAACACAAGAGAATACCCAGCGTGCAAGAGATATACGTGCACAAAGTGCTGAGTCTTTCGTTAGCAACATCAAGGGTTACAATCTCTATCTCAAGGAGATCAATACGTAAGCCAGATCTAGGGATACAAGTGTCAGCTAATGTTCTTCAGCTATCTCGCATTGATTGGCGTATCGAGAGAGTCAAGATTCGAGCTGGAGAAGCCCCTAGTCGACCATAACATACAGAGACTGCAAACTACGCTAAGGAGGGTCTTGAGAAGAAATTGAAGGCTCCAACCGTCCATCATACTGTTCCTAGCGACCGAAGGAGTGATTCCTCCAGTAATCAGGCCCAGCACATAGTCCAAGTTTGAGGATATCGCAAGGATTTGACAGCTGCATTATCAAGCTGCTATTTCTGACACCACTGATTCGCTGTAAGCAGCTAAGGGAGCCCGACCTAATGCGACAGTTGTCTTTGGCTGATTAGGAGATCGGCAGGCGCTCTTTGCTGCAAATTGAGGGCCGTAAAAGCCTAGGATTGGTACTTGTCGTAACCGTGAATGGGGTAGCGGCTAGGTCCGAAATATGGTATGGTTGAGTGCCTGCCTGGATAAAGGAGGCAGACCATGATGGTTGGTCCACACTCTGGGACATGTCTGTCCTCGCTTTAGGCTTTGTGGCACGACTCACGGCAGATCTGATGATCCTTGAGCGGCTAGATAGCTGGATTGGATCTGTAAGGATCTCCGTATCTTCTGATGGGAGATTGTCGTTCCGAAAGGCCTTACCCTTCATTCTGGACGAAACAGCGAAGCCTACATCGAATTTCGGCCTGAACCAGTCAGCCGTGGGTACCAAAGGCGTAGCAATTTCCGATTCTTGGGTCTCTGCGCTTCGAGTAATGGACGCCTCAGCTTTTGTCTTCTCCTTCTCTCCTGTGGCTACTGCCTGTGTCTGCTCGTCTGCAGCCCTCACCAAATACCTGAGTTTTTCCTTGTTGGTGGACAAGCCAGGCTTGGCGATTATCTTCCACTGTGCCAATTTGTTCTTCTCCTTCACGATAGCCTCGCTGGCTTGTCTCATATTCACATTCCTACAAGCTACCATCATTTGACGTAAACGGTCGCTTGTCGAATCGTGACTGCAAAGGACCCAGTCCTTTCTAACATCTTCCGGTAGGTCACTCCAATAGACGGCACACTCTGTACTCGATCAGTCGTGGGATTACATAAGCTTGAATGCAACGAGCAACTTGCCTTCAGCCTCAATCTCTGCCAGTGGACGGAGCTGCTGGATACCCCACAGGAATACGATTTCTTGTGTCTCCACAAGACCGTACCACAATAGCATTTTTGCCGTGCTGCCTCTGGGCCATCGCAGAATCTCTTTATCTTCGAAGGCCAAAGTGATGGAGATCACATCGGTTCGAGGTTCTTGGGGAAGGTAGCTACGTTTCGCCGCTGGGAGCGATCATGCCATCAGTACTGACCGCCGAGACTCGCATAGGCAGACTAACCTAACATACGGGCCAGTGGACTCTTGTTCCAGAAGATCTGCTGCTCTTTCTTAGACCATGTCTTGTCGCTATAGATCAAGTCCATATGATCCCGAGCCTGAACGAGGATGTCAGCACATAGACTCCGATACTCTTGGTTGTCATACTTTTGCCATAGGCGACGGCACCCACTGCACCTCGCCATTGCCAGCCGTGACACAACATTCGTTGAGGGTTAGAGCTACGATCTGGTGTCTAGGAACTGCGCCCTCGGATTTATGGTCCATGTGATAAAGCGTAGCCTCTGGCGCCAGAGACAGACCCTCGGGGTCTACAAAGCGATGACGGCTGGTCAGATCTGCGATATATCTGCGAGTGGCTGCGTCTTTGACAGGGGATGTATCTTTGAATGGTGATACTTCGTTGACTGGGATTGTATCTTTGTTCGGGTCCGTATCTTTGACTTCCATCTTCTTTTTGGGTTTTCGATTCTTCTTCTTCTTCTTTGTTTTTGCAGCCTGCTCTTCTCCAACCTCCGGCCCAGAAAGCTTTGGCTCGGAGTCAGCCACCTCGAGCACGGCCGCCTCGGGAGAATCCTGAGGTTGGACATCTTGTATCGAAACCGCATCTGCCCATTCATCGCTTTCTCCATCGTCACCGCTATCCTGTTCAGAGGCGTCTAGCTGAGGCTTAGTCGTTACCGTATCTGCCCACTCATCTCCATCCCTATCATCATCGCTGTCCTGTTCGGAATCAGTCGTCATCCAGTCGTCTCCTTCTCCATCGTCGTCGCTGTCCTGTTCGGAGGCGTCTGGCTTAGGCTCAGGTGTTCCCTTTTGGAGTCTCTCAGGAACTTTTTGCCTGTCCTTCGTCTTCTCCTGGAGTGTGCTACCCCAGACTGCTTTTGCAAAGTCAACCGGATTCCAGATGTTCTGGTCCCAAGCGCTTTGCTTCCTATCGCTAGAACCTTGGGTAGCCTCGGCCCTACCAATAACCTCCAGTCCCGGGCATTCATCCTCTTCAGCAACGAGGCTTTGAGACTGCGAAGGCTTGCTGTCCTCAGGATCTTGGATTGTTCGAAGCCCGCAGTCGTCATCCCGCTCCAATCCCGCTGCTTGTTCAGCCACAGAGCTTTCAGCCTCTGCAGGCTCACTGTTCAAATCATCTCCATCCGAAGCAAGAGCTCCATAGAAATTTTCATCATGCCCGACTCCCAGCGACAACTTGTCGGCCTTACAGCGACGCGTTCTAACCTTCCTACTTGGCTTCTCCCAGCCCTCTTGCGTCTGATCAGCTCCACCTTTGCTGACCTTCACGTACTCATACTGCAGAGGGACTCCCTGTTTGATACCATAGGATTTTCGGGTCGGTATCTGGGAGAGTACATATCTGTCGTCTGTCTCATCTTGTAGCGACAGCTCATCGGTGTCTGGATGTTGAGGTTCTTCCATTTTAGAAGACGTAGTGGTGTTGCATGGGTTGGGTTTGGATGGATCCTGCGATGGGTTGCGGAGTTACTGATATAGGTGTTGCTCGCTTGCTGGTCACGTGTCGAGCTAGCTCGAATCTTCGAGTGAAGGTCTTGCGGTTCGTTGGGACAGCTATAATCATATGCTAAGCTATGGCAGGGTGTTGAGACCTATACCATCTATACTACGAGCACTTCCAAGGAGCAGAATGAGCGCTCATTCTATTAATGAGGTGGACTGATCGACTAGTGACGCGCAATCGATAATAAGGCAAAACGTTTTGGCGTAATACGTCGAATGCTACGATGTTCAAGAGAATATTTGCGAATGAAAGTAGTTACAAGACGACGTGCGCCCATGCCTGCCGGCGAGAAGGATAGTTGGAGTGTCAAAAGCAAGCGAAGTCAACTGCGCATAGGGAGGAAATCTATATGGCTTAGCCCCTTCTTTCCCAATAGACTCTCCTTAGGAACCTATATCGTCCTCTTATCTCGGCTTGCTCGGCTTGCTCGGTTTTCTCGACATATCACGCTCTCAATATGGGGATTGTTTTGAATAAGACATGTAAAGGCGTCACCCCACTGATCGTACTGTGACCTCCGGTCCCGTGTCGTAAGCTCAAACCGTCGAGTCGCAAGCTCAAACCGTCGAGTGAGTCCGAAATTGGAGGCTCCGATCCTCACTAAGTCCGCTCGCAAGCTATCGAAGCGATTGGGCTCCACCAGATCGCGGACCCCGATCCGGAAGATGTTCTTGGCGTACAAGATTCTCCTTGCTTCGTTGTTGACTCTCCTGCAGGTCCGAGGTATAGATGTGTAGCCCCGATTCTCCCGTAGGAAGGTCTGCCGGTCGAGATTACGAGTACGTTCTATCGAGCGAAGAGCCCTCTGTGAGAGCTGCGAGGAAAACAGGAGGATCCTATGGCAAGGGAGCAGATACTCGTAAACCTTCTCGCGAACCTCAGGCGGTAACCTTAGAAACGAATTTTTTTCCAGCTATTTTCGATCTGCTTTACCATTGCTAGTCTGAGTTCCTCAGCTACATTTCCCTCCCAGCTCACAGTCTGGACATTCGACAGCTGTCCCAGGGGTTTGAGAATAAGTATTGCTGGTTGGGGCAATCCCGATACACAGATATGCAGGAGCCGTATCCGCTCGATTCTCCGCAAGCTTACGCACAACATCTCCATCTGCCCCTGATACGCATTGAGCTGGTCCATTGCTTTTAGATCGATGCGGGTGTTCACTATAAAACCTCCAACGTTCACAATGCCCATTTTGATCTGTATCGCAACCCTCTGCACACGCCACAGGTTCCTGCCCAACGCCTCCGGAAAGGCGTATCGGACACTCAAAGGGACCTTTAGGATACGGCCGTCCAAGAAGTGGTATGTCTTGATGAACAGGACGCAATCCCGCTCGACACGGATATGGAAGGTGACGTTGGCGAACAGGACGGCGATGGCCTCAGCGTATACCTGTCGGCTGGCCCGGAGGACGGTTACATTGCCGCTGATCCAGCCGCCGTCGGATATGTCGCTACGGGCCTTGTTGCTGGGAAGGACATATGTATAGATCTGCTGACGTATTTCTAAGGGAAGACGGAGCAAGTTGAAACGTGCGAGAGGTGAGCGAGGCATCTCCGATGAGTGAGGTAGATCTTGCTGGTATGATGAGCTAGTCGAGACAACCCCTGCGGAAGTGCAACAGAAAGTTCGAGGCATCTTCGATGGTTGAGAACGGTTTTGCTGGGATGACGGCATGGTTGGAAGGGTATGGAAGTGGGCGACGAAGAGCTCTATGGCAATAATGGGGTAATCAAGAGGAAGCCGTACTCTTTATGCAGAAAAGGCTGTGGGCCATGCAGCTGTACGTGGGGGTCAAACGCATATATGCAGGACACGACATGCATAGATTGCTGGAACCAGATACATCACATTCTTACAAGGACTGTCTAGGTCATCGACCAGGGCCCTTGAAATGAGCAATGCCTAGAATCCAAGGAGGCTTGAAGTATCACGTAGGCTGTCACATCGAGATGAAAGCTTCAATTAATGATAGTCCCGTCGAATAGGTCTGCGCCGGGCTACCTTGCTGGGTTCAAAGCAAGCCAGGATCTAGCACCCAGATAACTGAAAAGGTTATAACTCGATAGGTGGTAGCATCAATGAATCTACTCCATAGATGCAAAGGATATCTCTTCTTCGACAGACAGCTTTGCGAGCAAGGTTTGGTCCCAGCTCTTCTGACCACAAGTCTACCAAAGAAATGATTTCACGGTTTGTCGAGATCATGCTTGGTCCAAGCGCCAATGCCAAGATATCGAGGCGCTATTGCCGCTTCGGGAATAATCCAGCTCGCTTAGTTCGCACCATTCTCGAGCTCCGTGAAGCGAGCGATCTGACCACGATCACAAACATTACGACCTCTACCTGCAATCATGGTGAGCCCCATCTGCCAAACGCAACGTCCTTTTATAGCATGCTAAGACGGTTTCTAGGCACCAGCAGCCGCCTCCGCAGGCAAGAAGCAGAAGAAGAAGTGGTCTAAAGGCAAAGGTGCAATGCCAGCCTACCCTGCCAATCTCACTGCCCATCTACCCAGTCTTAGCGGAGCGTATGCTGAATCTCCCTGCCTGAACAGTCAAGGACAAAGCCAACCACGCCGTCGTCCTCGATAAAGCCACCTCGGACAAACTCTACAAGGACGTGCAGTCGTATCGCTTGATAACAGTGGCAACGTTGGTGGATCGGCTGAAGATCAATGGGAGTCTGGCGAGGAAAGCTTTGAATGATTTGGAGGAGAAGGGGCAGATTAAGAAGGTTGTGGGGCACAGCAAATTGAGCATCTACAGTAAGTCTAATCTGCTTCTGACAGCGGAGGCTTGTGGCAGGTAGACGGAGTATGAGGACACTATGGTTACTTGGAGGGAGGAAGCGGAGGGTGGCTAAGATGGTAGGCTCTGGTTGGCTGACTGTATGATAGCAAGAGCGGTGACGGCTGCGGAGTAAGCAGGAGGAGTGGCTTGGAGCTGGCAAGAATGAATGAGCATATGATATCGGAATAGCTGGGCTGGATGTACTGGCGAGGCTTATTTCCTCTGGTGTGTGCCGATAAGCTACATCCAAGGCTCCGATCGGTCGTTCTGCTATACCTGGCACATTCGAGCGGAACAAGTGCTACTTTTTTAATCTCATAATCATGTACGGCATACTCTCAACGCTATTGACTCCCATCTTTCTCTCTCTTCGGCCTCTGCTCCCTTGCCTTTTGACACAACTCCCTCACCGGCCCCTCCCTCTCCTCCCACCCCTCCTCTCTCCTGATCCTTCCCACCCAAAAATACTTCCCGCCCTTCCCGCCGTCGAACATTCTCTCCCACCCCCTCACCACATCTCTAACGCTTGCCCTCGCAACCCTCCTCTCGCGCTCCCTCCTCAACTTCTTCTCCCTCTTCTCCTCCCTCGT
>JAABUS010004950.1_pt1 | contig 18301 bp, 14 predicted proteins | sample 5560161 | NCBI WGS metagenome assembly JAABUS01 (sample SAMN10711885, study PRJNA513376) | rock metagenome | isolation source: Antarctica rocks | place: Antarctica: Victoria Land, Trio Nunatak nord | collected 2016-01-04 | reverse complement strand
CTCGTTCTATCGCTATCTCGGCGACCGACTGCACGTGCCGGGCGCCGTCAGCATCCCACCGCTTCCAGACCTCGTCCGTCAGGCCGCAACGCCAGCCTGATTGCCCGGGGATCTGCCCCGGTTACGGCGTTGAGGCCGCAAGCGCTTGTTATGTCAGCCGGGATGCCGCCCGGCCCGCTGCGGGATGATGAACAGGCAGAGAATGACCGCGACAGCCAGCGCGCCCGAGGCGGCGATGTCGCCGATCGCAAGGCCGCCGTCGGCAACCGGCTTGTCGAGGGAATTGGCCACCGTGGCGCCGAGCGGCCGCGTCAGGACGAAGGCGGCCCAAAACAGGAAGGTCCTGGACACCTTGGTGAAGAAGTAGAGGCCGGCGATCACGGCCAGGGCGGCGGCAATGACAAGGGCACTGTCGTTGTAGCCGAGCCCGCTGCTGTCAGCCATCCAGTCGCCGAGTGCCGTGCCGAGCGTCTGCGAGAACATGATCGTCGCCCAGTAGAAGGCTTCGACCTTCGGCGAAGTGATGGTTTCGATGGCGACTGAGCCGTAGGACCAATACCAGAGCCCAAGCGTGACCAAAACGAGGGTGAACAGCGTCAGGGAGCCGCCGGCGTAGCCAATGCCGAGCGACCGGTCGAACAGGTCGGCCAGCGTCGTCCCGGCCAGGGTGGTCGTGGTGACGACGGCCCAATACAGGAAGGGATGGAACCGCTTCCTGCTGATCTGCGCGGTCACGGTGACGATGAGGAGAGCCGCGAAGATCGCCGTCCCGACCAGGTAGCCCAGGCCCAATGTCAACGTCACGGCGTTGCCGCCGACCTCTCCCAGCGTGGTGACGAGGATCTTGATGAACCAGAACCCGAGCGTGACTTCCGGGACTTTGCTCAAGGCACCCCGCTGCGCATCGGTCATGTTCGTTTCTCCGTGGCTCGGGAAAGTGCATAAACGCGTCGATGCCTGGCCTATATCGAGCGGCTGAAGGTGTCACGTTGGTTATTCGCAATCTGCTATCGTCCCGCACGCCGCGTCGCACTCTCCAGCAGGATGCCGGCAAGGCCGACGAACAGGGCCACTCCGCTCCAGGCTGCAGGCACTCCGAGGCGAGGCAGCACCAGCCAGGTCACCAAAAGCCACACCAGGATGACGACGGCGAAGCTGCCATCATCCACGAACAGGCCGAAGACCTCGTTGAAAACCGTCCTGATCCAGCTCATTATCTACCTCTCACGCGTGGATTGCGGGAGTGCGGCGCCCAGCTCGGGCACAGCATAGCGGCACTGCCAGCACCGCAATGGCGAGGAAGCCGGCGACGAGCGCCAGGATCGACCAGTCGGCGCCAGGCGACGCCGGCGCCTTCCCCAGCCCAGAACGTCCCGAAGGCGGACAGCAGCACACCGACCACGAACTTCAGGCTGTTCTCCGGCACGTTGGCCAATGGCCGATGGATCAGCAGGCCCAACGCCGCCACCACGAGCAGCGCTGCCAAGGCGCCCAGGCTTGCCGGCAGCAGCAGACCGGCGCCGCCCGCACCAATCGCGATCACGATGAACACGACTTCGGTGCCTTCCAGCATGGTGATCTGGAATGCCGTCCCGAATGCCACCCGATCCCAACCGCCTGCCGCAGCCTGGCCCCGCATGGAAGCGGCCTGCTTGGCGAACGCTTCCGTCTCGTCGTGCAGGGGAATGACGCCAGCCGACCGTAGAATGGCCTTTCGCAGCCACCGCAGGCCGAACAGCAGCAGCAGCGTGCCGACCGCAAGCTGGATCGTCTCCAGCGGAATGCGCGTCAGCGCCGTCCCCAGCATCGCGACGAGGAGGACGAGAACGCCCAGCGCCGCGGCCGTGCCGAGCAAAGCGTGGCGCCAGCCGCGAACGCTGCCCACGGCAAGGATCACGGTGAGCGCCTCCACGAACTCGACGAGTGAGGCGAGAAAGGCTGCTAAGACTGATGGCCCGGCGTGGGCCCATACGATGCCGCTCATGCAAAGCTCCGCGTGATTGCACGCAATTGGTAGCATCTGCTACCAATAACGGAGACTCTAAAGTGCTCACTACAGTGTGACGGGCATGGGCGTGGAAACTGGCGATACGGACCTGTTCAAGACTCGTCTGGGCACAAGCGGCGCCGGCCTGCCGCCGGCCTGCCGCCGGGTCGCGGACTACATCGACGTCAACCGCGCGGCGGTGCTGGCCAGCTCGGCCGTGGAGCTCGCCACCCGGACCGGCACGTCCGACGCGACCGTAATCAGGACCGTGCAGGCGCTCGGCTTCCCAGGGCTGGGCGCGCTCAAACAGGCCCTCCTTGGCTCCGTCGAGCACTCCGCCACCATTGCCGACGATATGGCCCGCACGCTCGACGAGGTCGGCGAAGGCGCTGGCCGCGCGGTTGAACTGGTGTTCGAGGCGCATGAGGAATGCTTCGCAGGCCTCCGCACACCGGTCGCACGGGAGCAGATCGTCGCGGCGGTCTCGGCCTTGCACCCGGCCAACCGCATCGCCGTGTTCGGCATCGGTCCCTCCGCTGCTTTGGCCAGCTATGTCGCGATTTCCCTTACGCGGTCTGGGCGGCCCTGCCTCACCCTGGACACCACGGGCGCCATGCTCGCCGACCAACTGCTCGGCCTCCGGGCTGGCGACGCCATTCTCGCTTTGGCCTATGGACGGCCGTATCGCGAGATCGTCGTTGTGCTCGCCGAGGCACGGCGCCTCGCTCTGCCCATTGTCCTCGTGACCGATGGCCTAAACGGCAAGCTGGCCCCGCTCGCCGACGTCATCCTGCCAGCTCGGCGGGGCAGGACGGAGCGCGTGGCGCTGCATGGGGCGACGCTGGTATGCCTTGAAGCGCTAGTACTCGGTCTTGCCGCCGGCCGAAGGCGGGATGCAGTGGCGACGCTGGAGCGGCTCGGCCGGCTGCGCAAGGAGATACGCGGTGGAGATGGTCAACGGTCATGAGTGCCAGCAAGTGCATGCGCATGGAGCACAGCAACACCCTTGGGAAAACAGGCGCCATTCCGGCGATATAGAGTTGGAGTACAGCGTCATTTGCTGCTGAGGATAATAGGCCCGCTCGGGGCTGGTCATACGTCGCAGAATTTTTGAGTTCCGCGACATTCCCGCAACCACAGGTGATATTCAGGTCGCGCGCTTACTTTGCGGTTCGCAGCACGAATGTTGGGTTGGCCCCTACTTGAGCAACCTGGGCCACGACCTCATAGTCGCCCAAGGCGGCGTAGCCCTTCAGGCTGCCCGTTTCCTTCTCTCAGCAGATCGACTGCGTGGGAGGGTGCACCATCGTGATGAGCAGGTTTAAACCTCGCGCTCTATGTAGCGCAACGTTACAGTTTTATCATGAGAACGGACTCGTTCTAAATAAGCTCATTTGCAAAATGTTCATAATTCTTTAGTCACATTCAGGGTATTTACCGGCGCAATCTCGTTTTCACGCTGACTATCGTGAACAACTAGCGAACACCAAAGCTGGTTGCATTTAACGGGATTTGAAATGAATCTGCACTATGTTCTAAGTCGGACGCGGGCCATTTTACTAGGCACGACGATCCTATCTGGCCTTATTATATCAGGAGGTACGGCGCGAGCCGAGGACAGCACCGCACAGGCCGGCAATAATGGCCAACTGCCGTTGCCGTCCGGCCAGTTCGTCACGCCGACGGCTGCGACCGGCGCCAATCTCCAGTTCCTCAACCCCGGCCTGGCAAACTTTCCGACCCACGTCGTCGGCGACGCTATCAAGACGGCCGTCAGTCCCGATGGCAAGACGCTGCTGGTGCTGACCACCGGCTACAATCGCTTGAACACTGCAGGCGGCGCCGACATCGGCAAGCTGGACGTCAGCGCCTCGAACGAATACGTCTTCGTGTTCGACATTTCGGGCGCGAACCGCGCCAAGCCGCTGCAACGGCAGGCAATCCAGGTCCCGAACGCCTACGTCGGGTTGGTGTGGGCACCGGACAGCGCGACGTTCTATGCCGCCGGCGGCATCGACGACCAAATCAATGTCTTCACCCAGACCAACGGGTCCTGGGGCCAGACCAGCACGATCGCGCTCGGCCACAACAAAGTGGGCATCGGCTTGCGCGTCCAGCCGAATGCCGCAGGCCTCGGCATCTCCGCAGATGGCAGCGTGCTGGTTGTCGCCAACAACTTCAACGACTCGATCTCGGTCATCGACACCGCGACCCAGACGGTTCGCCTCGAGTACGACTTGCGTCCCTACAACACGACGCCGGGCGCGGACGGCGTGCCAGGCGGCTCGTATCCGTTCACCGTCGCCGTGAAAGGCAACGACACCGTCTACGCCTCGTCGATCCGCGATCGCGAGATCGTCGTAGTGAACATTGCGGGCTCCGACACCAACCGGCTGATCAAGCGCATCCCGGTCGGCGGCAACCCGAACAGCCTCATCCTGGACGCGGCGCAGGCGCGTTTGTTCGCCACGCTGGACAACACCGACCAGGTCGCGGTCATCGACACCAAAGCCAACTCGATCACGGAGACGATCGACACGATCGCGCCACCCGGCCTCCTGGCCAGCGCGACACGCTACACGGGCGCTGCGCCGAACAACCTTGTGCTGTCGCCTGGTGAGAAGGCGCTCTACGTGACGAATGGCGGCGCCAACTCAGTCGCGGTCATCCCGCTGTCAGGGCCGGGGCCGCACCAAGTATCGGGACTGCTTCCGACGGCATGGTATCCGCACTCCGTCAGCCTCAGCGCCGACGGACGCACGATGTACCTCGTCAACGGCAAGAGCGATCCAGGGGCCAACCCGGCCAACTTGTACGGCAACACGGACAAGCTGACGGAAACCACCTATCCCCAGGGCAATGCAGCAGCGCTTGCGCAGGCCAACGGGGCGAACCAATACGTGCTGCAGCTCAACAGGGCGGCCCTGGTGACGCTGCCGGTGCCGGCGCCTGGCGACCTGCCGATGCTCACCAGCCAGGTGGCATCCAACAACCGGTACAACGTCGCTGCCAACGTTTCAGACGAATGGATGATGGGCGCGCTGCGGGAGCGCATCAAGCATGTCGTGTATATCGTCAAGGAAAACCGGACCTTCGACCAGGTTTTGGGCGACCTGCAGAACGGAGCCAATGCGGACCCGGCGCTGGCCGTGTTCGGCCGCCGCATCACGCCGAACCAGCACCGCTTGGCCACCAAGTTCGTGACGCTCGACAACTTCTTCGACGCCGGCGACGTCAGCCTGGACGGCTGGTCCTGGACCACGCAGGGCCGCACCACGGACAGCGTCGGCATCAACATGGCGGTGAACTACGCCAATCGCGGCGTGTCCTATGACACCGAAGGCCAGAACCGCAACGTATCGGTCGGAAACGTGGGCGCGACGCCGGATGCCACGGTCGCGGCGCGTGAAGCCGCCTTTCCCGGCTATACAGCGGGCCTTGCCGGGCTCAAGGGAGGCGCGGTCAACGTGTTGCCCGGGGCGGCCAATGTCGGCTCGACCGACGCACCAAAGGCCGCCGAGGGCGGATACCTTTGGGACAGCGCGCTGCGGGCCGGCCTGACTGTGCGCAACTACGGCTTTCTGGTCGACCTGACCCGTTACTTCGTGCCAGCCGACAGCCCCGCCTTCATCTCACCGCTGCTCCGCGATCCGTCCTCGACCAAGACCCAGGTCACCTTCCCCAACAATCCCAGCCTGATCCCGCGCACGGACCTCTACTTCCGCGGCTACGACAATGCGTTTCCTGACGTATGGCGGGTCGAGGAGTGGAAGCGCGAATTCCAGCAGTTCGCGATTGACGGCAACCTGCCGCAGCTTACCCTGCTGCGCCTGCCGCACGACCACACGGGCCAGTTCGGCACTGCGGTCGGAGGCTTCAACACGCCGGAAACCCAGGTCGCCGACAACGACCTGGCCCTTGGCCAGGTCATAGAGACCATCGCGCACAGCCGATACGCGCGCGACACGCTGGTGTTTATTCTGGAGGACGACTCGCAGGATGGTCCCGATCACATCGATGCCCACCGCAGCACCGCATTCGTCGTCGGACCCTACGTCAAGCAAAACGCGGTGGTGAGCACGCGCTACAACACTGTCAGCATGTTGCGCACGATGGAAGACGTGCTCGGGATCGACCATCTGAACCTGAACGACGCCTACCAGCGTCCGATGGCCGACGTGTTCGACCTGAGCCAAACTCGTTGGAACTACAACCCCGTCGCGTCCAAGGTGCTCAGGACCACCGAGGCTGCGCTTCCCGGTGATGCCGTGCAGTTTGCTGGGGGACCTGACATGACGCCGGCCCACGATGCCGCGTATTGGGAGAAGGAGACAAAAGGCTTCGATTGGACGTCCGAGGACAGGGTTCCCGCCGACCTCTTCAACCAGGTGCTGTGGGAAGGGCTTATGAACGGCAGCCCCTATCCGACAGTGCGCACCGGCCTCAACCTCAGCCGGAAGGCCGCTGCCAACCCAGCCTCCGAGTAGCCGGACGGTTATCGCTGACACCGCGCGATCAAAGATGGAGTACGCTTCACCTGGTCCAAACCTCGGATTGCGGCGACTTTCTGGGGTGCCTTCGCAACCTACGCTGCTCTAGGCTGCTGCCAATTGGCTGGCCCTGATCGCTGCGGCGCGCTCGGCAGCCCAGGCCCGTTGCAGCAGGAGGATAGCCATGAGAGCACGGATCGCGCAGGTGGACGCGATGGAGATCCTGGACTCGCGCGGCAACCCAACCGTCCGGGTCAGGGTCGGCCTAGACGACGGCACCAGCGCCGTTGCCTCGGTGCCGTCCGGCACTTCCACGGGCGAGCACGAAGCCATAGAGCTCCGCGACGGCGACCGGGGCCGGTACGGCGGCAAAGGCGTCACCCGCGCGGTGGCCAACGTGGTCGACACCATCGGCCCCAAGCTGCGGGACTTGGACCCGTCGCACCAGGCAGCCATCGACCGGACGATGATCGAGCTGGACGGGACCCCTGACAAGTCGCGGCTGGGCGCGAACGCCATCCTCGGTGTATCCATGGCCGTGGCGCGCGCCGCTGCACAGGCGGCGGGGCTGCCGCTCTATGCTTACCTCGGCGGCCCGGGCGCGTGCCGCCTTCCCGCGCCGATGATGAACGTGATCAATGGCGGCAGCCACGCGGACAATTCCCTGGACTTCCAGGAATTCATGGTGATGCCATACGGCGCGCCGAGCTTTTGCGAGGCGCTGCGCTATGGTGCCGAGACCTTCGCCGCCCTGAAAGCGCTCCTCAAGCGACGCGGGTTGTCCACGGCGGTGGGGGACGAAGGCGGCTTCGCCCCGAACCTGACGAGCAACGAGGCGGCTTGCGAGCTGATCGTCCAGGCCATCAAGGCTGCGGGGCTCAAGCCGGGAGAGCAGGTCGGGATCGCGCTAGACCCGGCCGCCAGCGCCTTCGCCAAGGACGGGGGCTACGACCTCGCGAAATCAGGTGCGGGCCGCAAGAGCAGCCAGGAGATGACGGACCTCTACGCGCGCTGGATCGAGGCCTACCCCATCGTGTCCATCGAGGACGGTCTCGGCGAGAACGATTGGGCCGCCTTCACCGAACACACGGCCGCGCTGGGCGGGAAGGTGCAGATCGTCGGCGACGATCTCTACGTGACGAACACGAGGTTCATCGCCCGCGGCATCGCCGAGCGCGCGACCAATGCCGTGCTGATCAAGCTGAACCAGATCGGGACCGTGACCGAGAGCATCGAGGCGATCGAGCTCTGCCGCAGCGCAGGCTGGCGCCACATCGTCTCGCACCGCTCGGGCGAGACCGAGGACACGTTCATCGCCGACGTCGCCGTAGCGATGGGCGGTGGGCAGATCAAAACCGGGTCGCTGTGCCGCAGCGAGCGTGTCGCCAAATACAACCGGCTCCTCGAGATCGAGCGCGAACTCGGACGGGCTGCAGCGTATTCGAGCCCGTTCTGACGCAGTGGGCACCATCCTACACCGGAGGTGATGGCGCCTGCAGGCCGTATCGCCCTAAGCGGGAGAGCCAGACGAAATGGCTGAAACCCGCCTGATCGGTCTTGTCGGCGGGCTCGGTCCGGCCGCGACCGTGCACTACTACCAAGCCCTGCTCATGGAGTGCGGCCGGCGCGGCCTGGTAGCCCGCATCGTCATGACCCATGCCGATGCCCACCGTGTGCTCGCCGCAGCGGCGGAGGGCGACCTGAAGGGGATGGCCCTATACCTTGCCGACCGCATAGCAGAGCTGGACCGGGCTGGGGCAGGCATCATGGCCATCGGGGCGGTCACGCCTCACATGTGCATGCCTGAACTGGCCGCGCTGACGCGATCCCTGCTGATCGACCCCATCGATGTACTCAGCCATGAGCTGAATTGCGCCGGCATCGAACGGGTGGCGCTCATGGGGACCCGGGCTACGGTCGCTGGCCGGCTGTTCGGCCGGCTCGACGCGACCATCCTGGACCCGTCGCCGGCTCAGGTTGCGCGCATCCATGACCTTTATCTCTCCATCGTGCAAACGGGCCAAGTCGGCAGCGGCGAGGCACAGGCGCTCGGAACACTCGCGCGGGCGCTGGTGCAGGACTTGCAAATCCAAGCCGTCGTCCTTGCCGGCACGGAGCTTGCCCTCGTGCCGGCCGGAGCGTGGGATGGCGTCCGGATTGTCGATTGCGCCAAGCTTCACATCGAGGCAATCGTGGCAGCTGCTGTCCCGACTTAGTGCAATCCTGAACCCATTTCCTACACGCCACAGACCAGGCGCCGCACGACCTGCGCCCTTTCTGCCATATCCTGGGTCAGCTATTCGGTTGCGGGGCCATCCTTGATGGTGCCCACGACAAGGCGTGCTTTGGGGATGCCGATGGCTTTTTTGTTCTGGGCAGGCCATCGTTCCCGAACAAGCTGGCCCGGAACTCACCAGGGCCGTCTTCGGGGGAAGCAACATGATCGTCACGTCACGGCCGTCGTACGGTGTCGGAATTCGTCTTGGCGCGGCATTCGCCGTCGGCTTTATGCTGGTGCAGCCTGTGTATGGAGCCGAGCCCACCTACCGCGCCGAGGCCACGACGGTTCTGCCCAGCACGGACACCGGATGGGACTACATCACCTTGGAAAAGAACGGGCCCCGGCTGTTCACCGTACACCGGGCTGACGGGCTGACCGTGTTCGACGTGCGCGCCAACAAAGTCATAGCTGTAGGCGCTTGCAATCATCCACGCTCGTGCTCGCAAACAGGGCCGTCTCCTGCTCGGATTGAGTGACAATGGGCAGAGCAGCCTGCTCACATTAGCTGCCACCGTGCTCGCCATCATCTGCGGCTGCTCGCGATCAGAGCGGCGTGCTCACATTAGCTGCCAATAACTGCTAACGACCAAACCCGATCGCTCAGTCCGTGTGGATCGACGTCCTAGAAGCAGTTGTTCGTTCAGGTCACGCCGAGCAGCCCGCTTCTGCACGGGCGTAGCGCCGCGCCGAGCAGCCCATCACTCGCTTGAATGCCGTATTGAAGGCGTTCTCGGACTCGTATCCCAGGGAGCGGGCAATGTGCGCCAACGGCTCACGACCGGTCGCGAGCTGGTCGCCCGCCAGCATCATGCGCCAGCGGGTGAGATAGGCGATCGGGGTCTCGCCGACCTTCTCCCGAAAGCGTTGCGCGAAGATCGATCGCGACATGCCAGCCTGGCTCGCCAATTCGCCAAGCGTCCAGCGATGCGCCGGGTCGGCATGCATGGCCCCGATCGCGGCGCTCAACTGCGGATCGGCGAGGGCGTAGAACCAGCCGACCCGGTCGCCCGCCTGTCGGGACAGATAGAGCCGCAGCGCCTGCAGGAGCATCATGTGGGCAAGGTGGTGGGCGGCAAGCGACTTGCCGGGCTTGCTCTCGCGCATCTCGACCATCATGCGGTCGATCGACCAGCGCAGCGTCGCCTGGTCCTCCGCCGCCTCGAGATGGACGATCGGCGGAAGCGCCCCGAGCAGCGCTTGCGCCTTGCGTCCATCGACCTCGAAGCGGGTGCCCGTGAGGAACATGCCTCCCCCGCCCCGGTGCACGACCACGCCGCCATGCCGGGCGCCCGCGAACACGTCATGCGCCGCCATCGGGGGAAGGCGCAGGTCGCTGGCGAGCACGAAGGACCGGCCGCTCGGCAGGACGAAGCAGTCGCCTGCCGTCAGCCTGACCGGGTCGACGCCGTCCACCTTCAGCCAGCAGGCGCCGCTGGTCACCGCATAGCATTTGATGCAGCCGGCCTGGTTGCCGAACCGCACGGCCCAATCCCCGCCCGCGTCGAAGCCGGACGTGAGATAGCTCTGTGGCTTCAGCAGCGCGAGGACGTCGGACAACGGGTCCATCGAGTTCTCCGGACGATGGCGAAGAGAATAGCGACGATTGCGTGTAGATCGTGCGCCACACCCTGTCTATCTCAGGTCCGCGTTCACCGAAAGAGGCTGCATATGATCGTCATCACCACGCCGACCGGCAATATCGGGCACCACGTTGTCCAGCACCTGCTCGACACGGGCGAGACTCTGCGCGTCGTCGCGCGCGATCCGGGAAAGTTGCCGCAGGCGGTCCGCGATCGCGTTGAAGTCGTCAAGGGCTCACACGGCGACGCGGCCGTGGTCGATCGCGCCTTCGACGGCGCGGAAGCGGTGTTCTGGGTCGCTCCGCCCACCCCGTCGGACGCGCTCGACGACACCTATGTCGATTTCGCCCGCCCGGCGGCTGAAGCGATCCGCCGCCATGGCGTCGCACGCGTCGTCGCCGTGACCGCGCTTGGGCGCGGCACCGCGTGGCAGGACAGGGCCGGGCTGGTCACCGCGTCGATCGGCATGGTCGACCTGCTGAACGAGACCGGCGCCGCGGTCCGCGGCCTTGCTATGCCGGGCTTCATGGAAAACGCGCTGCAGCAGGTGGGCGCGATCCGCCAGGGGCAGATATTCGGCCCGCTCGATCCGGACAAGAAGGTGCCGCACACCGCTACGCGCGACATGGGCGCGGCTGCGGCGCGGCTGTTGCAGGACCGCTCCTGGACGGGTCAGGCGGATGTGCCGCTGCTGGGGCCGCAGGACCTCTCGTTCAACGAGATCGCCGCCATTATTTCGGAGGTCCTCGGTCGCGAGGTGCGCTACCACCAGGTCCCGTTCGACGGCTTCAAGGCGCAGCTGATGGCGCGCGGCATGAGTGAGGCCTTCGCCCAAGGCTACGTCGACATGATGCGCGCCAAAGATGAGGGCATGGACAACGCAGCCGCGCGCACGTCCGCCAACACCGGGCCGACCACCTTCCGCCGATGGGCCGAGGAGGAGCTGAGGCCGGCGGTGCTCGGCTAGTCTGAACGTCCGCTCGGGCCGTCTATACGCCCATGAACGGACCGACCAAAAACCACTCAACAGCACCCTTTAGGCCGTTCTCAGAATCCAAGGTTTCTGAGGATCTTCGGCGTGTGCTGCCCAGGGCCACGCATCAAGGCACTTTTGCTTCTCAGAACTGTTCTTGGCTGCTCTGTTCCGAAATGCTGGGCATTCGACGGCTTTCGAGAACAAAGAGGGGTCACGTCACGGTTTGCTCAAAATTGCACGCTAAGACGGTTTGAGCGTTTGAGTTGACCGATGCGAGATCATTGCCGGCTCCGGCTTATCTTCTCTGAGGGAGAAGAGTTTAGCTGCTTGAAGCGGCGGTGTGCGCCAGCAGCGCCGCCGCGCGCTCGACCAACGCGGCGCCCGATACCGGCTTGCGCAGCAACGCCGTGTTCCCCGTCTCGGCATTCTCGACGGCGAGCCGCACGCTTGCGTCGGCGTAGCCGGTCAGCAGCAGGGCAGGCAGCTCCGGCCGGCGCCGCCGGGCCTCCTGGATCAGCGTCAGCCCGTTCATGCCGGGCATGGCGAAATCGGAGATCAGCAGGGCCACCGCAGCACCTCCGTCGAGTTGCGTCAGGGCTTCCAGGCCACCGCCCGCCTGGGCGACACGATAGCCCTGGTCCTCCAGCTGACTGGCCAGCACCTCGCGCACCATCGCATCGTCGTCCACGACCAGCACGCAGGGGGAGACAGGCACAGAGGGGGCTGTGCTCTCGGGCAGCGCCGGATCGCTCGCCACCAAGACACCGACCGCCTCAGGGAACCACAACGTCACGGTCGTGCCCTGGCCAGGCTCGCTCTCGATCACGAAGCCACCGCCGGATTGGTGGGCGAAGCCGCGCGCCATGGCCAGGCCCAGCCCGGTGCCCTGGCCGAGCGGCTTCGTGGTGAAGAACGGCTCGCTCGCCCGCGCCAGGGTGGCGGCGCTCATGCCCGTGCCCGTGTCCGAGACCGACAGGCGCAGGTAGCCGCCCGGCGCCAGGCCGGCCGGGTGTGCCGTCGCGTCCACGACCGCCTCGGCGGCGGCGGCGAGGATCAGCGTGCCGCCGTCCGGCATGGCGTCGCGCGCGTTGACGGCCAGATTCACCAGCGCGGTCTCCAACTGCGCCTTGTCGGCCAGCAGCGCCGGCAGGTCCTGGTCCGCGGCGACCCGCATCGCAATCCCGACGCCCAGCGTGTGCGCTAGCATCTCACCCAAGCCCTCCAGCAGCGGCAGGGGCGGGACCGGCTCCGCCTGCAGCGCGCCCCGCCGCGCGAAGGCCAGCAACCGCCCGGTGATCGAGGCGCCCCGCTGGGCGGCGTCGCCGGCCATGCAGGCGAACCGCTTCACGGCCTCCGCGTCGCCCGGCCGGCGCTGGATCAGGGCCAGGCCACCCATCACGGCCTGAAGCACGTTGTTGAAGTCGTGGGCGATGCCGCCCGCGAGCTGGCCCAGCGCCTCCATGCGATGCGCCTGTGCGAGCCGGGCCTCGGCCTGCTCCCGCTCGTGGGATTCCACCCCCAGGCGGTCGTAGGCAGCCCGCAGCTCCGCCGTCCGCTCTCCGACCCGCGTTCCCAGCGAAGCGTTCAGCGCCGCCAGCCGCACCGTGGCCAGCTCGCGTTCCGCCAGATAGGCCCGCACCTCGTGCTGCTTCCGACGGGCGCGCAGGGCGGCACGCACTGCACTCGCCAGCGCCGCCGCGCCAAGCGGCCGTTCGAGCAGCACGGCGTTGCCGATCCCATCGAACCATGCCGGCGTCCGTGCGCCCTGCACGATGTCGCCGCGCGGTGCTCCCAGCACGACGAAGGGGAAGTCGGACCACGGCGGTTGCCCCGCCACCCAGCGCAGCAGAACCCCTGCGTCGTCATCGCCTTCCAGTGCTTCCTCGGTCACCAAAGCGGCGCCCGCCCCCTCGGCAACGGCCCCTGCCAGGTCCGCGAGGTCGGCGCAGATGCGGCAGGTCATCCCGGCTTTTGCAAGTATCCCGGCTGCCAGGCCCGCGTCGCGGCCGCGCGGCGCCAGCACGAGGACGCGGTGCCCGGCCGTCGTTCCACGCCGGCCGGGCTCAGCCAACCCGCGGAGGTGCTGCCGGTGAGGGGGGCGTCGTCTCCATCAGGGCGCCGCCGCCGCCGCGGTACACGGGCGAGCCGCTCAGGACGCCGTCGAAATCGTCCAGGACGGCGCCGATCGTCAGGCCGTTGGGGCCGAGGCTGAACTCGCGGATGGTAGGCTCGTGATCCGATGTGCGGGTCTTCACCACCGACAGGCCCCGGCGCACCGCGCCGGCCGCCTCGAAGAAACGCATGAGGATGATGGTGTCGCTGAGATAGCTGAGGTCCAGGTCCGAGCGCACCTCGCCGACCAGTCCGTGCTGGCCGAGGATGAGCAGCGTCATGACGCCGTGGTGGCTCAGGTAGCTGAGCAGCTCGTGCATCTGGAGTATCAGGTACTGGTCGTTGGGCATGGCGTGGAGGTAGCCGTTGAGGCTGTCGATTATGATCGCCTGCGCGCCATCGACTTCGACCGCGCGGCGGACGTAGTGGACGAACTCGCCCGGCGACAGCTCGGCCGGCGTGATCTGGCGCACCCGAAGCCGCCCCGTGTCCAGGTGCGACTGCAAATCCATGCCGAGGCCGGCGGAGCGGGCGAAGAACGTGCCGAGTTCCTCGTCGAACATGAAGACGGCCGCCGGAACGCCGCGTTCCAGCGCAGCAAGGACGCAGCGGGTGGCGGTCGAGGTCTTGCCCGTGCCGGTCGGCCCCATCAGCAGGGTGCTGGTGCCGGGCACCAGCCCACCGCCCAGCAAGGCGTCCAGTTCGGCGACGCCGGTGCCAACGGGGACCGGCGAGAACCCGTTGTGATGCTCGGAGGCGACGAGACGCGGGTAGACCGCGAGGCCGCCCGTCTCGATGGCGTAGTCGTGGTGGCCGCCGCGGAAGCAGACGCCGCGCAGCTTCACCACCTCCAGGAACCGCCGTACCGCGCCGTATCGGCTGCTGCTCCGCTCCAGCGCGATCACGCCGTGGGCGATGCTGTACAGCTGCAGGTCGCGCGGCTCGGCGGTCTGGTCGTCGAGCAGCAGCACGGTGCAGCGGTGGCTCATGAAACGGTGCTTCAGCGCGAGAACCTGCCGGCGGTAGCGTAGCGGGGTCTGCGCCAGCAGGCGCAACTCCGACAGGCTGTCGAGAACGAGTCGCGCCGGCCGCTCGTGTTCGACCCCTTCCAGGATGCGCCCGGTGGTCTCGCCGAGTTCGAACTCGGCCGGGTGCAGCAGCGTCTGCTCCTGCTCGGAGCCGAGGTCGGCCTCGGGCACCAGCTCGACGATCGAGAGGCCATCGAGCGACCAGCCGTGGGTTGCCGCCGAGGCCCGCAGCTCGTCTGCCGTCTCGCAGAGCGTGACATACATGCCGCGTTCGCCGAGGCGTTGGCCCTCCAGCAGGAACTGCAGCGCAAGCGTCGTCTTGCCGGTGCCGGGCGTGCCCTCGACCAGGTAGAGGCGGTCGCGAGGCAGGCCGCCCGCGAGGACATCATCGAGGCCGGCGATACCGGTCGAGGCTCGGTCGCCGCCACCACCCGCTTCGGCGGGCGCGGTGCCCGGTGTGTCGATCATTCGAGGAACTCCGGGCTTTGTGGCTGCTGGACGAGGCGGATGCGCCAAAGTGAGTTGGAGCACAAGGAAAACGGACGGTTTCCTTGCGGTTGCTCACCCAGGGTGATTGTACCCCTGGAACCGCCAGAAAACCCATTGTGGTATTGAACACAAAGTCGCACCCTGTCCATCAACTTTTTTAACGGTTCCGCATCGATGCTCGTCGGCTACGTCCGGGTTTCCAAGAGCGACGGCTCGCAGACGCTGGAGCCGCAACGCGACGCGCTGCTCGCAGCCTGCGTCGAGCCTGAGCGCATCTACCAGGACCTCGCCTCCGGCCGGCACGATGACCGTCCCGGCCTCCGCGCCTGCCTCAAGGCGCTGCAGCCCGGCAACACGCTCGTGCTGTGGAAGCTCGACCGGCTCGGCCGCGACCTCAAGCACCTCGTCAGCACGGCCGAGGACCTTCGCGTGCGCGGCGTGGGCCTGAAGGTGCTGACGGGCGCGGGTGCCCAGATAGACACCACCACCGCCAACGGCCGGCTTGCCTTCGGCATTTTCGCGGCATTCGCCGAATTCGAGCGCGAGTTGATCGCCGAACGGACGCAAGCAGGCTTGGCCGCCGCGCGCGCCAGGGGCCGCATGGGAGGCCGGCCGCGCAAGATGGACCGCGCGACACTCACTATGGCCATGTCCGCCATGTCCGATCCCAAGTCTAACGCCGCTGAGGTGGCGCGCCGGCTCGGGATCACCACCACCACGCTCTATAGCTACGTTAACGGCGACGGCTCGCCCAAGGCAGCCGGCACCGCCGTACTCACCAACACGAGCACCTGCAACAAGCCGGCCGCCCCCCCCTGACGACAGCGCTCGGGCTTAGCGTGCAATTTTAAGCAAACCGTGAGGTGACCCCAAAGACGCGGGATGCAGGTCGGCCGCGCCACCGCGTTCACCACGCCGTTGAGGCCAAACCCACCCAGACGTGCGACTTCCCGGCGAGCACCGGCATCATCCTGACCTCAGTTCGGCTATTGGCGCGGAATGTGAGCACAATCCTCCGTTGGCGAGCACGACGCGATGATGGCGAGCACAGTGGCAGATAATGTGAGCACGACGTTCGCCCCATTGTCAGCGAATCCGAGCAGGAATCTGCTCCGTTTGCGAGCACGACGTCCGATGATTGCGAGCGGCTACAGCTACAAGTTGATCGAGACCATCGGGACGCGGCCCATGGCGCGCGATCGCGATGAAGGCGTACAGCAAGCGCCTGTTCACCGTCACGGCCAGCTATAGCCAGCCAGCGGCCGGGCCGGATGGCAAGCTGCCACCGCCGATCTACCAGCGGAACAGCTTCACCATCATGAGCTACGCCCGGGAGTAGGCGGGCACGACAGCAGGCGGATGGAACCGGGCGGCATCGGTGCGGTGTTGTATCGGCCGCCTGGTTCTCATCAGCGCTTCTGGTTAATGCACCTGCCGCACCGTCGGCTCGCGATCCCAAATACGGCCGTTCTGCGCCGCCTGGACAAACGGTCCGGCTGTGCCTTGGCTGAGCGCCACGACGCCCGCGTCGGCGTCCGTGGCAACCCCCGCCTGCTTGAGCAAGCCTGCTGCCGCCGCCGTGTAGCCGATGACCTTGAGGTGGGCGAAGGCGTCGGCCACGAAACTCTTCGCGGCTGCCTCCGTCGCCAACGCCGTCGCGCCGTCCGCACCGAAGACGAGCGCCACGGCGTCGAACAGCACCGAAGGGCCGCCCGCGAGCTGGAAATCGGCCTCGATCACCTTGCCGTCACCGCCGGTCACGCCGCCTACCTTCGGGGCGACGATCTTGAACTGCCCCCCGGCCTTCTCGACCGCACCGCGCAGCGCTTTCACCACGGCCGGGTCGGCGCCCTCGGACACGAGGCAGCCGACCATACGCCCGTCCAGCGTCGGCTTGGCCTTGGCCAGGATGCTGAGCGCGGGCGAGGCGGGCAAGTCGGTCCGGGTCGGCGCCGCGACGGGCGCCGCCTCGACCGGCTCGCGCCACCCGAGCCCATCGGCCACGCGGTTCGCGAGCTTCGTGTCGATGTTCAGCAGCCGGCTCAGCACCCGGCCGCGCACCGCCTTCGTCTCCACCTTGCTCAACTCGAAGGTCAGGGCGGCGACGATATGGTCCTGCTCCGGCTTGGTCTGGCTGATGAAGAACTGCCGCGCCTGGCTGTAATGGTCGGCGAAGCTCTCCGCGCGGACGCGCAACGAGTCCCCTTCGACGCGAGCCGGAAAGCTCCGGTAGCCCGTGCCCGCGTCCTCGCGCGGACCGTTCTTGTCCAACAGGCTCGGCTCATAGCTGACCCGGCCTTTCTGGGCCGCCATCTGCATGTGGCCGTCGCGCTGGAAATTGTGCATCGGGCAGCGCGGCGCGTTGATCGGGATCTGCGCGAAGTTCGGACCGCCCAGGCGCTTGAGCTGCGTGTCCAGGTAGGAGAAGTTGCGCCCCTGCAGCAGCGGGTCGTTGGTGAAATCGATGCCGGGCACGACGTGCGAGGTGCAGAACGCGACCTGCTCCGTCTCCGAGAACACATTGTCCGGGTTGCGGTCCAGCACCATGCGCCCGATGACGCGGAGCGGGAGGATCTCCTCGGGGATGAGTTTGGTCGCGTCCAACACGTCGAAGTCGAACTTGTTGGCGAACGCCTCGTCAAAGAGCTGCACGGCCAGCTCCCACTCCGGAAAGCTGCCCTCTTCGATGGCGTTCCACAGGTCGCGCCGGTGGTAGTCCGGGTCGGCGCCGCTGATCTTCAACGCCTCGTCCCATACGACCGACTGCATGCCGAGCTTCGGCCGCCAGTGGAACTTGACGTAGGTGCTTTTCCCTTCGGCATTGATGAGCCGGAAGGTGTGGACGCCGAAGCCTTCGATCATGCGCAGGCTGCGTGGGATGCTGCGGTCTGACATGACCCACATGATCATGTGCATGCTCTCGGGCGTCAGCGAGATGAAGTCCCAGAACGTGTCGTGGGCCGAGGCCGCCTGCGGGAAGCCACGGTCCGGCTCCTCTTTGACGGCGTGAATGATGTCGGGGAACTTGATCGCGTCCTGGATGAAGAACACCGGGATGTTGTTGCCGACCAAATCCCAGTTGCCCTGCTGCGTGTAGAACTTGACGGCGAAGCCGCGCACGTCGCGCGCCACGTCGCTCGAGCCGCGGTTGCCGGCCACGGTGGAGAAGCGGGTGAACAGCGGCGTACGCTCACCCACGCGCTGAAAGATATCGGCCTTGGAGACGTCGGCGAGGCTGTCGGTCAGCTCGAAATAGCCGTGGGCGGCGGTGCCGCGGGCGTGGACGACGCGCTCGGGGATGCGCTCGTGGTCGAAGTGGTTGATCTTCTCGCGAAGGATGAAGTCTTCCAGCAGCACC
>JAABUS010004946.1_pt1 | contig 18317 bp, 15 predicted proteins | sample 5560161 | NCBI WGS metagenome assembly JAABUS01 (sample SAMN10711885, study PRJNA513376) | rock metagenome | isolation source: Antarctica rocks | place: Antarctica: Victoria Land, Trio Nunatak nord | collected 2016-01-04 | reverse complement strand
CCGCTCATGGAGGCACTGCCGGTCCTCGGCGTCCTCACCGTGCTGCTGGTCGGCACCGGCCGGGTCGCCGCCGGCGACCTCGGGAGCGGCGAGCTGGTGCGGGTGGCCTACCTGTTCACGCTGCTGGCCTTCCCGGTCCGCGCGCTCGGGTGGGTGCTCAACGAGCTACCGCGCAGCGTCGTCGGCTGGGACCGGCTGCAGCGGGTCCTGACCGCGACCGGCGCGCAGGAGCACGGGGACCGACGGCTGCCGCCCGGGGGACCGGTGTTGCTGCGGGTGGACGACGTCGACTTCGCCTACGGCCCCGAGCAGGTCCTGGACGGCGTGTCCTTCGCGGCGGAGCCCGGCTGCACGGTGGCCGTCGTCGGCCCGACCGGCGCCGGCAAGAGCACCCTGGCGGCGCTGCTGGTCCGGCTGGTCGACCCGTCCTCCGGCACCGTGTCGTACGACGGAACCGAGCTGCGCACCCTGGCCCCGGGAGCCCTGGCCGAGGTCGCCGCGCTCGTGCCGCAGCAGACGTTCCTGTTCGACGACAGCGTCCGGGGCAACGTCACGCTCGGGACGCCGCTGGACGACGAGCAGGTCTGGGCCGCGCTGCGGCTCGCCCAGGCGGAGGCTTTCGTCCGGGCCTTGCCGGAGGGGCTGGACACCGTCGTGGGGGAGCGCGGCACCACGCTGTCCGGCGGCCAGCGCCAGCGCCTGGCCCTGGCCCGCGCCGTCGTACGCCGACCGCGCCTGCTGGTCCTGGACGACGCCACGTCGGCGGTCGACCCGCAGGTCGAGCAGCGCATCCTGGCCGGGCTGCGCGCGTCCGGCGTGGGCCGGTCCGGCGCGGACGGCTCGGGGGCGACGGGAGGGACGGTCGTCGTCGTGGCCTACCGGCGGGCGACCATCGCGCTCGCCGACGAGGTGGTGTTCCTCGACGGGGGGCGGGTGACCGCGCGGGGCACGTCCGCCGAGCTGCTCGCGGCGTCGGCGGGCTACCGCGAGCTGGTCACGGCCTACGAGCGGGCCGATGCGGAGCGCGAGGCGCTCGAGGCTGCCGACCGGGTCGAGGAAGGCGTGGCGTGAGCACCGGCACGGTCGACAGCCGTGAGGTGGAGCGCGGCTCGTTCGCCACGCTGGCCCACGGTGTGCGGCTCGCCCCGGAGTTCGCCCGCGGCCTGGCCGTGACGCTGCTGCTGGCGGTCGTGGCCACCGCCGGACGGGTGGTCGTGCCGATCGCGGTGCAGCAGACCATCGACCACGGGCTGCTCCGCCCGGGCCGCCCCGACCTCGGCCTGGTGCGCACCGCCTGCCTGCTCGCCGCACTCGCCGTCCTGGTGACCGCGGGGGCGAACTACCTCACCAACGTCCGGCTCTACCGCACGACGGAGAACGGCCTGCTCGCGCTGCGGGTGCGCGCGTTCCGCCGGGTGCACGACCTGTCCGTGCTGCACCAGGCCGCCGAGCGCCGCGGCTCGCTGGTCTCCCGGGTCACGGGCGACGTCGACACGATGAGCACGTTCATGCAGTTCGGCGGCCTGCTGGTCGTCATCTCCACCGCCCAGCTGCTGCTCGCGACGGTGCTGATGCTGGTCTGGTCGTGGCAGCTCACGCTCGTGGTCTACCTGTGCTTCCTGCCGCTGTTCCTCGCCGTGCGGGTCTTCCAGCAGCGGCTGCACACCGCCTACCGGTCGGTGCGCGAGCGCATCGGCGAAATGCTCGGCGCGGTCGCCGAGTCGGTCGTCGGCGCGCCGGTGATCAAGTCGTACGGCGTGGAGGCGCGCACCGCCGACCGGATCGACACGGCTGTCGCACGCACCCAACAGGCGCAGACCCGGGCCCAGCGGATCGCGGCCACGACGTACTCCACCGGGGAGATGACGGCGGCCCTCGCCACCGGCGCCGTCGTCGTCGTGGGCGTGCTGCTCGGTGTGGACGGGGGCATCAGCACGGGCCGCCTGGTCGGGTTCCTGTTCCTGGTGACGCTTTTCGTGCAGCCCGTCCAGGTCGCCACCGAGGTGCTCAACGAGGCGCAGAACGCCGTCGCCGGCATGCGCCGGGTGCTCGGCGTCCTCGACACCCCCACCGACGTCGCCGACCCCGGCGACAGCGGGGTCGACCTGCCGGCCGGGCCGGTGTCGGTGCGCTTCTCGCACGTCTCCTTCGCCTACCCGGGCGGCCCGGAGGTGCTGCGTGACGTCGACCTCGAGATCACGCCCCGCACCCGGGTGGCCGTGGTGGGCCAGACCGGCAGCGGCAAGACGACCTTCGCCAAGCTGCTCACCCGCCTGATGGACCCGTCCCGGGGGGAGGTGCTGCTGTCCGGCGTACCGCTGCGGCAGGTGCGCTTCGGCTCGCTGCGCCGGCGCGTGGTCATGGTGCCGCAGGACGGGTTCCTGTTCGACAGCACGGTCGCCGACAACGTGCGCTACGGCCGACCCGGCGCCTCCGACGCCGACATCGGGCTGGCCTTCGTCGAGCTCGGCCTGTCCGACTGGCTGGACGGGCTGCCGCACGGGCTGGACACCCGGGTCGGCGAGCGCGGCGAGCAGCTGTCTGGGGGGGAGCGCCAGCTCGTGGCGGTCGCTCGGGCCTACCTGGCCGACCCCGACCTGCTGGTGCTCGACGAAGCCACCAGCGCGGTCGACCCGGCCACCGAGGTGCGCCTCAGCCGGGCGCTCGACAGCCTGACCCGCGGGCGCACCACCCTCGCGATCGCCCACCGGCTGTCCACCGCGGAGGCCGCCGACGAGGTGCTCGTGGTCGACGACGGAGTGGTCGTGCAGCGCGGCCCGCACCGCGAGCTGGTCGAGGTACCGGGGGTCTACCGCGGGCTGCACGACTCCTGGGTGAGCCAGTCCCGCTGAGGCGACCCCCCAGCGGCTTGGGGCTGCCTGATTCTGGCTGGTTGGGATACTGCCCGCATCCGACAGCAGGGGACGGTCTGTCGCTTCTAGCCTTCAGACCTCCTGAAGTGGGCAGATTGAAGTCCCTTGACCCGCGGTTTCATCGCCCTGTCGGTCGGCGAAACTCGTTATAACTCGAAAAGTATTGCCGGGTGGCGGTCGGGGTTGCGGTGCAGGTCATGCTGGGGGTCGTCCAGCACCACGGTCAGCCACGGCCGGGCCGGCTGCTGCTTGCGGTCGAGGACCTGCAGGTCGAGCAGGGTGTGGTCGGCCTGCCACTGCTCGTTGGGCCGGGCCGCGGTGCGCCGGTGGGCCAGCTCGAACTGGTCCCGGTAGGCCGCGTCCCCGCTCTGCGCCAGTGTCCGCAGCCCGGAGCCCGGGGTCGATTCTGGCGACCACTGAGCGCACGGTGGAGTAGCTGGGAGCGGGTGGCCCGCGGTCGCCGGCCAGGTCGCTCACGCGGCGGTACACAAAGGCGGTTGTCGGGGCCGGCCGGCGCAGCGCCAGTGCCTCGATCGCCGCGACCAGGTCGTCGGGCAGCCGGCGGGGGCCAAGCTCGCTGCGGGCCCGCCGCCGCAGCCCGACGAGGGACGGTCGGCGCGGTAGCGGGCGGTCCAGCGACGCACCGTCCGGACCGGGAGGCCGGCCGAGGTGGCGAGCCGGGTCAGCGGGACCCGTCGTCCAGATGCTGGCGCACCAGCGCGGCCTTCTCCTCCGGAGTCGGCCGCGCCGAGGCCATCGTCGCCCCTGGGCTACTTCGCCGGCCCGCTAGCGGCGGCGCCGCGGTCGGTCAGGTGCCGGTACACCGCCGGCCGGGACACCTCGAGGGTGTCGGCGATGTCCTGCACGGTGTGCAGGCCGCCGTCGTACATCGCCCGTGCTTGCGCGATCTTGTTGGGTGTCATCTTGAACTTCGGGCCGCCCTTGCGACCGCGGGCGCGGGCGGCGGCGAGGTCGTCGTGGGTGCGCTCGACGATCAGGTCGTACTCGAACTCTGCGATCGCGGCGAGCATGTGGAAGAACAGCCGGCCGCCAGGGGTGGTGATGTCGATGCCTTGGCTGACCGCGCGCAGCCCGACCTGCCGGGCCTGCAGGTCGTCGGCGATCTGCTTGAGGTTGCGCACTGACCGGCCGAGCCGGTCCAGCTTGCTGACGACCAGCGTGTCGCCGGCGCGCAGATAGCTGAGCGCCTCGTCCAGCGCCGGGCGCTTTGCTAGCGTCCCGGACGCATGGTCGGTGATGGTCTTCTCGCAGCCGGCGGCCGACAGCGCGTCGGTCTGCGCCTCAGGGTGCTGATCCCGAGTGCTCACCCGCGCACCCCGACTAGCGCCCCCGCCGACCGTATCGCGAATGTGCCCGCGTGCCGTAGCTCGCGGACACGGGTCGTGATACACCTGCTCCTGCTCCCCGCCCGGACGCTTCGGCCGCGTCTCTTAGACGCTCGTTCATGCGCTCCGGGATGACAGCTGGTGGGTCCTAGGTTGGTGCGATGACCTGGCGGCGTCCTGTGCCCGTGGTGGGCGACCAGACGTCCGCGGAACAGCGCTCTTTGGGGCCGGCGGAATGGGCGTTCCCGGAGGCCGCCCGGGTGGCGCTGCACGACATCGTCGGGGCCCGTCGTGACATCCGGCGCTTCCGACCCGACGCGGTGCCGCCCGAGGTGCTGGAGCGGGTGCTGACAGCGGGTCATGCGGCGCCGTCGGTCGGGCACTCGCAGCCGTGGCGCTTCCTCGTAGTCGACGACGCGGAGCTGCGCACTCGGGCCGCGAGGATGGCTGACACCGAACGGCTGGCACAGGCGAGTCAGCTCGACCCCGACTCAGCCCGGCACCTGCTCGACCTGCAGCTCGAGGGCATCCGCGAGGCCCCCCTGGGTGTGGTGGTGTGCTGTGACCGGCGCAGCCCGGCGGCCGGGGTCCTGGGGCGTGCGACGTTCCCGGACGCCGACGTTTGGTCGTGTGCCTGCGCGATCGAGAACCTGTGGCTCGCGGCCAGGGCCGAGGGCCTGGGCCTGGGGTGGGTGACGCTGTTCCGCCCAGAGGAGCTCGCTGCGCTGCTGGGGCTGCCGGATGGTGTGGTGACCCTGGGTTGGTTGTGCCTGGGGTGGCCGGACGAGCGGCCCCCGGTCCCGGGGCTCGAACGCGCCGGTTGGTCGCGCCGGGTGCCGCTGAGCGACGTCGTCGTGCGCAACCGCTGGTTGGGGGCCGCCGTGCCTGCACCACCTCCGTCGCGCCTGCGGGCGCCGGACCAGTCTGCTGTCGTGGCGGCCCGGGACGACGCGGACTCCCTGCTGTCGGCGCCGTCCTCGCTCGGGATCCTCGACCGCATCGTCGACCGGGTCGTCGCGCTCGGGCACCCGCATCTCGCGACTGGCACCCTCGTCATCGCCGTCGGACGCCACCCTGTCGTCCACCTTGGCGTCAGCGCCTACGAGCCGACGGTGGGCGAGGACGTACTGGACGCCGCCCGCGCAGGCCGGGCCATGGGCGCGGTCGCGGCGAGCGCAGCCGGGCTGCAGGTGAGCGTCCTGGACGCGGGGAGCAGCGCGGGGAACCTCCGCGACCACGACCCGATGACGATCGCCCAGGTCGACGCGCTGCTCGCCGACGGCACTGCGCACGGGTCGCGACTGGCACGCGCTGGCCTGGTCGCACTCGGGGAGGTCGGCATCGGCAACACCACCGTCGCTGCAGCACTGGCCGCCAGCGTCCTCTCGCTCGAGGCGCAGGACGTCGTCGGCCTGGGCGCCGGCGCCGACAGCGCCATCCTGCAGCGCAAGACCGAGGTCGTGAGTGCAGCCCTCCTGCGCTGGAGGAGCGCCAAGCGCGGCGCCACCTCCCCGGCGTCTCGGCTCGCAGCACTGGGCGGCCCCGAGTTCGCGCTGCTGACGGGTGTCATCCTTGGCGCAGCCCGCGCCGGAGCTGTCGTCGTCCTGGACGGCTTAGCGACCAGCGTCGCCGCGTTGCTTGCCGTGGAGGTCGAACCTGCGGTCGCCGCCCACCTCGTGGCAGGACAGCGCAGCCGCGAACGGGCGCACGCCGCGGTCCTGCTGCGGCTGGGTCTGGAACCGCTGTTGGACCTGCGGTTGCGCGCAGGCGAGGGCGTCGGGGCTGCACTGGGCGCGCAGCTTCTGCTCACCGGGCTTGCGGTGCGTACGCACACCGCTCAGACAGCGGACGTGCGCAACGCCGGCCAACATGGGGATACGGGGTGATCGCCCGCGGGCCGTAGCCCCAGAGCCGCAGGCCGCCAGCTGAGCCTGGTGATGGTCAGGGCGGTTTCCAGCGGCTGGAGAAGCTGCTGGAGGACGCTGGCATCAAGTTGTCCTCGGTGGCCACCGACATCAGCGGGGTGTCCGGCCGGGCGATGCTGCAGGCGCTCATCGACGGGGAGCGAGAGCCGGCTGCCCTGGCCGAGCTTGCCAAGCAGCGGCTGCGCAAGAAGCTCCCGGAGCTGACCGAGGCGCTGACGGGTCGGTTCAGCGAGCACCATGCCTTCCTGGCCCGGCTGCACCTGGACATCATCGACCAGCACACCCGGGTCATCGACGAACTCACCAGCCGGATCGAGGTGGTGATCACGCCGTTTCGGGGTGCCCGCGAGCTGATGGTCTCGATCCCCGGGATCAGCGTCGGTGTCGCCGACGTGATCATCGCCGAGACGGGAGCAGACATGAGCCGGTTCCCGACCGCAGGACACCTGGCTTCCTGGGCCGCCACCCGTCCGGGTAGCAATGAGTCCGCCGGGCGGGTCAAGTCCACCAAGACCCGACCCGGCAACCCCTACCTGAAGGGCGCCCTGGGCGTCGCCGCGATGTCAGCCGCCCGAGGCAAAGACACCTACCTGGCGGCCAAGTACCGGCGGATCTCAGCTCGCCGCGGACCGATCAAGGCCCTCGTCGCGCTCGAACGCGCCACGCTCATCGCGATCTGGCACATGCTCACCAAAGGCGTCTTCCACGAAGACCTCGGCGGCGACTTCTACACCAAACGCAGCCCCGACAAGACCAAGGCGCGGGCTCTGGAGCAACTGCGGCAGATGGGCTACGAGGCCACCCTGCAACCCCGCCAGGCTGCCAAGTGATCAGCTCGGTCGGTCATCTTCGCGTCAGAGCAGGGCGAGCCCGAGCGCGAGCAGGACGCTGTACGCGAGTTGGAGCCGGCCGGTCTGCTGCAGGACGGGTACGAGGTCGTGGCCGTTCGCACCGCCGCGGACCAGCCGCAGCGGGCCGACCGCCAGCGGCAGGGCCGCCAGGGCCAGCAGGGCCCCCGGTCGGCTCGCCGTCAGCACGACCGCCAGCACGAACGGGGTGACCAGCAGGGCGGCGTACAGCAGGCGGCTGCGCGGGTCACCCAGGCGCACCGCGAGCGTCTTCTTGCCCGTGGTCCGGTCCGTGGGGATGTCGCGCAGGTTGTTGGCGACCAGGATCGCGCAGGCGAGCGCTCCGCTGGCGACCCCACCGGTCAGGGCGAGCAGGGTCAGGTGCTCGACCAGCACGTACGTCGTGCCGAGCACCGCGACCAGGCCGAAGAAGACGAAGACCGAGATCTCGCCGAGACCCCGGTAGCCGTAGGGATTAGCGCCGCCGGTGTAGCCCCAGGCGGCCAGGATGGCCAGGGCGCCGACGGCCAGCAGAGCCAGTGTCGTGAGCAGGGCGAGGACCAGCCCGGCGGCGGCGGCCACCGCGAACGCGGTCAGGGCCGCGGCCTTCACGGCCGACGGGCGGGCGACCCCCGAGCCGACCAGGCGCAGCGGGCCGACGCGCACGGCGTCGGTGCCGCGGATCCCGTCGCTGTAGTCGTTGGCGTAGTTGACGCCTATCTGTAGGGCGAGTGCGACGACCAGGGCGAGCAGCGTGCGCGCCGGGCGGACGCCGTCAGCGGCGGCTGCGGCGCCGGTGCCGACCAGCACCGGGGACAGGGCCGCCGGCAGGGTGCGCGGCCGCGCCCCCTCCACCCACTGCGCCGTCGTCGTCATCGCTGCCATGACGGTAAGGCCGCGCGGTCGAGCTTGCCGCTCGGGAGCAGGGGCAGCGAGGACGCGACGCGGAGCTCACGCGGCGCGGCGACCCGAGACACGGTCCCCGCGACCTGGTCCCGCGCCTGCTCCAGGGTCAGCGTCGCGCCCGGCCGCAGGACCACGACCGCCACGACCCGCGCGCCCCACTCCGGGTCCGGCACGCCGACCACCCCGACCTCGGCGACGGCCGGGTGCTGCGCCAGCGCTGCCTCCACGGCGGCCGGAGCGACCTTCTCGCCGCCCGTCACGACGACGTCGTCGGCCCGCCCGAGCACGACCAGGCGCCCGTCGTCGTACCGCCCGAGGTCGTTGGTCGTGTAGGTGCGGCCCGCGAACGAGGCCGCCGTCAGGTCCGGGCGCAGCCGGTAGCCCCGGGCCACGACGTCGCCGGTCAGCGTCACCCGCCCACGGGTGTCGAGGGTGGCCTGGACGCCGGGCAGCGGCACCCCGTCGTACACGCAGCCGCCGCTGGTCTCGCTCATGCCGTACGTCGTGACGACCCGCACCCCCAGCCCGCTGGCCTGCCGCAGCAGCGGCTCGGGCGTGGCGGCCGCCCCGACGAGCACCGCGTCGTAGGACCTCAGGGCGTCGGTGGCCGCCTGGTCCGCCAGGGCCCGACGCAGCTGGGTCGGCACCAGTGAGCAGTAGCGGCGACCTCCGCCGAGCCGGCCGGTGCCCTCGACCAGCCCGGCGCTGACCGGTTCCTGGCCGGTCGCGAGCGAGCGCACGAGCACCTGCAGGCCGCCGATGTGGGTGACGGGCAGGGCCAGCAGCCAGCGGCCGGGACCACCCAGGCGCTGCTCGGCGGCTGCGGCGGAGGCGTGCAGGCAGGCGGCGGTCAGCAGCACACCCTTGGGCTCGCCGGTCGACCCGGAGGTCGGTACGACCAGGGCGACCTCGTCGTCCTCGAGCGGCTCGTCGGGGTGCAGCGCGGCAAGCACCCGGGCGGCCTCGGCCCGGTCGCTGGGGACCGGCAGGACCGCGGGACCCCTGCCGTCCAGCGCCGCGAGCAGGGCTTGGCTGAGCGCCGGCCCGGGCACGGCCGCGACCGGCAGGAGCGGGCGCACTCAGAAGGCGTACGGGTAGGGCGCCCAGTCGGGGTCGCGCTTGTCCAAAAAGGCGTCGCGGCCCTCGACCGCCTCGTCGGTCATGTACGCCAGCCGGGTCGCCTCGCCGGCGAACACCTGCTGGCCGGCCATGCCGTCGTCGACGGCGTTGAACGCGAACTTCAGCATCCGCTGCGCGGTCGGGCTCTTGCGCACGACCGCCTGGGCCCACGCGATCGCGGTCGCCTCGAGCTCGCCGTGCGGCACGACCTCGTTGACCATGCCCATCCGGTGGGCGTCTGCCGCGCTGTGCTCCCCGCCGAGGAAGAAGACCTGCCGCGCGAACTTCTGCCCGACCTGCCTAGCGAGGTAGGCGCTGCCGTACCCGCCGTCGAAGCTGCCCACGTCTGCGTCGGTCTGCTTGAACCGCGCGTGCTCGGCGCTCGCGAGCGTCAGGTCGCACACCACGTGCAGGCTGTGGCCGCCGCCGGCCGCCCACCCGGGCACGACCGCGATGACGACCTTGGGCATGGTCCGGATGAGCCGCTGGACCTCCAGGATGTGCAGGCGGCCGCCGCGCGCGGGATCGGGTTCGCCGTCGTCCCCGGCGTAGCGGTAGCCGTCGCGACCCCGGATCCGCTGGTCGCCGCCGGAGCAGAACGCCCAGCCGCCGTCCTTGGGGGACGGCCCGTTGCCGGTGAGCAGGACGCAGCCGACGTCGGGGCTCATCCGGGCGTGGTCGAGCGCCCGGTAGAGCTCGTCGACCGTCCCCGGCCGGAACGCGTTGCGCACCTCAGGGCGGTCGAAGGCGATCCGCACGATCGCGCCGTCGCGGCCCGGCGCGACGTGCCGGTGGTAGGTGACGTCGGTCAGCTCGAAGCCCGGCACCTCGCGCCACTGCGTCGGGTCGAACAGCTCCGAGACGGTGTCAGCCACGGGGGCCAGACTACGGCCGTGCTCCCCCCCGACCTCGAGGTTCACGTCGTCTCGATCCCGATGCGCATTGCGTTCCGGGGGGTGCTGCACCGCGAGGCGCTGCTGCTGCAGGGGCCGGCGGGCTGGGGCGAGTTCTCCCCGTTCCTGGAGTACGACGACGACGAGGCCGCCCGGTGGCTCGCCGCGGCGGTCGAGGCCGCGACGGTCGGCTGGCCCAGCCCGGTGCGGTCGCAGGTGCCCGTGAACGCCACCGTGCCGGCGGTCGCGGCGGCCGAGGTGCCCGCGGTCCTGGCCCGCTTCCCTGGCTGCACCACCGCGAAGGTCAAGGTGGCGCAGGCCGGTCAGGTCCTCGCCGACGACGTCGACCGGGTCGCCGCGGTCCGGGCCGTGCTCGGTCCGGGCGGCCGGCTCCGCATCGACGCCAACGCCGCCTGGTCGCTGTCGCAGGCCCGCGAGGCCCTGGCCGCGCTCGCGCCTTTCGACCTGGAGTACGCCGAGCAGCCGTGCGCCTCGCTGTCGGACCTGGCCGCCCTGCGCGGCCACGGGGTGCTGATCGCCGCGGACGAGAGCATCCGCAAGTCGGCGGACCCCCTGCGCGTCGCCCTCGCCGGGGCAGCAGACGTCGTGGTGCTCAAGGTCGCTCCGCTGGCCGGCGTACGGGCCGCGCTGCAGGTTGCTCGGGCCTGCGGCCTGCCCGTCGTGGTCTCCAGTGCCCTGGACACCTCGGTCGGGATCGCCGCCGGGGTCGCCCTCGCGGCCGCGCTGCCGGAGCTGCCGTACGCCTGCGGCCTGGCCACGACCTCGCTGCTGGCCGCCGACGTCGTACGCGACTCGCTCGACGGGCACGGCGGCTCGATCCGGGCCGGGGCCGTCTCCCCCGACCCGGGTCTGCTCGGCCGCCTGGCCGCGCCACCCGACCGGCAGCGCTGGTGGCGCGAGCGGCTGGCGCGCTGCGCCGCGGTGCTTGCGGGAGGATCCCGGTCGTGAACCCCTCGACCGCCCTGGCTCGGGTCCTCGTCGACGAGCTGGTGCGCGGCGGGGTCACCGAGTGCGTGCTGTCCCCGGGGTCGCGCTCGGCGCCGCTGGCCTTCGCGCTGCACGCCGCGGACGCGGCCGGCCTCCTGCGGCTGCACGTGCGGATCGACGAGCGCTCCGCGGGCTTCCTGGCGCTGGGCCTGTCCAAGGCCTCCGGTCGGCCGGCCGTGGTCGTCACGACCTCCGGCACCGCGACCGCGAACCTGCACCCCGCCGTGCTCGAGGCCGCCCACTCGCACACCCCCATGATCGTGCTCACCGCCGACCGGCCGCCCGAGCTGCGCGGCACCGGCGCCAACCAGACCATCGACCAGATCAGCCTGTACGGCGCAGCGGTGCGCCAGTTCGTCGAGCTCGGCGCCCCCGAGGCGCGGGCCGGCCAGAACACCTACTGGCGCGGTACGACCTGCCGGGCCCTGTCCGCCGCGCTGGGCGACCTGGGCGGTGCGCCCGGCCCGGTCCATCTCAACCTGGGGCTGCGCGAACCCCTGGTGCCGGACGAGGACGAGGATTGGCTCGAGCCCCTGCACGGGCGCCCCGACGGGCAGCCGTGGACCGCCCGCGTCGGTGCGCCTGCCGCGCCGCCGCACGGCTCCGGCGTCCCGTCCGGTACGGCTGTGCCGGCGCCTCCGCCCGGCGCGACCGTCGAGCTCCCGGCTCGTACGGTGGTGGTGCTCGGCGACACGACGCCGCGGCGCACCGCGGCGGCCCTCGCCCTGGCCGACACGCGCGGCTGGCCGCTCGTCGCCGAGCCGTCGGCCAGTGCCGGCGCCGGACGGACGCTCGTCGACGCGGCCGAGCTCGTGCTCGGGGCAGCCGGCTTCCTCGACGGGCACCGTCCCGAGCGCGTCCTGGTCGTGGGCAGGCCCACCTTGAGCCGGGCCGTGGGGCGGCTGATCGCCTCGGCGCCTGCCGATATCGTCGCGACCGACGGCGACTGGGCGGACCCGTCCCGGCTCGCGGTCAGGGTGCTGGCGGAGGTGCCGGCGCCCACGCCAGCCGAGGTCGACCCCGACTGGCTGCCCGCCTGGCAGGACGCCGGCCGGGCCGCGCTGGCCGCCGTCAGGGACGTCCTGCACCCCGGCGCAGGCGGGCGCGACCGGCGCCCCGACGCAGCCGCGGACGGCGGCCTGACGGAGCCCGTGGTGGCGCAGCAGGTCCTGGCTGCTGCCGGCGGCCTGCTCGTCGTCGGCTCCTCCAAGCCGGTGCGCGACCTGTTCCTGGCCGGGGCCCGACCAGGCCTGCGCGTGCTTGCCAACCGGGGCGTCGCCGGCATCGACGGCACCGTCTCGACCGCGATGGGGGCGGCGCTCGGCGACGGCGGCCCGACCCTGGCGCTGCTCGGCGACCTGACCTTCCTGCACGACTGCAACGGGCTGCTGTTCGGGCCGCAGGAGCCGCGCCCCGACCTGACCTGCGTCGTCGTCAACAACGACGGAGGCGCCATCTTCGGGCTGCTCGAGCAGGGTGGGCCGGCCCATGCGGCCGCGTTCGAGCGCGCCTTCGGTACGCCGCACGGCGTCGACCTCGGCGCACTGTGCGCGGCCACCGGCACGCCGTACGTGCTGGCCTCGACCCGTGAGCAGCTGCAGGCAGCGCTCGCCGACGTCGACGGGCTCCGGGTCGTCGAGGTGCGCACCGACCGTGCTGCGGCCGTCGACCTCGACCGCCGACTGCGCGAGGCCGTCACCCGGGCCCTCGTCCCGCGCTGAGGGTCGGCTCGCGCCCCGCGGCGGCCTGCCGCGAGGGGCCGATCCCGACCCTCAGCGACGGGCCAGGGCGCAAGGGACGGCGGTCAGCCCTGAAGGGCGTCGCGCATGGGCACGAGCTTGGCGACCGACTCGGCGAGCTCGAGCTCGGGCTGCGAGCCGGACACGATCCCGCAGCCGGCGAACAGCCGGACGCGGCAGGGGTCCTGCGGGTCGAGTTGGCCGCAGCGCAGGGCGATGCCCCACTCGCCGTCACCGCTGGCGTCCAGCCAGCCGACGGGTCCGGCGTACCGGCCCCGGTCCAGCCCCTCGATCCCGCGGATCAGCCCGAGGGCGACGGCGGTCGGGGTGCCGCAGACCGCGGCCGAGGGGTGCAGGGAGGCGACCAGGCCGAGAGAGGTGGACCCGTCCACCACGACACCGCGGACGTCGCTCGCCAGGTGCATGACGTTCGGCAGCTCGAGGACGAAGGGGTCGGCGGGCACCTCGACCGGGTTGCAGTGCAGCGCGAGGGCCTCCGCGACCGAGCCGACGCCGTACCCGTGCTCCTCGATGTCCTTGATCGAGCGGGCGAAGGCGTTGCCCTGGCGCACATCGCGGTTGGCGTCGCCGCTACGGCGCAGCGTCCCGGCCAGCACACGGGAGGTCGCGACGCCGTCCCGCAGGCGCACCAGCATCTCGGGGGTCGCCCCGAGCAGGCCGTCGACGGCGAAGGTCCAGCAGCCCGGGTAGTCGCGCGCCAGCTGCCGCAGCGGCCACCGCACGTCCACCGGCCGGGCGGTGTGCACCTCGACATCCCTTGCCAGCACGACCTTCTCGACCGACCCGCGGTCGATCCGGCGTACGGCGTCGGCGACGGCCGCCATCCACTCGGTGGGGGTCCGCGAGCCGTCGGAGAAGCGCACCTCGCCGGAGGCGCGCGGCTCGCTGCGGCGTGGCAGGTCGGCGGGTGTCTGTCCGGTCGTCGTCACCCACCAGGTCCCGTCGCGGTGCCCGACCGCCACCTCGGGGACGACCAGGACCGAGGTCGCGGCCCTCGCGTCGAAGGCGAACGAGCCGAAGGCGAGCAGGCCGGTCCCCGGCAGCTGCACCTCGTCGTGCACGGTCGCGGCGGCCGTGACCGCGCTCCACCACTGCTGGGCCGCGTCGAAGCGGTCCGGGCCGTCGAGCTCGATCCGCGCGGCAGCACCCCAGCCGACCAGGCCCTCACCGCCGCTCACCCAGGCCAGCGCGCCCTGCTCGGGGAGCAGGTCCAGCAGGGGCCCGGGATCGGCCACCGGGACCGTGCTGACCCGCAGCAGGTCGACGGTCGGCGCGGTGAGCACGCTCGATGGTAGTTCCGGGGCGGCGGCGGGGCTCGCCGAGCCGTGCCCGCGGCTGGGCGGGACCATGGGCGCATGACCCGCGCGACGCTCGAGAAGGACCCGGCCGAGGTCGCCGCCATGTTCGACGAGGTGGCGGCCCGCTACGACCTCACCAACACGGTGCTCAGCCTCGGCCAGGACCGCGGCTGGCGGACCGCCGTACGCGACGGGCTGGCCCTTCGCCCGGGGGACCGGGTCCTGGACCTGGCTGCGGGGACGGCCACCAGCAGCGCCGCGCTTGCGGTTACGGGCGCGGAGGTGGTCGGGTGCGACTTCTCCCTCGGCATGCTGCAGGTCGGGCGTCGGGCCGGCCATCCCCACGTCGACCTCGTCGCCGGCGACGCCCTGCGGCTGCCGTTCGGCGACGGCTCCTTCGACGCGGTCACGATCTCGTTCGGCCTGCGCAACACCGCCGACGCCGACCGTGCCCTCGCCGAGCTCCTGCGGGTGACCCGTGCCGGCGGCCGCCTGGTTGTGTGCGAGTTCAGCCACCCGACCTGGGCGCCCTTCCGGAAGGTCTACGTCAACTACCTCATGCGCGCGCTGCCGGCCGTCGCGACGCGGGTCAGCAGCGACCCGTCGGCGTACGTCTACCTGGCCGAGTCCATCCGCGCCTGGCCCACGCAACCGGTGCTCGCGGCGCGGCTGCAGCAGGCCGGGTGGACCGACGTGGCTTGGCGGAACCTGACCGGCGGCATCGTTGCCCTGCACCGCGGCACCAAGCCGGCCTGACCCGGCGCCGGTCGTGCTGGTCGGGGTCGCGCTGACTTCCCCGATCGGGGTTGGTGCGGGGGAGCTCGGGGTCGGTACGGGGAGCTCGGGGTCCAGGGCGGTCGGGGACGGCGGCTCGGGCCGCCGTGCCGGGAGCAGCGCCCCGCCGTACACTCACAAGCGCTCGTGAAAGCATTCACAAGCGCAGTTGCCGCCCACCAGGAGGACCGGTGATGCAGGCTCGGCCCGGCCCGCCGGGGGGGGGGGCAGCCGGACGCGGACGTGATCGTGATGGCGGCCAACCGGTTCGGGGAGGCGGCCAGCGCTGCGGTCAGGCGCCGGTCAGCGTCCACCGGCAGGTAACGCGGCAGCGGCCGCGGAAGGCGAGGCAGGTCGGAGGTGAAGATCAGGCGCCGCGGTGGGGCGCAGTCCCAGCCCCACTCGGGGATCTCGGCCAGGAAGTTGCTCGCGGCGTGGATGCGACGTGCCCGGTCAGCGACGCTGATCGGCTTGCCGGTCATCGTGTTCGTGGCCTCCAGCAGGGAGGTAATGAACGGCTCGATGTGCCGGCGACGGTCCAGGTCGACCAGTGAGTTTAGGTCGGGGTCGAGCTCGCCGAGGAACCTGCCGAACTGCGACAGCCTGGTGGCCAGGCTGCTGACCGTCTTGGGCCGGCAGGTCGCGGACTTGCGGTGCAGGTAGCCGACGAAGGCATCCCGCACGGGCTCGTGGACGTCGACCATCCGCTGCTCGAGCGACAGCGGGACGGCGGCGGGCGGGTTCGGGCTGCCCAGGGTGCCGAGGTGGAACAGCACCTGCCGGGCGGTGTGGCAGGGGCCAGTGCCGGCCAAGGTCTTGGCCACCGAACTGGATCCGGGCGCCAACGGGCCCGCCCATGACTGGAACGCCGCGGCCTGCAAATGGTGCTACGGCTGCTCGCGTTCAACGCCGAGGCCTGGCTCGCCGAGCACCTCAACGCCTACCTGTCCGACCCGAACGAGTACCGCGCCACCCTGCGCCACCTCTTGCGCCTCGGCGGGCCAGGTCGACTACGCCAGCACGCAGATCACCGTCACGCTGGACCGGCCCGACAGCCCACGGATCGCCCGCGCCCTGGCCCTGCTCACCGACGAACTCAACGCCACCCCCGGCCGCCTCCCCGGAGACCGCCGACCCCCTGACCTACCACCTCGCTACGACGTGAGCTTCAACGATGATCACTCACGTACTTCAGGAGGTCTGAGCCTCGACCCCATGACCCGCAGGATGCGCGACGCCGCCTTTCGCGAGCAGCAGGTTGCCGAGCTGCGAGCGGAACACGTCGTCGCGCCCATCGACCTCGCGGCTCTGGGCGCCGTACGTGGCGCCGATGTATGGCGGCACCAATGCACGGCTGCTCAGCGTCCTACGAGATCCTGGACCGAAGACGAACACAGCGCACGGCGGGAGCGGGTTCCTCTCCATGGAGAACGACGATGCGACCGCCGAGCGGATCGCGGGACTGTTCTCCGGCGCGGGGATCAGCGCGGGCGACATCCTGCCGTGGAACGACTATCCCTGGTACATCAACAACCAGCCCACAGCGGCACAGCTCGAAGCGGGCGTCGAGCCGCTGCGCCGCCTCCTCCAGCTGCTGCCCGGCCTGCGGGTGGTCATGTTGCACGGCGGGTCGGCGCATGACGGCTGGAAGCGGCTGATTCGGCGGCACCCCCTGACGGCCGGCCGGGAGCTGTCCGTGATCGAGACCCATCACACGAGCCGACAAGCGTTCTGGCACCCGGACCCGGCCGAACGACAACGGCGGGCCGACCATCTCGGCGCCGCGTTTCGCAGCGCCAGCGACGTCCTCGGAGTCGGCTAGCGCTGAGCGACCTCGGTGACAGGCCGCTGTTCGGCTCAACTTTCGGCTGATCGTGCAGTGTGGGCCGCCCCGATCGGCCCGCGAAGCCCGGACCGAGTCGCGGTGCGGCATCCGACTCTGGGGTGCAGGACAACACTGGACCCGATGCCCGGCGCGCCCGATGAGGGCACCGGGCACCTCGGGCAGGCACCAGTCGTCGTACCTGACGCGACTTCCCGACACGATGCGCTGGAGGAACCGGTATGGCAGGGCTGTTCGACAAGGTGGCCAGGCTCGCGCAGAGCCCACAGGGGCAGCGGGCGATCGCCAAGGCGCGCGAGGCGGCGAACGACCCGCGCAACCGGGCCCGGCTCGACGAGGTGCTGGCCAGGGTGCAGCGCCGGGGCGGCCGCCGGCCGCGCTGACCCGCCCGCCCCGGCCGGACCGTCCAGGCCGGCAGGTCCGTGCGCCCTGGGAGGATGGGGTCATGCCTGCCCTGACCCGCCCCGCCGCCAACGGCCCGGCCCGTCCCACGGACCTCGACCCGGCCGTCGCGGCGCGCCTCAAACGTGACCGCGACGGCCTCGTGGTCGCCGTCGCACAGCAGCACGACACCGGCGAGGTGCTCATGGTCGGCTGGATGGACGACGAGGCGTTGCACCGCACCCTGACCACCGGGCGCTGCACCTACTGGTCCCGCAGCCGGCAGGAGTACTGGGTCAAGGGTGAGACCTCCGGCTCCCAGCAGTGGGTGCGGTCGGTCGCGCTGGACTGCGACGGCGACACGCTGCTCGTGCGGGTCCACCAGGTCGGCGGCGCCTGCCACACCGGCGACCGCACCTGCTTCGACGCCGGCGCGCTGCCGGCCGTCGCCGGCTCCGCCCCGTGAGGCTCGGCGCCGTACAGCCGACCCGAGAGCAGTTCGGCGCGCTCGACCAGCCGCTCGTCCCGGTGACCCGACGTCTGCTGGCCGACGGCGAGACGGCCGTGGGGCTCTACCGCAAGCTGGCCGGGAACCGCCCCGGCACCTTCCTGCTCGAGTCCGCCGAGCAGGGCCGGCAGTGGTCGCGCTACAGCTTCGTCGGGGTGCGCTGCGCCGGTGTCCTGACCGAGCGCGACGGGCGGGCGCTGTGGCTCGGCGACGGTCTGCCCACCACGTCGCCCGATCCGCTCGAGGCCCTGCGGGAGGCCGACGCCCTGCTGCGGTCGCCGGCCGTCGCGGACCTTGCGGACCTGCCGCCGTTCACCGGCGGCCTGGTCGGCTACGTCTCCTACGACGCCGTACGCCGGCTCGAGCGGCTCCCCGACCGCACGCCCGACGAGCTCGGCATGCCCGAGCTCACGATGATGCTCGCGACCGACCTCGCGGTCCTGGACCACAGCGACGGGACCGTGCTGCTCGTCGCAAACGCCTTGGCCGGCACCTCGTACGACGACGCGGTGGCCCGACTCGACGCGATGACGGCCGACCTCGGCAAGGCCACCGAGCCCTCCGTCGCGACGCTGGACCTGGACGCCGAGCCGGAGGTGGTCCGGCGTACCGCTCCAGCGGAGTTCTGCCGGGGCGTCGAGGTGGTGAAGGAGCACATCCGGGCGGGCGACGCCTTCCAGGTCGTGCTCAGCCAGCGCTTCGAGGTGCTCACGGACGTGGACGCACTCGACGTCTACCGGGTGCTGCGCGCCAGCAACCCCTCGCCGTACATGTACCTGCTGCGCTTCGCAGGGCGTGAGTCGCCGTACGACGTCGTCGGCTCCTCGCCGGAGGC
>JAABUS010004945.1_pt1 | contig 18320 bp, 20 predicted proteins | sample 5560161 | NCBI WGS metagenome assembly JAABUS01 (sample SAMN10711885, study PRJNA513376) | rock metagenome | isolation source: Antarctica rocks | place: Antarctica: Victoria Land, Trio Nunatak nord | collected 2016-01-04 | reverse complement strand
AAACCCAGCTTACAGCCCTCGAGCTGCCGTCATCACATTCAAAAGCATAGCGGCCCCAGAATCATAGCTTCGATTTTTCTGCAATCATCGCGTATGCCTTCGGATACGATTCTATCCCAACACAGTCAGCCACCCGCTCCCGTTCTCCTGATAAAAAAAAATCTCAAACTCACCAAGCACTCCCCGATCAATCTCCTCCACACTCTTAAACCCGCCCACACACATCAGGATATCAAAGTCCGCCAAGAGCCCCTTCATCACATGCCTCACCCCGGGCTCACCCATAATACTCAAGCCCCAGACCCAGAGTCTCCCGATCCAGACGAACTTGGCTCCTAGGGCGAGTGCCTTGGCGACATCGCTCGCGCCGCGGATGCCCGAGTCGTACATGATGTAAGTCTTGTCGCCAACCGCGGCTACAATGTTCTCGAGTGCGTCAAGGCTAGCGATAGCACCATCGACCTGGCGCCCAGCGTGGTTGCTCACAACGATCCCGTCGCAGCCGACCTCCACCGCTTTCTTTGCGTCTTCAACGCTCTGGATGCCTTTAAGGCAGAGCGGTCGACCGCCGCTGATGCGTTTCCATGTCTCGATGAGCCAGGGAATCTTGTCCCAGCTCCAGGCGCGGCCGTGCCAGACATTATCGATCCAGGCGGCGCCAGCGCGTTGGGGGTCTTTTTGAGGGTCGATGCCCATGGCTGCAAGACGCTTTTTGAAGACGGGGTCACTGAGACCGAGATCGGCGCCAATGCCGCGGTAGAAGGCGTAGTTTCCTACTGCGACGTCGTCGTGGCGCCAGCCGAGCTGCCATGTATCGGTTGTGAGGATGCAGACGTCGAAGCCGGAGTTAAAGGCGCGGGTGAGGAGGGAAATTGTCAACTCGTCGTCGTGGGGCATGTAGAGTTGGTAGAAGCGGGGGCCTTGGCCGTTTGCTTCGGCGACTTTCTCGATTGGGTTGGAGCCGGCGGTAGAAAGGCAGTAAGGGAGGTTGAGTTCTTTGGCGACGGTGGCGACGGGGATCTCGCCAGCGGGGTTGTAGATTTTGTTTATGCCAATGGGGGCGAAGCCGATAGGGGCGGAGACTTTGTGGCCAAAGATTGTGGTGGAGGTGTCGCGGATATTAGTATCGACGAGCTGTCGGGGGATGATGCGGTGGCGGAAGAAGGCCTGGCCTGAGAGATGTTAGCTAGGTTGGTTATGGGGTTTGGGGTTCTTACGGTTGGCGAGATGGGTGTATGACTGGCCAGCGTTGGAGGAAGCATAGAGCCTATTCGAGTTGACGGCTTGTTAGCAAGTAGAGAGGAAAAGTCAGGGTTTCGTTAACGGACAGCTCCAGGTATTTTCTTGCGGAAGGCCAAATGGATTGAAATGTACTGACCATCCACCTTCCGTAAGCTTTTGCTTTGCGAGCTCTTCGAGTTTGCCAGGTTCTGTAAGAAGTCAATTTCCGCTGAATGATATTAGGAATGCCAAGTCTTGCCAGTGTTGAAAGGAGGCACTTCTCCAGTGTTCGGTTTCCAGAAGTTCTCCCTCTGATACAAGGACCATTGCGGAGTGCTTCTCTTGTCAATGTTTGGGTTGTTTGGATCAGACATGACGGAGCTTTAGCCGACTAATATGGGGGAAAGGTGGAAGACTATGGAGGCAGGAAGACGAAGAGCAGAGAAGATGAAGCAACTGCTTCAATGGCGGGAGGGAGCAACTCCATATATCCTTAATTCCCTCTATGATTTGACTGCTGTCGTCAACACGGAGTAGCAGCTCCAACGTGATCTCATGGCGGAATAAAACGGGCGCTCTGAGGTCTGTTATCGGCAGCGTTCATCATCGTGAAGTATGGAACAGGGGTACCGAGATCGTCGAAGCTTGTTTCGCAAGTTGCCCTAACCGAGACTTCGCTAAGATGCCTGAATGCGGGGCGAACGCGATGCTCGACACGACTTGCCAAAGATTCCTCCTTGAGGGGTGCTTTGGTTTCCAAGATCGAGTTGATATGGCTGGCTCAAGTCTTCAGCTCTGCAAAGCTTCTCCAGGGGTTGGCCGGGTCCGGTCGGGTCTGATCGGGTCTGATCGGGTTACCATAGAGCAAGCACTTCACTTGATAAACATCGCGGCTTCGATGTGGAAAGGAGCTCTGGTGCACATCGATCTTGTGAAGCGGCCACGCAGAAGCTATACCTTGTTGTTTCTTTGGATCTTTGCTGGTGATACAGGAGAATTCCAGAATTAGATGGTTCACTGGTGCTACTGTATCCGAAAGTAATGCACACTCAGTCTCCCAAATCCCGAAACTCAACCCCTACCTACGTGCTATCCCCAAGTCCCTCCAATCAATGTCCAATTTCTAGCTCGATATCCACAGTCCCAAGTTCCCTCACAACCGTGCGAGGTGGGCGCACAAGATAAGCCAGCACACTCCTACAACCATTCCCACGCCCCAAGCCGACTTTCGGCACTCGTCTTCATACGATATATACCTTCTCTCTTCGCAAGCGCCACGTCTCACAGCACTGTTATCGATATTAGTTCTCAATGCTCCTCCTTGTATTGCGATATCCTCTGTTACTTCGGCCTCGTCTTTTCTGCAGTTGGTTGCTGGTAGTGTGAGTCTTCCATTCTCCAATAATGTAGGATTAGCGAGTGAGAATTCACTGTTGTTGATAGAGGTGGTAGAGATGTAGTCGGTTGGGGTGACTGTATCCAGGACGAACTGTGATGGGACAGGGGATCCATTGACAAGCATAAATGCCGATGGAGGAATGAGAAGAAACCAGAGGAGGAGCAGGAGGGTGAGGATGTCGGACATCGCTAGTAAGCGAACGTGGAGACCGGTATCTGAAATGGACTTGAGGTGGAGTCTTGGAAACAGCAAGGGAATAATGATTTCGATTCTCCGTGATAAAATCCAGAAGAGTTTGCATGAAAGTTCCAAACCTGGGAAACAACTGCTTTCTCATTCACTTCTCCCAGAACAGGGACTGACTCAAGAACAAACTGACTACAAATTGACAGATCTGTGAATTGAGAGAGGACAGCAAAGCTTTGTATCGTGGAGTAAAAGCTTGAGCTGGTCATTGCTCTTGGAAGGTCGTTGTAAGTGAAGAGCTGATGTGTATATTTGCCTTGCTGGTCTGGCGCGCCGCAGATCCATCATGGATACCTCATTACATAGAATTGTTTAGATGACTAAATCTCAGCAAAGGAATATTCACACCCGATGGAACAGATTTTCAAGCTCAGCCATGGATGAGCAGGTCCAGGCGCTGGAAGAAAACACGATCCTGAAGAAACCTTCACATGGAACACTGTACGATCGAGGCCGATTTCGAAAGCTTTGGACCATCCACGACTTAGCGAATCACGATTTCCCTCAAATTTTTTCTCACATTCATAAATTTATCGTATGTCATACACTAAACCCTATACTACTACAATTCTCCGAAATTATCACCCACGTCCAAAATATCCATTCCTTTCCCTAGCTCCCCCCTATCTCAAACGCTCGGTATCCACAATGTCCATCGGCGCGGCTGAGCTCAATGAAGCCCGCACAGAGTAGGTTCAGTAGGACACATCGATTTGGCCAATGCATCGAAAGCTTCCGCATCCTGTTCATTGCCACCAGGCATTGGATTTTCGTTGTCTGGGACACTAGGATCCGGGTGTGCAACGTCCCGGCCTCCTACTGCGGTGTTGGTGATGGCGATATTTTTGGCATCCGTGAGTGCACGGCCGCGGGCCTTGTTACGTCTGGTTGTGAAACCTGGGGCTTGGTTTTCAGGCAAGGTGGGACCCGTCAGCGCCTCATAATCGAACTGGTCTTGGTTGTTTTCGGACGGTTCGACGATTGCGACACTGTCCGGCGCTGCGGAGACGGAGAGAAGAGAGGATGAGGTGAGTACAAGGGCCAAAGCCAGGGGAATGGTGGAAATGGAGGTAAAATGCATGGCTGATGAGAGGTATATTGACGGTTGTGGTAGCTTGTCGGTCTGGATTTGGTAGGTTGGAAGGCTATTTGGGCTTCAAGTTCTTTCTTATGTGGGAAGGAATAAATGTTTGTTTTTATGACTGATTGATCTGTGGAGAAGAAAGGTATCGTAAGTCTCCGGATGTAGTCAGTTATATAAACTTCGAGCAGGATGACGAGACGTACATGAAACTCTTCCAAGTTCTTTCACTTAATTCTCGTTCCACATCACGATTGTTCATGGTTGAGATTGCAGAGTTCTGCAATCAAAAAATGCCATGGATTGGGAAAACGGAGTGAAAACCTCCAACGTAGCAGGAGCAATCAATAAGGAATGATAGAAATCGAGACATCCATTTCTTCGATACTAATCTTGGGACAGACATGTTCAAAGGTATGGCAAACTCGATGAATCAACCAAGAGAACTAGTTTCATGTCTGAGAACCTACAATGCGGGCATTCTGAAAGTAGGCAAATCGCGAAGACCATAACCAATGAACCAGATTACCTATCATACAATAATACCCGGGAGCCCAGGTATGAAGGCTGCTACTAAGTCAAACCATTCATATTCCTGTGAAAGCTTTTTATCCCCGCGTGTAAATCTCGTGAATCTGGACCGGAATTGCGGCTGGCAACTCTGGTCCAAGGATATTTATTACCTGCCAACTCTTGCTGCTGCCGGTTGAGATAGATGAAATTCTCTTGAATTTCGGTGGCTTCACCACTCGTTGTGAGAGCGTCGATTTCCGCTTGCGTTTTCTCCGTATGAGAAATACAACGAATCCCACTGCGACAGCTTCAAGCGGGACGCCGCTACCAATGCCAATTGGGAATATCTAGATACACGGGGGAGTCGGCGTGTTCGATGTATTCTCACAACACGCGTGACGCAGGAACGTGTCTTATCGTCGACCATTCTTGCATGCTTGTTCGGGCAGGCGGTATTGTTGGTCCTTGCCTGAATGATGCAACCGCCGCGATATGTCTGAATATATGCTAGTGATGTTTCCTCGGAGCCGATCGTGTGTCTTATCGGGCCATTATGTTGGACCGTAGCATAGTCCGTTACTCAAACAGACGTTAAAGTTGCCACGGCAATGGCTGTCACATGAGTTACATGGGACCTATAGCCCCTGGTTTGGCTCTGGTAGAGATCCATCAGGCCAGAAGTATGTTGCCTGTGCGATTACAAGAGGACACGTCGAATAACGTTGCGAGTCATTGCTACAGTTTCAGAAGGTAAATTTGCATATGAAAGAATGATAACTAAGTAAATAATATGAAAAGCAGCCGTTGTCAAAACGAGAGAACCATATTCTACAATTTCTTGCAACACTTACCTCAAATGACAGTCTGCGATTCTTTTGGATACTGAGAACATCATCACGATGCATGCCAGCGTCGACAAATGTTCTACGCTGATAGCACTTTCGAGAAAGGAGACAAAGCGCATTGTGGGCAAAGGATTCTAAATCTCGAATTTCGAGACGCAGCATTCGAGGAGATAATCTTGCCCTGAGCACAAGCACATGGAAAGTTCGAGCTTTGAATCTGAATTGCAACATTACGATGTTTGAGCCACTTGGAAAAGACAAGGAGCAGACTTGCAGATTCGGTTACTATTGGAGCAACTACGTGAAGCCACCGAAAAGGGAATATGCTACCCCTTGAATCTTCGGCCTCATACTTCTCGTTAGATTTCTCGGAGTTGCGCTCCTCCCTGGATTCCGCAGCCTTGTGCTTTTCAGATCCATGGACCTCATACTCCTTCCTTGATTTCTCTGCTTTGGGTACCACACCCTTGTTTTCAACCTGACTTGCACTCCTGAAAGACATTTTCATATGTTGTTATCTTTTGATATCCTCGTAGATGCTGTAAGATTGGCCATGGAGGAGCGGATAAGTCTTTGATGGATTTGATTTGGCAAAGGAGAGGAAGCCTTGTCATTGTGACTGAACATCGCGTGGCCACAGAATCCGAGTTCTTGACATGCCAGACCTGTACAAACCGGTGAATTCAAGGGTATGAGCATCAAACGCGCGTGAAGATAGCGTCTCTTAACTCTAGGGTGTATGATAGCTTGGAATGAGACTCGTTTCAAAAGTAACATACAGCAAAGGGAATCGGTGGAGATGTCAATAGCTTGTTTCAGCCAAAAGAGTTCAACCTAGACACTATGAAGCGATGGAAGCCAGAGATCCGATTGGAGCGCCCAAATCCGAATACTGAAAGCTGATTGCAGAGTTCGAAGAGCAAACCCTCCAGATCACCCCCGTTTCCGCGCAGTGCTTCTTATCATTCTCAAGAAAAAACGCACACTACGAAAAGGTAATCCTCCGAGCCCCCGTCCGAGTCTGTGTAGTGAATAAAGGATTGCAATATTCCCGCGTTGTGGTAGTGAAGCACGCTGCCAAGCTTGCTGCATATCTGCCCGCTTCTTCAGGCTCCTCTTTTCCCTGAATCCTTCTACCACATTAACTTTCCTCTCAACCTCACCAGTCACCTTCAATACCTCTTCCTCTGATACGTCTTTCGGGCTATCGGAGAGTTTGTACATCAACTCTTTGAAGGTTTTTATGATCTCTTCGGCCTCTTCGGCCCCCAAAGACGCTAGATCCCGCCTTAGAGTAAGTATGCGTTGCTGGTGTTTGATTAAGGCTAATCTATCTCGAGGAATTGGTTGTGCTTCGAGCTCCAAGATCTCTTGTCGCAGCATCTCTGCCCGCAATTCCTGCCACGAATGCATATTTTGTTATTTGTTTGGTATGTGTTGTGTGGATTTGAGAGCAGCCAGAGACTCTTTACACCACAATAAGGCCCGGCGTTGGCGTGGCTTGGGGATGTGAGATGAGTGGCGGTAGTCTTTTGGGAGCATGGACTGGTCTCTAGGATGACGAAGCATTAATGATGATCCTTTGCGCACGCCAATTAGGGGTAAGTTTTGTGGGAGACCACCAGCCGCCAAGGGCAATGTTGAGGGTTGGCCGTCGTAAGATTTAAGCTGTATGAGAGGTTGGTTAGCTGGCATTTAACGAGGAATGAATGACTAAGCGCAAGACTAACGGGATTAGTTGAGGCACTTGACTTCCTTTAGCCAAGCCTGGCGTGTCTGACTTGACGAACCAGCGCACATCTTTTCTCTCGTGTTTGATAAACCACGGGGGTAACAGGTCTATTAACCATGAGTACTTCAATGGATTCATATTCTATGCTGCTATCCCCAATTTATATCCTAGGAGGAGCTTACAAGAACACGTTATGCACCTTTGCAACGCGTTTAGCGAGGTCAATGGGTGCGCTGTAGATATCTGCGATGGGGGTCTGACATGGCATTTGAAAATAGGAAGGGTCCAATATGCCACATGAGGAAAAATCTAAGAGGCACTGATATCCTCGGATTCTCACATGTCGTCGCTCATTCCTTCAATCCTTCCTCTCTCGCCCCTAGTCATCATCGAGATCCACCACCTCGCCGTGAGCGAAGGGACGAATCACCTCGACTTTCTTCGTGTGGGCAGACGTCAAGAGCTCGTCGTACTCTTCGTCTCTTTCACGTTTGATGCCATGTTCTGGCTTAATTTGCTCCTCGCGCTTGGGCCCAGTATTGGCTTCGGTTTTGGTACGAGTCTGTCTACGACGTTAGAACAATGTACGAGATAACACTAGAGGCTCGAGTCTTACGCGTTGTCTCATGAGTAACTCTCGCGCCTCCTCTAGGCTAAGATCTGTCACTGGTCGGTTTTCGAGAGGGACAGGTGATGGTGTTCTGGGAATGAAGAGCATACTTTGGAGAGTTGCTGCGAGACTGTGAGAATGGTCTTGTCTTTATTGGGACTAATATAGGACCCACTTCGAGAACGGTATTTGAAAGTGAAAACTGCGAAGGGAGATTCTTTGCCATCCGTATAGTCAAAATCCTTCACGGTTCGAGGAGGACAGCTTTGCATCTCTCCAAGTCTATTTGCGTAGCTATTAGCAAAAGAATATGGAGACACATTCTTTTGAGCTATCGTAACTTACTGGGCACTATGGGTCAAATCCATCCCCTTGAGGCTTTTCTCCGCAAGCTCAGTAACTCTTTCCATGCTTTGCAAGTCAATGGGGCTTCTAAAAGCTGCGTGTTCATGAAGTTGAAGCATTCGATAGAGCTTGAGACTTATGGTTCCAATTTTGTCTATTTGGGTGGTTATGGGTGTGGACGACTCTTGTACTAGGTACCCAATTGTCAAACCATGATATTCTTTTCAAGGCTCACAAACATACCAAGCAAGATGTCACGAAAGTAGAATGGCTGCCGGAACCATTCGCCATCAACTTCCGACTCCGAGCCCTGGAAAAGATGGCAGAAAGAGGAACTAGGCATCCCAAATTCATCGTCGTCTGGGATAACATCCTCGACATGTATGCCATCCAGATAGACCTCAAGGCTGATTGCATCCGATGTAATCTTGAATGAGCCTAGTATTGAAACACGGATGTGGAAATTCGCGCCAGAAGTAGCTTCAATGTACTTAACGACCAGATCCGGGTTTTCATTTTCTATGCCATCATCCTCGTACTCCTGCAGCGCTTGCCCATCAACCAAGACCTCGGCTGTGATCTTTCCGAGAATTGCCATGGCGTAGAGAATCCGTATGAAGAGGAAGTTGTAAGCTGCGGTGGGTGGTCTTGGTGGTAGGCCAGCAGCGGGTGAGTTGATATTGATGAGATGTTGAAGTGAGCAAATTTAGATGGTTGACCGAGAAGGTGATGCGGTGTCTCATGTATCCTCACTTACGGAGGTTTTACGGGTTTGCCGTGGTGGACGTCGTAGTTGGGTGGAACTGGAAGAAAGAATCCTACTGTCACTAGAAGAAGGTTGGTAAATCGTGGTAAACTGCGTTAGCAACTTCGAGCAAGACTTAGAAGGTCGACAAATATCATGATGCAACGATGAGAATCTTCTTAAATGATTGAACCACTAGTCCTCTCCGCTATGCAAATTTAAGAACTAAATGCCCTTCACTTCCGTATTGCTGGGTATACCAGTCGAATGACTAAAGATCGGAAAAACGCCTGAATGGGATGCGTGGTCGTTCCGGGCATCAAACACACGATGAGAACGTGGAAGAAACGGCAGTGTACCATGATCGGGGCTGCCGACCACCATGTAATGAGCCTAAGTTAAAATACCAGCAATTTCTATTATTTCCTTTGACTCCAGTTGAAGCAATCAGTTAGTCCAAACTCCTGGTACTCCCTCTCTTCTGCTCGTCACTCTATCACCACGGCCCAACATGCACAGGAAGATTAGAACCATAGGTCCCGGAGAGAAGCTCTTGCCTCACGGAGCTGATGTCATCGCCCCGGCTTCCATACTGAGATGGTTGAGTTTGTCCACCCATCCACTCGATGTTGGCACTTAACTCGCTCACAGCTTCCTGGAGTTTGCCGTCTGCTTGTTGGTTATGCTTTGCAATCTTTTGATCCCATCCGCCGTACTGTAACTGTATGCCCCCAGCCCTCTTAGCTGCCTCTCGTATCGCCAAAGTCCAGGCCCGTGAGATCTCCTCGTAGGCATTCTGTTTGTGCAGGCTGTTTTGAAAGCTGGTCCAATTTGGGAGACGATGTATAATATCGGTGGCGCCATCCAGGAAATTTAGAGACTGTGATGCTTGTGTTTCGTTTGGCGGTAGAAAATGTGGCGTGAAGTCGGCGAGGGCCTCAAGTAGGTTCAACAGAGGTTGCCGCACTCGGTTGTATGCATAATTCGAGGTCCCATTACCGCCGAAAGGAAAGGAAGACTGAAGGGCTGACTCGTACTTTTTGAGGACATCGAGAGCAGAAGCAACGCTGGGTTTGGGAGCTGTGTTCTCGACTTCTGCTCCTATCATTGGATGCCGTGCACATATAGACTGGAGAACCCCACGTAGAGAGTCGGCGTCTAATGTTTCCAGAAGCCGTGGAAGAGCGAGCGGTCGGCCTAGAACACGTTGCCTAGCTCGCTTCGTTTGTCGATGGGCGGGTAATGATTGTGAGGAGACATTGGGGGAGTTCGATGGGGAGGAGGACATTCTATCCTCTGGTAGGGGTTCCTCATCTTCAGCTTTTCGTTTTCGATTTGTAGGGCCACTGGTAGGAAATGACACTGGCATCTTGGCGTTAGTACCGTTGGTGGTTGGAAGGGCTCCTGAACTGACTTGATCGAGATGGTGACAAGCGTGCGTTGTAAAGTTGATGAGGCAAAGGAGTAGGTGTGGCAATGACGCTGTTCATGACTGCGAAAGTCGACCTTTTCCTTGCTACAAAGGAGGTTTGATGTGGGTTGGGGATGGAGGATGATGGAGGAAGTGGGGAGCTTAAAGTAGGTTCGCTACTACCGAGTTAGGTACATAGATAGTGTGAGTGGTTCTTGGCACAGATCCTTGGTGACAGTACAGAGTGACAGCCAACACAAAGAATGTCTTTAATGTATTTTCAAGCTTCCACTCCGGAGATATGTCCTGGCTTATTGGCTCTTACCACGGAGCAAATTGTTACCTTACTATGGTTTACAAGTCTGGTGACGTTACTCTATACAGATTATAACGTGCCGACGAATGTGCTCTATCCTGAACAAAGGACTGGGCTCAGAGGAGTGACTTGTGCAGGATGATGATCTTCTATTTTTCTGTTCGTCTCCGCTGAGAGACCTGTACATAGTAGCGCTTGGCTTGCACCCAACGACAGTGCCTGCAACATAGACCATGTACAGAGCGCCCCGAAACACGACAAACATTTGTGCCTTAGCAACGCCATAACTCGCCATGGTTCTACAACCAGGTATACTGCAACGCTCCGAGACATCCTAGCCTTGTCTGATCTGCATCCGCAGAGATGCTGCTCAACACCCAACACCATGTACCATGCAAGAGCGCCTACCTAAGATAATTCACACTTCACAAATACAAAGATTGTGCCGCAACGATGTCTCTCCGGACCTTCAGTAAAGATTGCTCAAATTTCTGTTCCAGATCGTCGCTGCCCATCACCTTTGCAGCCTGCGCCATCTGCCTAAGCAACTCTTCCAGTCGGCGGAACAAGCGAATCAGACTGCCTTCGTACACGTCCGTCATTTTGCTTCTAACGTCAGCGTCACTCGGTACTTCATAAGAAGAAGGTTCACGTACCAAATTTCCGCAAATGACTTTCCGTGTGCCCAAGCATACACAACCTCCATTAGCTGATACTTGAAGCCTTGTACGTACTCATCTTCGTTGAGCGGCAATTTACTCTCCTGTGAGACCTTTGATATTGTCCTAGCTTTTGCTTGGATCTCACGAAACGGCTTTGCAAGTTCTTCTTTCAACGCCGGACATTCCGCCTTCTCTTCGAAGATAAAGCAACTGAGCACAGACGCGCATAGTTCTGGCGAAAGCTCATTGAAGAAGCGATCGAACAGGAGCTCGCTCAATAGGAGCTCATCACCGGTGCTAATCTCACACGCGACACGTGCCTTCAGCTGGACTACTTCGGCGTCATTTATAAATCCGAAGCGGCGAAGCACACGCTTTCGACATTTCAACTCGTCGAGCTGCATGATAGATAAGGCGGCAGCGATTTTCTTCTTTACTGCTTTGATGTTGTCAGAAATCTCTATTTTTTCGGCATACTGATTGTACAGATCGGGAAGCCGCGGAGAGTTGTGCAAAGGATTGCTCAGTAGGCGGGACTCGAGGACTTCGATTTTCTGTTCAGAATTAGCAATGATCGAGTTAGCACAGAATAATATTGACATACTCGGAGTAAGTTCTTGAACGAGGCATCCGTGATGCCCATATTCTCGATTGGATCTAGAACAGCTATTCCGTCTGGGAACCTTCGCTTGACCTCATCGAGCGACTTTTGAACAGTATTCCTTTGGTCAGCGGGCTTCAGGTCATTAGGTAAAAAGATCCTGATATGACCAATAGACTCGACGCAAGAGAGCAATATAGGTACTACTTCCATCTTCGCCTTCTCTCCTTCATTCGCTGGCCGGACTCCTTGCGGCAGCTCTTGATGTGTCCTTGTTCCATTGGAGCTTGCGTCAGCTACCTGTAGTAGCACATCAATAATGAACGATTGTTGGGGCGTGATATCCTCGGCTTTCTCATCCTTGTTGGGTTTCCTAGGGGTAAAGTTGACGACTGCTCCCCAGCCAAAATCGTAATCTTTGTACTTTATTCGGACTAATCGACCTGATTGCATAAACTGCAGGCAGTAATTTGGATGGTTGATGACGTCACGCATATCCTTCGTATATGTTGCAAGCTGTTGTCTAAGATCGTAATACTCTCGAATCGTACCTTCGTCAGCGATCTCGATACTTGATCTTTGCGCCTCGAGTTCGTGCAACTCTAGACTGACGTCAGTAGATCTTCTCAGGCGTACAAGCTTCACAACAATTACCTCTCTTGAGTCCGGATACACTTGCTGTATTTTGGAATTGATAGAAACATCTCTCCAACATGAATTCTGGTGATATGCCCTCAACTCTCATCAGATTTAAAATCATATTGTAGCCGAGATAGAACGCCGAGTTCAGCTTATCCTGCTCTCCACGAACAATCTCCTTGGCCACAGCTGGCTCCATCTTCTCGTCGATCATCATAATGACCATCCCTCGATCATCAAGACCACGTCGACCAGCACGTCCAGACATCTGTACAAATTCTGAAGGGCTAACCCATCGTAATGAAACCCCATCGAATTTTCGAACACTAGTGAAAACCACGGTCTTTGCAGGCATGTTGAGTCCGATGGAGAAAGTTTCTGTCGCAAATAGAACCTTGATGAGCCCCTCTTGGAACAGAATCTCGATCGTCTCCTTCAAAATTGGGAGTAACCCGGAATGATGAATTCCAATACCTCGTTTCAACAGTGGCAGGATATTCTGAATTTGCGGCAACTGCTTATCATCTTCAGACAACATTTCCAATGCGTTATTGAAGACCTTGTCCACCATCGCCTTCTCAGATTCTTCGTTGAAGCTTAGGTTGCTCATCTGAAGAGCGTATGACTCGCACATGTTCTTACTGAAGCTAAAGGCAATGACCGGATTGTAATTCTTTACCATGATCATTTTGATAATCTTGTATATGTCGGAAGGTCCCTTTGTGCCACCCTTGTTCGTTTTTTTGTCTTTGCCTCTGCCCTTGCGCTTTGCCATCGCATCAGCTGGATCATCACCGTGCTTGTCAGCTATAGTCGTCATAGCTTTGTTGAAATTCTCTTCACGGAAGACTCCTTTTTCGTCAACCACCAGATGTATGCCGTCGGCACCTTGGGGAAAGAAATAATGCTGTAATGGCGTCGGACGGAAATCCGTGTACACGACGTGGCAGGGCTGGCCATGGGTTTTTGTTATCCATTCTGCAAATTGCATTGCGTTCGGAATTGTGGCGGAGAGGAAAACGTAGCGAACTTTATCCGGTAGCAAGATGATGGTCTCCTCCCAGACAACACCACGCGCCTTGTCTCGCATGTAATGTATCTCGTCGAATACCACCCAAGCCACCTCCCGCATGATTTCTGAGCCTCTGTATAGCATTGATCGAAGAATCTCCGTAGTCATGACGAGGCATGTTGCCGTCGGATTTATCGTTACATCCCCGGTCATCAAACCAACATCCCCAAATTCTGCCGCGAACTCCCTGTACTTCTGGTTGCTCAAAGCTTTGATGGGGCTTGTATATATGACTCTCTGATTGTTTTTCAAGCTCTGCGCGATTGCGTATTCAGCAACCACAGTCTTGCCAGCACTTGTGTGTGCGGACACCAGTACGCTCTCTCCTCTCTCGATAGAAGAAATTGAAACTTTCTGAAATGGATCCAACGTGAAAGGCCAAGTCCTTGCGGGAGTTTCTGGCGCTTTGTGTTCTGATAGTGGAATGTAGTTATAGTCTGGAGGCAGTGCAACCTGGTGCCTGACTTGATGTGACAAGACCACTGTAGTGCCCTCTTGTGACGCCTGCAGCCCAGCAGATGCAGCAACCTCCCGCGATTGCTTTGTCTCAAATGAGTCTGCGACCACCGGCTCCGCTTCTACCTCCCGCCGTTGTCGCTTTGCCTCCGGCTGATGTTCACCATCTATATCCTCTGGCGCTGGACTTGAGGCCTGCTGATTGGTGGCATCTGCCATTGCAACGTCCCCATCCCCATTCGTAACACCAGCCGTATCTTTAGCTTCTCCATTTGCCTGTCTTTTTTTGCTCCTGTCTTTCTTCGGTTTGTGCTTACTCGGCCCATCTGGAGGCTTTGCACCGGACGGCTGGTCATTGAACACGTCAAATAGCTCTTCCATGATCGTCCAAGGTATTAGATGCTAAGATGGTGAAGTATGCGGAACCTCACGATCACAGAGTTGAAATTCACAAAGTTGTCAAGCGGTACTTGGCGACGGGTTGCGGAATCTAAAACTCCCCGAACATTTCTTCAACCGAGTAACGACACAAAAGTCCATCCATATTCCATATAAACAAGTGACGCCAGTCCCTGTAATTACACCAAACTGAAAAGTACCACATCATGGCAGAAGACGAGAGAAGAATTTCAAAGCGCTCTAGGTTCGACCAGACCGAACCCGAAAGCAAGCGTTCCTCACGCTTTGACCGACGTTCGCGGTCTCCCTCCAGCCGGCATTCAGAAACAAGGCGGAGTCGTAGTCCTAGACCTGAGAAACAACCTTTCAGCCCTGGTGCGGAGGAAAAGAGGTCTATACCGAGTGATCCAGCTGCTGCTGCAGGTAAGCTGTAGGTTCTCTCCTCGGCTCCGAGTAGTCACTAATAGTCCTTCAGCGGCTGCGGCAGCTCGAATAAATGCCCAAATCCAAGCCAAAAAAGGCATTCAACATGTTGATGTACCCCCGATACGTACTGTAAGTAATTTCGGACTATGATGCCTGCTAAGATTGCATGCATCCTTCCTTCAACTGAGTGCAATTGTTTTAACTGATGTAGGTTACAAGCCCGGTTGGCAAATCAGCATCCCCTGGTATTTCTGGCTCTAGCACGAGCAATATCAATGGCGACATGTACATCGCGGATGGTGACTACATTAAAGACATCGAGGTCAACGATCTCCGTAATCGTTACACACTGACTAAAGGCTCAACACAAAAGATGGTAAATACTCTTGTCATACCCGCTGATATACCCAGGCACCTATCTCTAGAGAACTGTCATATCTTATGCGGTTCTTTTTTCTATGTTTAACTTGTGTGGGAGAATATCTGAAGCTTACTCGGGCTGATATAGCACCATGCTACCCCTCATTGGCATCTGCTGACCTCCGCTGCGTGAAATCTAGATCAAAGAAGAGACTGGCGCCGGTACGCACTACCTGACATTGATAGATTTGTAGAGAACGATGCTCATCAGTGTAAAGATGTCACAACGCGGGGAAACTACTACCCCGACAAGAGCATGGCTACCGCAGCCGTAAGTGCTTCTTTACGATTACCGCTTATTCGGATCTCCTTTTGGTATTTGTAGCGCTAATAAATGTTCAGAACCCTCCATTATACCTTCACATCACCAGTACCTCGAAGGATGGTCTCGAAAAAGCGGTCCAGCAAGTCGAAGAACTTATGAAGCAAGAGCTACCAAATCTGGTGGATGAGAGACGCTTCAGACGTAGGGAACCAGATCAAGTAGAACGAGATGAATTTGGACGTGTAGGGTTTCCTTGCTTGCCTCGCTTTACCTAAAGGCTAACTATTCACCAGCGCAAATGGCCGGAAGAGCGTATCCCCATCGACCTTGAGCCCCTTCCCGGATTCAATTTGCGAGCACAGGTTGTGGGTCATGGAGGCGCTTACGTTAAGCATATCCAACAGGAAACTCGATGCCGTGTCCAGATCAAGGGCCGTAACTCAGGATTCATGGAGCATAGCAGCGGCAGAGAAAGCGATGAGCCAATGTATCTCCATGTAGCGTGAGTTTCCTGTCGCTCACCCCCTTGATATCTTCGCCTAACTAGACCTTATAAGCGGCCCCGACCCCAACGAAGTTCAGCGCGCAAAAGAGCTTTGTGAGGATTTGCTGGGAAACGTAAGAGATCAATACGAACAATTCAAAGCAAACCCTCCTCAGCAGCGAGGATACGGAGGCGGCTACCAGCAAGGTGATCGTCAAGGCTATGGCAGTCAAGGTGGATATGGCGGATATGGCGGCCAACAATCCCCAGCGACAATCGCTACAGCTGTTCAAGCTCCTCCAGGGACTCCTGGCGCTCCGGGAGCTGGAAGCCCAACAGCAGACTACAATGCCCAGTACGCTCAATATTATGGCGGTCAAGATCCGTATGCGGCATACGGTGGGTATCAAAATTACGTCGCTTACTACCAATACTACCAACAACAAGCCGCGCAGCAGCAGCAAGCGGCTCCAGGCGCTCCGCCAGGCGAGGAGCCGCCACCTCCTCCACCACCTAGTGGATCTCCTCCTGCCGCCAACGGCGGTTACAACTCGGTAAGTGGGTTCTTTCAATCTTTATAGGCTCCACCTCTAAACTGAATTATCTAGGTTCCTCCGCCTCCAGGAATGTGAGCACGACGCTGCCAAGAAGAGGACTGAAGCTGGTGCTTCGATTGTCTTAAAGCCTCGTCTTCGCCATCCCGAAAACGTAAATTCAAGTGTATCCGATCTCTGTAACCCCTGCATCTTTACCATTACGATCAAGTGTTCTTTCTAGCCAGCTTTGGTGAATTGACCTTCAACGGTCATTGGAGAAGATTATGCCCAGGTCGGTCAGAGCATGGAAAAGAATAGGATGATAGGAATCTTGCCGATTGTAAAGGCGGGCTTTACTCAACGTGTATTTAACTATTCTGAAGTTCACAGGCGCCTAAGCAATGCAACTTACTACTTATCACCCAAAATGCCTCATAAAAATGCTCCATCTCCACTCCTTCCTAATCCCAAAATGGATACTCTTCCCTGAAACCCACCAAACCCACGTCAAGTCAATCATACCCCTCCCCATAAAAATCCTCCCTCGCCCTCTGCGTACTAACCCACTCCTCACTCGCCAAGCCCTCCCTCTTCCCCCTCCTCACCCCCCCCTTATCCTTGCATACATCACAAGCAAAATCACATCTCGGCTTCCCCCCTTCCCCGAAAAATTCCCCAACAATCACATGCCGGCACCTCTCCGTTTCTTCACAGTACCTCATCAGCCGCTGGAAACTCTCCGCGCGGCCCTTGGTCTGCGCTTCCTTGCCCTCATTTTGTCCTTGGTGATCCCGTCCAATGCGGTAGGCGGCGCGATCGCGGTCTTCGCGCGAATAGTAGAGGATGCAAGCTGCGGCTTTGCCGTCACGGCCGGCGCGGCCGGCTTCTTGGTAGAAGCCTTCGAAGCTCTTGGGGACGTTCCAGTGCACGACGAAGCGGACATCTTGCTTGTCGATGCCCATGCCGAACGCTGTTGTTGCTACAATGATATCGTACCCTGGGGCATTGGCGATCCATTTCTGCTGGCATGCCACACGCTCTGAGGTAGAGAGTCCAGCGTGATAGGGGGCGGCGCCGATACTTTTACCGCGGAGACGCGAGGCAAGGGCATCACAGTCGGTGCGGAAGGGAACGTAGATGATGCCTGAGACGGCGTCCGGGCGGGTTTGGGTCGCTTGGAGCTCTGCGGCGCGGGCAGGGTCGGAAGAGCGGCGGGCGTGTATGGCTTTGAGCCAGGAGAGGAAGGTGGAGAAACGAGTGTCGTGCTCATCAGAAGAGAAACGTATCTCGTAGTGGAGGTTGGGCCGGGATGTGCTTGCAGTGAATGTTTTCAAGCTGCTGGGATTGAGGCCTAGGGTGGAAATTATATCCTCACGGATCGAAGGCGTGGCGGTTGCGGTGAGGCAGATGATTGGGACAAATGGATAAGCGGAGCGGAAGTGTGAGAGATGAGAGTAGGCGGGGCGGAAGTCGTGGCCCCATTCGGAGATGCAATGGGCTTCGTCGATGGCGATGCGGGAGAGCTCGCCTTGCGTATAGATTGTTTGGAGGTGCCGGCGGAAGGAGTCTGTTAGGGTAAATTCGGGGGTTATGTAAAGAAGGCGGGTAAGGGGGTGACCTTGATTGGGAGGGTTAGGGGTGGTTCATGAAGTAGGATTTTTGGGGCTATATACCGCAACGGAGATCATCTAAGATCTCATTCCGGTCTGCCAAGAGCGTGTTCGAGTTAAGCGTTGCCACGGGGATGTTGGCAGCACGAAGAGCAGCAACTTGATTGTTCATGAGAGCAAGCAGAGGAGAGATGACTATTGTGATGCCATGGTCGATAACAGCCGGGAGCTGGTAGCAAAGGCTTTTTCCGAAAGAGGTGGCTGCAGAGGCTTAGCGACTGTTTGA
>JAABUS010004944.1_pt1 | contig 18321 bp, 20 predicted proteins | sample 5560161 | NCBI WGS metagenome assembly JAABUS01 (sample SAMN10711885, study PRJNA513376) | rock metagenome | isolation source: Antarctica rocks | place: Antarctica: Victoria Land, Trio Nunatak nord | collected 2016-01-04 | reverse complement strand
CTAGCAGCCTGTCGGACTTAACGCGACGCGGGAGCATGGGTTAGCATTACGGGACGAATTGGCTTTCTTTTCCGCCTGGAGCTTTTGTGCATGAGCAATTTCCGGCCGATCGACCGTGACACTGGGTTTCTCATGCCACCTTCGGTGGACGAGTGGCTGCCGGAACGGCACCTGGCGCGGTTTGTCGTGGATGTGGTTGCAGGTCTGGATTTGCGCGCGATGACCAGCACCTATCGTGGCTCGGGAGAAGCGCCCTACCATCCGAGGCTTTTGCTGGGCATCGTGATCTATGGCTACGCAACGGGGGTGTTTTCGAGCCGCAAGTTGGAGCGTGCGACGTATGACTCCGTGGCGTTCCGCTTCATCGCGGCCAACGATCACCCTGACCACGATACAATTGCCGCATTCCGGCGGCGTTTTCTCCAACAGATTGGGACATTGTTCGTCCAGGTGCTGGGGGTGGCACGCGAGATGGGCGTGCTGAAGATGGGCACGGTAGCGCTGGATGGGACCAAGATCCACGCCAACGCCAGCCGTCATAGCGCGCTGTCGTATGAGCATGCAGGCAAGATCGAGGCCCAGTTGCAGGCCGAGGTCGCTGAGCTCATGGCGAAGGCCGAGGCTGCAGATCAGGCGGACGTGCCGGACGGGATGTCGATCCCCGAGGAGCTGGCGCGGCGCGAGCAGCGTCTGGCCATGATCGCCAAGGCGCGCGCAACGATCGAGGCGCGGGCGAAGGAGCGTCATGCGCGCGAGCGGGCCGAGCACGAAGCCAAGCTGGCGACGCGCGAGGCGAAGAGTGCGGCGACCGGCAAGAAACCACGCGGACGGACGCCCGTGCCGCCGGTCGAAGGGCCGCTGCCCACCGATCAGGTTAACCTGACGGACGAGCAATCGCGCATCATGCCGGTGCCGGGCGGCGGGTTCGAGCAGTGCTACAACGCGCAAGCAGTGGTGGCCGCGGGCAGCTTGCTGGTGGTGGTAGCCGACGTGGTTCAGGCGCCCAACGACAAGCAGCAGCTTCAGCCCATGCTGGACCAGGTGAGCGCCTTGCCTGAGACGTTGGGCAAGGCCCGTGTGCTGCTGGCCGACAACGGGTATTTCAGCGAAGCCAACGTGGAAGCCTGCGCGGCGGCGGGGATCGATCCGCTGATCGCGATGGGCCGGGAACCCCATCATCCCTCCCTGGCCGAGCGCTTTGCCGACGCGCCGCCCCCGCCGGCCGCTCCGACACCTCTCAAGACGATGGCCCATCGCCTCAAGACGCCTGAGGGCAAGACGCTCTACGCCTTGCGCAAGCACACGCCCGAGCCGGTGTTCGGCATCATCAAGTCGGCGCTCGGGTTCCGCCAGTTCCTGCTCCGCGGGCTCGATAATGTCCGCGGCGAGTGGAGCCTCGTGACCATGGCCTGGAACATAAAGCGGATGTTCGTCCTTGCGGTCACAAACTGAGGCGAAAGCGCCCCAGCTGGGCCAAAATGGCACCGCCGCGCGTCGCCGGGGTGCCGTTTTGGCCGCCATACTCCTCAGTCAGCAAGTTCAACCGCGAGAAACCGTCCCAGCGCCACCCAGCAACGCATGATTAGCCCAGGCACGCGAAATAGCTCGCAGCCTCACTCCGACAGGCTGCTAGGGCGAAGTGCCCTGCATCGAGCAGCACAATTTCCGCATCAGGCAGATCTCGGCGGTAAGCCTCGGCTCCGGGAGGGACGAAGAACGGGTCGTTGCGGCCCCAGATCGCCAGCAGCGGCGGCCGGTGGTCTCGGAAATAGGCCTGGAAGGCAGGGTAGAGCGCGACATTACTCCGGTAGTCGAGGATCAGGTCGAGCTGGATCTCGTCGGCGTCGGGTCGAGCCAGGTAGGCAATGTCGAGCGTATAACCGTCGGGGGACACGCGGGATGCGTCGGCACCGTGGAGGTATTGGACGTCGCGGACGGTGTCCGGGGCGAACGAGCCGCGGCAGGCTTCACGTTTTCCGGGGCTCGGGTCGGCCCAGTAGGCGCACCAAGGCCCCCAGTTCTCGCTAAAACCCTCCTCATAGGCATTGCCGTTCTGCGATACGATCGCCGTCACGCGTTCCGGATGCGCCAAAGCCAGGCGCAGGCCGACCGGCGCGCCGTAGTCGAAGATGTAGAGCGCGTAGGAGGTCAGGCCGAGCGACCCGGTGAAGCCGTCGATCACCGCGGCCAGCCGGTCGAACGTGAAGGCGAGGCGGTCGCGACCCGGCGCTCGCGTGTTGCCGAAACCGGGCAGGTCGGGCGCTATCACCCGGTAGTGTCGGGCGAGTTCGGGGATGAGGTCGCGGAACATGTGGCTCGCCGTCGGAAAGCCGTGCAGCAACAGCACCACGGGCGCGTCGACCGGACCGGCCTCGCGGTAGAAGACATCGACCTCGCCCACGGTCTGGTAGCGGAAGGCCACTGTGGTCGCAGAGTCAGGCTTGCTCATGATGTGCTCCCATCGTTGGTGCAGGCGGCGAGTCGCACTCGCAACTCCTGGCTCTCGGCTTCGAGCGCCGCGAGCCGCTCCCGAACCGGGTCCAGCGCGCCGGCCAGCTCGGCCTCGGTGAAGCGCGGCGTGATGTGTTGCGGACAGTTCCAGTCGAAGCTAGCGAGCCGGACGAGGAATGAGCGCTCTGACCGGCCGCGCTCGCCGGGGATGGCGAGGCGTTCGGCAAGCGCCGGGTCGTCCGCGAGGCTACGCACCTCGACGTGCCCGAAGAGTTTGAGCCGCCGGCGGTTTGGATAGTCGACCAGGATCAGCGAGACGCGGTCGTCGGCACGGACATTGCCGAGGCTGATATACTGCCGATTGCCGCGGTAGTCGGCGAAGCTAAGCGTCTGGTCGTCCAGCACCTTGAGGAAGCCGGGCGGTCCACCGCGGTGCTGCACGTAGGGCCATCCGGTCTCGGAGACGCTGGCAATGTAGAAGCTATCCCGCGCCGCGATGAAGGCCGCCTCGGCCGCAGTGAAGCGCTCAAAGGCGCGGTCGCCGCGAAACTCCGCCCAGTAATCAGCAGTCCCCGCTTCGGCCTGTGCGACTTTGACGCTGGGCGTCGCTGCGATATCGAGAAAACCGTAGGCCACGTCACGCTCCGCGAAAGCCGGTCGGCCCGGCACGCCGACAGCTAGAGCCTTTTGCTATCAGGCAGTATCCTCTCTAATCGGAAAGCACCCTTCCATAAACCGAGAGGACGATGGTGGACCGGCTCGACGCGATGAGGTTGCTGGTCACGGTAGTCGAGGCGGGTACGCTGTCTGCCGCGAGTAGGCGACTCGGCACGCCGCTGCCGACTATCAGCCGCAGGATTGCTGACCTCGAACAGCATTTAAACGCCAAGCTGCTCCTGCGCTCCACCCATGGACTCGTGCCGACCGAGACGGGGCGCCTCTACCTGGCGGCTGCCCGGCGCATCCTCGAGGAGGTCGATGAGGCCGAGCGGGCCGTCGCGGGCGAATGGAGGACGCCGCGGGGCGAGCTGGTCGTGACCGCGCCCATGGTGTTCGGTCGCCTCCACATGCTCCCGACGACCGTCGCGTTCCTCGCCGCCTTTCCGGAGATCTATGTCCGGCTGGTACTGTCCGATCGCAATCTCGGGCTCGCCGAAGGACACGTCGACGTCGCGCTTCGGATCGGCGCGCTCCCTGACAGCAGCCTCAGGGCGATCCGTGTCGGCGAGGTCCGGCGAATCGCGGTCGCGAGCCCGGACTTCCTGGACCGCCACGGTGCCCCGTCCACGCCGTCGGACCTCGCCTTACTGTCTTGCATCGCGTTCGAGGGTGTCAACGCAGATCGGATCTGGACTTTTTCCGCTCCAGGTCGCGATGCCAAGATCACCGTGTCGATCTGCCCTCGCTTGGCCGTCGATACCGTCGAGGCATCGCTCGACGCAGCCATCGCCGGCGTCGGCATCGCCCGAGCCCTGACGTATCAGTGTGCGTCGGCGCTCTCCGCTGGGTCACTCGTGCGCGTGCTGCCAGCGTTCGAGCCTCCACCCTTCCCGGTCCACCTGCTCCACGCAGAGCGCGAGCCCCTGCCGCTCAAGCTGCGAAGCTTCCTCGATCACGCCACCGTCTCGCTACGAGGGCGGCTCGACCACATCGCCATCTGATAACGGCACCGCGAACCTTCTTATCCGAGCAGGAATTAGCGCTATTTGCAAGCACGAGCCGTGATGCTTGCGAGCGCCCACGCATACCGGGTCTCTATTCGCTGTCCATCAAGGTTCGTTTTAACGGACACCGTGAGGTAGGCGACCGGTCAAGGCGCCGCGACGGCAGATGGCCAACTTGCACAGCTTCGCAGTCTAAGCCTTTTGGAGACCCAGGACAGCGTCGCGCAGTTGCGGAAAGGCATTAAAGCCCGTCTCGGTGTTCAGGTGCCCACCGCCCGGTACAGTCTCCAGCTCGACCCCGAGGTGGTCCGCCATCTCCCGCGAGCGTGCTAGCGGCACGTAAGGGTCGTCGTCTCCTGCCCAGCAGCGGCAAGCACGCCCCTTGCGCGCCCGGATGCTTGCCCAGTCGAAGGGCGCGGCGAAGAAGGAAGCGTTGATCGGATCGTAATCGGGCAGGCCGAGTGCGCCGACAAAGCCGGCTGCGAGGAACAGGCCCGTGACGGGACGTGTAGCGCGCTCGACTAGGCGCAGGGCGAAGGCGGCGCCTAGGCTGTGGCCGACGAGGACTGTCGGCACCGGTGGGAGAAGGCCGACTGCGCGATCATAGGCATCCAGCCTAGGCGGTGAGGGATTGCCCTTGCGGCGTGGGCAAGCGGGGCCGGACAACCTCCAACTCTTGCGCTTCGAGTGCGCTGTGCAGCCAGGGAAACCAGTTCGTGTCAGGACCGCCATGCGCGCCGTGTAGCACCACAATGCGAAGCCGCACTTGATTGACCGCCATGACCAGCCTTCCCTTCCCCTCATTGCATCGTGGGCCTGACTGTAAACCAGCGTAGGTGTAGGACCCAGAGGAACTCTGACTTTTTAACGCAGTGTGGTGCTGATCAGCGCCGAAACCCGCTGCTGACCCACATGCAGGTGCTCGCAATCATCGGCCTGTACAGCTGAGCGGAACAGAAAAGCAGCATAAGGCCGATCTCGACAGACTTTTGGCGATGCCGCGCGCCGCACAGGCCGGAGTCGCGTGAAAGGAAGCAGTTCCTAACGACCAGGGGCCATGATTGGGCTTGGTGTCGAGGCACCAAGCCGATGGCTGTCACATGCAGGACTGAGCACCTACCTTTTGCCGATCACGACTAAGGCGATGCAAGCCCGCCGGCCTACCTTCTTGATCTGATGCGGCATGTCGGCCTGAAAGTAGAGGCAGTCACCTTCCTCGAGTGCGAGTGACCGATCGGCGAAAACCACCTTGATGGCACCTTTCAAAACAAAGATGAGTTCCTCGCCTTTGTGACCGGATACCTCGTTCTCATCCGTCGTTTCGTCCGGATAGACCAGGAACGCGTTCATGCTTCCCGTGTCGCCACAGGCTAGCAACTCGTAAGCGAAGCCGCCGGGTCCGCCCCGCAGCATGACCTTTCCCCGATCGATGCGGCGCGTGACAAGGAAGAGACTGTCGTGGAGGCGCTCACCGAACAGGTGAGAGACCTGCACGCCAAGCGACTCGGCTAACCGTACGATCGTCGCGATTGACGGCGCTTTCTCTCCCCGTTCCAGGCGAGACAGATAGCTACGGCCGATCCCGGCTTGGTCGGCGACCTCCTGCAGGGTCAGTCCGCGCTGCCGCCTGAGCGCCCGGAGCTGGCTTGCGATGAGCGGAGCGCGTGCCTTTACAGACGAATCATCTCCCCTGCGTCCATTCGTCTTCACCCCTGCCCGGCTCGCCACGCTCCGTCCCCATCTCTCATCACCCGGACGTCCGCACCTGTGACGTGGTTCACAGCGAGGATATGCTGTCTTGCGAGCCGGGCGTCCAGCACCTTTGCTGTTCGCAACCCCAGCCAATTTTCATCCTGGACTCCTTGGGAGCGAAGCAGTCCACGATCCGGCTCGCTCGGCGCGGATCGACAAATCGCCTTGGGTTATCGACGTAGGGAGTGGTGAGATTCTTTGCGGGGCGGGGTCATGCAGCGGCTGTTCCCGCGCGGCGTGGCTCGCCGATGAGCGGTTCTCGGGCATGACAATCGACCGGCGTCGATCGCCGGCCAAATCAGCCAGTCGTCAGGGCTCTGGCGAGCGCCCAAGGTCGAAACTGTCGCGAAGGTAACACCGTACGATCGCATCCTCCAGCATGTCCAACCTGTCCTGCCCCCAAAACATCTGCCGGTCGAAGATATAGAAGGGTGACCCGAACACGCCGTCAGCGACGGCACGGTCGGTGTTGGCCTGATAGATCGCCCTGACATCGTCCTCCTCGGACTTCCGCAGCAGCGATTGCGGGTCCAGGCCCTCCTCGCCGACGATCGCCGCGACGACCACGGGGTCGGAAATGTCGCGGTCCTCGGCCCAGAGTGCTTCGAGGAAGCGTTGTGCGAGGGCACCCACCGGATGCTTCGCCTGGATTGCCGCGACGATCACGCAGGACGCGAGATCGACGTCCACGGGGAAATACTTGGGCTCGATGTTGACCCTCATGCCGAGGCGCTCACGCCATCGCTTCAGTTCCGCTACTCGATAGGCCTGCCGTTGCGGGGCTCGTTGGCCAAGGAGGATGCCACCCGTGCGGGCGTAGACCTCCGGCAGTCGCAGGGGAACGTATTCGATCGCGACGCCGTGCCGACGGGCGATCGCCTCCAGTCGTAGGCCCCCGAGATAGGCCCAGTCGGATAAGAGCCAGAAATAATAGGTAATGCCAGGCGAGGCCTGATCGGTCCGATCGGTGTTCACGTCGCGGTGCTTCCCGTTTTGCAGGCTCTCACAAATCCAGCACGAGCCGGTCGCCGCGGCAGCCGGACACGCACGGAACGAAATGAGTTGCTCGCTCGGCAGGCTTCAGCACGACATCCCGGTGCTCCGGATCACCGGCGATCAACCGAGTCTTGCAGGCGCCGCAGGCACCGGCCTCGCAGGACACGTCGATCTCGACACCGGCTCCCAGGAGCGCCGAGGCGACGGTCTGCCCCGCCTCCACCCGCACGACCTTTCCGCTCCTCGCCAACTCGACGTCGAACCCCTGGGTCGACGATGGCACGGCCGCCGTCTGGAAGCGCTCGAAATGCACTGTGCCGGGAGGCCAGTGCCGGGCCGCGTGCTGGACGGCGTCCATTAGGCCGGCGGGACCACAGCAATAGACGTGCTCGCCTTCGATCGCCTGAGCGAGGCACTCGCGCACGTCAAGGCCATGTACCGGATCGCCCCCGTCCAGATGAATGGAGGCGTGCCCCGCCCGAACCAAGTCGACGAGGCGTTCGCGATAGGGCAGGCGCTGCGCGTCCCGTGCGCAGGCGTGGAGATGGTAGGCGCTCGCCGGTCCGAGGCGGGGGATCATCGAAAGGAAGGGAGTCAAGCCGATGCCACCCGCTATGAAGCGATGCCGACTCGCGCCTTCGGCGAGGGGGAAATGGTTGCGCGGCAGGGAAACGGGCAGCAGGTCGCCGACGGCGACGCGATCGCAGAGCGTCCGGGAGCCGCCACGTCCGTCTGCGAGGCGCAGGACAGCAATCCGATAGACGCTCCGGTCAAGCTGGTCCCCGCAGAGCGAATACTGACGCGGTCCAATGCCTGGTACGTGGGCGTCAATGTGCGCCCCTCCGGTAAATGGCGGGAGAGGCCAGCCGTCCGGGTCGGCGAGTTCGAACTCGACGATTCCGTGCCCGACCTCCCTTTTGGAGCGCACGATCGTATGCACCTGCCGGTGTGGGTTCAGTGGCATTGGGAGTCCCAAGCAGGCTCGATGTGATCGCTTATTCGGATCACACCACCGACTAGGATCTTCGCGTTGAGGCCGGAGCGGTTGATGAGCGGATTGAAGATCGCCTTCCCCGTCACCTCCTCGATATGCTTGCAGGGCACGCTGAGCCGGGTGGCCTCGAGCAGGGCCGGACCGATCCGGAAGCGGCGGCCGACGAGGTGATTCAGCGGCACTCCGCGTGTCGTGACGTTCCGTCTGTGCTCGTCCGGCCGGAGTTCGATGCCGTGGTCCCGCAGGAGCGCCTCCAGCGTCTCGGCCTCGAACAGCGTGACCTGCCGCCCCTCCTCCGGCTTGTAGGAGTAGTAGCCGGCACCGCTCGCGTAACGGTCGCCCTCAATGCCGTGGCCGGCGACCAGGGTCATCGCTTCCACGCCAAGCATCGGAAGGAAGGCACGCGGGCAGAGGTGTAGGTGCGCCACCGCACCCTGCCAGGCGGCGGGGGGCGATGCCCGATCGTGTATGTCATCAGGCACTGCGAGCTTGTCGAGGATCATCGGTCGAAATTCCTTGCAGCTTGGCAATTAGGCGGCTGGGTCATGGTCACCACGCGGCCGCGATGTATTTGGGCTCGAGGTAGTCAAGGATGCCGTGATGGCCGCCCTTGCGATCCAGCCCGCTCTCTTTGACGCGGCCGAAGGGCGCAGCATGAGCCTGCTCGACGTGGACGGAAACGAATCCTCCAGAAGTCATGGTGCGGCGTACCTCCTGCCTTCATGCACTGCGCGGTCGATGGGCACGATCTGCCCGAAAAACCGTCATCAGTGGCACCTGACGCTTTGGAGCTTAGTGTGCCTGCTAGACAACAAGTTGTCCAGCAGAGGCACGGGTAGTGATCTGCCGGCTTCGTGTCAACCGCAGCGCTCGTGCGCATCATAGGAGAACAAGGATGAGCCAGCCCATCTTGCCGGAGGCGGGGGTCGTCCCGTCGAGAGCCCCGCAAACTGCGGTCAGGAGCGAAACTTCCAAAGCCTGGGTCGCGGCCGCGACGATGATCGGCACCACGATCGAGTGGTACGACTTCTTCATCTTCGGCACCGCCACGGCGCTCGTCTTCAACAAACTCTTCTTCCCGAGCTTCGACCCAGTGGTCGCGACGCTCGCGTCCTTCTCCACCTTCGCGGTGGGACTGTTCGCGCGGCCGCTCGGAGCGCTTCTCTTCGGGCACTTCGGCGACCGGATCGGTCGCAAGCGAATGCTGATCGCGAGCCTCCTGCTGATGGGCGCCCCGACCGTGCTCATCGGCTTGATGCCGACCTACGAACAGATCGGGCTCTGGGCCGCCGTGATCCTCGTGGCGATCCGCATCTGCCAAGGTGTTGCGATCGGCGGCGAGTGGGGTGGAGCCGTCCTCATGGCGGTGGAGCATGCGCCTGGTGGAAAGGTAGGCTTCTTCGGCAGCATGCCGCAGACCGGCACGCCGCTCGCACTCATCCTGTCGACGCTCGCGTACCTTGCCTTCGGCGCGTTGCCCGAGCAAGATTTCCTGAGCTGGGGTTGGCGGCTGCCATTCCTGGCTAGCTTCGCCCCCGTCTTCGTCGGGATTTTTATCCGCCGCAGGGTCGGCGAGTCGCCCGCGTTCGAGGCCGCCGCGCGGCAGGGCGAGCTCGTTTCCGTTCCCATCGCCGAGGTGGCTCGCCACCACTGGCGCAACGTGGCCCTCGCCATCGGCGCGAAGCTCGGCGAGATCAGCCTATTCTACCTCGTGACCGTGTTCATCCTCTCCTACGTCACGGGTAAGCTCGGTCTTCCCAGGGCGGTCACCTTGAACGCGACGCTCCTCGCCGCGGTGGTCCTGCTGGTCTGCATGCCTCTCTGCGGGTATCTGACGGACAAGGTCGGACCGCGGGCGATGTTCGGTTTCGGAACGGTCGCGCTCGGCGCCTTCGCCGTGCCGATGTTCACCCTCGTCGAGAGCCGTGACCCCACGCTCATCACGGTGGCGGTGGTGGTGGCCCTCGGGCTCATTTATCCGCTCATGTACGCGCCCGAAGCCAGCCTGTTCGCGAGGTTATTCCCGGCTCGGGTACGCTACACGGGTCTGTCAATCAGCGCTCATGTCGGCGGGGCGATCGGCGGCGGCCTTGCACCGCTCGTGGCAACTTGGCTGATGACGTCCTACGGCTCCACGATGGCGGTCGGGTTCTACCTCACCACCCTTGCGGTCCTCGGGTTCGGCTGCATCGCCGCGATGCGGTTGTCCGAGAAGAGCTGAGGCGCACTGTCGCCGAAGGCTCTCTACAAAAAGGTGCCTCGCTGGCCAGCCAGCCAGGGTTCTCCCGCACTTCCCGTGCTGTCGTTTCGGGTCTGGATGAGCAAGTAATACCAACCCGCCTAGACATTGACCTGTGCCCAGTCTCGGGTGGTGATAGATGTGATACGTTTGGCGTCGATCATGAGGCTGTTCCAAGCGTTGCAGCAGGCGTCGAGGATGGCGGTGTAGGTGCGCCACACGGTCATGCTGAGCTGGTGTGCCGCGCAGGTATTCCCACACGTTCTCCATGGGGTTCAGCTCGGGGGCGTAGGGCGGCAGGCGCAGCAGGGTGATGTTGATCCAGGCGGCGACGGGTTTGTTGGGTGGCGTGGGCGGCTTCTTGACGAAGCGCTCGGGATGCTCGGCGAAGGCGCGGTCGAGGGTTTGCTGGCGGGCGGCATGGACGGCGTCGGCCTGTCCGTAGTGAACCTGGTCCGGGGTCATCAGGCCCAGGCCGGCGTGGTGGTGGTCTTGGTTGTACCAGGCGAAGAACGCCCGGCAGAACGCCTTGGCGTCCTCGATGCATCCGAAGCGGCGGGGGAATGCGGGCTGATACTTGAGGGTCTTGAAGTGGGCCTCCGAGAATGGGTTGTCGTTGGAGGTGTGCGGCCGGCTGTGCGACTTGGTGACGCCGAGGTCGGCGAGCAGGAGTGCGGTGGCCTTGGCCTTCATCGGCCCGCCGCGGTCGGCGTGCAGCGTCAGTTGGCCGGGTGGCACCTGGTGCTTGGCGATGGCGTCGTCGAGCAGGGGCTTGAACAGGGCGGCGCTTTCGGCATCGGCGACCTGCCATCCGACGACGCGGCGGCTTGGGATGTCGAGGACGACGTAGAGGTAGAAGTAGGACCACTTGGACGCAAAAGGGGGCTTTCGGCGCCACTGGTGCGGCTGCGCCAGCTGATCGGCCGCGGCCTGGAGCGCACGGCGCCGCTGTGGCCGGACGTGGAGCGCGCCTACGCCTGGGTGCACGCGGCAGCGCGGGTGCTGGGCAACGATGGGAGCGAGGGGGCTGGCATGGTCCGGCGCCGCTTCGATGGGCTGGTCGCGGCCATGCGCCGGCATCGCGGCCTGGCCGGTGCGCTGGCGCCCGCCATCGACCACTTTGCCAAGGTCGCCCGCAGCTACCGTCCCGGGCTGTTCCACTGCTGCGCCGTGCCGGGCCTGCCGCGCACCAACAACGGCCTTGAGCAGCTGTTCGGCTCCCAACGCTACCACGAGCGGCGTGCAACGGGGCGCAAGGCCGCCTCGCCGGCTGCCGTGCTGCGCGGCGAGGTGCGCCTGATCGCCGCCACCGCGACCCGGATACGCCCGCCCAGCGGGCTTGATCTGGGCCGCGCCGACCGGCAGGCATGGAGCGAACTGCGCCATCGCCTCGACCAACGCCGGCACGCACGGACGCTGCGCATCCGGTTCCGCCGCAACCCAGACGCCTACCCAGCGGAACTGGAACTACAAACCTGCCAGCCAACTTTGCCGGCCTAGTAAAAAACATTTCGAGGTCGCCGCCGCAGCCAACGTCGCCCTGATCGTCCAGGTCAAGGACAACCAGCCGACCCTGCACCAGCGGGTCCAGGAAATCTCGGCCATCACAACCGCAATCGGGTCAGCTCATAGCCACGACAAGGGCCGCAACTGCGACGAACGTCGCACCGTCACCGTCTTCGATCCCACAGACAAGCTGGCCGACACCGACTGGCATCCGTATGTCGCCGCCACCATCCGGGTTGAGCGCCACGTCTACACCCGCAACGCCAAGACCGGGCTGCTTCGCCGCTCCGCCGAGACCGCCTTCTACATCTCAAACACGCCGGTCACTGCCGCCCGCGCCGCCGAGGCCATCCGCGCGCACTGGAAGATCGAGAACACCTCGCACTACACCCGCGATGTCACCTTGGGCGAAGACCGCTCGCGCATCCGGCACCAATCCCGGCGTGTTCGCCCGACTGCGCAGCTTCGCCTTCAACATTCTCAAGGCAAACCAAACCGACACGCTCAGCCAGGACCGCTACCGCGCCCGGTCTCGCAGGCATCAAACAGCTACTCAGAATGCTCGCTGTTTCATAGCGTTGAACAGCCCTGCCTTCACCACTCGCCTGATGGGCAGGCGTCACTTCATAGGGTATCGTCAACCCACCAGGACGGCGTGATCCCGCTTCATCACCTTGCTGATAAAGTCGATGACCGCACGGATTCGCGGCACCGTCTGGAGATCTTGGTGGACGACGAGCCACCAGTTACGAATGAGGTCGATGTCGGCTGACATGACACGTATGAGACCGGGAGCGCGGCAGGCCATGAAGTGGGGCAGCATCGCCAAGCCCGCTCCAGCGCACGCGGCCTCGTATTGGGCGACGAGGCTGGTGGAGGCGAAGCGCGTACGGGGGTTGTCGATCACGTCGGGCAGCCACCGCACATGAGGCACCGAAATAAGTTCGTCGACGTAGGTGATGAAGGCATGCTGGTGCAGGTCCGACCGACGCAGCGGGATACCCGCCGTCTCGAGGTAGTCCAGCGAACCGTAAAGGCCGACGCTGAACTGCCCGGCCCGCCGCACCATCAGACGCCCTTTCTCGGGATGCACCAAGTTGAGCGACAGGTCGGCTTCGCGTTCCGCTAGGTTGAGGATGGTCTGTGAGGCGACGAGCTGGACAGACAGGAGAGGATGGCGTCCTACGAGTTCGCTCAGCCGCGGCGCGAGATAGAAGCTCCCGAACCCCTCCATCGTCGATACGCGTACCACACCGATGAGGTCGCGCGCCGCGTCGATAACGTCGTGCGAGATCTCGCGGCTCAGTGCCTCCATTTTCGAAGCGACGGCCTGTATTCGCTCGCCGTCGGGCGTCAGCTTCATGCCCCGCCCTGCCCTGACGAAAAGCGGACGTCCGACGGCGTTCTCCAATGAGACGAGGCGGCGCCTGACCGTGGTGACGTCGAGGCGCAGACGGTCGGCCGCCGCCGAGGCGCCCCCGAGCCGAGCGGTCTCGAGGAACGTGTTGAGATCGGTCCAGTCGAAGTCAGACACGGGACGCTTCACAGCAATCTGCCTAAATGTTGCGCAGAGTGCATCGTAGTGCAAAATCGCCCGCGCGTCGCGCAGAACTATCCCTATTCAAGCATAAACGCATTCACCACCCTATGCCCCCAGCGTCGATCGGCCGTATTCGTGGCCGTCCGCTCCGGAGGAGGCGACGATGAAAGTTTGGTGGCAGGACCTGACGGTTCCTGAACGTCGGACGATGACGGCATGTTTCGGCGGCTGGGCGCTCGACGCCTTCGACGTGCAGCTCTACTCGCTCGCGATTCCAGCGCTGATCGCCACCTGGGGAATGACGAACGCCCAGGCCGGATATGTCGGCACGACCGCCCTCCTCTTCTCGGCGCTGGGCGGTTGGATCGCCGGTGCATTGAGCGACCGATTCGGCCGCGTCCGCACGCTTCAGATCACCGTTGTCTGGTTCGCGATCTTCACATTCCTTAGCGGTTTCGCGACCGACTGGCACCAGCTGCTCTTCCTGCGCAGCCTCCAGGGCCTCGGCTTCGGCGGCGAATGGGCGGCCGGCGCCGTGCTCATGGCCGAGGTGATCCGCCCCGCCTTCCGGGGCCGGGCCGCCGGAACCGTACACAGCGGCTTCGCCGTCGGATGGGCGGCGGCGGCGGTCCTCTTCGCGATCCTTTTCTCCATCCTCCCCCAGGATCAGGCGTGGCGCGTCATGTTCTGGATGGGGCTCCTGCCGGCCCTCCTCGTCATCTACATCCGACGCTTCGTCGACGAATCGGAGGCATTCGAGACGTCCCGCCAAGCGGCGCCGAAGGTCGGATTCTCCCACTTCATCGCCATCTTCCGACCCGATCTCCTGCGCACGACGATCGTGTCGTCGCTCTTCGCCGTCGGTTTGCAGGGCGGCTACTACGCCGTCGTCACGTGGCTGCCGACCTACCTCAAGACCCAGAAGGGCCTGTCCGTCCTCGGAACGGGCTCCTACCTTGCCGTCATTATCTTCGGCGCCTTCTGCGGCTTCCTCGCCGGAGCGCATCTCGCCGACTGGATCGGCCGCCGCCGCACCTTCCTGCTTTTCGCGGTGCTCTCGACGATCGTCGTGTGCGTTTACACCTTCGTTCAGATCGACAACGCGACGATGCTCGTGCTCGGATTCCCCTTGGGCTTCTGCGCCAACGCCATGTTCGCACCGACCGGAGCCTTCTACGCCGAACTCTTTCCGACCGCGCTGCGCGGGACGGGACAGGGCTTCTGCTACAACTTCGGTCGCGGCGTTGGGGCCTTCTTCCCAGCCCTCGTCGGCCTGTTGAGCGTTAAGCTCCCCCTCGGCACCGCGATCGGCATCTACACCGTTGGCGCCTACGGCCTCGCCATCGTGGCCCTGATGTTCCTGCCCGAGACCCGGGGCCGTGATATCATTGACGTCGCCAACGCGTCCACCCTCGGGACGGCATCCTCGAGCGCCATCCTGTCACCGGGTCTTTAACCTCTCACCACACGCATATCTGTGCCCGGCAGTCCACCGAGGATCGTATGGAGACATTCATGATCGCACCCCCGCCAGGCCTTGAGACGGCGATGGATATCGAGCGCCCCATGGCTAGTCGCCGCAAGGAGACCGTCATTAAGTTCTACAAGGACATGTGGGATCACGCCGACGTCGCGCTGATCCCGCAGATCTTCCATCCCGACTTCACGTTCCGCGGTTCGCTCGGACCCGTGCTCGTCGGTCACGCCCAGTTCGCGGATTATGTGCGTTGGGTGACCGGCGCCCTCGAGCACTACACGTCCGACATACTCGGCATGATTGAGGAGGGCGACCAGGTGTCCGGGCGGCTCCGCTTCCACGGCATCCACCGCAGGCCGCTGTTCGGTCAGGCGCCCACGGGACGCCACGTCTGGTGGTTCGGAGCGCCGGTATTCACCTTCGAAGGCGACAGGGTCCGGGACCTGTGGGTTCTGGGAGACATCCACGGTCTTCTAGACCGCATCGCAGAGGGTGCCGTCGAGCAACACGAATTTACGATCGACGCCTAGGTCGAGGGACAGGTAGCGGCGTCGATGCTTCCGCTTCCGACCATACGCATCAGGAACGGTTCAATGCCCGATCGCCCAGACATCCCATGCACCATCAATGACGCGACTGCGGCCGGGAACATCGAGAAAGCCGACAGTCCGCCATCCGAGCGGTCGAGCTTGAACTTCGGGACCGCCCTGGCCGGCGAATGCCGGCCGGGGTACCTCGCGCCGAGGCGGGTGCCGAAGTCGCACCGATATCGCATCGTCGCATTCGACAAAGCAGGCCGGGGTGGCTCAGGCCCTTCGATTCATCTAAGCAGGGTGGCGGACAGATGATCGATCACGATCACAACCACGGTCATGAACATGGCGGGCACAGTCACGACCATTTGGAACTGACCCCCATAGAGCGGCGCGTCCGGGCGATAGAGATCGTCCTTACGGAGAAGGGCTACATCGATCCGGCGGCGCTCGACGTCTTGATCGACACCTACGAGACTAAGGTCGGGCCTCGCAACGGCGCGAAGGTCGTGGCCCGCGCCTGGTGCGACGAGGAGTACCGCCGCAGATTGATGCAGGACGCCACGGCGGCGATCGCCGAACTCGACTTCGTCGGACGGCAGGGCGAACACGTCGTCGCCGTCGTCAACACGGCCGAAATTCACAACATGGTCGTATGCACCCTGTGCTCCTGTTATCCCTGGCCCGTCCTCGGGCTGCCGCCGGCCTGGTACAAGGCCGCTCCCTACCGTGCCAAGGCCGTCAGGGATCCGCGCGGCGTGCTGCACGACTTCGGCGTGACGCTTCCGGAGACCACGATGATCCGCGTCTGGGATTCGACGGCCGAGATCCGCTACCTCGTCGTGCCGAGGCGACCTGTGGGCACCGATGGATGGAGCGAGGAGGAGCTGTCGAGGCTGGTCACACGCGACAGCATGATCGGCACCGGCCTCGCGAAACAGCCCGGGGACCAAATTTGATGGACGGTGCGCAGGACATGGGCGGCCTCGAGGTCTACGGGCCCGTTCGGATCGAGCCCGGCGAGCCTGTCTTCCACGCCGAGTGGGAACGCCGCGCGTTCGCGATCACCCTCGCGATGGCGAGGCCCGGCAATTGGAACATCGACATGTCGCGCTCCGCCCGCGAAGACCGGTCCCCTGCGGAGTACCTCGGGATGACCTACTACGAGATCTGGCTCGACGCGCTCGAGCGACTGATGTTCGCGCGCGACCTCTTGTCCAGGGACGAGGTCGAATTCGGCCGGGTCCTGACCGAGGCGAAGCCGGCGCCGATGCTGCGTGCCGACGAGGTCGCCGCCATGCTGCGTCGTGGCGCCCCATCGGTGCGCGTTCCCACCACGCCGGCGCGCTTCGCGCCGGGCGACCGCGTCCGCATGAAGACCGTGGCGCCGGCGACGCACACCCGGCTCCCGCGCTACGTCCGCGGGCGCACCGGCAGCATCGATCTCGTGCACGGCGCACACGTCTTCCCCGACAGCAACGCCAACGGGACCGGCGAAGACCCGCAATGGCTCTACACCGTGACATTCGATGGACGCGAGCTCTGGGGTGCGGAGGGGGATCTCACCGTCCACACATCGGTCGATGCCTGGGACTCCTACCTGGAGCCGGCGTGATGTCGGATCGTGAAGCCGGCGCGCTTTCCATATCCGGGCTGCCGCGGGATTCGGACGGCCCGGTATTCCGCGAACCGTGGGAGGCGCAGGCCTTCGCGATGACGCTGACGTTATATGAAAAGGGGCTTTTCACCTGGGCCGAGTGGGCGCAGACCCTCGCCGACGAGATCAAGGCGGCGCTATCCGCCGGCGATGCGGACACCGGCGAGACCTACTACCGCCACTGGCTGAGTGCCCTCGAGACCCTGATCGCCGGCAAGGGCATCACGACACGCGCGACGCTGGAGGGACATTCGGAAGCCTGGGGCCGGGCCGCTGAGAGGACGCCGTACGGCATGCCGATCGTATTGAGCGCGGCGGACTTCGAGCACGGCCACTAGCCGTCGACGCTCTCGTCCAGCGACGGCGCCCTCGAAGTCCTCGTCGAAGGCGACCGCAAAGGCGCGGCGGCCAGAAGCGGTGGCCGATCTCCCGGGTGCCAGGGGCGCTCGCCCATCTGTCGCGATGTGGTAGGTGCCAACGGCCGCTTTCCAGCGCCACTTAGTCAACGCGGCAGCCAGGCATAGGAAAAAAGTCTGTCATGCCTCCTGCAATGGGAACCAGAACCGACCGAGACAACTATCGGTCCCACTCCGTCACAATCCACGCAAAGTGCGGGAGAACCACCGAACCGGGGCAATCCCACTCCCAAAGCCTCGGCCAGTGGCTTGCCCTGCTCGCTGGTGAGGATCGTGGTCAAATCCTGCTTGTTGGCGAGGGTCAGATCGAACCACTTGCGCAGCACGGCGCTGCGCTCCTTGGCGGTCTTGGGCACCCCGGTCGCGCAGCTTCGCCCGCTGCACCGCAACTGGGCCGATCCCGGTCTGGACCTGGCGCTCCGGACCGTGGCCGTGCCGGACCAGGCGCTCGCGCCCGTCCGGCAGCCGCATCTCCCGCATGGTGGCCAGGAACGCCTCGGCTTCCGCCTCGATGGCCTGGACCAGCAGCCGACGGGCGCCGTCCCGCAGGACGGCCGTGAGCGGGTCGTCAACCGCGTCGGGCTGACGGAGGGGAACAACGCTGCTACTGCTCGACAGGGCGTATCGGCTCCTTCGGGAGTTCAGGCAGGCCTTCACCCGCCTCGATACGCCGCCCTTCTCAAACCGTCGTCACCCAGGTTCGGACATAGCTCTGGAGATTGGCGTCCCCTAGAACAAGCTGCGTCCGTTCAATACCGTGCATCTGGTGCTCCCCCGCGCATGTCTCGTCTATGCTTGGCCGCAGCTACAGCTGCATCGACGTCCAACTTGTAGTAGCGTGTCACGCGCCATACACTACCTCATGCACAACGCGCCTGAGATCGAAGTCAAAGAGGGGTATTGCACCCTGTGCCGCTCGCGCTGCGGCTCGTTGAATCACGTCGCCAATGGCCGATTGGTGGCCGTCACACGGCGTTGGTGCACTTCGATGGTGTGAATGATGGTAGGTTGCTCTTCCCTTTCTTTGGTCCTGACCGCACCGATGCCGCACAAACACAACGCCGACCGCCGTCACCACATCCCGAAGATGTCGTTC
>JAABUS010004943.1_pt1 | contig 18321 bp, 23 predicted proteins | sample 5560161 | NCBI WGS metagenome assembly JAABUS01 (sample SAMN10711885, study PRJNA513376) | rock metagenome | isolation source: Antarctica rocks | place: Antarctica: Victoria Land, Trio Nunatak nord | collected 2016-01-04 | reverse complement strand
CAGCGCGACCTGCAGTGGACGCAATCGCTCCACCGCTCCGACCTGCAGGATCGCCTCGTCAGCCTGCAGAAGGAGCAGCAGAGCACGGTCTACCAGCGCACGAGCGCGGAGCAGGTCGTCGCGGCGCGGGTGAAGGGCGCGGGCACCAATCAGGAGGCGGCGGCGCAGGCGGCGAACCTCGCCGGGATGCACGACGCCGACCTCGCGACGCGGGATGCCAACGTCAGGGCCGTCGACGACCTGCAGGAGCAGATTCGGTTGGAGGGGCGGCGGGCGGATGAGGCCCGCTACAACCTCGAAACGGAGACCATCGCCGAGGGGCGCGCCCACGAGGATCGCCTGCGGCGGCTCGACGATCAGGGTCGCGCGCTGACCGATTCCCAGCAGGCGTACAGCGACATGCAGTCCGCCATCGACAAGGCGCGGTCGCGGTCGCAGGAGGACGAGCAGTTCGCCATCGACGCGGCGCGCACCGCCCGCGCACGGGCCGCCGAGGACGAGCAGGCGGGGATCGACGCGGGGCGCACCGCGCGGGCGCGGGCGTCCGAGGACGAGCAGGCGGGGATCGAGCTGACCCGCTCCATCGCCGCGCGCAAGGCGGCGGATGATGCCGTCGCGCTCGCGGACGCCCGCCAGGCGGAGGACGACGCCGACGCGAGCCGCAAGGAGCAGCTGCAGGCGGTGATCGACCGCAACAACGACCTCATCAAGGGGTGGCAGGCCGATCAGCAGGCATTGGACGGCATCGGCGGCGCGTTCGACAGCATCGCCAACTCCGCCGGTGTCCTCGTCGGCTCGGCCAACGCCATCGCGCAGGCGGCGGGGCAAGCGGGCAACGGCGGGCAGCTGCCGGTCGCAGCACCCGAACCAGACAACATCCGTCGCCTCAGCGGCGTCGGGGCGCACGCGGCGGGCGGGGTGATCCCGCTCACCGAGGGCGTCAGCCTCGTCGGGGACGCGCCGGGCGGGGTGGTCACGCCCTACTCGGAGCTGATCTCCGCGCCGGGGGCGACCGTGACGCCGATCCGACAACTGATGGGGACGGCGGCCGGGAACACGATCAACATGAACGCGCCGATCACCATCACCATTGCCGACGACGGCGATGCGTGGATGGCGGAGGCGCGCCGCCAGTTCGAGGTGCGCCTGCAGCAGGTGAAGCGCGAACTGGCGCGATCCGCGAGCGACAAGGCGCGCGCCGTCGGGGCGTAGGGGGAGGGCTTTTTGGGATACCTCAGCGAATTGTGGGACATTTCCCGCGACCCGGACGACACGGTGAATCCGTACGTGAGCTACAAATTCAGACCGATCAACATGCAGATGGGCCGCGACTTCGGGCGGCGCGAGTTGATTGCCGCCATCCCCGGCCTCGATTCGGTGCTCGACGGCAACGGGCGGAACGCGGGGCCGATGGACCGGCGCGACCAGTCCTTCTCCTTCCGCGTCCCCGTGCCGGACGACGACCTCGACCGCGCCTACGACCTGCTCGCCGCGCAGGTCGCGCCGGGCTACCCGCAGCGACTCGTCTACCTGACGGACAGCGAGACACGGCGCTTCACCGTCGGGAGCAACCCGCGCATCCAGTGCACGCTCGTCAGCGCGAACCGTGGCGGCTCGTCGTTCTGTGACTTCACGGTGACCTGGCGCATCCGACCCTGGTGGACGACGCGCTACTCGGAGGCGACGGATCTCTGGGGCAACAACGACGGCGTCTGGGGCGTGGACGACGGCCTCTGGGGCGGCTTCTACACCCACGCGCTGCCGACGACGCCGACGACGATCCTGATCGACGCCACCGGCGTGGCGGGCGCGACGCTGCCGACGCTCGACGACACCGGCCCGGTGATCACGCTCACCGGGCCGTGGGGCGGCGACCGCGGCTCGCGCCTGAAGAATTTCAGCGCGCCCCTCGTGGACGGCGTCGGCAGCACCCAGTACACCTCGATCACCCTGCCGACCAAACTGCTCGCGGGCGAATCGGCGGTGCTCGATTGCGGCGCGCAGCGTTTCCTCGTGCGCGGCGTGCCGATCCGTCCCGTCAGGGAGGGTCCCTACCAGCGCGACTGGTTCCGCATCCGGGCGGGGACGATCAATCAACTCTACGCCGAATGCCTCGGCCCCAGCGCCGTGGGCGGAGGCGCTATCGGGGGAGGAAGCGTGGTGGTGGATTGGACAAGACGTTTTGTTTGATTGTCTTATCGCAACAGATTGCGTGTAAGAACTTTATGACGCAACCTGTGGCATTTCGGACATAGCGTCGTCCCATTCGCAACATCGTAGCGAAGATCGGGGTGCGATGCCCAATGTTTCTCATGATGGGCGTTGAGGTGCTTGTCATGTTCACCACAATCCCGGCAGGTGAAGTTATCCCGTGTGAAGACCGCTTTGCGCCATTCTTTGTACGCGGTGCGATTGTGGGCATTCACACGAGGATAGCGATGACCACCCTGCCAGAGCCAATGCGTCTCGCCAACAAAACGCTCGCCCATCCATTTGCCCGCGCATTTGCGGGAGCAGAATCGCTGCTCTTCACGCGCAAGACCCGGACGTACCGTGAAAGGTTCTCCGCATTGGGCGCATGGGCGGGTCACATCCTCACCCTTCCACGTCCACTTATCCGCGCCCCTGATCGTGCTGAAATGCTTGTACCAGCAGGCGGATGAACAGAATCGCCCTTGCCCGCGCGCGATGGTGGAGGGGAAGGTGAGAAAAGGCGTCCCGCACGATTCGCAGGTGCGTTCAACCTTGCACCGCTTGCCGGCATAGAAGCATTCCTTCGAGCAATACCGCCCATCGCCCTTCGCGACGCGCGATGGCTTGACATGGAACGCTTTCCCGCAGTGGAGGCAGGTTTGATCGGGGATGCCCTTCCATGCCGGGTTGCCCGCACCCTGATTCGCGGTGTTTCCGCAGGCAACCGAACAGTAGGCACGATTCCGTGCGACCTGCGAAGCCGTCGCCTCAAATGACGCGCCGCACGCTCTGCATGTGAGGGGGGCGCGGCGAGTTCTGCCCAGATGTGCGCATTTCTTCGAGCAGTAGCGTCCGTGCCCATCGGCGATACGCGATGCCTTGACGTGGAAGGATGCCCCGCAATGCAGACAGACCTGATCAGGGGTGCCTTTCCACGCGGGGCTATCCGCGCCGCGCCGCGCATCGTTGGCACACGCCCGTGAGCAGAACGCGCGCCCGCGCGCCGCTTGGTGCGGCTCGGTCTCGAAGGGTTTGCCACACGCTTTGCAGATGAGGGTGACGAGGGTAGACTGACGGGGCATCGGAGCCTCCTATGCTCTGGTGACGCGCCCCCTACTGTTTGCGCAGTGTGGGGGTTTTGTGTTGCCTCATTCTCGCACATTTTCGCTGCTGTCGCAAGGAAAAGAGGCAACATATGGCATTGACGTATTCGATCCCGCTCCCCGCCAACGGGCGAAACCGCTCGGCGAGCGACTTCGCCACGCTCTTCACCGATGTCAAGGCGACCTACGACAACCATGCGGGCGGCCAATCCGACCGTCACAAGGCGGATCAGCTCGTCCCCTACGCGAACCTGCCCCTGACCACCGCGCGACAGGCGCAGCCCGGCAACCAGCACATCGCCAACGACATGTTCGCCCGGATGTGGGCCGAACTGGTGGACGGCGATTACGCCCCCGCCAATTTCCCGACGAAGGTCGTGCCGATCACGCTCGCGGCGGTCAACTCGTACCTCAACGGCACGAACCCCGTCGCGCTGCGGCTGGGGCGCAACGACAACGCCCAGATCATCAAGTCGGGCGTCGGGGAATCGATCCAGACGGTCGGCGTCTCGCCCGGCTTCTGGCCGGGGGCGCAGGGGGAGATCGCGCAGGGCACCTACCCGTTCGCCGATTCGAGTTACCAGACGGGGCGCAGCGGCTTGGCGAACGCGCCCGTCACCCTGCTCGGCCCGACCGTCAAGATCAGCCGCACCGAGCAGCACCTCCTCAGTCAGAACCCGCCCGGCTTCACGACGGCGGCGGGGTTGACGGAGAACAACGCCGCGCTGCTCGTGCAGAGCCAGAGCACGCCCGCCTCGCACATGCAGGCGGTCGCGGTGCAGGGGCAGGCGATCACCAATATCGTCGGGGCGACCAACGGCGGGCACTACGCCGACGCCGTGGGCATCTCCGGCGTCGGCAAGAGCAACACCGACGGCTGCACGGGCTTCGGCGGTTACTTCGCCGGATTCCGCTACACGGCGAACGGCTACGCGCAGGGGATGGAGGTCGCGACGTACAACAACACCGCGACCGACGACGTCTACACGACGGGCGTCTCCAGCTCGCGCGTCTTTGGCATCCGCGTCACCGGCTACGGTGGCCTGAAGGCGGGCGGGGCAGACGCGGCGCTCGGCGGCGTCGGCATGCAGTTCGAGACTTCCAATGGCTACGCGACGGGCAGCAAGTTCTCCTTTATCGCCGGGATCAATTTCATCGCCAACAGCACGCGCGATGTGGACTACGACACCTCCTCGACCGCGATCACCTCGCATCGCATCGGCGGGTCGCACACCTACGGACTGGACACGAAAACGGGCGCCTTCACGGGCGCGGCGATCCATCTCGGCAGCGGTCAGGGGATCGCCTTCCGCAACACCGCCGACACCGCCGACGTCCTCGCGCTCTCAAAGAACGCGAGCGATCAAATCCTCGTCAACAGCGTCTTCGCGGTGGACGGCGCGGGCAACCTCAACACCCCCGGCTCACTGCGCAACGGGTCGCTCGGCACGCTCCTAACCCTCGCCACGGGCCTGCTCAATCCGGCAGCGGTCGGCGCGGGGACGCTGCCGAGCAATCTGCACAGCGACGGGTACGTGACGGCGGTTGGCACGGCGGGGGCGCAATCCTCGCAGATCAACGTCGCGTCGGGGCAGAAACTGAAAAGTGACGGCACGAGCCGGATTAACTATGGTGGCAACAACCTGACGGTGCTGGCGTCCTATCTGAACAACGCCGCCGCGCAGATCATCGCGGTCTACGTCGATGACACGGGGGCAATCGGTACGGCGGCGGCGGTCTCGCCCGCGCTGCCGACGGTGCCGCTCAATGCGACGCTGCTCGCGGACATCAGCCTGCCCGCCAACGCAACCTACCTGACGCAGGCGAACATCACCGACCGCCGCGCGGTGCTGGGGACACGGCAGGGATCGGGGACGGGGGGCACAGCCTTCGCCTATAGCGCGCCGGACGCGAACGGCGCGCTCCTCAGCGAGATCGTCGGCGGCGCGAAAACCCCTGCGGGCGCGGTGACGACGCCGGGGCAGGGCGGCGGCGCAGCGCTGGTGCGCACGCAGGGCACGGACGCCTCGGTCGCGGACGCCATCGGCTACAAAGGCATCTCGCGCAACGTCAAGGCCGTTGCCTCCGTCTCCGGCACGACCCTTTCCATCGCCGCGACGGGGTCGAACCCGGTCTTTTTGAACTACGCCTATCGCTGGAAAAACATCACGGCGACCGTCTCGGTCAACTTCACCGGCCTCGCGGCGGGGCGGTACGCCGTCTACGCGGACATCTCCGGCACCGGCCTGACGTGGACGCTCGGCTTCGCTGCGGCGCCCACGTTCGCGAACTCGGCCACGCAGATGCTGATCGCTTACGTCAACTACACGGGCGGCGCGAGCGGCACGATCTCGGACATCGACTGGACGCCGATCGATTACGACGTGCAGATCGGGCAGGTGCGCCCGAAAATCCCGACGGGCACCGGCCTCTACCTCGGCGCGTACGGCATCACGACCACCGCGACGATCGTGCCGAGCGCCAACTTCGCGCCGCTCACCTACGTCGCCGCCTCGCCCGGCCTGCAAATCACCGGCGTGATCAAGGTCCTCATCCGTTCGGGAGCGACGGCGGACAGTTTCAATGTCTACGCGGCGCTCAATGGCGGCACCCAGCCGTCGTATTTCGACACGGCGACCGTCGCGGCCAGTACGTACTACACGGCGACCGTCCCCTTCACGCTCGCGCTCGCGCAGGGGACGAACACGATCAGTTTCGCCGTCAACTCCGGCGGGGCGACGGGCGCGCAGGTGCAGGGCGGCTACATCGTCGCCCAGATTACGGGGGTCGCGTGACCCTCGGTACCGAGTACTTTCACAAGGGAGGAACACGTTGACCGTACGCAAGAGCACCGTGCAAAAGAAGCCGCTCACCCGCGCCGCCGCCGCGCCCGCCGCGCCGATGCCGGAACGACTGGCCGACGACGAGCACACGGAACTGCGCGCGGCGTTCGCCGCCGTCGCGGAGGCGCGCGCCCGTGCGGACGCGGCACTGGGCGAGATGCGGGACGCCGAGGCGGTGGCGAACTACCTGATGCGGCGGATCGGCGCGCGGTACGGCCTCGCCGAGGGCGACCGGATCGAGGACGACGGCGCGATCACCCGCGTGCCCGCGCCGACGGCAGTGGGGGAATAGACATGGGGTTGCAACTTTACGCGACAAAAAACGGGCAGCCCGTCGGGGATGGCGGCCCGATTTCTTCGGTCATGAGCGCCCAAATAGTTCTCGGTGAGTTGAATCAGTTCTCGAAGTCGAGCGTCGTGCTCGCCGCGTCCGATCAGCGGGCGATCGACGCCCTTCCGCCCTTTACCCTCCTCGAAGTCGTGCAGGATGGCGTCGGGACGATCTGCTTCGGCTACGTGCTCAATCCGAGGCAGCAAATCAGCGACCGGGACGAGCACACGATCACGATCGACCTCGAACCGCTGACGACGGAGATGATCTGGGGGCCCCGCACGCACCGGGGCTGGCAGGCCCAGGGCGCGCTCTCCGTGATCGCCAGCCGCCTCGCCACCCTGACCCCCGGTTGGACGAGCAATTTCACCGGCATCGACGCGCAGGGCAGCGACCTGCAAACGCTCGTCACGCTCAATGACGGCACGCCGCTGGCGGGCTACCTCGCCACCGGCAAGCAGTTCGGCTGCTACGTGCGGCAGGGGTTCGATGCGAGCGGGATGCCGCTGCGGGTACTGGAGATGGGGCAGTTCGGCGCGGCCCCGACCGTCTGGCTGACGAGCGCGAACGGCGGCGACGCGGAGGCGATGGCGGGCAACCCGCTCATCCGGCTCGCCGCGACGGTCGAGCGCCAGCCGAACGACGTGACGAGCCTCGTCAATGTCGTCACGCCATTCGGGGGCGGCAGCAGCACCGACTCGCTCGTCACGCTCGAACGGCTCTGGCGGATGATCAATGATCCGAGTTACATCAACTACGGCAGGTACGGCAACGCGCCGGGGAGCGTCTTCCCGCAGTACGATCCCAACTACCCGATCAGCGACCCGCAGCAGTCCCCGGACGGCGCCCGCCACGCGACGCTGGACGGCCACTGGGACTACATGATGTACGACCGCGCCAGTTACTTCGGCGGCGCGACCAATCCGCCCTACGGCCACCGGGAGGGATCGTTCATTGATTCGTCGCTCACCCACACGGATAGCAGTGTCGCCGATCAGGAGTTGACGGCGATTGCCCTCTACCTGGAGACGATCGCGAACTTCAAGCATTTCGCCCATCCGCACCACCTCTTCACGGCGACGACGCCCGGCACGGGCATCCCGACGCGGGCGGGCGACCTGATCGCCGTCGATTACCAGCGCAGTTCGACCGACGAGCGGGGCACGGTCCTCGAGATGGATGTGACGGAGAACCTGCGCGTGATGGCCGTCACGCGCACCTTCGCGGCGGCGGGCAATGGTGGGGAACCGCTGCCCGTGGACACCTACGTGCTCTCCAATCTCGGCCGCTTCGACGAGACGGACGCATCGGGCGCGGCGACGACGGCGACCAATCTGGTGGCCCTGCAGATTCAGCAGGGGACGAGCGTGGCGCCGGTCTTCTTCGGGCCGTACGTCGGCAACGCGGACGCCAGGCACCCGATCGACATCCCGGTGCGCATCCCGGACGAGTTGTTCCGCTGGCACCGCTGCTCGCTGCGGGTGGACTTTTTCCCCTACCGCGCGACGGCGAACACGGCGGTCAACTCGGCGGCGGACATCGACATCACCATCCCGACGGAGGGTGTCACCATCGACACCTCGACGATTGATGTGTCGATCGTTGTGCCGACGACCGACGTGGAGATCGAGAACCCGACGGCGATCGAGTTGGGCGGCAAATTCAACGCGGACGGCACGGGCGTCACCGGCACGACGGACGGCTTCGACCTCGTGCAGAAGGGGACGGACAACGACGCGGTGATCGTGTTGCCGGTCGTCAATGATGGGAACGCCAACCCGCTGGTATCGAGCAGCATGCGGGTCTATCAGACGGACAGCGGCTATCCCGGCAACTTTGAGTTGCGCTCGCAGGTTGTCCCGAACGCGGCGGGCGGCGTCAAATTGAACAGCACGATCAATTTCCCGAAGGACAAAACGAAATCCACGTTCACCGCGCCGATCAACAAGACGGTGGCGCGGGCGAGGACGCTGATCGGCAAGATACGCGGAACGAGTCTCACCGGCAGGATCGCGCAGCGGAGCATCACCGGCGTCATCGCGCAGCAGCACATCACCGCGCCCTTGCCGCGACACACGCACCCCCTCGACCAGCGCATCCCGGACGCGGGCCAGCCGAGCGGCGTCAACGTCACGCTGGCGATCAATGGGCAGGCGCTGACGAGCGGGGCGAAACTGACCAGCGGGACGCGCAACGGCGACGGGACATTTTCCGGGAGCGTGGAATTTGACGACATCGGCCCATTCATCGAACTGCCGGGCCAAACCGTCACCATCTCGATTCGGCCCGGCACGAGTGGCGCGAACCCGTACGGTGTAGGGTATTTTCAGTGCTCAGGAACTTTCTTTGGAGAGTTTGGTAGTATTAAGAGTATTACTAGAGTGACCTAGCAACGCGCGGCGGGTTCGTACGACACCGGCCACATGCCGTGGCGTGGCCCATCGCGCGGGCGGCACGCCCCTCACCATCATTGATCGCGACTGGAGGCCCTATGCAAGCCGATGTACCAACGATCATCACGGTCGCCTTCATCCCGGCCATCGTCGCCCTCTTCGGCATCTGCGGCGCGCTGGTGCGGGCGATCATCGCCTACCTGCGCGACGAAAACAAGACCCTCAAGACGGAGCGGGACGGCGTGCTCGCGACGCTCGTGGGGGCGGTGGACAACCAGCAGGAGGCGATCACCGCAACGGGCGAGTTCGTCCGGGACCTGGCCGGACAGCAGGAGTACGAACGCAGGAAGGCGAACGAAAGACGGGGCGGTGGCGTATGACAACCCTCTTCGTGCTGAGTGCCGGGGTGTTCACGTTCCTCGCGCTCATCATCATCGGCCTCTACCTGCGCGCGCACCAGCCGCGCCACACCGCCGAGCCGAACACGAACCAGCAGCGCGCCAATCGGGTGCTCGCGAAGAGCAGCGCCCACACAAGCGCATTACACCGGGACTTGGAGGGCTTGCGGGGACGGCGCGACGACGACGAACGGCTGCAGCGACAGGCGGACGACCTCGACCGCATCGCCGAAAACAGGAAACGCGCGGGGGGTCGCCCATGACCGGGACACTGAGCATCGTTGAACTGATCTGGATCATTATCTCCCTCGTCGCGTCCGTCTTCGCGGCGCGGGGAGTGTGGCGGTGGCGACGCGAGGATCGACAACGGAAAACGGACGGCCTCAATGGGCCGCTGGCGGTCTTCTACCGGGGCAAGATCCGGCTCTTCTCGCTCGGCCTCACGGCCTTCATCTTGTGCCTGCTTCTGGGCATACAGAGCGCGCTGCTACCGCCGCGCACGCAGCCGCTCCAGGCTGGCTATCAGACGGTGCTGGCCAAAACGCTGATTTACACCGCGCCGCTCGTCATCATCGTGGTGATCGCCCTTTTCGCCCTCGCGCTCATCCTCGACGACCGCGACCGGACGCTGACCGACCGTGCCCACGATAAGAAAGCCGAACAACGTCTGTTGGCGATTGAGACGGCGGCGAAGATCGCGGCGGAGCGCGCTGACGCGACCAATGCAAAGGCTGACGCGGCGTTCACGCGGGCCGATGTCGCGGAACAGCGGGCCGATGTCGCGGAACAGCGGGCCGATGTCGCGGAACAGCGGGCCGATGTCGCGGAACAGCGGGCCGATGTCGCGGAACAGCGGGCAGACACGGCGGTGTACACCGTGGAGGGCCTCACGCCCCGCGTGGATAGCGCGGAGGGCGAACTCGGCGTCCACACGGGGGAGATCACCGACCACACCGACCGGCTCGATGTACTGGAAGGGACGAAGGAGCGTGCGGATGGATGAGACGCGGCAACGCTGCTACGACGAGATCGAGGCGATGGCCAAGGCCGGCCTCGACCGCTACTACGCCGAGTACCCGGAGCGGCTCGGCGACGGACGGAGCGATGACGCGCTGGCGTGGTCGCTGCGGGGCATCCACCGGGTGTTCAAGATACTGGACGGCTACGAAATCTCGATAAAGGACGAAGGGGGTGAGAGTTGAGCATATCGATACAACCGGGCGGGCACGTATTCGACGTGAAGCCATCGCCCATTGACAACCGCGACTATCTCTACGACGCGCCACGGGCGGTCCTGCCTCCGGCGGTCGCGCCAACGAACGTCCCGCCCGTGCGCGATCAGGGCAAGGAGGGTTCGTGCTGGGGCTTCGCGGGCACGGCAGCGCGGCAATCGCTCCTCCTCAAGGCGGGGGACGCGACCGTGCTCAGCCCGGCGTGCCTCTACTGGTGCACGCGCCTACTGCAACACGACACCGCCGAGGACGCGGGCAGCGACCTGCGCACCGGTATGAAGGCGCTGAGGAAGTACGGCGTCGCCACCGAGCGGGCCGTCCCCTACGTCGTCGGGGACTTCGCCCGTCAGCCGCCGCCCGCCGCGATGGTGGACGCGAAACGGTACGCCATCACCGCCTACCACCGCCTTGTCGGGTTGCGGGGCGTCAAGGTCGCGCTGGCAAGCGGCGCGCACCCGGTCTTCGGCATGGCGGTCTATCAGGGCTTCGAGGACTCGCGCGACGGAATCGTTCCCATGCCGGGGGCGGGGGAGCAGCCGCTTGGCGGGCACGCCATTCTCTGCGTCGGCTATCGCGACGACGCGACCGCGCCAGGCGGCGGCTGGCTCACGCTGCACAACTCGTGGGGGCCGGACGCGGGCGATCACGGCGCGTACTACCTGCCGTACGCCTACCTCACGGCGACGCAGTGGTTCGAGACATGGGTGATGACCGCTGCGGCGACGCAAATCTGACGAAAGGACACGACAATGAACGACCTGCTGGCATCGCTCGCCCTGGCGAAGGAGCACCTAACGAAAGCACGCAAGCACGCAGACGGGGCACAAACTGATAGTTGTCTTCATGATCTGATCCGGGCGGTGGCGAACCTCGAATCCGTGCTGCGCGAACTGGAAGCCCGGATGCGGGCCTATTCCCCCATCGGTCACATCCACGGACAGGGGGGTGAAAGCGCATGAACGCGCCCCCGCTCACGCTGCGCTACGCGATGGATGCGGCCTTCATTTCTTCAAGCGACGGTGACTCGTTTCATTGCCGAATCCGGCTACCGTTCAAGGCCGAGTACGTCTCGCAGGTGCGACTGGCGCGGGTCAACTGCGCGGAGGCACACGCCCTCGGCGGGCCGGAGGCGACCGCGTTCACCACGGCGTGGCTGGAGGCGGCGATGGCTGCCGCGCCGAACCTCTCCCGCTACGAGCGCGACTGGCCGTTGCTGGTGCAGGGGCGGAACTTGGACATCCGCTCTCGGCCATTGCTTGAAGTTTATAGGAAGGACACGGGCGCGAACCTCAGCGATGACCTGCTGGCGCAAGGCTTCTCGCAGCCCTACGGGATGGCGAATGCGCTCATGGGCATCGCGCCATAAGGGGGTGGGGATGCTCGGAAGCAGCGAGGCGGATGGTTAGGTCAAATCTCGGTCGCTAGCCAGCACCATCACCGAGACAGCAAAGACGTTGCCCTAGCCAACTCCCTCTCATTATCGAGCCGGCGTCATAACGGTTGGGGTCGGGTTCTGTCTGTCCACCCACGCGCTTGTTTTCCCCACTGGTGACTGCCATCCCATCCGCGTCGCTGCCGCCGAACACTTCGATTCTAGCACAAGGGGGAGGGGTGAGCGGCGGCGGGTTCTACCCGCTCTGCGGACTACCTGCGAACCTTAACCGCCATCCGCCTGCGGTCAGGGGCGCTGAATCCCTATCGTGGAGGCATCATCCACAACCTGCCGCTAGCAAGGGACCAGTACACCGTTCGCTTCGGGGCACGCTCCGTCGCCGTGCTGCCACCGCTCACGGATCAGTCTACCACAACATAGGAGGAACGATGCACGACACACGGGAGAAGCCGCCCATCGGCAGGTACGCCATCGACGCACGCGGCAACCGGATCAAATTATCTCCCCTCACCGACGCGGCATACGCGGACATGGCGGGCGATCCCACGCCCCCCCGGTTTCGGGACCTCGATGAGGGAGGGAGCCCGATCCTCTTCCCCGCGACGAGCGATCCTGAGCCGGAGGAGGAGGCATGATGGCGAACGTGCTGAGCGTCACAATTGGATCAACCGCTTTGCGTTCGGGTGAGTGTGATGATATCGCTCTCGGCTGTGACATCGCCAGCAAAGGCCGTGTCCAGCGTGATAGCGGTCTGTCGTGCCGCACCTAACGCATTGGTCGTACTCACGCGCCCATCGCCCTGTGGCGTGAAGCGCGCGATGTTCCGTTGGTGTCACGAGTTGAAGCATTTCAATACGGTTGTCCGTCTTCTCTCCGAGATGGTGGACAAGCTCATCACGGGTGAGGGGCCGACCAAGATGCCGTTCCATCACGAGGCGATGTTCAAGGATTTGCTTCGTGCGCCCATCGCCGGGATAGGTGGGGTTTTGGACAACCACGTAACCCTGTGCATTGACCGTATCCGGCTTGGCGCGCTGGCGATTGTTGTGGGTTGCGAGGCATGACAGGCTACAGAAACGCCCATTGCCCCGCACAACACGACTACGTGCGGCTTTGAACTCGGTGCCACACTGCTCGCAGGTACACGTCACGAGCGTGAGGGGTGCAAGTTTGCGGCACGCACGAGAGCAAAAGCGGCCACCGCCGCGCTTCATTTGATTAGGCTCTACGAGAAACGCCTTATGGCAGGTTTCGCAATGATGTTCAACCGCTCGCTTCTCCGCAAAAGAACAAGCGCGTGAACAGTATTTCCCCTGGCCTTTGGCGATGACCGATGGTGGCCGCGAGAACGGCTGCTGGCAATATGCGCAGATGACTTCGATGCGTGGGGTATACTGACGGGGCATGGGAGAACCAACCTCTCCTGTGAGCCGGGGAGCACGCGAATGCTGCCCCGGCATTACTAATTCCTCTCAGTATTATAGCACAGAAACGACGGTTTGTCCCATTGGGAAGGGGTGGACTATGAATACGACCTGTCCGGTGTCAGTGAGTTTTTACCCGCGCTACAAGATGTCTGGTCGCCATCTCGTACCCCTCGTGACGAGCGCGTGTCGCCGCACACTTTATGACGATGGGTCAGTCGATCTGCAAGAGATCAGCGCGGAAGCCTATCGCGCGGCGACGAAGGCGGATGATGCGGTGATTGGTGCCGAGAAGGAGGAGTAGTTGCTCATCGGAATCCACGCGCCAGTCCAGGGCGCAACCGACCGTTTCAACCAAACCGCCTCGGCCCTCAACGCCGGGGCGTTCCTCTGGCTCGATTCCGAGCAACCCGGCGACGCCCTGCGCTATCCCGGTGCGCTCCATGTGGTGCGCCTGCCGAACTGGACGCAAGGGATGGGCGCCGGGGGATACACCGCATCGGTCACGGCGCGGGTGATCCGCTGGCGATCCGCCGTCCCCGATGCGGTGTTCCAGTGCGGCAATGAGCCAAATCTGGAGGTGGGGCATAACGGGCGGGACTTCCCGCGCTACGCCGCCGCCATGCGCGACGCCTTCCCCGGCATCCGCCTCGCGAACCCGCCACCCTCGGTCGAGGGCACGGACGCGATCACCGCCGACGTGTGCGCCGCCGCCGATTTCGTCGCCTGCCACGCATATTTCGAGCGGCAGCACCCCGAAGACAGCGGCAACGAGACGTTCGGCGCGTCCTATCGCATCGCCATGCAGGTCGCGGGCGCGAAGCCGTGCATCGTCACCGAGTTCAACGTCGTGCAGACGAACTGCCCCATCGACTGGCCGGATCGCAACACACAGGCGGCGGCGTGGCTCCGGCAGGCCGAGGCGGACGGCGTGCACGCGGCCATGCTCTACATCGCGGACGCCGCGCCGGACTGGTCAAGTTTCGATCTCGGCCCCGAAGCAGCAACGGACATCCTCGCGCATTACCGCCAGGACGTGCCACAAGCCCCGCCACGGCCCGATCCATCACCACCAGAGGAGACAGGCATGTACACGAGAGGAAGCGACCCGCGCGGCTACGTGCCGCTCAGGGCGGGATGGCGCGCGTTCATCGGGGGACGCAATCCGGGCGAGGCGGACGCGATCATCGCGGCCTACACCGAGGGCTGCCAGGCGATCCGCTACGACGCGAACCTCGCCATCGCGCAGGGGTGCGTCGAGACCGCCGTGTTCACCTCGCGGCGGTGGCAGGCCGCGCACGCGGCGGCGGGCGTCGGCATCTACGCGGACGGGACGCCGGACGTGATCTGGGGGGAGGGCACGACGGGGGATGTGCGCACCGGCGTGCTGGCGCAGATCGAGTTGCTGAACGACTACTACGGCAACGCCGCCGACCCGTGGGGGATCATCCGCGCCCACGGCTTCGGCTTCGACGCGCCACTAGGGAAGACGCGCCTCGCCGACATGGACGGGGTATGGGCGGCTGACACGGGGTACAGCGCGGCGATCATCGGGTACGCGAACGCGGTGGGCGGCGAACCGATTCATGATGTCCCGGCCCCGCCCGCGCCAGTCGCGCCGACAACGACGATCACCGGCGCGATGGTCGCGGCCTATGCTCTGCGGTACCTCGGCAGCACGGATCGCTACGACTACGACCCGCGCAATGGGCACGGCACGCCGTACCTCTGGTGCGAGGCGAACGCGGAGGCGATCCCGTGGCATCTGACGGGCATCCGCGAGCCGATCTATTCGGCACTCGTGCACGGCCAGCAACTCGACGCGGCGGGTCGCCTGCACCACGACACGAGCGCCCCGGCGGGCGCGTGGATGATCTGGGGGCAGGCGTTCTGGCCGGACGGCCACATCGTCATCAGCCTGGGCGACGGGCGCTACATCGGCACGACCGTTGACGGCATCCAGATTGGCTCCGGGTGGCAGTACCTCCCCGGCTTTATGGGATGGGCGATGCCCGATGGCGTCGTCGAAGGAGAAGGAGAAACGGACATGCGACACGACGGCAAACTCGACGCAGGATTAGCGGAATATCTGTGGCGCGTGGGGCGCGACAGCGAGGGGCAGCCCATCGCCCTCAACCCGGACAGCGGCCTGTTCGTGGCGTGGCGGGCCGACCTGCTGGCGGGCCGTCCGTGGGGCGAGCCGCGCTCGCAGGAGATGCCGATCACGGACGGCAGCGCCCGCGTGGTGCAGGTGTTCGCGCTCGGTGTGGCGCAGGCCTACCCGGATGGCACGGTGGCGTTCAACTAACCAACGAGGGCCGCCACGACGACACCGGGAGTATCGCGCCCATCTGACCCCGCGATCCCCAAAGGCCGCCATCGAGGGCCTCGTACGGGCGGCCATTTATCCACCGACTACCACAAGGAGGTTTCAATGAACAGCCAGCAAACCGAGGCATTGAAACGGGCAGGCATCCTCGCCTTCGCGATGATCCTGCCAGGCCTGATCGCGGTCTACCCATCCATCCTCGGAGATGCGCCGATTGATGCGCACGCGCTCATCCGGTCGTTCGTCGCGGCAGTGATGGGCGGACTGCTCAGCCGGTTCGGAGAGGGCGTATTTGATGGGCATCGCGCATCTACTGGCGATGTTATCAAGGGCGATGTGACGCACACCCCCACGTCCTAGCCCGCACACACGACGCCCCCGCCCCGGTTTCCTGCCGGGGCGGGGGCCATTTGTTGTCTCTGCGCTACCGATGGCTCAGAACCCTCCCCAATCCGTCGCGTCATCGCGCGCCCGCATCGCCGTAGATCGCCGCGTCGTATGCCCGCGTGAGATCGTTGCTGACATGGCGAAACAGTAATGCCCGCTCCCCTTCCGAGAGATCGTATGTCCGCAGCAGGCGATTGATGACATCTGGCGTCGGGAAACGCTCGCCGCGCTCGATCCTGAATAGGTTGCCGTGGGAGACGCCCGAAGCAGCCGCGACCGCGTATTTCGATATACCACGGCGTTCGCGTGTCCGTAGCAGGAACTCTCCCGTCTCGCTCATCGCTTTGCTCCATATGTCCGCGCGATCACCGTTTCTTCGAGAGACGCTACCTCCTCGACGCGGAAATCACCCCAATCGGGATGATCCGCCTCCCATTGCGCGCACGCGGTGTCCGCCTCGTCCCGCGTCGAATACTCCTCGACGCTATACATGCGCATCGTGGGGTGATTCGGGTTCGCCGACATGATCCATACCACTAGTGTTCTCCCTTCTCGCCCGCCGCATCGGTGCGCGTCGCGCTCGCGACGGGGGTGTTGAGAAAGCCATCGGCGAGCGCAAGCGTGGCCGTCCTGCGAATGCGCTCGAACGCCTCTGCCTCGTATGAGGAGACATCAGCCGCTCCCGTCACGCAGTCCGTCCATCCGTTGTCTGCATCGTCTCGGATGTCACCCAATGCGTAGCGAAGATTCTCGATCTCCCCTGCCACCACCCGCACATCCGGGTCGTTCGGGTGTGCGGCGCGGAGGCGGGCGAGGGATTCGTCAATGCTGGTCATGGTTCATCCTTCCGCTTTGGTTGGTCAAGGATTAGCGTCGTCTCGCGCCCGCATCGCCGCCTGCCCCGCCGCACTCCGCTCCCAGGCGTACCGGATCGCCTCCTCGCGCGCCTCGTCCGCCGCCTGTTCGTCCGCCCGCGCGATCTCGTCCGCGATGGCGGCTTCCTCCTCCTCCGCTTCGCGCTCGGCAGTCCACTCAGCCATCCGCTCTCGTGTCGTGATCGTCTCCGTGTAAATCGTGCCGTCACGACCCCGCCACATTACGGTTGGTGGCCCGATGATAAGTCGTTGATCCTCTCGTGCCATCGTCCTGCTCCCATCGTCTGAGCGGGCCGCTTGGCAGCCCGCCCGTCAATCGTCCCTTATGCCGCCTCAGCCGGTGTCACGACCAGATGACAACCGACCATCCGATCAAGGCGAAAAGATCGGTACTCTCGCCTTAGAGTGCAGAATGCCCAGACCGTGATGTGATTGTCTTTGGTCAGGGTGAGCGACATCGGGAACAAGGTGCGACCTGTCGTTTCATCGTCGTGCCGATAGATACAGGTGACCGCCCCGCCGTCGCTCAGGGCCTCCGTGACGGCCTGCATCGTCGCGAAGGAAAAGATGTGCCCGTTGTACTGGAACGCCGTGTGCGCCACCCGGTAGTAGTGGTGCAGGCAGTGATCCGTCGTCTCCGGGTCGGTCTGCGCCGTGAACGTGCGGGGCAGTTGCAGGGTGATCGTTGCGGGAACCTGAACCGTCAGGTAGTCTGGTGTCGCGCTCATGAGGGTCACTCCTCTTGGTGCTGCCCTCGCCGGTGTGAACGACCGGAGGGGGCTTTTTCGTTCGTAGAGAACCGTTCTTCCCTACACTTGCATTTTAGCATAACTCGCTTATAATAGCAATAGGTTTTGGGGGTAGATTTTAGGCGATCTTGCCGCTATGCTCCTGACATGGAGGGATGGATGACGCTGAAGGAACTAGCCGAATATCTTGGTGTTTCCAGCGTGGGAAGTCTTCGGGTGCAGATTGAGCGGGGTGCATTGAAGGCTACGCGCGCGGGGTATCAGTGGCTGGTTGATGATGAAGAGGCAGCGCGATACAAGGCGGATCAGCGAGCAGGTGAGGGTAGGCGTGGCAGGCCACCGAAGCGCCCCACCGCCCCGCAGGAGGACGCCTGATGACGATCAGACAGACCCGCACGCGCCTGATGCCGGAGACGACCGGCGGCATGACCCGCGAAGAGATCCTCGAGCAGGCGTGCGCGCTCGATACGCGCGGCGCGGACTGGCTGCGGGAGCACGCGGAGCGCAACCCGTGGGACTGGCCGGTGATCGTCACGAACCTTAGCAACGAATTCATCTACGCCTATGATGTTGAGGATCGCCCACTGGTCGAGACGAGCAAATACATCGAATGGGAGACGATCCGCCCCGCGTGAGGGTGATTCTGATAGATAATTGGAGTAATATGGCGG
>JAABUS010004942.1_pt1 | contig 18323 bp, 17 predicted proteins | sample 5560161 | NCBI WGS metagenome assembly JAABUS01 (sample SAMN10711885, study PRJNA513376) | rock metagenome | isolation source: Antarctica rocks | place: Antarctica: Victoria Land, Trio Nunatak nord | collected 2016-01-04 | reverse complement strand
GTTTGGAAACCCATAATAAAGGTAGTTTCGTGCCTTCTCTTTGTCTTACAAGTCATTTATGTCATCTACGGACACGTCAAAAACTTTGCTATGGAAGAATTACATCAGAGGAATACCGCGCCATCCGAAGCACCTTAGCTCACATGAATAAAACCTCAATACTATGTTGAACTTCTGGAACACAAAACTTTCACATGCTGCTATGTAGCTGTTATAGTTTATAGGCGTTAGACTGAATCCTACCCCCCCAGTCAAACATCAACTCCCTCCTTGCCATCCTTCGACCATCTGAGAAAAGCCATCTTCTTACGCTAAGTGTCGTGCCCTCTCATTGCAAACACCACCATCCCTACTCTACGGCTACCCGAGACAACTAGCATTTTCTAGGCTATGCATACCCGCCTCAGACAACCGCAAAGCAATATGGCATGCTTCAAACGGTACACAGATCCCGTGCATTGAGACCGGACACGGATATCTGCTCAACAGTCAAATCCTGCAGACCTATGGGCAGCGCAGTACTCGGAGGATTCAGGCGTCTGAAGGCGATACAACCGGCAGGCGTGACCTAGTGGAAAGCGAGCGTAATAGCGTAGGACACTCGTCGAGGTATGAGCTACTGTTCAACTAATATATTCTTGGTCACGCTGGCTATCAGTGGCTGGTATAGAATGCATTTCTGCTCTGAACACAACAGCTTCGCCATCACAACAGAAGAGCTAACCAACAAGTCAACCTCATTTGGCTCTAGTGTCATGGAGGAAGTGGATTTGGTTTATGATCCCGCTAATGGACCTATACGCACTCTACCGTGTAGATCCCAGTCCAGCCAGCATACCGCGCGAACCTCATCACGCACAAATAGTAGAAGGGGTATATAGGAGACTCAGGAAAACCTCTTATGCACTTTTGCGAAGCGTCAGTTCTGGAGTCAGGTAGAAAAGTCCGTCAATTGTAGTGGTCGTGCCCAAGCTTGGCAAATGTTCGAGATATAACATTCACGTTGGATCCTAACAGCTCAGGAGGGATGTGCGGGATCGATGGCCTCTGGAGAGCTTGTAGACGTTGATGGTTGAGCTATTAGCTCTGTTTGCGAAACTCCCGACATGACGGTCGATTTCGTCAAGCTTAGGATATGGAATACGATTACATGCGTTCCTCGACTAGCGCAGGGATTCGAGATATCGGCCGCCTTCACAGCGTAGTCTCGAATGTGACTCGAGGCTGCATGTCGAACAGCCCCTGCGCAAGCATAATGGCAGCCGGTTCTGCAGGATCACCCCTTCCAGGTGCAGAAAGGGCCATGACTATCACGACACTCTGAGTGGTCGGAAAAGATATAGAAGGCTGTAAGAAATCCGTTGAATTATCGCCAGTGCGCGATTTTCAGACGCGGTGGTCCACCTTTGTACATGATGGGCGGCTCAGGAAGTAGAGCGAAGTTTGGTCCTATGGACCCAAGCCAAGAAGATGGTAACAAATGGCGGAACCAGCCTAGTCCGTAGACATTGTCTTAGCCAGAACCGGAACTTTGATGGGACGATGTCCGCATATCTAAAGCTGCATTTGGCGGAGCGGATTACGTCTGCCCTTTCCCTCTTATTCGACATCCGCAGCTCGATCCTAGTGAAAATTATCCACTTTAGTTTTCATGACTACTTTAGCCCAGGTCAAGATGTTGCGGACCGAGCTTCTTACAAAGCCTGCAACGCCCTGCGCATCAATGTCGTCAAGAACCGAGGGACTGAGCGGAAGTGAGGGTCCATCATCAGGCACATAATAGACCCGATCATAATTGCCTTCAGTGGGCTGGTCAGCGGGTCGAGTGACACTACGCGTCATTCCCAGTCGGTCAAAGACACGCTCTTGTAGAAAGTCTCCGGAACTTTTGCCGCTGACTTGAGTGATGATTTTGCCAATAACTTGAGATATCGCGTTGCTATAGAGCCGGTGAGAGCTGAATTCACAACAGACTGGTGATTGTGAGTTAGTATGCACTTGCTGCTTCCCAGAGACCCAGAATCCGTCGTGAGGATCGCACACCAGATGGTGGGCAGGCGCTAAACCCGTGCCATGCCAGCAAAGATTCAACAAAGGCGGGCGTTTGGCAGTTTCCAGATCCTCACTTGTCTGGATGTCGAGCAAAGAAAATTGGACTGGATCCGTCCAAGACAATTTGCCCTCATCGACCAAAATCCCCCACGATGCTGTAGTGAAGCGCTTCGTGCAGGAGGCGACAGGATAGACGGTGTCTTCATTGGCCGTGAGATTTTCTTCTACATTGGCCAGGCCGGTGCCATGAGTAAGGACGATATCGCGTTGATGTGACACTCCGCACACCAGCGATGGTGTGCCAAAGACTTTCCGAATATGTTTCAGAATTGGTAGCAAAGAATCCAACTTGGCCAAGCGTTAGTGAGTGCGAACGCATTGGAAAACAGAGCCTACTCAATTTCAGTTGGTATGGGCCAAGACCGTTGGCTATCATACGATCAATGGAAGAGACAGTGAGCAAAGTCCACATAACACAGACGATCCACAGCATGAAGGAGAGAACATCCACATCCGCAGCGACATGTTGTGCCCTCTTTTCTGGCCCAGCGCAAAGCAGCTTTAACCATGAGGCGCGCAGAGCTCGGTATTGAAGTACAGGCCTGATCCCAAATAGCTGGCAGGATACCTATCGCAATTCTGATTATGCAAGTGATGATATCCGGCGCCGCCCCATCCCGGTCTCTTACCGTCCGCAGGGTACTCTTTGCACTGTTTGGGATCCATTCTGTTTGCTTGCGCTTGAAGAGCGTCGGAGGGAGTATTGAGAATATCGTAGAGCGCGTTGAACGCAACTATAGTGACATTGTCGCTGTCGAGAGGCATATCGAAAATTAGGCCAATGAAAGAGACGGCCAGATGATCCCAGGATTTACAAAAATACCGTTGATCCCTTGATAGAGGCCCTGGACAACGTTGGCAACCCCTGCTCCGGAGCTGATTTTCTGGGAGAAAGTATCGATTTGAAAGCCAGCATCGCTTCCAAGACCAGTGACAATTTCGGAAGGAGTTTCCTGCACGGCAAACCTTGGCCATCATCACATTAATTAGGCCAAGCGAAGTGACATCCAGGCGAATGCACTTCGTTGAACTCTAAGCCGTTTTGCATGTACAGATCGTTGGTCTATTCCAGCCACAAACTTTTGTTGACTGATCTCTCTTCATTGTTCTCGAGCTTCGACACCTCTGATTGGCTTTTAAGGAAGTCTAACAGGCCATTTCCGCAGCTTTGCCAAAGCCTTAGCATTCGGAGTATCTAAGACTGCCCCGTACTCCAAGAGAAGATCAATCGCAGTCAGGTCTTGAGCTATCAAAGCCATTTTCGAACGATCGGCAACCCAAACGGCGACATCCAAAGGGGTCCTATGATTTAAAGAGGTGGGTATTTTCATGTTGTGATTGGGATTGGCTCCTCTCTCGAGTAGTAGGCGCACCGTCTCGTGCTGTTTACACAGAAAAGCGAACATTAGAGGTGTGCCTTCTCTACAGCAGTTATCGACCTCCGCCCCTTTTTCGAGCAGTTTGCGGCAAAGTGTTGTGCCTGTGATACGGCAAGCCTCGTGGAGGGCAGCACGTCCCTGTATATTTTCCCTAACATCAACTCCGGCAGAAAGAAGGATTTCGACGTCACCCAATTTCCCCCCGGCAATTCCACATCCCAGCGGTGTTGGCATCACGCCTATCAAAGGTTCCAGGAGATTTGACTCCGTCGTCGTCATCTTGCACAGCTGACCCGACTGATGGTGGTTTAAATTGGCGCCCCAGCCGAGCAAGACTTCGACTACCTCTCTGTTTCCTCTGAAAGCAGCCAGCATCAGCGGATTATAGTCATAGCCTCGCCGATCGGCGCCGAAAGGTAGTACATCCCATTTCTGTCTATACATTCGTGTTTCAACAATATGCACATCGGCGCCGTTTTGTAGTAAGGCCAGGATTGTAGGCTTGGTGGAGGGATACGAACAAGCAGTCAGTAATGCCGAGTTCATTGTCGCCGTATCGAGGAGCTGACAGATTGCGGGTCTGCTGAAGAATCGAAGGATTTTTTGATAATCGTTCCGCCTGACGGATTCCATCAATTGAGCCTTTGGTCTTGACGCCGCAGCTATCAGTAGTGCCATGCGGGGGACTCGTCCCTTTTCCTCGACATCTCCTATCTCGCTGCTTTCGGCCTTATTAGACGGTGTACTAGCTCGACAAGAGTCAACATCAGTCGCTGGTCGAGATGACGAGATGTCATTGAAGGGATCGGATATTAGTGAAGCGGTATTGACGGTGTGATCTCCTCCTTCAGCGACCATTCGTGGTATTTCCGGCGAGCGTGGAGTCAAAGCAAACGAAGTCTTTGAGCGTATTCGCTTGTTGGCAGCCGCCCTTTCCCCAGAAGCCCCCCTGTTGACTGCATGCTTGAACCAATCGAATATAAGGTTACGATTTGCCTCAAACTCGTTAGCGGTGATACCTATAGTTTCCAGCTCTTTACGAATAGCACGCCAAACAGCTCGATCGCCTTTCGTTAGACTATCGACCGTCTGAACAGAGATGATCGAGCCTTGTCTTCTCCCGAGCTGATAATCCTTCAAGAGTGTTTCCATCTTTTGGAAGACGGATCGCTGCGAGGTACTGAACCCACTGTCAGCTAGAGAGCGTCACCGGCGCATCTGCCTATCGGCCGTACCTAATGACCGCCATCAGCATTGTGACGCTCGAGATCAGCCTCGCTCTGAGCTCGGTGATCTCTTCGCTGCCCCACCGTATCCGATCCCACGTCCACTTAGACTGTAGGCCCAGACTCTCATACTTGGACACAAGTCTCTGCAAGTCGCTTAATACACTGGCGCAACCATTCACAACTGTCTTAATCCTCATCTGCCTTTCTGCCCTAAGTGGTGATTGGAAGATAGTTTCTTCGGCCTCTTTCAAAACAGCGTATAATGAGAGTACCTCAACGTGGATTGCTTGAAAAGAATCTGGCGCATTCTTGGCGGCTTTGAAGACTTGCCATGCCAATGTCCCAACCGCGGTGAAGTCACTAATGCCAAAGCCATAAGGAACGACCATCTTGAATGAAGGAGAAGGGCTGCAAACCAACGTACCTTTTAAGGCAAGATTTACTGGTGTACCGAGAAGGACGTGGCGGATGTATAAGCTTCTTGCAGAGAGTTTCAAGGCGAACAACAAGGCAAGCGCGCCATTCTTGCGCAGCTCTGCATGGTCAATCATGACAGCTGTGTGAGATCAGTGACCAGCGGTAGCGCTTATGCGCATGGAACACTCAGCCACGCTGAAACCTGTCCGTGCAACAAGATCGTAGCGCCATATATGCAACCGGAGAAGCTGAGGCAGACCCTCTATCTTGATCAACGAAGAGCGTATCAACCAGATGCTGTCGCTTGCCGTCATAACTTCTACCCGGGAAGACAGTACCAGAATTTGACTCGTGTTAATTGATGGTTTATCGACATTGACTGCTTGCAGTCTCATGTCACTACCGCCCACAGAGGTTGCTTCGCCACGCCAAGTTATCTTGTTAACCTCTCGTACCGCGCATGAAGACTTTTGCCGGCTATCCTTCCCAGTCTGCTCGTATCAGAATTCCTTAGGCCTGATCCCAAAAGATGTCGACGTCGACATTTCGTACTCTATATCTTCTCCATCATCGTAACCTTCGCATCTTTCTATAGGCTCTCGGTTCGATTTCTCCGTCAAGTAACTTCAATCACACACTCTAAGTAGCTTACCGAGTTCGTATCCCCATTGCTTCGCGCGGGCTTCTCGATACTGCCTTCTCTCCTCCAACGTCATTCTCTTCATGGCTCGATCTCGATCTTCTGCGGTAGCAAAATACCCTATCCCGATAGCACGTTCCACTTCACTTGCATCATGACTGCCTTCTCCAGTAGCGACTCCCTGCCAATGTTCACTGCTCGACAGGGCAGTAGGAGTTGACGACCCCGGACAACTATTTGTAGCAGCTATACTGCCTGACTCACAGCAATCAGAAAGGTTGGAAGATCTCTGTGAGGGTTCGACTATGTGGGTGTGCCCCAATCCGAGATGTTCCCTTCCAGTGGCTCTCCATCCCACTTTGCTTGGGGATTGACGGCCCCTGGCTGCGAAGCCTTGTCTACCATGTTCACAGTAGAACTCTATGATTTTCATCTGACGTTTGTAGAGCAGAAGCCATGAGTGTTGAGGGCAGAACAGGTTTTGTGCTAATTCAATAGCTTCTGTGTATAGTGCAACGCTTATATACATTGAGGAAAGAAGTTTCGGTGGCAGTGCATGAGTTTGACAATGCCGTACATGTCCCGGGAAAGGTTGTTAAAGTCTTGATGCAATAGCAGAACGCAGAAGACCTTTCGCATGAAATTATTTTTGGATTAAGAACGCGCTGTGGGAAAACAATCATCACGGAGTTACTCGAGGTTTCGGCAATTCCTCGGCATTCTCGGCTAATCTCGGTAATCTTTTGAACAGATAATCATTGAACTTCCAACTCTCTGTTAAGACAAATTCACTCATTGATTCGATGAAGCAAAACCATGAGGGAGTATCTGCTATGGCTAGTAACCGCCAGCGTAGCGTACGGAAGCTCCAGCGTTTTCAGCGTCCACGATGACCTCCTAGCTTTCCCTCAGGTATTTGGAACACCAACACTCGACTTGCTCAAGAGCTGACGCCCAGTCCAGTATGAGGTCGTTTTCTCTCCTAATTACATCCTTGACACAGAAGCCCAGAGGCATGATAGACACGACTCATCCAGGCCGGTTCTACAAAATGCCCAATCAGATGGCCCTGTTTCGCCACACAACCCTGCTGAGCTTGCGAATCACGGACAACAAAAGCATGAAGCGAGCGATCCGGATTCGGATTCTTCCTCCACAACCTCCTCCTACCACACAATGACGCTCAAGTCTCGACCCTACCTCTGCTCCATCCCCACCGTCGTACCACCAATCACCAACACCACCGAAACCCCTAAAGACCCCGACGCCGAAGCCGCCGAACTAGCCCGCGCCACTGACCGTGGGTGGGAATTACTCAAGGACATGGAAGGAAACTGCATGTACTTCATCTCCGGCTGGTGGTCCTACAGCTTCTGCTACAACACCGCCGTCACCCAATTCCACTCCCTCCCCCCCGGCAAGGGCGCCCCCCTCTACCCACCCACCGAAGACCCCACGACCCCCTCCTACGTCCTCGGAAAGTTCTCTCCCACCCAAACCCCCTCAAGACCACAAGCCCGCCTCGACTCCGGCTCAAGCAGCAACCCCATAGACACCGACCCCTCAACCCCCCAACTCCAAGCCCGAAGCGGCGTCCGCTATCTCGTGCAGAAGCTGCAAGGCGGCACAACATGCGACCTCACGGGCCGCGACCGCAAAGTCGAAGTGCAGTTCCACTGCCACCCCCAGTCTGCGGACCGCATCGGCTGGATCAAGGAAGTCAGCACGTGCTCCTACCTGATGGTGATCTACACCCCACGTCTCTGCAACGATGTCGCGTTCCTGCCTCCGAGAGAGAACAAGGCCAATCCCATCACCTGCCGGGAGATTGTCGCTGAAGACGAAGTGTCCGACTACGAAGCGCGCAAGAAGGCGGAGGGCGAGCGCAAACTCGTATCGGCAAACCCGGCGGGTAGGCCCGTGGTAGCGGGCATTGAAGTCGGCGCCATGAAGCACGTCGGCAAAGAAGGCCAGCGTCTCGAACCCCCAGCGCAGATCGCGCCGCTGGGCCCTAATACAGGGAACACGAAGGCGGATTTGCTAGCGCGGCAAGACGCGCCAGAGAAAGGCGGGAAGGAATTCCGGCTCTCAAAAGCGGAGATCAAGAAATTGGGACTGGAGCCGAAGCTCGTAGATGAGGCGGTCAGGGAGCTGAAGCAAGTGGCTGCGGGCAAGGCGTGGAAGCTGGAGGTGTTTGATGCGCCGACTGGAGAGAGGGAGTTAAGGGGTATCGTTGACGGGGATGGAGATGTGCCGGTGCAGGAGGGGGAGGTGGAATTCTACGTTGTTGCGGACGAGGAGGGTGAGGACGGAGTTGAGCGGAAGGGGGGCGAAGGGGAATTTCAGGGAGTGGAGGGGGACGAAGGCGAGGGCGAGGAGGGTAGCGAGGAGACGTTCAAAGACGAGCTCTGACGAGGCGGTAGGGTTTCGGTGTTTGGGCAAATATGAGACCAAGCGAATCCCATTCCTCCTCCCGATCTCAACATGCGAATTGCCATTCCACCTGATCCTGTGGACCGTCGATATTTCCTCCATCGTAATACTTCGCGCTGCATGAGACTCCTTCGGCTTCTCTCTGCGATCGATCTCCTCCACTCCAAGTTCTTGCTCGCCAAGAACCAGCGCCGGCACGCCTTCTTGAAAAACGGACTTCCCGCGATCCCGACCCTTGCTACAAGGAGGGGTGGCGACTTACCGGGGAGCTAGCTGCTTGATGAGCCCAGATGAGAGCCTTTGCGGCGGCGGTGCGAGGTGCTGCTTACTTTCTGTGGCGAGGGAAGGGAGATTGGCTGTTTTAGGGGAACGGGTCACGCCGACTTTATGGATCTAGACTACGAGTTAAAGGGTTGTGCTCATCACCGTTGTGTATCCATCTCTATCTGGCCGAAGGTATTCCTCGACACATCCCCTCCTTGGCACTGAGAGGAGGGGACGGATCGAGTGAGCTGCCCCATGAGGCGCTGATTGAAAGGCACATGACCAAGAAGTTCGCGGTCGTATACGGTGCGGCGAGATGATTGGAAGGGCACGACTACCATGAAGGGCTGCTGCTTGATAAGAGATTCCATGTCCACTGCTGGAGTCTCGTGCGGCGGCGGCAAGAGTCCTGTCGATGCCTGTTCCGAGGGTAAGGGGTTCCGGGGAGGGTGGGGTGGTTTGGGGATACCGCCACGGTCCTGCATGCTGCATGTACAAGACGACGATTCTATCCTTTGGAAGAGAAGAATTTCAGGAAATGCGCAGACTCGTGGACGGAGGGAAGGTGTGGTTGTGATAGTCCCATGCGCCTCTATCGACCTAAATGCAGTTCTCGACATATCCATTCAATCTTATTGATACGAGAGAGCTGACAAAGGTTCCTACTCGAGGCGCAGGTAGAAACCCCGTGGGGCTCCATGCATATGAACGAAACGGCGAGATGATTGGAAGGGCAAACCTCATGAGAGAGGCTTCGGGAATAAAATATCATCCTACCTGTTCGAGATGCATGATGCATCGGTTCCTGCGCTGCACCCCACGATAATCGTGTTTCACTTTACAGCTCCCCGGCGGCGGGGAGGGAGCCTCGGGCTCGGAGAGAGCCGTCGGGGGGATTTGGATTGATGCGCTCCAATGGCTAGGAGGTGGGATGGTTGAGGCTGAGTGATTGCGAGTCATTGCATTCTGGCTGGAAGAGATGTAGTGGCGATCATATGGCGTGCGTTATGGCGTGCATTATGCATAGTTCTGTTGCAGGTACTGCTGCTCCGTGGCACTGTCCATTCTGCAGATCTTGTGGGTCTTATGCTGTTCCTGACACGATCGCCTAGTGATGAGACGTTGCACCTCGGCTTAGATCACAAGGGTTCCACCAAAGACCTGGGTGCGCTCGTACGAAGTATGCTTACGTCTCTGCCGTGCACTCGACATTTGCTAGACTGAACACCGAATGGTCCAGGTATATGGCGTAGCAATGGATTTCCATGCACACTGATGTAACATGATGGATTGTTCAATTATTCCTAGAAGTGATGTTTCGGAGACATTGCAGTAGAATCATCAATAGTGCATCAAGTGCCAATAAGATGCTGCAAGAGGTGCAGCATGCAAATGCCATGACGCCTGCGGATGTATGAATGTAGAATGATGCAGTGTGTATAGAGATTGGGTAGAGTAGCTATCTCGCTACGGGCGAAGATCGATCGTCAGTATCCTGGCTTCTTGGCTTCGTGACGCACATTGAACATCGAGATCGATGGCAACTCATACAAGATCCTACAAGCGCTGCACAATTGGGTCCATCTCCGCAGGTGCACTAGGACTGATCAGCATAGCCTACGTTTATCTAGAGCCGCTGACTTACACAATACCATACCCGCTCTTTTGCCTGACGTTTGCTAGAGCGCTCGTCCTCGACGACTACCCTACGCGTGCGCTTGGTGGTTATCAATGATGGAGCCGGTGGCTCCTCCGCTGCGCTTAACTCTTGTGAATGGTCTTGATCAACCTCGTCGCTGCTATCTTCACCGTCCGAGTCATGCTCACCACCGGCTGGCGACAGGCCAGTATTGATGCTATCACTAGGAAGTATCTCTCCCACCGGGAGATCTTTGTCCAGAGGGTACCAGTGGTCGATGGTCTCTTCATTATTGAAATGTTCGCGGTCGATATGGTTGAATCTCTCATCCCATGCTTCGAGCCCTCTTGTCTTTAGCGTTACTATCATCCGACAAAAGCCACACCAGAAGCCACTCTGTCCGTTTCTCCCTATCCGGTTCTCTTGGCTTCGCTTACGGATCCCCGCGTCGTCTCCGATACCATGGTGTTCTTTCAGATGAGCTTGGTACAGCTCTCGGCGATAGAACACTTTTGCACACTGGTTGATCTTACTCCTTGGACTAGGTTCTTGGCAGCGCCAGGCCTCGATCTGGTAGTGACGAGTGTTTTCATGCCTTTTCCAGTCGTTTTTGCTCCCGAAACGTTTGAGACATGCCGTATAGGTACATCCATACGGCCGCGTATGGCGTTTCTTGTGCTTCCTGATGATATTATCAGCTGCCTGAGACTCAAATGCTGCGTTCATGACAAGTACCTTAGGTCACAGTGCCTTTGCACTGTTCTAGAACACTGATCGCACTTGTACCGTTTTGCTGCACCCGACGCTGCAGGATCAACGCCCCGGTCAGATGATATACCGTGGTTAAGAATCTTCTGAAGATGATTCTTGATCGCTGACTCGATCTCTTCGCGTTTCATCGTGCCGTTAGTCATCTTCGATATCAATGCTGGCGGTAGCTCCGGAGTGGGAAATCTCGAAATGGCGGACGTGTTTGGAGATAATAGCTGGCCACTCGGGGCATTCCACATTCCTACAGGTGAGCCATCCACGTCCCTATCGAGGGGTCCCTGGAGTACTCCTGCTTGCTCTACATTGCCAAGGGACGACATTCGTCGTTTGCGGCCATCCAACGGGTGGTACTGGTCTCGCTCGCTTATACTAAGATCAGTGCCAAGATCACAAGGTTGCAAAGTCGTGCCAAATTCAGAAGGGGCGGCGGGATGTTGAGACGCTGTTGATCTTGTAGACCGTTGATGATGCTCCTCTCTATCGCCATTATCCCTGGACGAAGCCAAGCCAGAACCATGCGGGCTGTTCGTCACCTGCGATCCTGGATCATGCGTTCCATCCTGGGAGAGACTCAATTGCGAAAGATTAGTATAGCCGGAAGTCTTAGACGTCCAGAGGCTGGAGTTCCACTGCGTAGTATCTACGAGTTTGACAGACGGAACTGCAGACCCATAGCGATGCGAAGGAATGTTGGGTCCCAACTCTGACCTACGTCTCCATCAATACTGATTGTATCCGCACTGTTTCGAAAGCAGGACTGACTTCCTGACTAACTGATCGATATCCTGATCTTTGTGGATTCGTCCGCAATGCTGACGGAAGTTGTCCAGACGAGGCCATATCTTTTGGCTCTTGGAACAGTTGGGCGCCACGCACCGATAGCTTTTGTCTGTGCCACTTCTGGGTGCTATCTTGTGAACGGACTTTCGATGTCTTTCCAGATCGTTGTTGGTACTGAAGTCCTTGGAACAATTTGGGGCTATACATTTATGAGGTCTGGTATGCGACGACATATGTTTTCTAGCCGGGCTGCATTAGTCGCTTCAAGGCCCAAAGGCAATGACGTTACGTACTTTTGTTCTGATTGATTCTTGGATTCCTTCTTGCAACCTTGCTCGCTACATTTCATCGGATAGAGTGAGCTCGTCTCTGAAGACATGTCGCTGGCTAAGTTGACCGTTCCATACCGAGGATCCTGTGAGAACACTGAAGCGGTATCATAGGGACGATTATCTGGAGGATTAACACGGAGATTGTGTATGTCGCCGGCAATGCTCTGACAGTCTCCACTTTGATCCATGGGTCCCACGCTACGAGCAGAATCACTGGGTAGGCTTCTTGTGCCATAACCGGAGTCAACAGGTCGCCCACCGGCGTTGCTGCTTATAGCAGACCTTCGCGAGTCACGATGATAATCAAAGTTTGGCTCCGATGGACGGATGCAGTGTCTCGCGATAGGCATCTCTATCGAATTGTGACCGAAGTGCGCAGATACCTGCTGTGAGCTCCAAGGGTGTTCGCTATCATACACGTAACGTGTCATAGGGTCGGGATCAGCGCAAATTGGCTTATACACTTGCACGTTCGGGGACGAAGAATCGATGTTTCTCACAGCTGCCGAGGAATGGGGCCTTCCAAGAAAGTGAGGTTGGAGTCGGGTTTCTGGGTTGAGCAAGTCCAGTTCATTATCAAAGACGGCTGTTGAATTCCACGGCCCCAGGGGATCCCCCAGCAGCGGGGGTGCCATATTTCCCTGCGAACCTTGTGGGGCTGGGTACGAATGTGTGTATGGCGTATGGACTACATCACCAGGGCTCTGACTCCGTATGACAATCAGCGAGCGCTCAGCCAACGAACAAACATGTTGCGGCTCTTCCTCACCTCCGGCTGTGTTTGACTTGCCGCCCGGCGCTTATCGAAGGAAGACATGGTTTCTTCTGGGCAATCTAATCTCGCCAATGAGAATGGGATGGGCCCATATCCACCGATCGAAGCTTAATGAAATAAAGAACGAAGCTACCGGGGAACAATCACTTGTCGGAGATGAAATGCCAATTGGGAAAAGTAAAAAGTAAGCCGGGCGGTGTGACAGGGACAGCAGAGTTTGCACCAGCCTATGCTCTTGAGAGAAGTCAGCCAGAGAGTAGTTTTCAGTTTACAAAATGCCCACAGCATCTGCCCCCTTATATCAGCCTCATGAGAAGCTCTGGAGGAGCCGCATCCTCGCAGATGGAAGACGATATGGATGGAGGCTGCTCCGCCGAGCACGTCAAAGCGCAGTGCCCACGAGACGGCAGAAGGTGCTGTGCCTCGAGGTTCTATGGCTCTATGCGACATTAATATTCGACGCAGAAGCAAGGCTGACTAGCGTCCGAAGTCAGCTTCTCAGCTGAAGCCATCGAGCCAGTGGATTGGGTGGTGTGGTGCGAGTCATGGTGATAGACGTTGTTGCCTTGCAGCAGTGACGGTTGCCTTGTTATGAGAAGGAGGGGTCTTCCTCTCGCTTCTCATCTCGACTGCTCTCGAATCGTCTCCAGCATCTCGAAGCCTGTCGCGCCACCCTCGAAACAACCCTTTGCCTCGTTGCGACTTGTATTTCCTTGGTCTGCTTGAGTCTTCCGTGCATGATGATCGGGCAGAGAGAAAACGCCCCGGTCCTGCATGCTGTGGTATGGTGGGACAGAGCGAGAGACTTGTCAGCAGATCAGCAATGCCGAGAATCCTGCGGAACCCTCGAGTCAGAAGCACAATTGGCCTCGTAGCATCTCACCGCATTTCTCACTGCGTTCAAGTGTGGAATCGTCCGTTCTCTAGTGCGAGGAACGCCGTTCGAGGCACGTCAAACCCGTGTTTGGAACGTCTTCCGCTGCGTTTTGGGTGGTCGACACAGCGTGAGTAAAGTATACAAACACAACTCGGAGACTAGATACCCCAGTCATCATGGAGACTCGAGCCCAGCGTCTCCGAGGACTAGATTCAAGATCTCACGAGATGTGTGCTGGGCATCAAGAGTGTATCAATGGAACAATCAAAGGACTGCTCCAAAACGAGGCGTACCAGAGGCTGATCCTTTGGGGCTGGCTTAGGGTTGTTGGCCCCCCAATGGATGCAGGCGCCGAGGAGCGGTTTCGATCTGCCAACAGACATCCTTAGGCTACGACAATTTACTCCAGCTCTACCGATGGAATATCCGATACACACATCTACCCGCTATGAGAGCTTTTGATGTGCTTCACCCACGACAATTGCCCCAATGGCAACAGTCTCCCCAACCCCACTCGCGACAAATCGCGATAGCTTTCCGCGACGCCCTCTTTCCCGCCAGGACCTTCGGAGGCAGGCTTCAAGGCCCAGGCTGAAAAGGGGATCGCCTTTATCCTCACTGATTGCGACTCACAATGCCGCCATCCAGCACGACTGGAAGTTCACCATGGGCGATAGCTCGGACGATGAGGTACCCGTACCGCCCATCGTGTTCAGCGCGGAGGCGAAGGCTATACTGGGTGACGACGCATCGGTCATAGAGAAGTCATCGCCATCTCGAAAAGACATAAACTCGAAGACGGGATACGTTGATCCGATGCCGAAGCGGACGGAGGGTTACAGTCCTCAATTTCGGCCAGAAGCGCGAAGTCGAGTGGCATCACCTAGCTCACAACTCAACGGAGCACTTCGCATCGTCCGACTTAGTCCAGCCACTCTGAGTGCTGGAAGATTACAGCGTGCGGCTACAACTTCAAGCACAAGAGGATCTCCAGTGCCATTGGATCCCCGAGACTTGATCACACCTGCTGCCAGGCCCCGAAGCGTTCAAAATAATGGATTGCACGGAATGCACGGAATGCACGGCTCAATGGGAAGCGCAAGGCTGGAAACGGATATACCACGCACTGCCAGACCGATCATCACCGACAGCCACCTGCCGCTCAAAGAGACAGAAGGTGCCCAAGATATTGCGACGCTTATAGAGAATCTTTCAATCACTCGAACCAAGCCTGACGATACAGGAGTGCAAGGGTCGCTAAGGATCAAAAGGCTTGGAAAGGTCACTGGGCGATATCTCAGTGGTCCGGCCCGGAGAGGTATGAAGCGAAGACAGAGTGAGGAGGGTCCAAGTCCTATGCACGACGATGCGATTCGCTCTGGAGCTGCTCCAAGCTATACGGCAGCCCAACACGAGGAGCCCGTTCTGGACGAAGCCGTGGTCAAGCCAACTACAACAGCTTCACCGATCGACTTTTTGGCAGATGATCCTTCAATGCTCAAGCAAGAAGAGCAACAAATCCACCATGCCGCGGCCGTGAGCAACGCGAGCCTCCTTGACGGTAGCCCCATACGAGAGAAAGGAATCCGGCCGTTACTGGAAAGGAGGATGAAGCCGCCAGTAAGAATATCGCCTGCTTTGACACCTGCTTTGATACCAGAGAAGCCACAAGAAAAGCCCGTCCACCCGGTTTTCAAAGTCCCTCCACTGCCACCCCTTCCTTCTCGCTTCGATCAAGAAAACGACCCTCCTCCGACATTCAAGCGTAACAAGCCGAACGGGCTGGCTTTATCCGAGAAACCTCGAGGATTCTCGGTCATGAGCGATTGCAAAATGCTGGCGCAAACTCCAGACACATTATCGCCCAAACGACAAGCATTGGCACCCCGAAGCCAGAACACGCCGATGAGGCCTGCACCTCCACCACCAAAGATGACAGTCCTGGAAACTGCCACTGCGCCCGCAGGCTCAGCATCAGCGTCTCAAGCACGGAAGAAGCGCAACTACATATCCGTCAACGGCAAGCTCTTTACGCGCATGGACTGTATCGGTCGGGGAGGAAGCTCGAAAGTCTATCGAGTAATGGCCGAGAATTACAAAGTGTTCGCCCTCAAGCGCGTGACTCTCGAGGACCAGGACGAAGCTGCCATACGTGGATACAAAGGCGAGATCGACCTTCTGAAAAGGCTGGAAAACGTCGAACGTGTAGTCCGCCTTTTTGATTGGGAGCTCAACGAGGAGCGGCAAACCCTTAGCGTTCTGATGGAAATGGGCGAGAGCGATCTGAATCGAGTACTTACACAGCGGCTGAACACTGAAGAAGCAACTTTCGATGTCACATTCACGCGCTATTTCTGGAAGGAAATGCTGGAATGCGTGCAAGCAGTCCACCAATACGACATCGTGCATTCCGACCTCAAACCTGCCAACTTCCTTCTCCTGCAAGGCAAGCTCAAGCTTATCGATTTCGGCATCTCGAACGCCATCCAAGACAACACGGTCAACGTCCACCGAGAGCAACACATCGGAACCCCAAACTACATGTCCCCCGAAGCCCTCGTCGACTCCAACGCCGCCAGCGGCCTGCCTGCCAACGTAGGCAAACTGATGAAACTCGGCAAGCCCAGCGATGTCTGGAGTCTAGGCTGCATCCTCTACCAAATGGTCTACGGCAAGCCGCCCTTCGCCCACATCGCGAACCAGATGCAGCGGATAATGGCGATCCCAAACCCCCATCACATCATCGATTTCCCATCCACCGGCGTCGGGAACGTCCCCTTATCAAGTGGCCTCATTAAAACACTAAGAAGATGTCTTAACCGTGAACCTGCTCAGCGGCCGACAGTCGACGAACTACTGGGACCGAATGACTCGTTCTTGGATCCGGACAGCCCGATGCTGGGGACCGTGCCGGTAGGCCAGGAGCTCATCGCGAGGTTGCAGCATAACATCATCAAGCACATCAAAGAGAAAGGCATGCCGACCGATGCGGAGCTGGCGGGTTGGCCGGCGCGGTTCTTCGTCAGCATTAAGGCTGCGGTCGAGGAAGGGAGGGCGTAGGACGAAAGGGCACGCTTTGGGCTATAGTGTTGGTTTAGCGAGCGCATCGAATCCTAGGATCAGTTTGGGGAATTGGAAACTTGCTCTCTTCCCTTGGACATCGCGATTTATGGGGTCAGGGGCTGCATCGATTTTTGTTGCGTTCAAGCGTGAATGTTACTGGCACCGTTGAAGTGGTTGGACTAGGCAGCCTTTGTGTAACTTTATACTGCATCATACCCAAACTGGAAAGGTTCATTCGTCACACTTGCAGCTCTCTTTATTTCCCACAAAGCGGATGAACGATGCACGAGATATAAGCCCATCCCGAGTAACTCGCAAGAGCGGCTTTGCCCAAACGGCTCTTCATGAGTATTTTATGAGCCGACACCGACAGGGTGACAATTCTAATCTCAACAAGCCCTGGCTGGAGTTCTGATCTTCTTTCTGGTTCTTTGAAATGTCTCTATCGAAATGAACTTCGTCTCGCCTCCTACTTGCACAGTCGGCCCCTTAGTAAGCTTTCAGCAGTCAATCCCACCCGACTCAAAATCCAAGCACCAGACCTCAGACTCCCATCCCAAAACCCCTATCCCAGCCCTCGCAAAACCATAAAATCTCCCTCAACACGTAGAAAATACAAAATGATGAGTAACACACAACAATCAGGATTCGCTGGTGGTCACCCACCCAACTACTAACTGATCCCTAGGCTGTTTGTGTATGCGAGATCGGACGGGATCGCCAATTCTCAGTCTGGTGTGGCCGTGTGTGGTATGAACGGATGTATAGTTAATTAATAATCTACAGTGGAAATGGGTAATTGTGGAAGTGGATGGTGAGAGAGGGTGTGGGGATGGGATGTGGGTGGGATGGGATGTGTATGGAATATGAGGACGGGATATGGAGTGTGATGTCTACGGATATTGTGGTGGAAGGGAAGGATTTGTGAGTAGGTGTGGGAATAATGGCTGTGGGTTGTGCGATTCGCTGTGTTTGATTGCAAATATAGCAAATTTGTGCCGCCGATGCTATGCCATGTCGACCCTCACAGTGCTCGCTCAATATTACGACACCATTCTCCCCAAATAGCGCCACCTCAATCAGCCTACGAACCCCTCCTCCCTCCCTCCTTGACCACACTCCCTCCCCCATCCCCTCCTCCCCACCCCCCCACCTGCCCCAATCAGCGCTCGAACCCGCCGTCCACCCCCTCCCTAACTACGCTCCCACCCCCCTCCTCCTCCCCATTCCCGTCCTCTCCAACCTCCGTCAAGACCCTCAGCTCACAACACCTCACCACCGTAAACCTATGCTTACTCCTCACTGTCTTCACATGCCTCTGCCTCCGCTTCGTCTTCTCCACCCTCCGCATTGGCTCGCTCTCCACGCCCACAACCCTCGCCCTACACACGAAACTTCTCTCATCCACCCACGGCGCCCCACGGAAGGTGTATTCTCGGCTGCCGATCGCCGACGCGCGCGTCAGGCGTAGCATGGAGCCCACGGGCGCGGAGGGCATGAGGAAGGGGAGGCGGATGACGTCGCCGTAGGTGAGCAGGTAGGGCCGGGAGTGGATGTGGGTTATGATGTAGTGGGGCGTTTGGGCGGCGAGGAGGGGGAGGAGGGTGAGGTT
>JAABUS010004941.1_pt1 | contig 18327 bp, 7 predicted proteins | sample 5560161 | NCBI WGS metagenome assembly JAABUS01 (sample SAMN10711885, study PRJNA513376) | rock metagenome | isolation source: Antarctica rocks | place: Antarctica: Victoria Land, Trio Nunatak nord | collected 2016-01-04 | reverse complement strand
GGCCGGGCAGAAGCTGGAACGGGTGCTCAGCAACGATCCGGCGACCGGCGTGCTGCGACACGTCGACGCCGGTTATCCGGCCGCCGACGCGGCCGCCCGCCGCCTGGATCTGCAGCTGCCGATGGGCGGGGTGGACGGCGGAGCCGGCCGGTCCGGGAGCCCACGATGATCAGGACGAACCCGGCCGGCTCCCGCTTCGGGGGGCTGTGGTCGGACCTGGCCGGGATCGGCCGTGACGGCCGCCGTGGTGGCTACTCGCGGCACGGTTTCGACGATGCCGATCTGCAACTCCGGGAGTGGTTCACCGAGCAGGCGCAGCGCCGCGGCCTCGACGTCGAGGTCGACCGCAACGGGAACATCTGGGCCTGGTGGGGCGCGCCGGGGCCGGGGGCTGTGGTGACCGGCTCGCACCTGGACTCGGTGCCGGGCGGCGGCGCCTTCGACGGGCCGCTCGGCGTGGTGTCCGCGCTGTTGGCCATCGACGAACTGAAGGTGCGCGGCATCCGACCCGCGGTCCCGGTGGCGGTGGTCTGCTTCGTCGAGGAGGAGGGCGGCCGGTTCGGGCTGCCCTGCTTGGGTTCCCGACTGCTCACCGGTGCGGCCGACCCGCACGTCGTTCGCCGCTTGCACGACGCCGACGCCGTCTCGATGGCCGACGCCGCGCGGCGGGCCGGAGTGCAGCCGGAGTACCTCGGAGCGGACCGGGACCGGCTGGCTCTCATCGGCGCCTTCCTGGAACTTCACGTGGAACAGGGGCGCCTGCTGCATGCGGGGGATCCGGCGGCAGCCATCGGGGTGGGGTCGAAGATCGTCGCGCACGGCCGATGGCGGATCACCGTGACCGGTGAGGGGAACCACGCAGGCACCACCGCGGTCCCCGACCGGCACGACCCGATGATCCCGGCGGCCTCGGCAGTGCTGGCGGCCCGCCGGATCATTGCCGGCCACCCCGGGGCGGTGGCCACCGTCGGCCGACTGCAGCCGAATCCCGGCGGCACCAACGTGATCGCCTCGTCCGTCGATGTCTGGCTTGACGTCAGATGCGGCTCGGCGGGCGATACCGCGGCACTGGTCGACGAGATCGTCGCCGACGTCAGAATCCAGGCCAGGGTGGAGGGCTGCGGGGTGGTGGTGCACCGTGAGTCGATGTCCGATCAGGTGGCACTGGACCCGGCGCTGGAAGTGGAGCTGGCAGAGCTGTTGGGCGCGCCGGTCATCGGTACCGGTGCCGGTCACGACGCCGGAGTACTGGCGGCAGCCGGGGTGCCGGCCGCGATGTTGTTCGTCCGCAACCCCACTGGGGTGTCGCACGCGCCGGGCGAGCATGCCGAGACGGCAGATTGCCTGGCCGGGGTGCAGGCACTGGCGGACGCGGTCGAGGGGCTCGTCGACGGTGTACCCGGGTGACCGACCAGCGCTTCCACCGCTTCCGGTGCGCGGCGGCCTGGATCGACGATGAGGTGTCCGGACCGGTCGACATCTCGGTCGCCGACGGATTCATCGTGGCGCTCCAGCCGGCCGACGCCGGCGCCGTCGGTTCCGGTACCGCGCTCGCGGACGGCGGGGCGGAAACTCTGCCGGGCCTGGTGTTCCCCGGCTTCGCCGACGCTCATTCGCATCTGTTCCACCGCGCGCTGCGGGGCCGCACACATTGCCCGGCGTCGGCCGCCGGCAGCTTCTGGACCTGGCGGGAAACCATGTATGCGCTGGCGGCCAGGATGGATCCGGACCGCCTGCATAGGCTCGCCGTCGCGGTGTACACCGAGCTGGTGTGTGCCGGCTACACGGCGGTGGGCGAGTTCCACTACCTGCACCACGGGCCCGGCGGTCGGCTGTACGACGACCCGAACGCCATGGGGCTGGCCATCGCCGCCGCCGGGGCAGAGGCGGGGATTGCGGTGACGTTGCTGGATGCCGCCTACCTGGCCGGTGGTTTCGACCGACCGCTGTCCGAGGTGCAGCAACGGTTCTCGGACGGCACCATCGGCGCCTGGGCCGACCGGGTGGCGGCCCTGCCGGGGGCGGTGCGGACCGGCGTCGCCGTCCACTCTGTGCGTGCCGTGCCGGCCGGGGACCTTGCTGCAGTGGCTGCCGCGGCGGCCGATCGGGTGCTGCACGTGCACCTGTCCGAACAGGCCGCGGAGAACGCGGCCTGCCTGGCTGCCACCGGGCTGACCCCGACCGCCCTGCTGGACCGGGCCGGCGTACTCGGCCCTCGGACCTCGGCCGTCCACGCCACCCACCTGTCGGCCGACGACATCTCCCGGTTGGCCGTTGCCGGGGTGACCGCGGTGATCTGCCCGACAACCGAGGCGGACCTCGCCGACGGGCTGCCGGCCATCGGCGCGCTGGTGTCCGCCGGGGTTGCGCTGGCCTGCGGCGGCGATCAGCAGGTCTGCGTCGACCCGTTCGCGCAGGCGCGGGGATTGGAGTACGGCGAGCGGCTGGCCACCGGCCGGCGCGGGACGCTGCCGCCCGCCGACCTGGTGCGGGTGGCGACCGCCGACTCGCACCGGTCGATCGACTCGCCCGCCGGCCGGATCGCGGTCGGAGCGCCGGCCGACCTGGTGGCCGTGCGCACCGATTCCGCCAGGACGGCGGGCAGCGACCCCGCTCAGCTGGTGATGTCGGCATCCGCGGCCGACGTCGCGGTGGTGGTGATCGGCGGGAAAGTGGTGGCCAGGGACGGGGTGCACCAGCGGCTGGGAGATCCAGGGGCTCTGCTGTCCTCAGCGGTGGTCGGTGCCTGGCGGTAGCGTGTGACCGGTCGTCGACAACAGGTGAACCCAGGGGGCAGCGTGGTGGAGTCCCGATCCACCGACGGCTCCGGGCGGCCGGCGGCCGGACCCGGATGGACGCCGAGCGGATCGCTGCTGCTGCACGGGATCTCGAGCCTAGTGACGGTCGACGAACAGGTCGGTGCCGGGTCGCTGGGCGTCATCGGAGACGGCGCCGTGGTGATCGAGGGGGGCATCTGCGTCTGGGTGGGGCGGGCGGCGGATGCTCCACCCGCCGACGACGCCGTCGATGTAGGCGGGCGTTCGGTGTTGCCGGGATGGGTGGATTCACATTCGCATCTGGTGTTCGCCGGCGACCGCAGTGCCGAGTTCACCGCCCGGATGTCCGGCCAGCCGTACACCCCCGACGGCATCGCCTCGACGGTGGCAGCGACCAGAGCCGCCAGTAATCAGCAGTTGCTCGACGGTGTCCGGCGGCACCTGGCCGAGATGCTCCGCGGTGGCACCACCTGCGTGGAGACCAAGTCCGGCTACGGGTTGTCGTTGGCCGACGAACTGCGCTCGGTCGAGGTGGCTCAGCGGGCCGGCGTCGACGCCATCACCTTCCTCGGCGCCCATGCCTTCCCCGCGGAGTACCGGGACAACCCGGAGAGTTACGTCGATCTGGTGTGCGGACCGATGATGCAGGCGGTGGCCGGCATCGCCCAGTTCGTCGACGTGTTCTGTGACGACGGGGCGTTCGACGACGCCCAGGCCAGACGAGTGATGGCCGCCGGCACCCGGGCGGGCCTCGGCCTCAAGGTGCACGGCAACCAGCTGCAGCCGGGTCCCGGCGTGCAACTTGCGGTCAGCGTCGGTGCGGTGTCGGTGGACCACTGCAGCCATCTGGTCGATGCCGACGTGGAGGCGCTGGCCGCCTCCACCACGGTGGCCACCCTGCTGCCGGCCACCGACCTGAGCACCCGGAGCCGCCCGGCGCCCGGTCGGCGGCTGCTGGACGCCGGCGCCACGGTCGCGCTGGCCTCCAACTGCAATCCCGGCTCCGGGTACACGTCCTCGATGAACCTGGTGGTCGCCCTCGGGGTCCTCATCTGCGGGATGACGGTGGAGCAGGCCGTTCGGGCGGCCACCCTCGGTGGGGCCGCCGCCCTCGGCCGCGACGACGTCGGCATGATCGCCGTCGGCCGGCGTGCCGACCTGCACGTCATCGACGCCCCGGGTCCGGAGTACCTGGCCTACCGGGTCGGGGTGCCGATCACCGCGGCCGTGTGGCGGCAGGGCGTCAGGGTGGTCTGAGCCTGACCGGTCCGGTGGGGGTTCCCCCCGTGGCGCGTTCGAGCCGCAGACCGCCGCCCCGTCGAATCAGACCGCCCGCCGCTAGAGCCGGCGCTCGCCCGAACCCCTTGCCACCAGCCGGGTCTCGATCACCACCGTCCTGGCCGGTGGGGTCGCGCCGCCCATCCGGTCCAGGGCGAGTCGGGCGGCCGCCCGGCCCATCTTCTCGGCGTCGTATCCGACGACGCTGACGCCGAGCACGTCCGAGAACTCGAAGTCGTCGAAGCCGATCAGGGCAGGGGGCCGGTGGTCGGCAGATACGGCCGCCGACCGGTGGACGGTGCCGGGCGGCTCCTGCTGCAGTGATCGGAGCGCACCGGCGGTGATCCGGTTGTTCAGGGTGAACAGCGCGGTCGGAGGTTGGGGCCCGGAGAGCAGGTCGGTGACGGCAGCCTCGGCGGCGGCCACGTCGTGGGCATCCTGGCGGAACCACCGATGCCAGTCGGTGATGCCGGCTGCCGTCATCGCCGCCGTGACACCGTCCAGTCTGGCCTGCTGGGTGGCCAGCCGGGACAGATCAGCCACCACGCCGATGCGGCGATGCCCGTGCGCCACCAGATGCGCGATCGCGCTACTGGCGCCGGCGACATTGTCGATCAGCACGGTGTCGGCCTGCACCCCCCGCGGCGGCCGATCGACGAAGACCAGCGGAACGCCGCGCCCGGCCTCGTCCGCCAGGTGCGCGTGATCCGCCGAGGCGGAGACGATCAGCAGGGCCTGCACCCTGCGCTGCAGCAGCGCGTCGATCAGCGCCCTCTCGACTGCCGGATCCTCGTCGGTGCTTGCCGTGACAAGTTGCAGTCCACTGGTCCGCAACTCCCGTTCCATGCCGCCGGCGACCCGCGAGTAGAACGGATTGGCCAAATCGCCGGTCACCAGGCCGACCAAGGTCGACGTACCACCCCTGCGCAGTTCGGAGGCCATCGCATTGAGCCGAAAGCCGACGGCCCGTGCGGCGTCCTGCACCCTGGCGGCAGTTGCCGGAGCAACGTAACCCTCGCCCCGCAGCGCCCTGGAAGCGGTCTTGATGCTCACTCCGGCGTGCGCAGCCACCTGTCGCAGCGTCGGCCGGCCGGCTGCCGGTGGGTCCGCCGGTGGGTCCCCGTTGCGCTCCGTCATGTGCGGGATCATCCCATCGGCAGGCAGAATCCGGACGATCTACGCGGTTCACGCAGTTGATGGGCGCGTCCCGCGGACATCCGTCACATTCCCGGGCTGACAACGTTGACATCTGCCATCCGAGGTTGTGTGATGATCGCTACACCTCGGAGGACGACCTCGGGCTGCCCGGCTCGCCAGGTCCGTCGCCGATGCGGCCGCGAAAGGCTCAAAGATGAGACCGACGAACACCACCGATGGACGTCCGTGGCTCTCCGGCTCGCGGCCGGGAGGCCGGCGCCGGCGCTCGGCAGCCGGCGCCTTGGCGCTGGTGGTCTCGATGTGCCTGCCGATCTCCGCCCAGGCGGCAGCCCCTCAGCCGGCGGCGGCCCCTCAGCCGGCCGCTCCGGCAGCGACGTCCGCGGCGTCCGCCCCGGCAGCCGCGGTGCCGGGAGATTTCAGTACTTCCTTCGAATCCGGCCAGCCGCAACCATTGGTGTCGACCGTCGAGACCGGTGCCGACGGCAAGCCCCGGCAGCAGAACGTCAGCGGCAGCGCATCGAGCAATGGCAGCCTGCTGGGTTCGGTGGTGAAGGTGACGGCCAGCGCCGAGAACCCGCCGGGTGAGGTGGCCGCCAACCTCGCCGATGCCAATCCGGACACCAAGTGGCTCGCCTTCCAGCCATCCGGCTGGGTGCAGTACGAGCTGTCGAAGCCGGCCACCGTGGTTCGGTACGCGCTCACGTCCGCCGGCGACGCCCCCGAGCGGGACCCGAAGAACTTCGCCTTGCAGGGCTCCACGGACGGCGCCAGCTGGACCGACCTGGACGCCCGCAACAACGTGCAGTTCGCCGATCGGCTGACCACCAACACCTACCAGGTCGGCACACCCGGGAGCTACCGGTTCTATCGGCTGAACATCACCGCCGTGCAGTCCGGCGGCCTGGTGCAGCTCGCCGACTGGGACATCGCCAGTGCCGACACCGGGGGCGGCCAGCCGACCCCGATGGTGACCACCGTCGGCAACGGTCCGATCTCCGGATTCAACATCAAACCGCTGGTCGGCTGGACCGGACTGAAGGCGATGCGCTATTCGGGCGGCCACACGGCAGCAGGTCGCGGCTTCGCCTGGAACCAGCTGTTCGACAAGCAGAACATCCTGGTGGGCCCGAAAACGCAGCTGCAGTACAAGATCCTGCCGGATATGATCAAGGGCGACCTTACCTATCCGTCCACCTACACCGCGATCGATCTGCATTTCACCGACGGCAGCTACCTCTCCGACTCCAAAGCCGTTGACTCGCACGGTGTTGCGGCCTCGCCCAACGGGCAGGGGGTCGGCAAGATCCTGTACGCCTCGCAGTGGAACGCCGTCACCGTCGACGTCGGCGCGGTGGCGTCCGGCAGGACCATCGACCGCATCCTGGTCGGCTATGACAACACGGCCGGCGCCACCGCCGACACCAAATTCGGCGGCTGGATCGACGACATCACCATCAAGGCGCAGCCCGCGGTGATCGAGGGCAGCGACCGGACCAACTACGTCGACACCCGCCGCGGCACCAACGCATCCGGTTCCTTCTCCCGCGGCAACACCCTGCCGATCAGCGCGCTGCCCAACGGTTTCACCTTCCTGACGCCGGTCACCGACGCCAATTCCCAGTCCTGGGAGTACTACTACCAGGCGCAGAACAACGCCCAGAACCTCCCGGTACTGCAGGGCCTCGCGGTCTCCCACGAGCCCAGCCCGTGGATGGGCGACCGGAATCAGATGTCGGTGATGCCCTCCGCCGCAACAGGTGTGCCAACCGGCAACGCCCGGGATCGCGGGTTGGCCTTCGACCATGCGAACGAGGTGGCCCACCCCGACTACTACAAGACCCAGCTGGCCGGTGGGCTGATCGCCGAGACGACGCCCGCCGATCACGGCGGCGAGATGCGGTTCACCTTCCCGGATTCGGCAACCGCCGGTCACCTGGTTGTGGACACGGTGGACGACAACGGTGCCTTCACCGTGGATGCCGCCGCGAAGTCCTTCACCGGCTGGGTGGACAACGGCAGTGGCCTGTCCACCGGTCGCAGCCGGATGTTTGTGTACGGCACCTTCGACAAGGCCGTCACCGGGACCGGCACCGCGCCCAACAGCCACACCGGAACCCGGTACGTCACCTTCGCCACCGGCACCGACAAGCAGGTGGTGCTCAAGCTCGCCACCTCCTTCATCTCCCTCGAGCAGGCGAAGAAGAACCACGCCATGGAGCTGGCAGCCAACACCTTCGACCAGCTCAGGGCCGCCGCCAAGGCGAAGTGGAACACCCGCCTCGGCGTGCTGGAGGTCGCGGGCGCCAACCAGTCCGATCTGCTGGCGACCTATTCGAACCTGTACCGGCTCAACTTGTATCCGAACTCGCAGTTCGAGAACACCGGCACCGCGGCCCAGCCGCACTACCAGTACGCCAGCCCGGTGTCGCCGAAGGCGCCGACCCCGCCGACCGAGACCACCACCAACGCGAAGCTGGTGGACGGGAAGATCTACGTCAACAACGGCTTCTGGGATACCTACCGCACCGTGTGGCCGGCGTACACCCTGCTGTACCCGGAGGTTGCTGCAGAGATCGCCGACGGCTTCGTGCAGCAGTACCGTGACGGCGGCTGGATCGCCCGCTGGTCATCTCCCGGCTACGCCGACCTGATGACCGGCACCAGTTCCGACGTCGCGCTGGCCGACGCCTACCTGAAGGGCGTGGCGCTGCCGGATCCGTTGAACACCTACAATGCGGCGCTGAAGAACGCCACCACCCTGTCCGGGCGAAGTGAGGTGGGGCGCAAGGGATTGTCGACCTCCACCTTCCTCGGTTACACCAGCACCTCGACCGGCGAGAGCGTGTCCTGGGGGCTGGAGGGCCTGATCAACGACTACGGGATCGGCAACATGGCCGCCAAGCTCTCCAAGGACACCTCGGTGCCGGCGGCGCGTCGGGCGGAGCTGGCCGAGGAATCGAAGTATTTCCTGGAGCGGTCCACCCACTACGTCAACCTCTTCGACCCCAAGACGAACTTCTTCCGGGGCCGCAACGCCGACGGCACCTTTCCGGCCGCCTTCGACCCGGCCGACTGGGGCGGCGACTTCACCGAGACCAACGCCTGGAACTTCGCCTTCCACGCGCCGCAGGACGGAAACGGTCTGGCCAATCTGTACGGCGGCCGGGACGGCCTGGCGCACAAGCTGGACGTGTTCTTCAGCACTCCGGAGACGGCCACCCACCCCGGCGGCTACGGCGGCGTCATCCACGAGATGCTGGAGGCCCGCGACGTCCGGATGGGCATGCTCGGGATGAGCAACCAGGTGTCCCATCACATCCCGTACATGTACGACTACACCGGGCAGCAGTACAAGACGGCCGCGAAGGTGCGCGAGATCCTCCAGCGGCTGTACGTGGGCAGCGAGATAGGCCAGGGATACCCGGGCGACGAGGACAACGGCGAGATGTCGGCGTGGTACCTGTTGAGTTCGCTCGGCATCTACCCGCTGCAGGTCGGATCGTCGGCCTGGGTGGTCGGTTCGCCGCAGTTCACCAAGACCACGGTGCACCGCACCCAGGGCGACCTGGTGTTCAACGCGCCGCAGAACTCCCACAGCAACATCTACGTGCAGTCGCTGTCGGTGAACGGCAAGCAACACCCCGGTGTGTCGATCGACCAGTCCGAGATCGCCGGAGCCAGCACCATCGACTTCGCGATGGGCGACAAGCCGTCCGCCTTCGGCTCCCGTCCGCAGGATGCCCCGCCGTCGCTGACCAAGGGCACCCGAGCGCCGTTGCCGCTGCAGGACGCAACAGGGGAGCTCATGGGCGTGCCGAGCAGCATCGACAGCACTCCCGGTGGCACCCCGAATACCGACGTGGCCAAGCTGTTCGACAACAACAGCACCACGGCGGTCAGTTTCGCCGGGGCGCAGCCGCAGATCACCTATCAGCTGACCGGCCTCACCCAGCGGGCTACCTGGTACACCCTCACCTCCGGTCCCAACCCCGGTGATCCGGCGGCGTGGCTGGTGCAGGGATCCTCGGACGGCAAGAGTTGGCAGACGCTGGACAGCAGGTCGGCCCAGGTCTTCAACTGGCGCACCCAGACCAGGCCGTTCCAGATCGCCAAACCGGGTACCTATCGCTACTACCGGTTGACGGTCAGTGCGACCGCCGGCGCCGCCACCCCGAACCTGGCAGAGATCGAGTTCCTCACCGACGGCAGCAATGCCGGCGCCGGACCGCTGGCGGTGACGGCCAAGGCCGACATGGACAGCGGCCAGGGCCAGACGTACTCCGGCAACATCGCCACCTTCTCCGGAGGGGCCGGCAAGCAGCCGGCCGACTTCGTGGTCACCATTGCCTGGGGCGACGGAACGTCGTCTGCGGGTGAGGTGGTCGCCGGCCGGCTGGGCACCTTCATCGTCAGGGGCAGCCACAGTTACGCCGCTCCCGGCTACTACCAGCCGCGGATCACGGTCAGCGACTCCAGCGGGATCGCCCGTGCCGTTGCCGGTATCACCGTGCACTACGCGTTGACGCCGTCCTACGCCTCCGGCTTCAACAGCGACTGCATCGGCCCGGTGGGCACCCAGCTGCCCTGCGACGGCCGCAATGCCGGTATCTCCCAGGAAGCCCTGGTGGCGGCCGGCGGAGTCGCCGGGCGGCCGTTGCCGGTGCCCGGCACAGACCTGCACTTCACCCTGCCGTCGGTGGCCGCCGGCAAGCCGGACAACGCCACCGGCGCCGGCCAGATAATGCCGGTGACGCTGGCGCCCGGCGCCACCAAGCTGTCGCTGATCGGCACCGCCACCCAGAAGAACCAGGACACCGTCGGTACCGTCACCTTCGATGACGGCAGCACCACGCCGTACCCGATCCAGTACGGCGACTGGTGCGGCAATCCGATGTTCGGCAACATCGTGGTGTTGCAGATGGCCTACCGGTTGAACGGCACCGGAACCGACAGCTGCCAGGTCAAGCTGTTCGCGACCACACCGCTGACCATCCCGGCGGGCAAGAAGGTCGTCTCGATCACCCTGCCGGCGCAGACCGGCGATCCGATCTCCGCGGGCCGCATCCACGTGTTCGCGGTCGCGGACAACGGATCGGGTCTTCACCTGACTCCCGGTCCGGCCCGCAAGGTGAATCCGTTGACGAACGCCGGGTTCGTCCTGGGCACCGTCAGCGGCGGCGTCCCCGGTTCCGGCGGCTACCAGGCCAGGGTGCAGTGGGGCGATGCCTCCGACACCGAGACGGCGACCGTCTCGGCGGCCAATTCGTCCGGGGTGGCCACCATCACCGGCAGCCACACCTACCGGGTGTCCGGAACCTTCACCGCCAGGGTCCTGGCCGCCGACTCGGTGTCCGACGCTCTCGGCGAGGTCCAGGTGACAGTCGGTAAGGGTGCGATCCGGCCGCCGTCGGCAACAGCTGCCACCACGCTGGCGGCCGACCACACCGCCCCCGGCAGCACCATCGTGGTGCGCGGCAACGGGTTCACCCCGGGCGAGAAGGTGTCCGTCGCCCTGGGCAGCGGGCCGGTCAGCCGGGCGACCATCACCGCCGGCAAGGCGCAGCAGACGGCCGGGACCGTCGCCACGGCCGATGCCGGTGGCGCGGTGACCGCGTCCGTCGTGGTGCCCAAGAGCGCGGGTGACGGCTTGTACGGCGTGACGATGCGCGGGGCCAGCTCGAAGGCGGTGGCCGCCGACACGATTGCGGTGGCCGCTCAGCAGTCGGCGCGGGGCTACCACCCGCAGGCGCTGCTGAGCTCCGACGCGGGGCCGCGTGGTCAGCTGGTCAGGGCGGATGCCAACTCGTTCGCGGCCGGCGAGTGGGTGACCGTCACCTTCGACGGCGTCCGGACCGGTGCCGTGCAGGCCAACGCCGACGGTGTCGTCACCGACCTTCGGCTGACGGTGCCGGGCGATGCCAAGGTAGGCAAGCACACCATCACCTTCACCGGTGGCTCATCGGCGGCGACGGCGACGCTGCCGTACACCGTGCTGTCCGATGCCGCGGTCGCCGGCCAGGTGTCGGCATCCGCCGGCGCCCCGGCCGGCCGGCAGGGGCCGGGGCACTGAACATCGGGGCTCGGGGCTCCGAGTGACGACGGCCGGCCCGGCGGATCGCCGGGCCGGCCCTCGTTATCGGACGGCCCGGAACTCTGGGGTCAGACGTCGCCCCCGAGGAGCGGGCAGGCCATTCAGATCTGGGTGCCCGACGTAAGGGCGCCGGAATTCGCTGCGGAAGCTCACCGCCAGTCGGCTGCCATCGCCGCCAGCGAGCACGAGGCCGACGACCAAGCATTCGTCAACCCGATCTCCGTCGACTGGACCGACGAGGGGCAGCCCGCCAAGTGAGGCGAGGCGACATCCTTGCCGCACGAGGGACTTGTACCGGCAAGCCGAGACCCGTCGTCATCGTTCAGGACGACCGGTTCGATGCAACTGTCTCGGTCACGATCTGCCCGCTGACAACCAATCCCGTGCAGGCACCGCTGACCCGGATCGCCGTCGAGCCGACGGCGGCCACCGGAATCGAGCTGCCAAGCCAGATCATGGTCGACAAGATCACGACCATGCCGCGGGCGAACGTACGCGATCATCTCGGCCGTCTCGCGGATGAAGATCTCGTCCGGCTTGACCGTGCAATCCTGGTCTTCCTCGGACTTGCCGATTAGGGATGACGCCGCTGCGGACTTGACGGCGGGTTCAGTCCGCGAACGCCGCGGTGATCACCGCCGCCTGTTCCACCTCGTGCACCCGGTGCGATCCGGCCGACGGGGCGGCCATCGCCCTGCGCGACACCCGGCGCAGGCCGGCCAGCTCCGGCATCATCTCCGGGAGCGCCATCGCCAGGAACGACCATGCTCCCTGGTTGGCCGGTTCCTCCTGCACCCAGCGGATGTCCTGGACATCGGCGTAGGGGTCCAGCACGTGTGCCAGTTTGCGCCGGGGCACCGGGTACAGCTGCTCGAGCCGGACGATGGCGGTGTCGGTGATGGCCTGCTTCCTGCGGTAGGCGTCGAGTTCGTAGTAAAGCTTGCCGGAGGTGAGTAGCACCCGGCGGACGCCGGACGGGTCTGCGGCTTCACCGGAACGGTCCGGCAGCACGGATTCGAACTTCCCGCTGGTGAAGTCCTCGACCGCGGAGACGGCAGCCTTGTTGCGCAGCATCGATTTCGGGGTGAAGACCACCATCGGACGGTGCACGCCATCCAGCACGTGCCGGCGGAGCAGGTGGAAGTAGTTGGCCGGGGTCGACGGAGTGGCCACCGTCATCGATCCCTCGGCGCACAGCAGCAGGAAGCGCTCGATGCGCCCCGACGTGTGGTCAGGGCCCTGCCCTTCGTGACCGTGCGGCAGCAACAGCACCACCCCGGACTGCTGGCCCCATTTCGCCTCGCCGGAGGAGATGTACTCGTCGATCACCGACTGCGCCCCGTTGACGAAGTCGCCGAACTGCGCCTCCCACACCACCAGCGCGTTCCGGTTCGCCACCGAGTAGCCGTACTCGAAGCCGAGCGCGGCGTACTCGGTGAGCGCCGAGTCGTAGGCGAGGAACTTGCCCTGCTCGGCCGAGAGGTGTTGCAGGGGAACGTATTCCTTACCGGTGTTCTTGTCGATCAGGCAGGCATGGCGCTGCACGAAGGTGCCGCGTCGGGTGTCCTGCCCGGACAGCCGCACCCAGCGGCCATCCATGGCGATCGAGCCGAAAGCCAGCAGCTCGCCGAAAGCCCAGTCGATGTCCCCGTTCCGTGACATCTCGACCCTGCGGTCCAGCACCGTCTTCACCCGTGGATGTGGGGTGAATCCCTCCGGGAAGTCACGATGCGCGTCGGCGATGTGTTCGACGACGGACGCGGTGATCGAGGTTTCCACCTTCTGCGGGATCGGCTGTTCCTGCTCGATGGTCGGAGAGGCGACGGCCGTGCTCATCTCCAGTTCCCTGACCTCGTTGAAGACCCGTTCCAGCTGCTGGTGGTAGTCCTTCAGCGCTTCCTCGGCGTCCTCGTTCGACAGATCCCCACGGGCGATCAGCGCGTCGGTGTAGATCTTCCTGACCGACCGTTTGCCGTCGATGATCTGGTACATCAACGGATTCGTCATCGACGGGTCGTCGCCCTCGTTGTGCCCACGCCTGCGGTAGCAGATCAGGTCGATCACCACGTCCTGGCGGAAGGTCTCGCGGTACTCGACCGCGAGCTGAGCCGCCCACACCGCCGCCTCCGGATCGTCACCGTTGATGTGGAAGATCGGCGCCTGGATCGTCTTGGCCACGTCCGTGCAATATTCACTGGACCTGGAGTACTCCGGCGCGGTGGTGAAGCCGACCTGGTTGTTGATGATGACGTGCACGGTGCCGCCGGTGCGGTAACCGCGCAGCAGGGAGAGATTCAGCGTCTCGGCCACCACGCCCTGGCCGGCGAATGCCGCGTCCCCGTGGATGGCGACCGGCATCACGGTGAAGCCGTCCTCACCGCGGTTGAGTTGGTCCTGCTTGGCCCGCACCACGCCTTCCAGCACCGGATCCACGACCTCCAGGTGTGAGGGATTGGCGGCCAGTGTGACGGCGACCCCCCCGTCGCCGAACGGCCTGGTGTACTTGCCTTCCGCGCCCAGGTGGTACTTCACGTCGCCTGAGCCGTGGGCCTGTCCGGGGTCCAGATTGCCCTCGAACTCGCGGAACACCTGGGAATAGGGCTTGCCGACGATGTTGGCCAGCACGTTCAGCCGGCCGCGGTGGGCCATGCCGATGACGATCTCGTCCAGGCCGTACTCGGCTCCCTTGTTCAGCACCGCGTCCAGCAGCGCGATCACCGTCTCCCCGCCCTCGAGGGAGAACCGCTTCTGCCCGATGTATTTGGTCTGCAGGAAGGTCTCGAAGGCTTCCGCGGAGTTCAGCCTGCCCAGGATGTACTTCTGCTCGTCGACGCTCGGGTGCAGGCGCGGCGATTCGACACGCTGCTGGATCCACTTGCGCTGCACCGGATCCTGGATGTGCATGTACTCGATGCCGGCCGTCCGGCAGTAGGCGTCGCGGAGCACCCCGAGGACGTCGCGCAGCTTCATGAACTGCTGGCCGTTGAAACCGCCGACCGGGAACTCGCGTTCCAGGTCCCACAGTGTCAGGCCGTGACTCAGCACGTCGAGGTCCGGGTGCTTGCGCTGCCGGTAGTTGAGGGGGTCGGTGTCCGCCATCAGATGCCCGCGGGTCCGGTAGGCGTCGATCACCTCGAGCACCCGCGCGGTCTTGTCCACCTGGCCGCCGGCGCCGCCCCTGATGTCCTGCACCCAGCGAACCGGTTCGTACGGTACCCGGAGCGAGGCGAACACGTCGTCATAGAAGTTGTCATCGCCCAGCAGCAGACCGTGGATGCGCTTGAGGAACTCGCCGGACTCGGCGCCCTGGATGATCCGGTGATCGTAGGTGGAGGTGAGGGTCATGATCTTCGAGATGCCCAGTTCGGCCAGGGTGCGCTCGCTGGCGCCGGCGAACTCCGCCGGGTACTCCATGGCGCCGACGCCGATGATGGTGCCCTGACCCTGCATCAGCCTTGGCACCGAATGAACGGTGCCGATGCCGCCCGGGTTGGTCAACGACAACGTGGTACCGGCGTAGTCCTCGGCGGTCAGATCACCGTTGCGGGCCTTGCGGACCACCGACTCATAGGCCGCCCAGAACTGGGTGAATGCCATGCCCTCGGCGTTCTTGATCGGGATGACGACGAGCGTCCGCGCCCCGTTGCGTCCCGGCAGGTCGATGGCCAGCCCGAGGTTGACGTGCGCCGGCGTGACGACCTGCGGCTTGCCGTCAGCCTCGGCGTAGTGCCGGTTCATGTTCGGATAGTCGGCCACCGCCTTGACGATGGCATACCCGATGAGGTGGGTGAAGGAGATCTTCCCGGCCCTGGTGCGCTTGAGGAAGTTGTTGATGACGATGCGGTTGTCGCCGATCAGTTTCGCCGGAACAGCCCGCACGCTGGTCGCCGTCGGGATCTCCAGCGAGCCTGTCATGTTGCGGGCGACGGCGGCAGCGGCGCCGCGGATCGGCGAGCTGGATTCGGTGGGAGCGTCCTTGGCAGCCTGGGAGGCGACCTTGGCGGCCTTGTCGTCGGCAGCTGCCTTGGCGTCGTCCGGGGTGGCGGTGGGTCGAGCCGCCGGCCTGGCCGGCGCCGGTGTCGCTGCGGCCGGGGCGGGCGGCTCGGGCTTGGCCGGCGCTGCGGATTCGGCTTTGCGGGCCGGAGGCGGTGGCGGCAGAGGCGAGGAAGGTTGTGCCGGCGCGCCGTTCGACGACCTCGATGGCGGAGTTGCTGCCGGGGCCGACGCCGGGGGTGCGTCCGGCGCGTTCTCGGCCGCCTTCCTGCTGGGAGGGGAAGCCGCCGAGGTGTCACCTCCGTTGACCTTGTGGTCAGCGAAGTAGTCCCGCCAGATGTCGTCGACACTGTTCGGATCGGCGAGGTACTGCTGATACTTCTCCTCGACGAACCAGTCGTTGGGTCCGAATTCCGGCACGGTGGACGACGACACGGTCGCTCTTCGCCTGCTTCCTGAAATCGAGAGGCCCGTCAAGGCCAGTAATGGGACCTGTCACATGACGGCCTCCAGGTTAGTCCTTCCGAACCGGACTGTGGGGTGGCCGAGCGGGCACCGGATCGGACCGCGGGCCAGCTGGCACACCGGCCGGCGACGTGGCACCGGACGGTCCGGCGAGGTGGCACCGGACGGTGATGGCCGTTTTTCGGCGTGCCCGGCACCTGCGGCGCGCCAGGGACGGAGGATGGTCTGACCGGCGCTGGTCGGCCTCGCCCACAGCGCGTGCCCAGCCGGAGGGAATCGGAGCGTTGGGTGGCAGGTATGACGCAGGATCGGGTACTGGTGGCCGGCGGCGGTCACAACGGGCTGGTGGCGGCGATCCTGGCTGCGGACGCGGGGCACCCGGTGACCCTGTTCGAACGCAGCCGGCGGCTGGGCGGCGCGTCCATCGGAGCGGCGGTGTTCGGCGGCCACGACGTCCGGCTGTCGAAGTATTCGTATCTCGTCTCGCTGTTCCCGGATGCGTTGTTCCAGCGGCTCGGCATCCGGCTCCCGCTGGCGCGCCGGCCGGTGTCGTCCTACACGCCGTTGCTCCGCCGCGGCAGGCAGACCGGCCTGCTGGTGGAAGCCGATCCCGGATCGGCCACCGCCGACTCGTTCCGATCGCTGACCGGTTCCGATGCCGAGTTCTCCGCTTGGCAACAGCTGTACGGCGAACTGGCTGCCATGGCCAGGGTGGTGGCCCCGATGCTGAGCGGACCGCTGCTGCGCCGTTCGCAGGTGCGGGCGGCGGTGATCGACGCGGCCGGCGCCACCATCTGGCAGGACGTCTTCGAGAATCCGATCGGGGAGATGATCACTCGCAGGCTGGCCGACGACGCCGTTCGGGGGGTGGTGGCCACCGATGCACTGATCGGCACCCATGCGTCGCTGTTCGGGGAGAACCTGCTGGCCAACAGATGTTTCGTGTACCACCTGATCGGCAGGGGCACCGGCGAGTGGCTGGTCCCGATCGGCGGGATGGGTGCACTGGCCGATGCGCTCGGGACCCGCGCCCGCGACGCCGGCGTCGAGATCCGGTGCGGCGTGGAGATCCTCGAGGTGGACGAAGGACCGGATTCGGTCACGGTGATCGGTCGCGGCGAGGACGGGCGGGCAGTGGAGGCGACCGGCTCGCACCTGCTGGCGGCGGTGGCACCCGGGGTCGTCGACGGCTGGCTGGGACGCGACTGCGAGCCGGTGGTCGGCGCGCAGATCAAGATCAACATGTTGTTGCGCAGGCTGCCCCGGCTGGCATCCGGGGTAGATCCGGTTACCGCCTTCGCTGGGACCGCCCACCTGCGGGAAGGCTTCGACGAACTGGAGTCCGCCTATCGGGTCTCGGCGTCCGGCGATCTGCCGGACCCGGTTCCGAGCGAGGTGTACTGCCACTCGATCACCGACCCGTCGATCCTCGGCTCGTCGGCGGACGGCAGCCTGGCCACCCTGACCCTGTTCGGTCTGCACACGCCCGTGGACCTGTTCCGTTCGGATCCCCAGTCCGCCCGCCTTCAAGCGGCAACATCGGCGCTGGGATCGCTGCAGGAGTACCTCGCCGAGCCGCTCGAGGACTGCCTGGCAACCGATTCCGGCGGAGAGCCGTGCATCGACGTTGCGTCGCCGTTGGATGTGCAGAGCGCGCTCGGCATGCCGGGCGGCAACATCTTCCACGGCGACCTCAGCTGGCCGTTCGCCGAGGACGACGAGGATCTGCGGTCCCCAGCCGGCAACTACGGCGTCACCGTCGAGGGCAGCGAACGAATCCTGTTGGCAGGGGCCGGTTCCCGGCGCGGTGGTGGAGTGTCCGGACTGGGCGGCGCTGCCGCGGCGGACGCCCTGCTGGAACTCCGGCGCCGTTGACCCGAGACGGCCCCGATGGCGGCGGCTCGACGACATCGCCCGCAGTGCGAGGCAACGGCGCTTCTCAGCCGGAGACCGCGGGCGCGGTCGAGTCCCTGACGATCAGCTCGGTGGGTAACACCTGGTGCCGCACCTTCGGCGTGCCGCCGGCCCTGTCCAGGGAGACGGCGGCGGCAAGTGCGGCGGCGGCAGCCCTGCCCTTGCCCTCGATGTCCTGGTGCACGGTGGTCAGCGCCGGCCGCAAGCGCCTGGCCAACGGTGTGTCATCGAACCCGACGACCGACAGGTCGTCAGGGACGCGGAGCCCGGCATCCTCGGCGGCGCGCACCACACCAGCCGCGAGCGCATCGGAATAGCACAACACCGCGGTGGGGCGATCGGGCGTTCCCAGCAGTGCTCGCACCGCCTCCGCGCCCTGCTCCTGGGTACTCACCGGACTGCTCAGCGACACCGGTTCGATGCCGGCGGCGGCGAGGACGTCCAGCCACCCCTGCCTGCGTTGCCGGGAGGTGAACCACGCTGCCGGGTCCGTCGAGGTGTCGGAGCCCTGGCCGACGGTGAGGATCGCGATCCGGCCATGGCCCAGGTCGACGATGTGCTGGGCGGCCGCCCTGGCCCCTGCGCGGTCCTCGACGTTGACGCTGGCGGTTCCGGGCTCCGGCGGCTGGTCGACATTCACCAACGGCATCC